>JACZKY010049081.1_pt1 | contig 20951 bp, 21 predicted proteins | sample 8237611 | NCBI WGS metagenome assembly JACZKY01 (sample SAMN16148055, study PRJNA663545) | marine sediment metagenome | biome: sediments and biomass from bioreactor inoculated with such sediments; feature: coastal sediments; material: methane- and iron-fed bioreactor; isolation source: Bothnian...
GGGCGGGGCGGTCGGGATCCTTGCCGCGGCGGGGTGGTTCCTGTGGTGGTTCTATCGGGGGAAGCGGCCCGACCTGGGCCCTAATTGAGGTTCGGGGTTTCGACCGCCGGTTCAAGCCGGTTTCGCCGCCTGCGGGCTTCCACCTCCAGCAGCATTCCCCCGGAGATCCGGGAATCGAGGAGGTGGGAGGAAACGCGGATCTCCTCGAAACCGGAGGCCGAGAGCATCGCCTCGACCTCCTTCCGGCTGCGGGCTTTGAGCCACAACCCCTGGCGCATGGCGTTGCCGATCTGGGTGAAGAAACGGAACAGCGAGCGGCGGGCGATGATGAAATACAGGGTGCCTCCCGGTTCGATGTGATTCGCGAGGCGGCGGAAAAAGGCGGGGAGATCGGACAGGTACTCGAGGGAGGAGAAGGCGCAAGCGACGGAGAAGGTCCCCTCCGGTTCCATCGTTTCCGCGTTCCCCATCAGGGTCCGGAGATTGGTCAACCGCTCCGCGGCGGCTTTCCGTTCCAGGATCTCCAGCATGTTGCCGGAAATGTCGACGGCGACCACTTCCCGGCAATAACGGGCGATCGTCAAGGTGAAGATGCCGGTGCCGGCGCCGATCTCCAGCACCCGGTCCGCTCCGGAGAACAGCGCCGGAATGCGCGCCTCGAAGAGCGCGTACTCGGCGCGGCGGGAGATCGACACCGCCGAGCAGAACTGCTCGTGGTCGTATCCGCCCGCCAGGCCGTCATAAAATCGTTCCGCGGGATGGGGGCCGCCGGGAGATTCCTCCCTCCGCATGACCTCTTTCCCGATCAGGCGGGGAAGGGGTACGATCTCGAACCCCCTCTCCTTCAACCCCAGGAGCAGCGCGTCGAACTCGTCGAGCAGCCGTTCCGCCTTCTCCCGCCGCGGGGCGACGTCATGGAGCGCGATGATGTCGCCCGGTGAAGCCGATCCCAGCACCTTCGCCGAGAGGCGCGAGATCCGCCGGTTCCCGAAGTCCACGGCACGGCAGCTGTAGTTGACGCAGAACATTCCCTCTTCGAGAAGGACTCTCCAGAGGCGGGAATTGACGATCCCCGCCGGGGGCCGGAAGGCCAGGGGGACGATGCCGAACCGCGCGAGCAAGGACTGGGTCGATGCGATCTCGCGCCGGAGCGTCCTCATTCCCTTCAGCATCAGGAACGGCATGTGGCGGTAGGAGTGGTTGCCGATCGAATGGCCGCGCGAAAGGATCTCCCGGAGGATCTCGGGGTGGCGCGCGGACCGCTCCCCCGTCACGAAGAAGGTCGCGGGAACGGCGTGCCGGTCGAGAAGGTCCAGGAGCCGGGGGGTGACCTCGGGGTCGGGGCCGTCGTCGAACGTGAGGGCCACGCCCCGTTCGCCCTTCTTCCCCCTGCTGACGATCGGCAGGAAGAAGCTGAGCCGCGGAAGGAACGGCGCGACCATGCAGGCGAGGAGGAAGGCGAGCAGCGGCAGCGGCGCCAGGCGGATGTCGTGGAAAAGAAGCAATGCGTACAGCTGAAAGGCGACCAGCCCGACGAGATGGGCGGGCGAGAGGGGACAGATCACTGCCGGCGGCTGCGGAGGAACCCGGCCGGCGTCCGCAGCGTCCCTTCCCGGACGCGGGTGTCCTGGAAGGCGGCCGATCCCCGGGCGAGAGGGGAGACGGCGGTTGCTGCCTGCATGTGCCGGGGCATGAGATCGACCGGGACCATGATGCCCCCCCCACCAAGATGCCGACCATTATGCCATAGCCGGTCGCGGTTTATTTTCCGGGCGGTATAATGCACCATCGAGACGCGCCTCACGGCGGCCGGAATCTCCTTCCCTGGATGGCTGCGGGCGTCCGCAGGGTGGATCCGCAATGATCGGGACACAGCCTCGCATCGTCGGCCTGATCCTTTGCGCGGCGCTCTTCCTGGGGTTGCCGCGGCAAGCCGCCGCCGGGAAGGTGCCGCAATGGGAACTGGGCGCAGGCGTCGTCGGCCTGGTGCTGCCCGACTACCGCGGCTCGGACGAGGTCCGCAGCTACCTGCTGCCCGTTCCCTACGTTATCTACCGCCTGGAGTGGCTCAAGGCCGACCAGACCGGCATTCACTCGAAGCTGTTGCACTGGGACGAGGCCGAGGTCAATCTCAGCCTGGGCGCGACGCCGCCGGTGCGCAGCGGGAAAAATCACGCGCGCGAAGGCATGAGCGATCTCAAGCCGATGGTCGAATTCGGCCCATCGCTGGACATCCACCTGTGGCGCGGCGACGGTCGTCGCTTCAGGCTCGACGTCCGCGTGCCGGTCCGTGCGGCGTTCACCGTCGAGTCGCCTCCGCGGGACGTCGGCGTGAGTCTCTCGCCCACCCTGAATCTCGATGTCGCCGGCATCGGCGGCCGGCCGTGGCAACTCGGCATGCTGGCCGGGCCGATCTTCGCGACGCGCCGTCAGCATCAATATTTCTACGGCGTGTCGGAAAACGACGCGCTCCCGGATCGCCCGGCGTTCGATGCCCACGGCGGCTATTCGGGCCTGCAGTTCCTCGTCGCGTTGTCGCGCCGGTTCGAGAAGGCATGGTTTGGCGCGTATGCACGGTACGATACGCTGCGCGGGGCCGTGTTCGAGGACAGTCCTCTGGTGCGCCGCCGTTATTACGTCTCCGCGGGCTTCGCGATCGCGTGGATACCGCTTCAATCTTCCAGGATGGTCGAGCGCGACGACTAGATCATCCCGCTAGAGTCTCCCCAGCGTCGTCAGGCCGTAGGCGTCGTCCATGCCGGACAGGGCGAGGCAGGAGATTCGCGCGCCGTCGAACGGTTCGCCCCCGGCGGGAATCGTGGCCGGGAAGTCGCGGTCCTCGCCGCCCGGGGAAGGGAAAATGCGCCCTCCCTTCAGGATGAGGGCGGCCGCGGCAAGATCGAACGCCGGCCCGGCGGCCATGCTGCCGTACACGGGGGTATAGCAGGCGATGCGCGCATTCTCCGCCAGGGCCGCGTAACGGCGGCCGGATTCCCGGCGGCCGTCGGCCCCCAGCACCAGCAGTCCGGCATCGGGAAGAGGGAAGCCGTCATTCGCGTGGCTCCCCGTGGTCGCCGCGTCGAGAGTGCAGTACCCTTCGCGCGCCTCCTCCGGCCGGGAGAAGAGCAGGAAGGCCGCGCCCTCCGCCGGGATCGCCGTTTCCTCCTCCGTCCGCAGCGGGGTCATGTGCCTGGAATGCGGCGTCCCCCGCTGCCGATGCCATGCATAGCCGATCAACTCGGACAGCTCTTCGACCGCGCCGAAAAGAACCCGGTCGACCCTTCCTTCCAGGAGCCACTGCCGGGCGCTGCCGAGGGCGGACGGAACCGACAGGTCGAACTGGCTGACCGTGAGGCTGGGCCCTCCGGCGTTGAGCAGGATGGAGACGTTGGCGGCTGCGGAGTTGTGCACGGAGTTGGCGAAGTGGGTCGGCGACGCGCAGACGTCGCCGTCGTCGATGAACGACTTGAGGAAGGCGTAGGTGACCCCCGTGGCGCCGCAGCCGCTGGCGATGATCACCCCCAGCCGTTCGTGTCCCGGGTCGGTCAATCCGGCGTCCGCCAGCGCGAGGTAGCTTCCGAGGAGGGCCAGTCTCGAATACTGGTCGATCCTCCGCAAGGTGCGCGCGGGGACGAACTCTTTGAGGCGGGAAGTGTCCGCCCGGAAGGCGGGGAACCCGATCGGCCCGGATCCCGTGGGTACGGTGAGGCTCCCGGGACGGCCGACCCCCTCGTCCAGCGCCCGGGACAGGTCGGCGATGCCGCAACCGAAGCCGCCGACCGCTCCGATCCCCTCGAGGACGATCCGCGCGGGCCCGCTCATTCCTTGCCGAGGACGACGACCGAGTTGTTGCCGCCGAAGGCGAGCGAATCGGAGAGGGCGACGGATCCGCTCACGGGGGTCACCTTCCGGACGGGGATGTTGGCGATCTCGGGGTCGGGCGTCGCGAAGCCCGCATTGGCGGGGATTTTCCCCAGCCCGAGGCAGGCGGCGGTGAACACCGCCTCGATCGCGCCGGCCGCACCCAGGGTATGGCCGGTGTAGCCCTTGGTGGAGAGGAAGGGGACTCCGGGCAGCAGGTCGCCGAGCACCCGGCTTTCGATCCGGTCGTTGTCGGGCGTGCCGGTGCCGTGGGCATTGACGAACGCGATCGCGGCGGGCGGAGTTCCGCTGGAGGAGAGCGCTTCCGCGAGGGCGCGCTTCAGCCCCGCGCCGTCGGGGCGGGGGGCGGTCAGGTGATAGGCGTCCCCCGCCGATCCGTAGCCGAGCAGGAAGGAACGCGCCCTGTTTCCGGACCGCCGGCGCGACGGTTCCGATTCGAGGACGAGCATCGCCGCCCCTTCTCCCAGGTTCAGCCCCTTCCGGTTCTTGTCGAAGGGCTTGCAGGGGGAATCGTCGGTGATCATCAGGGAGATGAACCCGACGTAGGGGATTCTTCCCAGTTCGTCGGCGCCCCCGGCGATGGCCAGGTCGCAGAGGCCGGCCCGGATCCAGGATCCCGCCGTCCCCAGCGCGTCGGTGCCGGAGGAACAGGCGTTCACCACGGTCTGACGGGGCCCGGAGAGCCCGAATTCCCGGGCGATGAGGTCCGCCGGATTGCTGCGGAGGATTTTCCGGATGACCGCGATCTCGGGGTCGTGGCCGGCCAGGAATTCCCGGCAGAAGTTCTCCTGGCTCATGACCGTGCCGACGGTGGTGCCGACGCAGACCCCGACACGCAGCCCGCGCAACGTCTTGCGATCGTATCCTGCGTCGGCGACCGCTTCCCTTGCCGCATGCAGCCCGAGGGCGCCTGTGCGGAGCAGGTCCGGCGGTTCTTCGAAGTCGCTCAGCTCGAACACGGGGTAGCGGATGGGATGGCGGCTGGTGAACCGGGCCGGCGGCGCCGGGGAACGCACGCCGCGGAACAGCGTCTCCATGCAGTCAGGGAGGTTCGCTCCGGCGGCGCAGATGCAGCCCATTCCCGTAATCGCGACGGGGGCGCCGGTCACGAGGCCGCCAGTCGCCTTTCTATGTAGGCGGCAAGGGCGTTCACCGACTGGAACGCGGACCGCCCTTCTTCCATGTCCTTGATCTCGACGCCGAAATGCTTCTGCAGGAGGACCACCAGTTCCACCGCGTCCAGCGAGTCGAGGCCCAGGCCTTCGCCGAACAGCGGGGCGTTATCATCAATATCTTGCGGAGTTATCTCTTCAAGATTCAACTCTTTCACGAGGATTGTTTTCAGCTTGTCCGCGGTGGTCATCGCATCGGCTCCAGTCGTCGTGATGTGGGGTCCCCCGGTTTCACGGCCTGCTCCCACATATCGAAGGAATTGAGGAACCGGCACGGTTGTTCTTCAACGAAACCCTCCATGGCCCGGAGGACATGATATAGGGGACCTCGCCATGTTTCAACACTGGAAGCATCACACGGGAAGCATCGCCAGGGCGCCTCCGGGAGGGGGCGGCCGGATCAGTGCGATTCGTCCAGGAGGCGGCGGTTGACGCGGGCGAACTTCAGGAAATCGCCCATGTTCCGCGCGAACCGGATCCAGCTGTCGGGCGAGCGCCACAGCATGGCGGCATACCCCAGAAGCACCTTGGGACGCTTGTAGTGGCAGCGGTGGAATTCCCGGAAGAGCTCCTCGAGCCGGTCTTCGGTCATCCCTTTCGGGACGAACTGGAAGTGCATGCAGTCCATCTTTTCCCAATCTTCGTCGAATTCGCCCAGGTCGCGGATGGTTTCGTAGATCGGCGATCCCGGGAAGGGGGTGAACTTGGCCAGGTTGAAGTCGTCGATGGGGAGCGAGAAGACGTAGTCCATGCTCCGGCGGATGCTCTCCTCCGTTTCCCCCGGCAGCCCCATCATCAGCAGCCCCTTGGTCCGGATCCCCGCGTCCTTGATCATCCTGGTTTTCCGGGCGAGGTCGTCCAGGTCGGCATGCTGGCGATGCCGCGCCAGCAGACGCTCGTCGCCCGTCTCGATCCCGAGGCTCATCATCCAGCAGCCGGCCGCCTTCATGCGGCGCACCAGCGCGGCGTCGATGTGTTCGGCCCGGACGGCGCAGTTGAAGGTCATCCCCAGGGGTCGGCCGATCATCATCCCGGTGAACGCCTCGACCCGCTTCCGGTGGAAGGTGAACTGGTCGTCGTAGAAGTTGACGTGCCGGACGCCGAACCGTTCCTTCAGGTAGCGCAGGTGTTCATAGAGATATTCGGCGGAGTTGTACCGGAAGCCGCGGCGGAAGACCGATCGGTCGCAGTAGCTGCAGGTGTAGGGGCAGCCCCGGCTGGAGATGCAGCTGGTGTTCGGCACCCGCGGGTAATTGAAGATGGGAAGCTTGTAGGCGTCCGGGAACCCCCCCAGTTTCCCGTAGGCGGGGAAGGGGAGGCTGTCCAGCGCGATCCCCCGGTCCCGGAAGCCGGTGAAGCGGGGATTGCCTTCGGCGCCTTCCCGGAAGAGGAGCCCCCGGATTCCCGACGGATCCTCGCCGTCGCGGCCGATCAGTTCCGCCAGCGTTTCCTCGCCTTCCCCGACCACGGCGAAGTCCATGGCGGGGAAGCCCGGGAAGAGCGCCTCCTTCAGGGCGGAAACGTGGGGGCCCCCGAACACGGTCCGGATGCCCGGCAACGTCGCGCGGGCCATCTCCGCGATCCGTATCCCGTCGAGGAAGCTCGAGGTCGTGCAGCTGAGACCGATGAAGGACGGGCGCTCGGCCAGAAGATGGTCGCGGATCGCGCGGTCGGAGCCGGGATAGGCGTAGCAGTCGACGATGGCGGTCCGGATGCCGCGCTGCTCCAGGAAGGCGGCGATGCTCGCCAGCCCGAGGGGAGGCATGATGTTGGCGATCCGGGAGATGTCCCCGGCGGCGGCATCCGCCCGGTAGCCGAGAGGGTGGACCAGGAGGATCCGGTCGCGGCGGAGCTTCATGACCCCGGCCGGGTTTTCGTGAAGGATCTTTTCCGGCGGGGATTGTAACGGTAGTAGGTGCCGTCTTCCATCTCCCGCCGGATCACCTTCCCGAAGAGGTTTCCCATCTTGAGCTGGTGTCCGGAACCGGCGTAGAACGTGTCCCAGGCGTAATGATACATCTCCTGCAGCTTCTCCGGCGTCATGCGCCGGGGCCGGAACACCACCCGGTCGGCGGTGTAGTCGCCCCAGCCGTTGCCGAACAGCCGATTCTCGGCGGCCAGGCCGGCGCGGCAGGGGGAGTGGGGGAACGGCGTCAGGATGGTGAACTCCGCCACGTCGAGCTCCATCTCCAGCAGGAAATCCACCAGCCGCTTGATGAAATCCTCGTCCTGTTCGTCGGTCCCAAGGAGGATCGTCCCCTCGACGGCGATCCCATGGTCCTTCAGGCGACGGATCCGGTTCCGGATCAGGTCGGAGGTGTCGATCACCGCCTGGTACACGTACCAGGCGCCGGCGTCGGCCGCCAGCCGGAGAACCCGCTCGTCGTCCAGGATGGGGTGGGAGACCCACTTTTTCTTCAGGGGCCTCATCGCGGTGAAGAGTTCGATCAGCCAGCCGCGGTCCTGCGCGAGGGAGTTGTCCACGATGAACAGGCGATTGTTCCGGATCGACTCCATCTCCTCGATCACCCGGGAGATGGGGCGCGGGCGGAAGATTTTCCCCCCGAGAAACCCGGTGCAGCAGGGGGGACAGTTGAACCGGCATCCGCGGGAGGCGTGGACCAGGTCCAGCATCTGCACTCCCCGGTAGTTGTAGAGGTCGTGGGCGAGGATCTCCCTGCGGGCGGTTCCGATCGACGCCATATCGGGGGGATCGTTCATGTAGTCGTAGATCCTTCTCAGGCGTCCGGCCTTCAGGTCCTCCAGGACGCCGGCGAAACGGCCCTCGGCTTCCCCGAGGAAGACCGAGTCCGCGTGCGCGGCGACCTCTTCGGCGTGGAGCATGGTGGCGATGCCGCCGAAGACGACCGGCACACCCTGCTCACGGTATCTGCGGGCGATTTCGAAGGCGCGCGGCAGTTGACAGGTCAGCATGACCGACAGGCCGACCAGGTCGCAGGAGGCGGCGAAGTCGAGCTTCTGGAGGTTCTCGTCGATGAACGTCAACTCCACCTCGGGCGGCACGGTGGCGGCGAAGACGACCGGGCCGTGGGGAGGGAGGTGGAATTCCGTCTGTCGTTCCAGTTTGCGCCAGGCGGGATAGATCAGGGTCATCTTCATCGATGGAAACCCTCCAGGCAGGCCCGCACGAGCTCCGTGAGATCGGCCATTTCGATTCCGTCGCGCCGGACGGCGCCTCCATCGGACCGGTCGAGCGTCCCGAATCCCGGGGCGGGTCGCTTCCGGACGTCCTCCAGCACCATGAACAGCGCGCCGGGAACCGCGGGTACGATCCCCGGGAGCGCCCGCCGGGAGGGGAGGTCGATGTGGCCCGCCACCACGGTGTCGCAATCGCCCCACGAAAGACTTTCCAGCGCCGTTCGCAATCCGCACAGCGCGTCTCCGCCCGCGTCGTTGACGATGAAGGTCGGACCCGTGAGGCCGAACTGGATCGCCGCTTCCCCGATGAAGCAGGTGGGGAGGGTGTAGGCGAACAGGTTGGGGCTCGGCAGCCCGCCGTCCGCGGGGAGAACCGTGTCGTAATATTCGATGTCGGTGACCAGGCAGCCCAGCCGGGTAGAGGCGACGATCCCCGCCGGGCGTTTCGCGTCCCACGTTTCCATGCCGGCGTCGCGCAATGCGAAGGCGACGGCGGCCAGCCCCACCCTGGAGTATTCCGGCAGCCGTCCGAACCGCGGGTTCGGTTCCGGGAAGACGTCTTTCCGGGCCAAAGGGGCGAGCGGGCGGTCGTCCATGGAAAATTCCCGGTTCCGCCGTCCAAGGCCAGGACCGTCCGCGGTGACCCAGCCGATTCCGGTGACGACGGCCCCGGTCATGCCGCGCCGTCTTTCAGGATCACGGCGGCGTTGATCCCGCCGAAGCCGGAATTGGTGCTCAGAAGGTACGCTCCGTCGATCGCCTGCGGGCGGGCGCTCACCCGCGCGCGGCACCCTTCCGCGGGCGTAAGGAATCCCGCCGTGGGCGGGAGCGTGCGATCGTTCAGCGACCGGAGGCCCACCGCGATTTCGATTCCGCCCGCCGCCCCCAGGGTGTGCCCGATCGCCCCCTTGATCGAATTCATGGGAATCGGGCGCGGACCGAACACCGTTTCGAACGCGGTCAGCTCCATCTGGTCATTGTAGACGGTTCCGGTGCCGTGGGCGTTGATGGCAGCGATCTGGTCGGCGTCGACGGCCGCTTTCGCGAGCGCCAGGCGGACGGACTGGACCAGGCCGCATCCGTCGCGGGCGGGCGCGGTGATATGGGTGGCGTCGTTCGCCGCCCCCCACCCGACGACCGAACCGATCGGCGGGAGGCCTTCGCGCCGCGCCCGTTCCGCGCTCATCAACAGGAGCGCAGCCCCACCTTCCCCCAGGGAAAGGCCGCTCCGGTTCCGGTCGAACGGACGGCAGCCGCCGGGATCCAGCGCCTGCAGCGCGCTGAAGCCGGAAAAGACGAATTCGGTCAAAAGGTCCATGCAGACGACGAGCACCGCGTCGGAGGCGCCCGATTCGATCATCGCGGCGGCCCGGGCGACGGCAACCGTCGACGAGGCGCACGCGGTGTTGATGTTGATGCCCGGTCCGTCCAGCCCCAGCTTCGCCGCCAGCCACGCCAGCGGGGTGGACGTCGCGATCTCCGCGGGGTCGCCGGGGAGGCCCTTGCGCACCCGCTCCAGGATGTCGATGCACCCCTTGGTGGTGGCCGTCACGAGGCGGCAGTCGGGAGGGACGGGACCGAATCCGTCCAGCAGCCGCTCGAGGAGCGGGTACAGCAGGGACCGTCCGCCGCGGGATTCGAGTCCGTCGATCCAGGAAGCGTTCCGGGCGACGTACCGGCCGGTGTCGAAACGCCCGATCGGACGGACGGCGCTCTCGCCGTCCCGCAGCCTCCGCCAGGTCGTTTCCAGGTCCGGTCCGAGCCCGGTGACCGAGGCCGCACGGACGATCCGGACATCCCTCAAGCGAACGCCCCTCCCCTCCAGCGGTCGATGAATTCGCGGTAGAACGGAGGGGGGGCCAGGAGGAAGTTCATGTCGGCGTCGAGCATCAACTGCACCGAGTAGCCGGTCGTGGTCACCACCCGCGCCTCGTTCCGGAGGATGAACTCGATGTTCATCCGGGTAGCCTCCGTCCAGTGCAGGACGCCCTCGATGGTGAAGACTTCCCGGAAGCGAAGAGGCCGGAAGTAGTCGACGTGAAGTTTCCGGATCGGCGCGGTGACGCCGTGTCGAAAGAAGTCCATGTATCCGATGCCGTATCTGTCGCACAGCGCCACGCGGGCATCCTCGAAATAGCTCGCGTACCGGCCGTGCCAGACGATGCCCAGTGGGTCGACCTCCTCGAACCGGACCTGACGGGACACTTCGATACGCAGCGGCGCCGGCACCCCCATTCCGGCGCGGAAATACGGAGTGATCATCGGTGTTCCCCCTCGTCGGTGAGATGGAGCAGGAAAGCGGCGGCCGTTTTTCCGTCGACCGAGAGCGTGGCGTCGTAGAGGTGTTTCCCGGCATCGGTGCGCCGCCGGCACCGGACCCGCACCTCATCGCAGGGGTGGATCGGCGAAATGAATTTGGCGGATTCCACGGCCGCCAGACGAAGGACCCTCCCGGAGTGCTCCTCCGCGAGGGAGACCACGGTCCGCATCTGGGCGATCGCCGGGAGGACGGGGTCGCCCGGGAAATGGCCGGAGAAGCCGACGAAGCCGGCGGGGAAGCGGTAACGGCGGGTCACCGTCTCCGGCCCAACGACGACGATGTCGTCCACCGCCGCGGCGGTGATTCCCTTCCGCAGTTCATTCATCCGCACGCTCCACGTTTTCCGTCCAGAGGGTCAGCCGGTAGCCGGCACGGTAGTCGTCCAGAACGATGCCGCCGGGAACGGGCAGGTCCGGGCGACGCCGGTATTCATGGTACCGGACTTCCCACCGCTCCTGCGGCCCGGAACAGGATTTTTTCAGGAGTTGCGCGTCCTGTCCCCCCAGGAGGAAGCGGATCGATTTCCCGTCCCGGTCCCGGGAAAGACGGTACTGGTCCGCGTCGATCGCAAGCGCGTCGTCTTCCGCGGGTTCCGGCTCCAGGAAGATCCGCCGCACGGAATCGCTCACCGCGCCGGCGAGGCCGGGATAACGTTCCAGCGCCGGCAAGGTGTAATGCGTCCGGCTCGAACTCCGGTCGACGGAGAGGTCGAACAGCTTGATCCCCATGTCGTCCATGCCGACCAGTCGGGCGGTCTTGTTGCCGGTATCGAGTTTCAGGATCCCGACCATCGGCATCCGCGCCCCCTGGAACTCGAGGAGTCCCGACTGGCGGATCAGGAACGTACCGTTGCCGGCGGTCCAGAGATTGCCGGCGAGCGCCGCCGCGGTGGTCGGTCGGGTGCGTGCGGGCTCCGTCGGCCGGAAAGGCGCGGTGGCGCAAGCGGCCGCGGGAAGCAGCGCGGCGAGGAGGCAGAGAAGGGCGGGTCTCATCCATTCCCCCTGCCGTGCAGCGCCGGAACGACCAGCAACGCCGCCGCGATCCCGAAGCCGATGCCCAGCAGGACGGTCAACCCGATGGAGTGCATGGCCGGATGCCGCGCGAGCACCAGGGAACCGAAGCCGGCCAAGGTGGTCAGGCCCGAAACGAGGACCGCCCGGTCCGCGGCGTGGTCCGACCCTTCGGTGATCTTGCAGACCATGAAGATCCCGTAATCCACGCACAAACCGATGATGAGGATGGTCGCCACGATGTTGAACAGGTTGAATCCGATCCCGAGCAGCCCCATGATGCCGAGCATCGAGGCGAGCCCGGTGACGACCGGCACCAGCGCGAGCAGGATCTTTTCCGGCTGCCGGAACACCACAACGACCAGGGCGAGGACCAGGAGGGAGGTCAGGAGGAGGTACGACGTGAAATCCTTCCGGATGGTCTTTCCGAGGTGGTCGCCGAACCGTGACGGCGAAACGAGGCGGACGTCCGGGAGCGACCCGAGGTCCCTTGCCAGCGCCGCGATCCCTTCGGGCGTGTCCGGCACCAGCGTCATCACCTGGACCGTTCCGGACGCGCGCAGGATCAGGGAGTCGATCATCTCTCCCAGACCCCCGGCCCGCAGATCGTCGGCCGTACGGACGCCCGGCGACGCCTCGAGGCTCGCGAGAAACGGTGCGAAGGCGTTTCCGGAAAATCCCAGGGACTCGCCCTCTCGTCGCAGCGAGGCGGCAAGACGCGCCGCTGCGCCCCCGCTCCAGAATTCCGACCAGCGCTCCAGGTTCGCGATCTGCGTTTCGCGGGAAGGGAGGATCGGCGCCAGGCTGACCAGCTGTCCTTCGGGAATCCTGCCGGAGAGGAGACGGAACAGCCGGTCGTTCACCGCCAGCGCGGCATCCAGATCCTTTCCTGCCGAGAAGAGGATCGCCTTGTCCCGGACGTCCCCCCACGTTTCCGACAGCTCCCGCTCCGCTTCCCGGAGTTCCGGGGGAACGAGGCTGAGACTGCGCAGGTCGCCGTCGAAACGGATCTTCGTCGATTGCCAGAGGCACGCCGCCAGCAGGAGGAGCCACACGGCGACGACCCGGCGGCGCGGCGGGAAAGGACGGAGCCCGGCTGCGACCGGCGCCGGGCGGTCGGATCGCCGCGCCGGTCGGATGACGTGGGGCAGCACCACCAGGGAAAGGACCAGGGAGGCGAGGATGCCGGTCATCGTGTAGATCGCCAACTGCCGCTGCCCGGGGAGGCTCGATCCGAGCATAACGGCGAAGGAGGCCAGCGTGGCCATTCCGCCGAACAGCACGGGCCGCGATATTTCGCCGATGACGGCCGCCACGCGGTCGCCCCCCTTGCGGCACGAAAAATAGACGTGCATCGCGAATTCGTCGGCGATCCCCAGCAGGACGCCCCCGAAACCGAGCGTGATGGCGGAGACGTTTTCCGAGACCGCCGCGATCACCCCGGAAGCGACGACCAGCGCGGCCCCCGGGACGAGGAAAACCCAGACGGCGCCCGGTGAGCGAAGGTAGAACAGGTAGATCGCGAGGACGGCGAGCGAGGCCAGGCCCAGGATGACATAGAGGTCGCGCCGGATCCCTTCGGCGTTCGCCAGGGCGTACCGGTGGCCGCAGACCAGCGAAGCCTTGATCTCCGGGGGGACGACGGCCGCCGTCTGCTTCGCGATATGGTCGAGCAGCCTGCGGGCGCCCTGCGAATCCGTGACGGGTACGGAAGTATCGGCGATCACGAGCGCGCTCTTCCGGTCCGCGCTGACGAAGTGCCCATCCAGCAGACGCATGTTGGGGATCATGTTCAGGTAGCCCATCTTTTCGAGCGCGAGCGTGCGGAAGGAGAGGGGATCCGCGCGGATCGCATCCTTCAGCGCCCACCCCTCGGGGGAGAGCAGCTTTTCGTAACTGTCCCTGAGACGGCTTCCGACGCTCCCCCCTTCGCTCCACTCCTCCAGGGTTGCCATGTCCCCGGGAGTGACGAGGCCTGGCAGCGAGCGGGCGAGCGAGGAGAGGAACACGCCGCCGGGATCGGCGGGGCCGGTCGTCGCGCGGACGATGTCGGGCGAGGGGAGCGCCTCGGCCAGCCGGTCCGCGGACGCCAGCAGCGTGGCCGGATCCGTCCCGGGGCCTCCCGCCAGGGTGATGAGGATCTTGCGCGTGAACGGGGCGGACTGGAGCAGCCGGAAATCCCGGGCCACGTCGGACGCGTCGTCGGGCAGCATCGACTCGATGTCTTCGCGGATCTCGATGTTCCGGAGCGCCGCGCCCCCGAGGGCGATCAGGATCGCGGTCGCGGCGAACAGCGTCTTTCGGCGGCCGGAGAAGAAGCGGTAGAGGCGGGAGAAAAGCCGGAACGACGGGACCGGCGTCATCGGAACAGGTCCGGACCCAGCGGCGGGTTCACGACGGTGTCGACGAACCGGATCCGCGTTGAATCGCCGTCTTTATCGTGGATTTCCACCGAGCGGACAAACCTGCCGTCCGGGCTGAAGGTGATCCGAAGGTGGTCCAGCGAAGCGGCCATCGCCGCCGAAAGCGGTTCCAGCCTCAGGGAGACCGGGTGTTCGGAGAGGATGAGGATCCGGTATTCCCGTCCGAGGCCCGCGAAATCGGCGTTCGCCCAGGCGAAGATCTGATCGGAAACCGCTTTCATGATCGGGTCCTGCCGGATGTCGAACGACTCCGTCCGCCCCGTCCTCCGGTGCCAGCGGCGTCCCTGGTTCCCGTTCAGCGCGAACCCGGAAGCGAACGGCTCCGTCAATTCCCAGCGCAGGCGGTCCGGTTTCCGGTAGTGGAAACGTCCCTTGGACGTCACGACGGTCTTGAACATGGCGAGGTGTTTTTCCTGGACGAAATCGCTGGCGAGGGTCGAAACGCCGCTCGCGGCCCGTTCCAGGCGGCGGAGAAGCGTGGCGGGTGCGTCGGCGGTTTCCGTCTCCCCCGTCACGGGAAACGCCGGGCCGGCGACGGCCAGCGCGAGCGCGAGGGCCGTCCCGAGGATCCTTCTCACGGGTTCCCCCCGGCGTCCTTTCCCCGTTCGGCTAGCCACACCTTCATGGACCCGGAGGCGACGGTCTCGGCGTCGCGGGCGACGGTGCCCTCGATGACGGCGAATCCCTCGAACGTCCCGACGGTCCGGATCGACGTCAGGAGCCGGTCGCCGGCGAAAACCTTGCCGGTGATCCTCATGCGGCGGATTCCGACCAGGAATCCTTTCGCCGCGGGCTTCCCGTCGATCCGATCGATATGCCCCCTGACCGCGGCGTAACTCTGCGCGATCAACTCGACGAGCGTCACCTCGTCGAGCATTCCCCGCTCGTCCGCCAGGATCGCGTCCGCCGGAAGGCGGGATTCGGTCACTCCGCCTTCGTCTGTCCTGGAGAGCAGGGTATCCACCAGGCGCATCGGCGGGCGGTGCGGGATGAGGCGCTCCGCCGGCATCGGCAGCGCGTATTCCGGGGTCGTCATGATGTTCCCGTTACAGATAGACGCCGCCGTTGACGGCGAACACCTGCCCCGTGACGTAGGAGGCCTTCGCCGACGCCAGGAAGGCGACCATTTCCGCAACGTCTTCCGGTCTCCCCATGCGGCCCAGGGGGATCCTGGGGAGGATCCGGTCGAGGGGAAGTCCCCTCGTCATTTCGGTTTCGATGAATCCCGGGGAAACGGCGTTGACGAGGATGTTCTTCCTCCCGACCTCGAGGGCGAGCGACTTCGTCGCTCCGATCAGACCGGCTTTCGCCGCCGAATAGTTCGTCTGCCCCGCCACGCCGCTCTGCCCCGATGTGGAGACGATGGTGATGATCCGCCCGGACTTTTTCTTGAGCATGCCGAACAGGACCATCCGGGTCACGAGAAAAAACCCGTCAAGGTGCACCGACAGGATCTTTTTCCATTCCGATTCCTCCATCCAGACCATGAGCGCGTCTTTGCTGTAGCCGGCGTTGTTCACGAGGACCGAAGGAGTTTCGGCTTCGAGGAGCGGGGTGAGGGCGTCTTTCACCGAGGCGGAATCGGTGACGTCGAAGGGGAGGAGTCTGCAGGATCGCCCCAGTTCCCCGATCTGCCGCCCGACTTCCTTCGCCGCCTCGTGGTCGCGAAGGTAGTTGAGCCAGATATCGTAGCCGTCCCGGGCGAGGGTCCGGGCGACCGCGGCCCCGATCCCCTTGCTTCCCCCGGTGATCAATGCGACTTCATGCTGGGACATGTCAGAGAGGCCTCGTGAGGGGGGGATCGGACCGGATGCGGGAGAGCTGCGAGGATCAAGCCCCCGTCGATAAAGTGATATTTTGCGCTACAGTCCGGCGGGATGGCAAGTGTAAAATGAGTGGCTGTAAAATGGCGGTGAAATCACCGGAAGGGGGTTTGCCATTGCTGGAAGGTCGTCGCGCGTCTCCGGAGCGCAAGTTCACCCCCTGCCTCCTCTGCGATCGCGATGACCCGGCCCCCGTCGCCGTTCAGAACGGGTACGGCGTCGTCCGTTGCGTCGGGTGCGGGCTGGTCTACGTGACCCCCCGGCCCGCGGCGGAGGATCTTCCCGCCCTCTACGCGCAGTACCACGGCAGGAACGGGGGGAACGAGGCCGGCTGGAACCGGCTCATGGACGGCGTATTCCGGGAAGCGGCCGACCGGCTCGATTTGGAGACCAACGGCTCCCGCCCCCGGCGCCTCCTGGACGTAGGGTGCGGATACGGCGGATTCCTGTCCCTGATGCGGGATCGCGGGTGGGACGCCGAAGGTGTCGACCCGTCCCCGGCGACGGTGGTCGCCGCCTCCGGGAAAGGACTCGCCGTCCGTCTGGGCACGCTCGAAAGTTTTCCCTGTTCGGAAGGGGCGTATCGGGCGGTCACCCTGTTCTACGTTCTGGAACACCTGCCCGACCCGATGTCCGCGTTGAGAAAAGCGTTCGCCCTGCTGGAACCGGGCGGTGCGCTCCTGGTCCGCGTCCCCGACACGACGCCCGTCGTGCGCCTGCTCCATCCCCTCGGGCTCGGAAAAACCCTCTACGACCCCCCGTTCCATCTCTACGATTTTCCGCCGCGCGTTCTGGAGAGGATGCTCGTCGCGGCGGGGTTCGGAAAGATCAGGACGTTTCCGGGCCGGAACACCGTCCCTTCCCGCACCGGGCCACGGGTGGCGGCGACGCTGTTCGGAGCCCTCGCCCGCGCGGTATTCTCGGCGAGCGGGGGGAGGGCCCTTCTTCCCGGGGTGAGCAAGACCACCATCGCGCGGAAGTCTCTTTGAATGGAGACCCTTCAGGGAGACGGAATGAGGCGGGTCGATCCGGTGTGCGCCGTCATTCCCGCCTACAACGAGGAGGCGACCGTGGCGGCGGTCGTGCGGGGCGCGCTTTCCCGGCTGACGACGGTGATCGTCGCCGACGACGGGTCGACCGATGACACCGCGCAGGTCGCCGAGGCGGCCGGCGCGCAGGTGATCCGGTTGCCGGGAAACCGGGGGAAGGGTCACTGCCTGCGCCTGCTGTTCGCGGAGGCCCGGAAGAGGGGATTCGACGCTGTCATCGCGCTGGATTCGGACGGACAGCATGACCCGGCGGAGATCCCGCGGTTCCTCGAGGCACACCGGGACGCCCCCGGGTCCATCATCGTCGGGTCGAGGATGGGCGACGAGGAGGTGATCCCCGTTTACCGGAGAAATTCGATGCTGGTCGCGAGGTACTACATCTGCCTCGCGGCCAACCGTTTCATCGAGGATACCCAATGTGGTTTCCGCCTGTATCCGCTGTCCGTCGTGGAGTCCATGGCCATCCGCAAGGAGCGGTACGTCAGCGAAACCGAAATTCTCCTGAAAGCCGGCGATTCGGGAATCCCGATCCGTTCCCTGCCGATCCGTGCCGTGTATCTGCCGGGCCGGAGGACGCATTTCCGCTCCGTCCCGGACGTGGCCGCCATTTCGGTCTACGTCATTTCCTATATCATGGTGAAGTGGTGGATCGAAGGGACGCGGCCGGGGACCGCCTGGACATATCGGGGACCGGGGACCGGCAGGGACGTCTTTTCGCGGTCTCCGTCCATCGACCGGATGTTCGAGTGCGCGATGGTGCCGCTGTGCATCCCTCTCAGCGCCCTTTACGGCCTGTGGTACGGCCTCGGCCGCCTGGCCGGCGTACCGGTCTTCCAGGGCCTTCGCGGTTGCGGGGTCCCGGTGGGGAAGGTGTTCGCCTCCACGATGCTCCTTCCCCTGCTGCTGGCGGTCTCCATCGTGGATCTTGCGGGGAACCGGATCGGCCTGCGCCCGGATTTAACCTCCGGGTTCGTGCGGAGATTCTATCCGAATCTCTGGAAGTGACCGGGAACCCGATGACGGAGTACGAAACAGGGTCCCTCTCCCGCCGCCGCGTCCTCCCGATCCTGGCGGTCCTTGCCCTTGCCTTATCGGTGTCGGGGTGCCGTTCCCCCTTCTTCTACCCGACCCGGGAGCACGCTCCGGTTCCCGGGCTGGACAACATCGTGCGGCAGGATCTCCGGTTCGCGTCGGAGGACGGGGTGCCGCTCCACGGCTGGCTCCTGACGCCGCGCTTCCTGTCGCCACGCGGGACGATCCTCTTCCTCCACGGCAACGCGGAAAACATCAGCACGCACGTCCAGTCGGTCCTTTGGCTCGTGGAGGAGGGGTACACGGTCCTCGCCTTCGATTACCGCGGATACGGATGGTCGGGCGGGGATACGCCGGACATCCCGGGGGTTCACCGGGACGCCCGCGCGGCGTTGTCGCACATCCTCTCCCTGTCCGGGGTTTCGCGGGATCGCCTCGTGTTGTTCGGCCAATCCCTCGGGGCGGCCGTCGCCGTCCACACCGTCGCCACGGCCTCGCCGGAAAGGCGTCCCCGGGCCGTGATCCTCGACAGCCCCTTTGCGGGATACCGGCGGATCGTCCGGGACAAGCTCTCTGCCCTGATCGTGGCATGGCCGATCGCCCGGCCGGCCAGCTGGTTCTTCGACGACGAATACAGCCCGGAACGGTGGATCGGGAAGATCGCTCCGGCTCCCGTCATCGTGATCCACGGGACCGCGGACCGGGTCGTGCCGTACTCCCACGGGAAAAGACTCTACGATCTGGCGTCGGACCCGAAGGGAATCTGGACGGTGGAGGGGGGGGGACACGCGACGGCCCTGCGGAATCCCGAGGTGCGCGGCCAGTTCCTCGCGTTTCTCGCCTCCGTGCTCCCTCCCGGAGGCGAAGGGGAGGAATCCCGTTGAAACGAGGGTGGAATTATTTTCCCAATCCGCCCGCTTGACAGCGGTTTATCCCCGAGATACGGTGTTTTACAAGAATTCATTCCATCGGGAGGGCAGAACATGAAGAGACTGTTGCTCGTCGCCGCATTGGTGCTCGCCCTCGCCGCCCCGGCAATCGCCGCGGGTCCGGCGGGCCAGATGAACTACGGGTGCGGGCTCGGCGCCTCCGTGTTCAAGGACGGGCAGGCCAACGACAGCCTGCTGCTCCAATTGGTCGCCACCTTCCTGAACGGCCTCTGCGGCAACGGGACGTTCGGCATCACGTCGGGGACTTCCGAGTGCGCTCCGACGTCGAAGACCGCCAGCATCGACCGGCTGAACGAGTTCGCCTACAGGAACCTCGACGACCTCGCGCGCGACATCGCGGCGGGGAAGGGCGAGACGGTGACCACGGTCGCCGACCTCCTGAACGTCCCGGACGAATCCCGCCCGGCGTTCTACCGGAACCTCCAGGCCCGGTTCACCGAGATCTTCCCGTCTCCGACGGTAGAGACCGCCCACGTGGTAGACGCGATCACGACGATCGCGGCCCAGGGCTGATCGTCCCTGCCCGGTAGCGGTTCCACGAGGAGGGCATGCACCCGACGGGTGCATGCCCTTTTCCTTTTCCTTCTCGCCCTCCTCGCGGCGGGGGCCCGGGTCCCACCCACGCAGGCCGCCGCCGACACGTACCTCGCCGAGCTGAAGGGACGGGCGGATTCCCTCGCCCTCCACGAGGACCGGTACTGGCGGGTCCTGCTGCACGTCCGCCCGGGGATCCTGGGAACGCGAAGCCTCGTCGACGATCCCCGATTCTTCCTCTCCCCGTCGGGGAAGACCGACCCGGCGGCGGAACTTTCCGCCACGCTCGACGGGCTGTTCGACAACACGGCCGAACCTCCCGCTTTTTGCCGTTTCCCGGGCCGGTACGCCTGGCTCGCGGAGAAGCTGGAGATCGACCCGACCCGGATCCCGCGGCCCCCGCCGTGCCCCGAGGTGGACAACATCCTCCGCACCATCGACGGCCAATCCGCCGAAATGGTCTTCGCGTCGGGATACGTGAACTCTCCCGCATCGATGTTCGGCCACACGTTCCTGCGGATCGATTCCCGGGAGAAAAGCCCCCTCCTTTCCTTCGCGGTCAACTACGCGGCCCGCACGGACCCGTCGGACGGCGGGATCGCCTTCACGGCCAAGGGAATCTTCGGCGGGTACCAGGGCTACTACTCCGTCCTGCCGTATTACGAAAAGGTGCGGGAGTATTCCAACATCGATCAGCGCGACCTGTGGGAGTATCCGCTGAACCTGACCCCCGACGAGGTACGCCGCCTCCTTCTCCACCTGGTCGAGATGAAGGATATCGCGACGGAATACTTCTTCTTCGACGAGAACTGCTCGTACGAGCTGCTCTTCCTCGTCGACGCCGCGCGCCCCGGGGCGCGGCTGACCGAAACGATGGACCGGTACTGGGTCATCCCGATGGACACGGTCCGCGCGGTCATCGGGGCGGGGCTCGTCGACAACGTCGTGTGGCGTCCTTCGAGGGCTCTCCGGATCCGCCACGCCCGTTCCCTGCTTCCGGAACGGGAAGCGGCGCTCGCCGTGGAGGTCGTCGACGGGGCGGCCCCCGCCGGATCGGTCCTCGCCGAACCGGTTCCCGACGCGACGAAAGCCCGGACGCTGGAACTCGCCGCGCTTCTGGCGCAGTACCGGATCGCGAAGAAGGGGATGGAGCACAAGGCCTTCCAGGAGCGGTTCCACGCGATCCTGTCCGCCCGTACACGCCTCGGCCCCGTGGAGGAGGGTACGCCGCCCCTCCCCGTTCCCGCGCCTCCGGAAGACGGGCACCGAAGCGCCCGGGTCCATCTCGGAGGGGGTTGGCGGGGGACCGATGGGTTCTTCGAGGCGGGTATCCGCCCCGCGTACCACGACTACACCGATTCACCGACCGGGTACACCCCGGGGGCGCTCATCGAATTCATGTCCGGAGCGTTGCGGTGGTACCCGGAAAGCGGCCGGGTCCGGATGCAGCGGCTCGATCTCATCCGGATCGAGTCGCTCGACCCGTTCGACCCGATCTTCCGGAAGAAGTCGTGGAAAGTGCGCATGGGATTCGAGACGCGGGATTTCACCGGGGGGCGGGACGCGCTGGTATCCTTCGCCGGAGGCGGAATCGGGG
>JACZKY010033521.1_pt1 | contig 20908 bp, 26 predicted proteins | sample 8237611 | NCBI WGS metagenome assembly JACZKY01 (sample SAMN16148055, study PRJNA663545) | marine sediment metagenome | biome: sediments and biomass from bioreactor inoculated with such sediments; feature: coastal sediments; material: methane- and iron-fed bioreactor; isolation source: Bothnian...
CTCCTCCCCCGGCCCGAAGCCCACCGCGTGGAAGGGGGAAAACCGCAGACCCTCCCTTCGCAACGGCTTCCTCCAGGAAGTGAGCATCCCCCCGCCGCCCAGGATCCTCGCCTCGGGAAGGCGGCGCCTCAACCGCCCCGCCAGCTCGAAGGCGGGCAGCACCTGGTGACGGTAATGGATCGAAATCGCGATGTTCCGGGGGCGCATTTCCCCGATCCGCGATAGAAGGTCCCGGAAATACCCTGAAAATATGGTTTCCTCCTCCCCGGAGGCCATGCGCCGCAGGTCGGAGGGGGAGAATTCCGAGAACACCCCGTGGGTGTAATCTCCCAGGGTCAGTCGTTCCGCGCCTTCCGGGCCGCGATGCGCGGAAAGCGCGCCGTTCAGGTGGCGGACCGCGGCGGCGTACCTCGGAAACGATTCCGCGGCGGCGGGGGACCGCAGGAGGGAAAGCGACCCGGGAGCGTTCCGCACGGCCCGGCGGACATGCGTCGAAGGGGCGTCTCCCGCGGCGGCCCGCAGCCGCTCCTCCCCCAGGAGGAACAGGTACGCTTCGATGTTGGCGTCGATCGCCTCGGCGCGGACCCCGTTCCGCCGCAGGTACGAAAGGAGGACCGCCGTGCCCAGGGGCGGCTCGGCGGGCTTTACCGCGGGGGGATGGATCAAAAGGAGGTCCGGGGGACGCATACTGCTATCATTGTACTGAATTTCCGCAGAACGGCATCCGATGGAGAGCCCATGGACGATAGGTATCGCACGGCCGCCGCCCCCGGGGATGCGGAAACCCCGCGCTCCCGCCTGAAGGAGCTGGCGGGGCAGATGTTCGTTTCCCTCGTCGAGAACAGCACCGACCTCATCGGGGTAGCGACGCTCGACGGCGAGCTGTTCTACCTGAACCCGGCCGGCCGGAGGATGCTCGGGTTGGACGACACGCCGCTGCCCGAGGGGATCCGCGTGCAGGATTACGTCCCGGAAAGACACCGCGCCAGGTTCCGTTACCAGGTCCAGTGCCTGGTCCGGACCGGGAGCTGGACGGGCGAAGCGAGGGCGAAGAATTTCCGCACCGGCGACCCGATCCCGCTCGAGACGCGCGCGTTCCTGGTCCGGGACCCGGACAACGGGACCCCCATCGGCATGGCGAGCATCAGCCGGGACATCACCGACCGCAAGCGGGTGGAAAAAGCGCTGCGCCTGTCGGAGGATAAGTTCACGAAGGCGTTCCGGATCTCCCCGGACGCGGTGAACATCAACCGCATACGGGACGGCATGTTCGTCGAGATCAACGAGGGATTCAGCCGACTGACGGGGTACGGGGTCGAGGACATCATCGGCAAGACCTCGATGGACCTGGACATATGGGCCCGCTCCGAGGACCGGGCGGAGCTTCTCCGGCGGCTGGAGAAAACCGGCGAGGTGCTGAACTTCGAGGCGAAATTCCGGAAGAAGGACGGCCGCATCGACACGGGCCTCATGTCCGCCCGGGTGATCGAAATGGAGGGGGAAAAGTATCTTCTCACGATCACGCGCGACATCTCCGAACGCATCCGGCTGGAAGAACGCCTGCGGCAGGCGCAGAAGATGGAAGCGGTGGGACGCCTCGCGGGGGGGATCGCGCACGACTTCAACAACCTGCTGACCGTGATCATCGGGTACTGCGACGTTCTCCTCTCCCGCAGGAACCTCGAGGACCCGGCGGTCGCGGAGGTCCGCGAAGTCCGGAAGGCGGGGGAAACCGCATCCGCCCTGACCAGCCAACTGCTGGCGTTCGGCCGGAAGCAGGTGCTGAACCTTCGCCCGACGGCGCTGAACGATCTCTTGTCGCAGATGGAGAACATGCTGCGGAGGATGATCGGGGAAACCATCGATCTCAAGACCCTCCTCGAGCCCGGGCTCTGGACGGTGCGGGCGGACGTGAACCAGCTCCAGCAGGTCATGATGAACCTCGCGATCAACGCGAGGGACGCGATGGCCGGCGGAGGGACTCTCACGATCCGGACCTGGAACGCCCTTGTGGAGGAGGACTCCCCCGCCAGGCCGCCGGACTGCCCCCCCGGGCCGTACGTCGTCCTGGGGGTAAGCGACACGGGGCACGGGATGGACGAGGCCACGGCCCGCGAGATCTTCGAGCCGTTCTTCACCACCCGGGAACCGGGGCAGGGATCGGGGCTGGGCCTCTCGACGGTGCACGGGATCGTCCGCCAGAGCGGGGGGTTCATCGAGGTGGAAACCCGGCCGGGGCGCGGCACCACCTTCAAGGTGTTCCTCCCCGGCGTCGAGATCCCCGCGGAAACTGCCGTTCCGGGAACCGACGGCGAGGAGGCCCGCGGCGGGAACGAGACGGTCCTGCTGGTCGAGGATTCCGACGTGGTCCGATGCTACACCGCCGAAATCCTGCAAATGGGCGGGTACGCCGTCCTGGAAGCCTCCTCCGGGGAGGAGGCGCTTCGCGTCGCGAGGGAGAGGGGGCGCCCGATCGACCTGCTCGTCACCGACCTGGTGATGCCCGGGGTCAACGGAAAGGAGGTCGCCGCCCGGCTCGGCGCGGCCCAGCCGGGGCTGAAGGTCCTGTTCGTTTCAGGCTACCCGGAAGACGCCGTCGGAAAAAAACGGCTGATCGAGGCCGGGGCGCCTTTCCTGGGGAAACCGTTCAAGCCGAACGACCTCCTGCGGAAGGCCCGGGAGATCCTGGACTCCTGAGTCAATCGTCCTCGTCGACGATCTCGAACTCCCCCTCGAACTTGCAGAAGGGGCACTTCTCGGGGACCTCTTCCACGTCGATCTTGAACTCCTTGCCGCACTCGGGACAAAGGACCACCCATTTGCTCACGCGCCCGCCTCCTTTCGTGGCACGCCGCCGGCCGGCTGCTGCTGGGTCAGGCAATGAACGGCGCCGAGTCCCCACACGAGGTCCACGGCGTGGATCCCCACGACCGGGCGGTCGGCGAACAGCGATGCGAGGATGCCCAGGGCGATCCGGTCGTTCGGGTCGTTGAACGTCGGGACCAGGACGGCTGCGTTGCAGATGTAGAAGTTCGCGTAGCTCGCGGGGAGGCGGACGCCGTCCAGGCGCAGCGGGGCGGGCATGGGCAGCGGGACGATTTCGACCCGGGAGCCGTCCTCGAGGCGCGCACCCTCCAGCCGCTCCCGGTTCTCCTCCAGCGGGCGGTAGTTCGCGTCGTTCGGATCCTTCTCCCGGCAGAGGACCACCGCCCCCGGGCCGACGAACCGGCACAGGTCGTCCACGTGGCCGTGGGTGTCGTCCCCCGCGATCCCCTTCCCCAGCCAGATCACCCGGGTCGCCCCCAGGAACTCGCGGAAGACGCCCTCCAGCTCCCCGCGGGTCATCCCCGGATTCCGGGGCTGGACCTTCGGATCGAGCAGGCATTCCTCGGTGGCGAGCAGCGCCCCCCGCCCGTTGACGTCGATCGCCCCCCCTTCCAGGACGACCTCCCTTTCCCCGGCCGTGGGCCGGAGCAGGCGCAGCCCGAGGGCCGAGGAGGCCCGCTCGGGCACCAGCGCGTCCTTCCTCCAATCGGGATACTTCGCCCAGGCGTTGAAACGGAAACCCGCGACGGCCACTTCGGGAACGGGGCGTTCGCGCCGGACGAAGATCGGGCCGGAGTCGCGCGTCCAGCCGCGGTCGGTGGGAAACCGGAAGAACTCGATCCGGGACGGCCCCGCGCCGACCCGGGCCAGCAGGCGACGCGCCTTCGCCTCGTGGGCCTTCGACTCCACCAGGATCCGCGCGGTCTCGCCGGAGGCGATCTTCCGGACCATCTCCCCGAAGACCCACGGGACGGCGGCGAACTTTCCGGGCCAATCCGAAGCGTTATGGGGCCAGCCGAGCCAGGTCGCCTCGTGCGGCTCCCACTCCGCGGGCATGCGGAAGGCGGTCAACGCCCCTTCTCCCCCGCGTCCCCGTCCAGGTATCGGCGCGTGATCCCGCCGTAGGCGTCGATCCGGCGGTCGCGCAGGAACGGCCAGTTTCTCCGGATGTCCTCGAGAAGGGCCAGGTCGACCTCCGCGAAGAGGATCTCCTCGCGGTCGGGGGACGCCTCGGCGAGGACCGCCCCTTGGGGGTCGCAGACGAAGGAGGAGCCCCAGAACTCGATCCCGTCCCCCCCGCCTTCCGGGACCTCGTGCCCCACGCGGTTGGCCGCCGCCACGTACACGCCGTTGGCGACGGCGTGCCCGCGCTGCACGGTGCGCCACGCATCGTGCTGACGACGGCCGTGCGCTTCCTTCTCGCGGGGATGCCAGCCGATGGCGGTGGGATAGAACAGGACCGTCGCGCCGGCGAGGGCCGAAAGCCTTGCGCCTTCCGGGTACCACTGGTCCCAGCAGATGAGGGCGCCGATGCGCCCCGCCCGGGTGTCGAAGGCGGGGAACCCCAGGTCCCCCGGGGTGAAGTAGAACTTCTCGTAGTACGACGGGTCGTCCGGTATGTGCATCTTCCGGTAGACCCCCGCGACGGTCCCGTCGGCGTCGATCACCGCCAGGCTGTTGTGGTACACGCCCGCGGCCCGCCGTTCGAAGACGGGCGCGACGATGACGGCCCCCGCGTCGCGCGCGGCGCGGGACAGCGCGTCCGTGGTCGGCCCCGGCAGGCTTTCCGCCAGGTCGAAGAACGCCGTGTCCTCCCGCTGGCAGAAGTAGCGCGTGCGGAACAGCTCCGGCAGGCAAACGACCTGCGCGCCCGCCCTTGCCGCCTCGCGGAACATCGACAGCCCCTTTTCCAGGTTCTCCTTCGGCTCCGGCCCCATGGACATCTGCAACAGGGCGATGGTGAACCGCGTCGTCATCGTTTCAATTGACCCCGATCTTCCCCTTCGGTTCCTCCGCCGCCAGGATGGTCCCGAAGGATTCTTCGTATTTCCGGATGTTCTCCCCGAGCGCCGCGACCACCCTCTTCGCGTGCCCGGGGGAGATGATGATCCGGGCGGTCACGGAACCCGCCGGGGGCGCGACCATCAGGAAGTCGAGGACGAATTCCTCCCGGGTGTGGGTCACGCTCATGTTGTTCGAGTAGACGCCTCCCTTGAGGTGGTCGGGAAACGTCACCTGGATCTCCAACGGCTTCTGTCCGCCTTCCAAAATTCGCCCCCCCCGTTCCTTTCGATGGATTAGAATATAACATCCATTTCGGGAGACGACAGCATGCCATCCGAACCGCCGACGACCGCCCCTTCCTCGGAGGAAGGGTATTTCAAGACCCTTTTCGACGCCGCGCCGCTCCCCATACTGATCGTCGACGACGACGTGCGCATATTGGATTACAACCCCTCCGCGGCCGGTTTCGTCGGTCCGAACCGAAGACACCAATTCATGAAGCCGTGCGGAGAGGCGTTCCATTGCGTCCGAGCAGACGAGGTCCCCGAAGGATGCGGGCACTCGGATCACTGCAGGGATTGCGTCGTCAGGATTACGGTGGGAGAGGCCTTCCGGGACGGGAAAACCTTCCGAAGGAAAACGCGGATGTCGCTGCGGAACGGCCGGGGTGACAAGGCGGTCGAGGTGTTCCTCTCCGTCACCGTCGCGCCGTTCCGCTACGGCGGCAAACCGCTCGTCCTGCTCATCCTCGAGGACATCACCGAACTGGTGGGGCTTCGGGAAATCGTCCCCATCTGCGCCCATTGCAAGAAGATCCGGACCGACCTGGGTTACTGGCAGTCGGTCGAGGAGTATCTCCGGAAGCACGCCGACCTCGAATTCTCCCACGGCATCTGCGACGATTGCATGAAGGAACGTTACGGCGACGTCATGGGGCGCCGCAAGGACAGCTAGCCCGGGGGGGACTCCCCGTCGCGGCGGAACCGGAAATAGTCCTCCGGGGTGTTGATGTTCCGGAAGGCGGACATCCCGGGGTCGATCGCCTCCACCGTCTCCCGCGCAACCCGTTGGACCCGAAGTTTTTCATGGAAGGACAACAGCCCCCGCCGCCCGGCCCGGAGCGCCTCCTCGACGGCGGGCAGGGCGCTTTTGCGGTACACGGCATAGAGCGGCACCAGCCCGTTTTCCCCTTCCGGCACCACCGCGTCGGCGTCGTCCGCCAGGGCGCAAAGATGGCGGATGAGGTCCCCCTTGATGTGCGGCATGTCGCAGCCGACGACGAAGACCCGGTCCGTCGCGCTATGGCTCAGGGCGGAATGGATCCCCGCGAGCGCCCCCATGCCGGGGAACAGGTCCGGCACCCGGCGGCACGGCATGAAGTCGTACTGGTCCGACTCGACGCCCGCCACGATCACCTCGTCGAACAGATCCGCCATATTCCGGAAGATCGCCTCGATGAAGCGCCCCCCCCGGTAGGGCAGCAGCGCCTTGTCGCATCCCATCATGATGGACGGCCCCCCCGAAAGGATCACGCCGGTGACGCCGTCGATCTTTCCGGCCGTCCACGCGGTGGTGATCCGCCCGGGGTGGGAATACACTTTGAACCGTCCCCCCCGAACGCAGCCGACGAGCGTGATCCCCAGCTCCCCGCAGGTCCGGATGGCCGGATCGGTCGGCGCGGCCCGGGAAACGATCGTCGAAACGCCCAGGAAGGCGGCTTTCGAGGCCATCTCCGAGGACACGCGCCCGGACGTCGACAGGATCCGGCCGGAGAGGTCGATCCCCTTCAGGAGCGCCTCCCCCGCGATCCGGTCGACGGCGTTGCACCGCCCGATGTCCTCCGCGAACAGCAGGAGGCGCTCCCCGTCCCCCGCGCCGGCGCGGTGGATCCCGACGGATTCGCGGCCGCCGTCCTCCGGCCGGTTCAGCTGCGCCACGGACCCGAGGATCATTTCCGGCCGGAAGAACGGCCCGGATCCCGGTAGCAGGATCGGGTGGACGGGGTGGGAATCGGAGGGCTGCGGCGCCTCGCCCCGAAGCCGCACGCTGACGGATCCCTGCTCCTCGAAAACCGTCAATGTGAGAAGGTCCGCCGGCGTGCGGATGACCCCCCGCAGGCGGAGGTAGCCGGCCACGAGGAAATGGAGGTCGTGAGGCGAGGCGGCCAGGGTCGCGTAAGGCGCCCCGTTCACCGAAAGGGCGACGCCGAGTTCCTGGATCGGCGTGTGGGCGACGGGAACCAGGCGGCGCCCGTCGTACCGCAAGACCGTCGGTTCGCCGCCCCCCTTTCGCTCATCGCCGGGGAGTCTCGTCATATCTTTTTTATAATACCATGCCGGGAGCCGCCCCGAGAGGCGGGGGTATTGCGAAATCGCCCCGGAGGCATCTAAATGGTACCTATGCGCGAAGGACGAAACGACGGGGAGACGTGGCGGCGCCTCGCGGGCGGAAGACTCTCCTGGAAGGGGCTGCGGGCCCGGGCCGCGATCCTCGACGATATCCGGTCGTTTTTCCGGAATTCGGGGTTCCTCGAGGTCGACCCGCCGATCGCCTCCCCCTTCCCGAACATCGACCCCAACATCTTCCCGGTCCGGATCGAGGACGCCTCGGGGAAGGCGACCCGCTTCTACCTGCACACCTCCCCGGAACCCGCGATGAAAAAACTTCTCGCGGCGGGTTCCGGGAACATTTTTTACCTCGGGAAGGTGTTCCGGGACCGGGAAGGGTCTCCTCTCCACTCCCCGGAATTCACCCTGCTCGAATGGTACCGCCTCGGCCCGGCGGAAGGCGTGATGAACGACGTGGAGAAGCTGGTCCGGAAGCTGGCGGCGACGGTCAACGGCCGCGAGTCCCTTTCCCGGCGCGGGAAGGAGATCCCCCTCGACCGGCCCTGGGCGAGGCGGGAGATGTCCGCGTCGTTCCATGAGCTGCTCGGAGCCGGGATGACGGACGCGGAAGGGCTGCGGGCCGGGCTTTCCCGCCTTGGATCGCGCCCCGGGCCCGACGAGGCGTGGGAGGACCTTTTCTTCCGCGCCTGCCTCGAGGCGATCGAGCCCGAAGCGGCGGAACGGGGAGCGTGCTTCCTGACGGGATTCCCGGCTGCGCTCGGGGCGATGGCCCGCCGGCGGGAGGCGGACCCCGCGATCGCGGAGCGGTTCGAGGGGTACCTGGGCGGCGTGGAGCTCGTAAACGGATACGAGGAGCTGACCGACCCGGAGGAACAGGAGGCGCGCCTCGCGGAACTGGCGGAACGGCACCGCAGGGGGGCCGGGGAGATCCTGCCGCTGGACCCGGGATTCTTCGACGCGCTCCGGCACGGGCTCCCCCCATGCTCCGGCGCGGCGCTGGGGGTCGACCGCCTCGTGATGCTCCTGCTCGGGAACGACGACATCGCGGACGGGATGTATCGATGAACTCCCCGGGCTTCCTCCTGTTCCTGCTCTCCCTGGGGCATTTCGCCACCGACTTCGTACAGGGGTCGCTGCCGGCCCTCCTCCCGTTCCTCAAGGAGCGGTTCCATTTGTCGTACGCCGTCGCCGGGATGCTTCTGATGGCGGCCCACATGACCTCCTCGGTGATCCAGCCGGTCTTCGGGTACCTGACCGACCGCCGGCCGTTCCCGTTCCTACTGCCCCTGGGGCTGATGGTCTCCGGGATCGGGGTGGCCCTGGTCCCCTTCGCCCCTTCCCTCGGGTGGCTCCTGGCCTTCGTCGTCTTCATGGGGCTGGGGACGGCCGCGTACCACCCCGAAGGGTTCAAGGCGACGGCGTGCATCGTCTCCGAGAAGCGGGCCACGGGGATGTCGCTCTTCTCCCTGGGAGGAAACCTGGGGATCGGGCTCGGGGGCCCCGCGGCGATCTACCTCGTCTCCCGCCACGGGCTGGAAGGCGCGACGGCGCTGTTCGTGCCCGCGGTCGCGTCGGCGCTCCTGTTCCTCCCCGCCTTGCCCTCCATCCGCAACCGGGTGATGTCGATCTCGACGGTGGAGCGTCCGAACGCGGCGGACGGGGCGAACCACCCCGTCCGGACCGTCTCCCTCCTGATCCTGATCGTCGTCCTGCGCTCGTGGACCCACCTGGGGCTGGCCACGTATATCCCGTTCATCTACCAGTCGAAGCTTTCGACCGACCCGGGGTACGTCGCCACCCTCCTTTTCGTCTTCCTCGGCGCGGGGACCCTGGGAACGGTGATCGGCGGGCCGCTGGCGGACCGGTTCGGGCATCGCCGGTTCCTGTTCTCCTCGGTGGCGCTCACGATCCCCCTCATCCACCTGTTCCTGAACTCCACGGGATGGCTCGTGTTCGCCACGGCCGCCCTGCTGGGGGGAACGATCATCTCCAGCTTCTCGGTCACCATCGTGATGGCGCAGGAGCTGTTTCCGAAGCGGCTGGCCACGGCGTCCGGGGCCATCGCGGGATTCGCCATAGGCACCGGCGGGATCGGGGTCACGCTGCTGGGCGCGGTGGCCGACCGGCACGGCATCCCGGCCGCCATGCACCTCGTCAACGGATTCCCCGTCGCCGGCGCCCTCCTCGCGCTGCTCCTCCCGCTTCCCTGGAAACCCCCGAGGATCTCTTGACACTCCCGGAGAGCGACACCTAGGATGGACTGCTGGAGGCTACCGTGATCCGATGCGCCCGTACCGCACCCGTTGTTTTCCTGCTCGCCCTGCTGATCGCCGCCCCCTTCGCGTCGGCCGGGGACAACACCGTCGTTCCCCCTCCCGGGGACGCGCCGTCGCCGGCCGTCTGGACGCTTGGCGACGTGACCGACATCGCCCTGAAGAACCACCCGCTTTTGAAGCAGGCCGAGGCGGAGATCGCGGCCGCGGTCGCGAGGAAGGGGCAGGCGCGGGCCGGCTGGTACCCCTCCGTGTACCTCTCCGCCGGTTCCAGCCGCGCCCGGAGCTACTCCGCGGCGTCGAAGACGAACTCCACCGTGGAGGACGATTTCCTCCGCGGCGACCTCGGATGGACGCTGTACGACTTCGGCAGGACCGGGGCCTCGGTGGACCGCGCCGACGCGTTCGCCGCGATCAGCCGCGAGAACGCGGCGACGACCCGGGAGGACGTGGTGTTCTTCGCGAAGGTCGCCTTCTACAACGTCCTGCGGACCGCGAATGCGCTGGAGTTCCAGCAGAGGAACGTCGGGCAGCGGGAATCGCTCCTGCGGCAGGCGCAGGCCTTCTACGAAACCGGCGTCCGCGCGAAGATCGACTTCGTCCGCGCGGAGGCGAACCTGTACGATTCCCGCGCCCTGCTGGGCCAGGCGCGGAACGACCTCCGCGTAGCCCGGATCACCCTTCTCCAGCGGATCGGAATCGAAAGCTCGGCGGAATTCGTCCTGCGCGGGGAATTCGAGGAGACGACGATTCCCGGCACCCTCGAGGATTGGATCGCCGAGGCGCAGCGGAACCGGCCGGAGCTCCGCGCGCTGACGGAAAAGGAGCGGGCCGCGACGGAATCGCTCCGGCTCGCCAGGGCGGGATACCTGCCGTACCTGTCGGGCGCCGCGGGGTACGGGATCGCGGCGGACGAATACCCCCTCCAGGAGAACTATCTCCTCTCCCTGACGCTGACCCACCCGATCTTCTCGGGGTTCGAGACCCGCGAGCAGGTCAAGGAGGCGCTGGCGGTATTGGCCTCCGTCCGGCACGAGATCACCGAGGCGAGGCGACGCGTCCGGCTCGAAGTGGAACGGTCGGCGTACGGAGTCCAGGAGGCGGCGGAGCGGCTGGCGGCACGCAGGAAGCAGCGGGAAGCGGCCGAGGAGAACCTCCGGCTCGCCACGGCGCGGTACGAGGTCGGGGCGGGGGACATCATCGAGATGACCGACGCGCAAACGCAGATGGTCAGCGCCGACACCGAGACCGTCAACTCGGCCTTCGACTACGCGGTGTCCCAGGCCTCGCTGCTGCGCGCGATGGGCCGCTGACCGGTCAGGCCCCCTTCTTCCCGCCGCCGGCGAGCGCCTCGCGGGAGACGGGAAGCGCCGTGGAGATCCCCTTGGCCAGCAGCCGCCCCTCGGCGGTCGTCACGGTGAGCTCGCATACCACCTGCTGGCGCCCTTTGTGGATCGCGCGCGACTCCCCGACCAGCGTTTCCCCCGGCTTCGCGGCCCGGAGGATGTTGAAGCCCCAGTTGACGCCGGTGGCGTCCGTCAGGGCGTTCACCGACAGGGCGAACGCGGCGTCCGCGACCGCGAACGTCAGCACGCCGTGCCCGATGCGGTGGGCGTTGAGGAACCGCTCCTCGACGACCACGGAAACCTTCGCGTACCCTTCCCGCGCCTCGATCAGCTTCATCCCGAAATCCTGGATCAGCCGGTCATCCCTGAAGATCTCCTGAACCCGATCCATCACTCCCCCTGCCTCAGGTAGTTTTCCGCGTACCCCACGTAGTGGTCCGAGTAGACCCGGTTGTCTTCCGCGGAACCGGGCCCGAGATCCTTCGCGACCTTTCCCGGCACCCCCATCACCAGGGAGTGCGGGGGAACGGCCATGCCGGGGGGAACCACCGCGCCCGCGGCGATCACGCTCCCCCGGCCGATCGTCGCCCCGTCGAGGATCCCGCAGCCGATCCCGAGGAGGCAGAGGTCCCCGATCGCGCACCCGTGGGCCATGACCCCGTGGCCGAAGGTCACCTCGTCGCCCACCGTGACCGGAAGCCCGACCTTCACGTGCAGGACGCACCCGTCCTGGATGTTGGTCCGCCTCCCGATGCGGATCGGGAAGATATCTCCCCGGACCACGGCGTTGAACCAGACGCTCGACCGCTCCCCGATCTCCACGTCCCCCACGATCCTCGCCCCGTCCGCCACGAAGACGGTGGGGTGAAGGCGGGGGGAGACCCCCGTCGTACGGTATCCGCATCCCTCTCTCCGCCTACTCCGCGAGCTCCGAAACGTCCAGCGAATCCTCGAGCGAGATGCAGCCCCGCACGCTCATCGCCCCCGGGCAGCGGACGATGTATTCCTCCATCGCCTCCCGCGCTTCCTTCGCCTTTCCCGGCGGCGCCTTCAAGGTGTACCGCACCCGGATCCGCGTGATCCGCAGCACGCCGTCCACGTCCTCGATGTCCCCCTCGACGTCCGCGCGGAAGCGGTCGCCGAACGTCGGGATCTTCCTGCCGGCCAGCACCGTGGCCAGTGTCCCCATCATTCAGGCCGATACGGCCCCGACGATGTGGTCGAGCGTCGCGGCGTGCTCCTTTTCCGGTTCCACCTTATAGAAGCTCTTGATCCCCCCGTGCACCCCGTAGTACACGGGCTCGGGGAATCCCTCGATGCGGGCGATCCGCGTCGGGCCCTTCTCCCGGACGATCGAGATCCGGGACGTGTGAACGACCGTTCCCATGGGTTTCTCCTTTCCCGATGCGTCGCCGGCCGAATTCCATGATTTCGATTATAACCGCGATTTCGCCGGATATCGGAACCGGGGCGATCTTCCTCCGGTGGCGACGCCCTACACCCCGGTCCTGAAATAGCGACGCTGGAACCAGAACGCCACATTGACCAGGCCGATCATCACCGGCACTTCCACGAGGGGACCGATGACCGCGGCGAAGGCCGCCCCGGAATTGATCCCGAAAACCGCCACGGACACGGCGATGGCCAGTTCGAAGTTGTTGCTGGCCGCGGTAAACGCAAGGGTGGTGGTCTTGGAGTAGTCGGCCCCCACCTTTTTCCCCATGTAGAAGGAGACGACGAACATCAGGACGAAGTAGATTCCCAGCGGGATGGCGATCCGGACCACGTCGAGGGGGATCTTCACGATCAGGTTCCCCTTCAGGCTGAACATGACCAGGATGGTGAAAAGGAGCGCGATCAGGGTGATCGGGCTGATCCTCGGGACGAAATGGCGATGGTACCACTCCTTCCCCCGGAGTTTTACCCCGATGAGGCGCGTCAGCGCCCCCGCGATGAACGGGATGCCCAGGTAGATGAAGACGCTCCAGGCGATCTCGCCCATGCTCACCTCGACGAGACTCCCCTTGAGTCCGAAGAACGGCGGCAGGACCGTGATGAAGAACCAGGCGTAGACGCTGTAGAAGAGCACCTGAAATACGCTGTTGAAGGCAACAAGCCCCGCCGCGTATTCGGTGTCCCCCTTGGCCAGCTCGTTCCAGACGATGACCATGGCGATGCAGCGCGCCAGGCCGATCATGATCAGGCCGACCATGTATTGGGGGTGATCGGGGAGGAAGACGATCGCGAGGAGAAACATGAGCACCGGGCCGATCACCCAGTTCTGGACAAGGGAAAGGCCGACCACCTTCTTGTCCCGGAACACGTCCCCCATCTCTTCGTACTTCACCTTGGCGAACGGAGGATACATCATCAGGATGAGCCCGAGGGCGATCGGGATGTTGGTGGTTCCCACCTGGAATGAATCGATGAAATTCTCGGCCCCCGGGAGGAAGTGGCCGATGCCGACGCCGACGGCCATGGCGGAGAAGATCCAGACGGTAAGATAACGGTCGAGGAACGACAGCTTTTTCGTGATGCTTCCGGGCATCAGGGCCTCCCTGATTGATCTCTTCCGGCTCGATTACCCCCCGCAGCAGCCCCCGCCCTTGCGGCCCATCATCATCCCCATCATGTTGACCATGTTCTTCATCTCCCCGCCGCACTCCTCCGTGAGCAGGGTGAACATGTCCATGACCTTCCCCGGGTTCGCCGACATGTTCCTGCAGAAAACGGGCATGATCCCCCGCAGGACCTCCATCTGGTCCTGCTCGGGCATCGCAAGGAATTCCTTCTTGAAATCTTCCGCTTTCATGTCACTCCTCCTGGATGGATTGGAAGGCATCCGAACGTCCTGAACCCGAATATCCCCGAACAGCTCCCGACCCACGCGGTCGAGCGCCTCCTTGCCGGCGAGATCGCCGTCGAGCATGGGCACCTTGAACATCGGCAGCCGGAACTGCTCCGCCGCCACGCCCAGGTAATGCCGCTGCATCCGATAGCGGGACGTAACGAAGGGGGTAGTGCAATCCTTCTCCTCGAGCACGAGGTTCGCGATCACCCCCTGAACGTCGATCCCCGCGTCCCGTAAATCCTCCGAAGCCCGCTTCGCCTCGAAGATGGGCGTATATTCCGGGTAGAGCACCAGCAGGAAGGTGCAACGGTCCTTGTCCTTCAAATGCCCGACCAGGGCGTCGAGCTTCTTCTTCGCATCGCCCGCCGTCGGATCGTCCTTCCGGATGGAGACCATCATCTCGACCTGCCGGGCGTAGTCGTACGGAAGCTCGAGAAGCCGGAGGGTATGCCCGGTGGGGGCCGTGTCGAACACCACGTATTCGAAATCGTCCCGCTCCACCATCCTCGAGAACTCCTCGAAGACGGCCATCTCTTCCGTGCAGGGAGACTCGAGTTCCTCCTTGACCGCGGCCAGCATGTCCTCCGAATGCCCGGAGGCCCTCGCCTGGTCGAGGATCTTCCCCTTGTACGCTTCCACGCTCGCTTTCTGGTCGATCCGCGCCACGGACAGCCCGGGATACCCCTCCGCGGGCCGGATCCGGCTCGTGACCTCGACCGACAACACCTGCCCGATGTGCGCCGCCGGGTCGGTGGTGACCAGCAGCGTCTTGCGCCCTTCTCCGGCCATGCGCACCGCCACGGCGCACGCCGCCACGGTCTTGCCGACCCCCCCCTTGCCGGTCAATACGACCATCCGCCCGCCATTTCGGACCGCCAGCAGCTCGGACAGATCGGCCGGGTCGGAGAACCCATTGAAATCCGTTCCCCCGACGAACTGCCCTTCCAGGGAAACCGGACGGCCGTCGAACGCGATCTCCGCGAATTTCCTCAACGAATCGAATCCCTTCACCTCTCCCGCCTGGAGGCGCACTTCGCGCAGGGGATACGGAAGGGATTCCGCCAACGCCCGGATCTGATCCCGCTGGCGGCCCGCAAGCCGGACGAACGGCCCGCCGGCGTCTTCGGGATAAATGCCGTTCACGACGAGCCGGAAATTGCCTATGCCGAGCGCCTTCAGCTCGTCGTGCGCGCGGACCGTCTCGGCGACGGAGGTCGGTTGCGGGCGGCAGACCAGGACGAATTCCGTACGTTCGGTGTCGCGCAGCGCCGCCACCGCCCGGTCGTACTTCTCCTTGGAGCCCTGGATCGAGGACACCGGGCCGATGCAGGTCTGCCCCGAGCCCTTGGCGCTTTCCTCGATATGCTTCGACCAGTCGACCGGAAGCTCGAGGAGGCGGATGGTGTGACCCGTCGGGGCGGTGTCGAAGATCACCGCGTCGAATTCCGTCGTCCCGAGGAAGTCGGTGAACCGGTCGAAAGAGGCGATCTCGACCGTGCAGGCGCTCCGGAACTGCTCTTCAAGCACCTTCACGATGTCGGGGGGCATGACCCCCCGCATGGGGCCGATCACCTTTTCCCGGTACTCTTCCGTCGCCACGTCCGGGTCGATCTCCATCGCGAAGAGGTTCGGCGCGATTTCGGTCAGCTTGTGCCCGATCGGGCGTTCGAAGACATCGGCCAGGTTGCTCGCCGGGTCCGTGGAAATGATCAGCGTCTTCTTCCCGGAGTCGGCCATCCGGACGGCGGTTGCCGCCGCCATCGTGGTCTTCCCCACCCCGCCTTTACCCGAAAAAAACGTATATAAAGCCATGTCTGTAATTCTCCTATGACTTGTGTTGCATCACTCATTTGCTCAACGCGGGAGATATTCCCGCGGTTCCCCTTCACCCGCAGCGACCGCCGCGGCCCGAAGGGCATCACCCGCCCGGTGCGGTTGGCCCGCCCCCGCTCCCCCCGAAGGAAAACCCGAGGAGTTCCTGTTCCACCTTGTCGCTGCCGCAGGAGGGGCACAGCGGTTTCCAAGTCTCCTTTTCCCGGATCGACATGCGGATCTCGAACGGCCCGTTGCACGACTTGCAGCGATAGCTGTAGGTCGGCATCGATCACTTGCCTTCCCGGATCTGTTCGTATGCGGGATATTTCCCCTTGCTGATCACCACCCCGTCCAGGAGGGCGAGCGGGAGGACTTCCTGCCCCTCGCGGGTCAGCAGGTCAACCACTATCCGGTTCGCCATGAACCGCTGCGGCGCCTGGTTGATCGCGATCCGCTCCACGTCGATCCCCTCCTTCTTCCAACGAAGAATGTTCTCCTGGAGTGCCGACAAGGCCGGGTCGGGCGCCGGCCCGCAGACCCCGGTCGGGCAGCACAAGGGCGGTTCGTAGATTTCCAGCTTTTTCATTTCCGGACTCCTCTGGCGTATTTCCTTATTATCGCCTTACAACGATAAGACCAAGAACCACCTCATATGCCCGCCACAAGCACCCTCAACCTGCGAATCTTCGCCTGCGCCAGGCAATAGCAGATCCTCGGGCCCTCGACCGTCCCATGGATCAGCCCGGCATCCTTCAGGACTTTCAGGTGCTGGGATATGGTGGACTGGGCCAGCGGAATATTTTTCGTTATATTTCCGCATATATACGCATTCTCATGGGCCAGGATCCGTAAAATCCTGACTCGGACCGGATGGGCGATCGCTTTGGCGAGAACAGCCAGTTCCTCGTCCGTTTCCAAGCCATCCGGAATCTCGATGTCCTGGGGCCGACCGGAAAGGGCTCCACAGATCCCCGTATTTTCGATTTCTCCCATCGCCCGTCCAATCGTCATATTACGATTAAGTTAATCCCCTTCCAACCGGCTGTCAAGTATTTTCGTCCCGGCAGGGCCATCGGCTTCATCATGAGCGTCGACATCGCCGGGAAAAAATGCGGCGACCCTGGCCGCCCGCATCACCGGTTTTTATGTGCCGAGCGCGCGGATAATGCGGCCGGCCCGGACTCGCCATGGATGGTCCCGGGCTTTTCCCCTTTTCCCGACCCGCGAAAACGGTCATGATGTTGACCGTGGACATTATCCGGCCCGGAAGTTATGATGTCAATTCGTCATGTGACGAAACGATGGAGGCAACACAAGCATGCGTTTCTACGAGGATGTCATGAAGGCCGTCGCCGATCCGACCCGGGTCCGCATCCTGAAGATCCTGGAAGGAGAGGAGTTGTGCGTGTGCCAGATCATCGCGGTCATCGCCCTCGGGCAGTCCACGATCTCGAAGCACCTCTTCCTCCTCCGCGCCGCCGGCCTGATCAAGGACCGGAAGGAAAGGAAGTGGGTCCATTACTCCCTCGACGGGAAAAGCAGGAACCCGTTCGCCGGGGAAATGCTCCGAAACCTGAGGAAATGGCTCAACGACGACCCGGTCGTTCTCCGGGACCGCGAGAGGATGGCCACGGCGAAGGAGCTCGGCCCGGCCGTCATCTGCGAACTCGGCATGGTCCTCCCCCGGGGGAAAGCCTCGCGATGCTGCCCCGCGAGGAACGAGAGAGCGGCCGGCGGCCGCTGAAGGGAAGGCAGGAACAGTGCCCGGCGCAATCCCGAGGATCGAGGTCCTCCACTTTTCCGGATGCCCCCACGCGGGGGAGGCGTTGAAACTCGCGCAGGAGACGGCGGCCCGCCTTTCGCCCGGATCGCCGGTGGACCCGGTCCCTGTGGAAACGGAGGAAGAGGCCCGCTCCACGGGTTTCCTCGGATCCCCGTCGATCCGGATCGACGGGGTCGACATCGAAGGGCGCGGCGGGGAACCCCCGGCGTTCGCGTGCAGGATCTACGAGGGAGGCGCCGGGGCCCCCCCCGAATGGATGATGGAGGCGGGCCTGCTTCGCGCGCTCCGGCCGCGGCACATCCTGTTTCTCTGCGTCGCGAACTCCGCCCGCAGCCAGATGGCCGAGGGGATCGCGCGGTCCCTTGCCCCGAAAGAGGTGCGGGTGTCCTCCGCGGGATCCGTCCCCTCCGGGATCCGTCCGCAGGCCGTCCAGGTCCTGAAGGAGGTCGGCATCGACATCTCGGGCCAGCGGTCCAAGGGGCTGGATTCGATCGACCCCTCCACCGTCGACGCGGTCGTCACCCTTTGCGCCGAGGAGGTGTGCCCCGTTTTCCCCGGGAAGACCCTGCGGCTGCACTGGGGTTTGCCGGACCCGGCGGGGGTTGAAGGAGACGAACACGGGAAGATGGAGGCGTTCCGGAACATCCGGGACGAATTGGTGCATCGGCTGGAAATTCTGTTCGGGACGGGGAGAGGCCATTGAGCGAAGTAACCCGAATCCGCGTCGGCGACGACGTGGCCGGAATCGCGGGGTTGAAGGAGGCGCTGCAGGAAGCCGCGGCCCTGTGCAGGGAAATGACGGACGACCAGGCGGGAAAGCTGTTGCTGGAAAAGCTCTCGAAGCGAAACTACATCTATCCCGGCAAAAGGGAACTTTACCGGGAGGCGTTTCTTCGCGAGTACAAGAAGTTCATCGGCGCGCCGGTCACGGAAAAAACCGGCGGAGGCATCAACATCAAGGTATTCGGGCAGGGCTGCCCCCGATGCAGGAAGCTGGAGGAGGACGTCCGGACCGTCCTGGCCGAAAGCGGCATCGATGCCGACCTGGAACATGTGTCGGACCTGAAGGAGATCATGCGTTCCGGCATCATCGGGACGCCGGCCCTGATGATCAACGGCAAGGTGATGAGCGCGGGAACGGTCCCGCCCAAGGCGAAGCTCAAGGAGTGGATCGAACAGGCCGCCGGTCGGAAAAGGTGACCGATGGCTAACCTTGGAACCGCGCCGTTCCTTCGTTGGATTTGCGTCCTGGCCCTCCTCCCGCTTACGGCCGGCATCGCCTCGGGATCCCGGACATCGACGGTGGAAACCCGGTATCCGGGTCTCGAGTTCGGGATCCTGGGTCCGGCCAGGCCGGCGCCCTTGGACGAGAACACCCTGCTGGCCTCCGAAAGTTTCAAGATCACCCGGACGGAATTGGCGGCGGCCGTCAAATCCGGGAATCCGCAGCTTCGCGGGCAGCTCGAAAAGAATCTCCTGTTCATCCTGGACCAGCTTGCAACCCGGAGGGTGCTCCTCGCGGAGGCGAAAAAAACCGGGATTCCGGACCGCGGCGGAGACGAGAACCGTGTTGTCGAGGAACTGCTCGAACGAAAATCCGCGGAGGTATCCGTATCGGATGACGAAGTACGGGCTTTTCGCGGGGCAAACCGGGAACTGACGGGCGGAGCGCCCTTCGGGCAGGTGAAGGACAACATCCGTCAGTACCTTCTGCAGGACAAAAAGCAGCGGGCCGTCGCCTCCTACGTTTCCTCGCTGGGGAATTCGGCCGGTCTTCGCGTGAACGAAAGCTGGCTGGAAAGGGAGGCAAAGATCTCCCTGGACAATCCCGTGGACAAGGCCAGCGCCTCCGGCAAACCGATGCTGGTGGAGTTCGGGGCCACGGGCTGCATCCCTTGCGACAAGATGCAGCCGATCCTGGACAGCCTTCGGAAGAATTATCCCGACAGACTGAACGTGGTGTTCGTCCACGTCCGCGAGGAGCAGATCCTGGCTGCGCGTTATGGGGTCCGGTCCATCCCGGTCCAGGCGTTTTTCGACGGAAAAGGCAGGGAGGTTTTCCGCCACGCGGGATTTTTCCCCGAAACCGAGGTTGTCAAACAACTCTCCCGAATGGGTGTCTCGAAATGAAGCGAAACAGGAAATGGTGGATCATCGGAGGGATCGCCGCCATCGTCGGGCTGGTGGTTTATGCCGTAACGGAATCCCGCCTGGCGCCTCCCCAATCCGCGGATATCGGCCTGTCGGCACGGAGCGTCCCGCCGCCGTCGCCCGGCAACGGCAGGGTCACCCTGATCGACCTGGGAGCGACCGAATGCCTCCCGTGCAAAATGATGGCGCCCATCCTCGAGGAGCTCAAGATCGAATATGCCGGCAAAGCCGACATCCTCTTCATCGATGTCTGGAAAGACCCGGAGCAGGGGAAAAAGTACGGGATCCAGGCGATCCCGACGCAGATTTTCTTCGACGGGAACGGCAGGGAGGTGTTCCGGCATACGGGGTTCATGGACAAGCAGAGGATCGTGGAGATCCTTTCCAGGCTCGGCGTTTCCTGAGGGAGGGGAAATCGGAATGCCGGATCAGTTTCTCCTGACGGTAAACCAGTGGATGACCGGAGGGCTCGCCGTCGCGGCGGCCGGATGCTTCCTCTGGGGAATGGTCAGCGTGGTGTTGAGCCCCTGCCACATGGCCTCCATCCCGCTGATCGTCGCCTACGTGGGAGGCCAGGAGCGGGGGGTAAAGGCGAAAAGCGCGGCCACCTACGCGGCGGCATTCACCGGGGGCCTGTTCATCACCATCGCCCTGGTGGGGATCGTTTGCGCGCTGCTCGGACGCATGCTCGGGGACATCGGGCCCTGGTGGACGATTCCGATGGGGGCCATTCTGATCTGGGCGGCGCTGGACATGCTGGGCGTGCAGGCGTGTTCCATGCCCGGCGGTGCCGGCCTGATGGCGCGACTGCGGGTTCGGGGAATCGGCGGGGCCTTCCTTTTGGGGCTGGCCTACGGGGTTTTGTCCGGATCGTGCACTTTCGGGTTCATCGCGCCGATATTGGCCATCATCACCGTCCAGCAGAAGGTCGCCACGGGCATCCTGTTCATCGTGCTGTTCGGGATCGGCCACTGCATCCCCATCGCCGTGGCCGGCTCCAGCACCGCCCTGGTCCGACGGCTGCTGGAAAACAGCCGGTTCCAATCCCTGGGGCATTGGTTCCGACGCGCCGCCGGCGTGGCGATCGCCGGACTGGGCATTTATTTCCTGGTGCAACCTTTCGTCTAGAGGCTCTGGAATCGCGGAGCCATCAGCTCAGGACGTCCGTTTCCCCGCACCCGCGTTGGCGAGGGCGGCGATCACTTCCGCCCTCCGGAAACCGTACGCATGGGTATAAGTCGCGGTTTTCGTTTCACCTCCCTGGCCCGGATGGCCAGGGGGAGGGGCACAACGTCGCTTGCGTTGTGAACGGCGTCGGAAATCAGCGCGAGACTCCCCGACAGCAACCCCCCGATGAACTCGGCCAGAGAGATCGCGCTGTTCAGCGCAGCGCTCGCCCACAATTTCCGGTCGACCGTATCCTTTCCGCTTGCCCGTTGGTGCGAGTCCATGAACCTCCTCCGTTCCCCTTTCAGCCGCCGGCCAGTTTCCAGACCATGTACGCAGCGATG
>JACZKY010073362.1_pt1 | contig 20902 bp, 19 predicted proteins | sample 8237611 | NCBI WGS metagenome assembly JACZKY01 (sample SAMN16148055, study PRJNA663545) | marine sediment metagenome | biome: sediments and biomass from bioreactor inoculated with such sediments; feature: coastal sediments; material: methane- and iron-fed bioreactor; isolation source: Bothnian...
AGGCAGTTGATGTTGAGGCTCTTCAGCTTGTCCGCCGCCGCGGTCGCCGCCGGCTTGTTCTTGGCCTTCAGCGCGTCCTGCCAGGTGTCGATGGTCTGGATGATTTCCCTGGCCACGCTGTCTTCCGCGTCGGCCAGCTGCGGCAGGTGGCACTTGGCGCACCCCATGAGGTGCTCCACCTTGATGTCCTTCACTTCCTTGACCCCGGAGTAGGGCCATTCCATCAGGCCGTTGGTGATGGCCGTCCGGAACGTCGCGGCGGTCCTGCCGTTGCTGAAGATGGACCGGGAGTGGATGGACTTGCTCCAGCCCTCGTGGTTTTCGCTGTGGCATTCCACGCAGGAACTGGAGTCGTACATCTTCACCAGTTCGGCGACGGTCTTCGCCTTCCCCTTCTTTGCGGCGATCGTCTCCTTCCACCCGATCCCGGCCTTTTCCGCGTGGGCGGGAAAGGCCAGGAAAGCGGCGAGGAAGCCGACCGCCAGGGCGAGTCGGATCGGTTGATTGATCATGATTCGCCCCTAGCAGCCCTGTACGTCTGCGCCGCTGGACTCGGTGATCTCCAGGACCTGGTCGATCTTGAGCAGCTCGACCTTCGCCTTCCCGAATTTCAGCGTCACGTCGCTTCCGCTGACCCGCAGCACCCGCGGCGCGCCGCCGCCTCCCATGACGACGACTCCCGCCCGGGCCCACGCCGGCACCGCGCCTTCCACCTTGATGGTGACCCTCTCGCCCTGGATCTGCGTGATCTTCCCGGTGAATTTTCCACCTTCCGCGAAGGCGAATCCCGCAAGGCCCATCACGAGAACGGCGACAACCGCTGCAAAAAACGTTTTCTTCGACATTGCTCGGCTCTCCTTTCGATGGCGTTCTGAATCGCGAAAGATTACTTCTTTTTTTCCATCTCCGTCAACCGTTCTTCGAGGAAGTCCAGTCTCGCCTTGATTCCGGTGACTTCGTTCGCGTTCTTCACCACGCCCCGCATGTTCGTGTAGGTTTCCTTTTCGATCACCGTATCGGGACGCGCGCCGTAAACGACCCAGCTGTCCTCGTAGATGCGGAAGTTCTTGTAGCCGAGCTGCTCGAGCGCGTAGTAGGAATAGGCGGTCCGGCATCCCCGATGGCAGTAGATGATGACCTGGTGGTCCTTCGGGACGTCCTTGTAGACCTGCTGGAGCGTCGCGATCGGCAGCATCTTGCCCGAGTCCATGTCCAGGTTCTGCTCGAACCCGATGTGGATCGCGCCGGGGATTCTTCCGCCCCGGAGGGTGGTGTTCTCGATGCCGTCGAATTCCGCCTTGGACCGGGTGTCGATGATCGTCATGTTCGCGGGCTTCTTCTTGGCGATCTCGTTCATTTCCGTCGTCGAAACATAGAACTTGTCGTAGGGCTTGGCGACCTTTGCCTTGAAGACGGCCGGGACCGGCTTGACGGCCTCTTTCTGCACGGGTTTTCCTTCCTTCACCCACGCCTCGTAGCCGCCGTCCATGTAGTAGAATTCCTTGACTCCCACGAAGATCGGGAGCTGCTCGACGGCGACGTGGTAGTCGCCCTTCTTCCCGTAGATGATCAGCCCCTTGCTGTTGTCGAGGCCGATCTGGCCGAGGAGCTTTTCCGCTTCCTGGACGGAAACGATCCGGCCGTCGACCGGGCTCTTCAGGACCGCGACGACCGGCTTGCCGTAGTTCACGGCGCCGGGGATGTGGCCCGCCTCGTACTCCCCGCCGCTCCGGCCGTCGAGGATGACCCAGTTGGCGTCTCCCACTTTCGACGCCGCAAATTCCACGTCGCAGACGTGCCCCATCGTCTTGCCGGCCGCGAACGCCCACGTGCCGCTGCAAACCATGATTGCCGCGACGATACCTGCCAACATTCTCTTTCGCATGTTCCTTTCGACCTCCTGCTCAAGGGTATTGCGTGGATTCGCCCGTAAGGGATTCGCTTCCGCCGCAGGCGCTTAATTTACATATCCTTATATGAGAAATCAACGATATTCTTCCCGGCGCGTTATTTCCGGGCTTCCGGCTCCTTCATTTTCTCCTCCAGGATCCTGATCCGCTCTTTCAGGTCGGGAAACTCCCTGGACTGAAGCACCAATCCCCTGCGGTCCTGGCAGGCCTCTTTCTCGATCTTCGTGTCGCTCCGGACCCCGTAAACGATCCGGCCGTCCTCGTAGGTCCGGTAGTCGATCACGGTGACGTTCTTCGGTTTTTCCTTCGATATCCGGATCATTTCACACGGGATCATCTCGAGCCATGTCATGTGGTGATTTTGCAGGATCGAAGGCACCCCCTTCGGGGAAGCGCACCCGCATACTTAAAGAGGACACCGGCTCTTCCTCCCGGTGTCCTCCGGCGGTCGTCGTGCCTGGGCCGCAGCCGCCCGTCGGGCTACTTCTGCTCCATCTTCCGCAGCTTCTCCTCCATGATCCGGATCTGCTCTTTCAGATCCCGGATCTCGCCGGCATGTTTCATTTCCGCCTTGTGGTCATGGATGGTCTCGCCCTCGATCTTCGTGTCGCCCCGGCTTCCGTAGACGATCCAGCCGTCCTCGTAGATGCGGACGTTGTTGTATCCCAACCTCTCCAGCGCGAAATAGGAGAACACCGTTCGCGAGCTCTTGTGGCCGTACAGGATCACCGTATTGGTCACGGGAATGGCCTTGTAGATTTCCCGGAGGGCGTCGTCCGGAAGCATCCTGCCCGTGACCGGGTCCAGGTTCCGGTCGTGGCCGACATGGATCGCGCCGGGGAATCTCCCCCCGCGGTCCGTGAACACTTCGACCCCGTCGTATTCCTCGCGGGGCCGGCAGTCGATGACCGTGACGTTCCTGGGCCGGTTCTTCGCGATCTGGATCATTTCGAACGTCGAGACATAGAACTTGCGGTTCGTGACCTTCGGGTGGAAGACGGCCGGCGCCGGTTCGACGCGGTTGGTCTGGACCGGCTTTCCCGCCTGGACCCAGGCGTCGAAACCGCCGCAGAGGAAGTAGAATTCCTTCACCCCGAGGTAGACCGGGAGCATCTCGAGGGCGGCGTAATGGTTCCCGCGGTTGCCGTACACGATCAGCCCCTTCTTATTGTCCAGGCCGATCTTCCCGAGCAGGAGAGCCGTCTTTTCGTCGGAGAGGCGCCGGCCGTCGACGGGATTTTTCAGGACCAGGTACGCCGGTTTCCCGTAATTCACGGCCCCGGGGATGTGGCCGGCCTCGTACTCCGCGCCGCTCCGGGTGTCGAGGGTCACCCAGTCGGAGTTCCCCGCCTTTTCCGCCAGGAATTCCACGTCGCAGACGTGCCCCACGGTCGTTCCCGCGGCAAACGCCCAGGAGCCGAAGCAAGCCATGACTGCCGCTACCATCCAGGCGATGCGTTTCTTTGCCATGATATCGACCTCCTACTCCGAAATTTGGCGTCCGATCCAGAAGAATTGCCGGGCGCCAACGAAATGTTTTATTTATGAAAATACTATTTTTTTTGGCCAGGTTTTTTTTATTTCTTTTACATGAAATAAATATACTCCCAACGTTTATTGCCGGCAACGTATATACCCCGAGTTTTGGTGATCGCCTGGAAAAAGAAAATGCTATTTCTCCGACTTGTCTTGTGTATTAATATATTGAATCGGCTTATCCGAGGTCTTCTCCTAAACGGCAGGATGCGTTCCGGCATCAAGGTGCTCTACATGTCCGGGTACACCGCCGACGCCCTCGGGGAGCAGGGCATCCTGGCCGAAGGGATCGAGCGGATCGAAAAGCCGTTCACCCCGGCTGAGCTGGCGGGGAAGGTGCGGAAGATCCTCTCCGCCTGAAACGGCCGCGGCCGTTCTCTGGTATCATGGGCTCCATGAGACCGCAGATTCCGCCCGGGTCGGTCGGATTCGTGGAGCCGAAGTCGTTCACGTTCGCCGAGCCCCCCCACGAAATGCGGCTCGAGGCCGGGGGGAGGCTGGGTCCCGTCACCATCGCCTACGAAACCTACGGCCGGCTGAACCGGGAAAAGAGCAACGCCGTCCTCGTCCTGCACGCCTTCTCGGGGAGCGCGCACGCCGCCGGGTTCCACGAGGGCCAGACGCCGGGGAAGGACCGGCCGGGGTGGTGGGACTTCCTCATCGGCCCCGGGCGGGCGCTCGACACCGGGAAATATTTCGTCGTCTGCTCGAACGTGATCGGGAGCTGCTACGGCAGCACCGGCCCCGCGTCGATCGATCCGAAGACCGGCCGGCCGTACGGCCTGTCGTTTCCCGTCGTCACCATCGGCGACATGGTGAAGGCGCAGCGGCACCTCGTCGACCACCTGGGCATCCGGAAGCTGCTGTCGGTCGTCGGGGGCTCGATGGGGGGGATGCAGGCGCTCCAGTGGGCGATCGACCACCCCGACCGCCTGGCCTCCGCCGTCCCGATCGCCGCCACGGCGCGCCATTCGCCGCAGCAGATCGCCTTCAACCACGTGGGGAGGGCGGCCATCCTGTCGGACCGCGACTTCCACGCCGGGGATTACTACGACCAGGGGGTCGTCCCCGAGCGGGGATTGTCCGTGGCGCGGATGGTGGGGTTCATCACGTACCTGTCCGACCGGAAGATGCAGGAGAAGTTCGGCCGGGCGAGGCAGCTCCGGTCCCGTCCGGCCGGGAGGGCGCAGAAATGGGACCCCTGGACGCTCGGATGCCACTCCGCCGTCGAGTTCCAGGTGGAGAGCTACCTGAAGCACCAGGGGGACCTGTTCGTCTTCGACCGGAAGTTCGACGCGAACTCGTACCTGAGCATCACCAAGGCGATCGACATCTTCGACATCACCGGGCCGTCGGGGGAGCTGGCGGCGGCTTTCGCCGGGGCGGATGCGAAGTTCCTGATCGTCTCGTTCGACACCGACTGGCTGTACCCGACGTACCAGTCGCAGGAGATCCGCAACGCCCTGATGCGCAACGGCCTCCCGGTGACGTGCCTCGAGCTGGAGACGATCCACGGACACGACGCGTTCCTGCTCGAATACGAAAAGCCGCCGGAGGGCGGGAAGCCCGGAGTGAAGAACAAGCTGGCCGGAGTGCTGGGGGATTTCCTGGGGAACGTCGCGCTGCAGCCGTGAACACTCCACGGAGGTACATCATGTCCGGGAAAACCGTCCTGGCGGTCCTGGCCGCCGCGTTGACCGTGGTCCTCTCCTCCTGCACCGTGATGCAGAGCACCTACCAGAAGAAGGCGGACGAGGCGTACACGCTCGCGAAGCGGTACGCCGAGCTGCAGGGGAAGCACGACGGGCTGCAGGAGAAGCACGACGGGCTGTCGGCGGAGAACGCCGCTCTCGAAGGCAGGCAGGAGCGGCTGACCACCGACCTGGCGTACGTGACGGGACAGCGGGACAAGCTGTCGAAGGACAAGGAGGAGCTGAACAGGATCCTCAAGTCCCGTTCCGACGCCCTGTCGCAGAACATCTACGAGCTGCGCGGGAAGGTGGAGGAGCTCGAGAAGGAGAACGCCCGGCTGGTCAAGGCCCGGGAGGAGCAGGTCCGGAAGGTCAGCTCCACCTACGAGGACCTGCTCGAGAAGATGAAGACCGAGATCGCGCAGGGGCAGGTGACCATCTCGGAGCTGAAGGGGAAGCTTTCGGTGAACCTGGTCGACTCCATCCTCTTCGACTCGGGCAGGGCCGAGGTGAAGAAGGGGGGCGAGGACATCCTGGCGAAGGTCGTCTCCATCCTCAAGGAGGTCAAGGACAAGTCCATCCGCATCGAGGGGCACACCGACAACGTGCAGATCTCCGCGGCCCTGGCGAAGCGGTACCCGACGAACTGGGAGCTGTCCGCGGCGCGGGCGATCAACGTGACCCGTTTCCTGCAGCAGCAGGGGATCGACCCCGGCCAGCTCTCGGCGGTCGGCTACGGGGAGTGGAAACCGGTGGGGGACAACGGCACGCCGGAAGGGCGGGCGAGGAACCGGAGGATCGAGATCAACCTGGTGGAGCGGGATTAGGGATGATCCGGAAAGCGCTGCTTCTCAAGCTGTTCGACGCCGCCTACATGCAGCGGTGGAACGACAAGATCCGCCCGGTCGAGCTGATCGAGCTCGACAAGCAGGCCCACAAGATGATCATCGCCCATTTCCTCGCGCGGTTCGAGGAAGAGGCCGGGAACGCCGTCCCGTGGCAGCGGATGATCGAGTCGGGGATCTTCGAGCTGCTCCAGCGGATCGTCATCACCGACCTCAAGCCCCAGATCTACTACAAGATCAAGGCCGACACGAAGAAGTACAAGCAGCTGAACGACTGGGTGTACGGGGAGCTGCGGCCGGTCATCTCCCCCCTGGGAAAACCGTTCTGCAGGCGGTACCAGGACCATTTTCTCGAAGGGGAGGACGGGATCGAGCGGCGAATCTTAAGCGCCGCCCATTTCTACGCCACCCGCTGGGAGTTCCAGATCGTCGAGCGGGCCAACCCCGGCGGGTACGAGATCGACGACATCCGGGCGGACCTCGACCGGAAGCTCGAGGGGTTCGGCGATCTCCGGGGGATCGCGCTGCTGTCGGGGGAGCGGCGGTTCCGCAACTTCATCGACCTGTGCGGCCAGCTGCGGTTCCAGTCCCGCTGGGCGCATCTCCACAGGATCCCGAAGACCTCGGTCCTCGGGCATTCCCTCTACGTGGCGATCCTCTCCTACCTGTTCTCGCTCGAGATCAAGGCGTGCCCGCGGCGCTGCGCGAACAACTTCCTCACGGGGCTGTTCCACGACCTGCCGGAGGTCCTCACGCGCGACATCATCTCCCCCGTGAAGCGTTCCGTGGAGGGGTTGTCCGAGCTGATCAAGGGGTACGAGAAGGAGATGCTCGACAAGGAGGTGTACGGGCTGCTGCCGGAAGGGTGGCACGCCGACTTCCGGATGTTCGCCGAGCACGAGTTCGACAACTTCGTCACCGTGGACGGAAAGGTGACTTCCGCGACGGCGGCGGAGATCCAGGAAAAGTACAACGAGGACGCCTTCAACCCGAAGGACGGGGAGCTCGTCAAGCGCGCCGACCAGCTGGCCGCCTTCGTCGAGGCGTACGCGGGGATCCGCAACGGGAGCATCAGCCAGGACCTGCAGTACGCCAAGGGGAACATCCACCGGCAGGAGCAGGAAGCGCAGTACCTGGGGCTGAACTTCGGGGAGATCTACTCCGACTTCGACTGACCCGGGGCGGGGGCGGAGCGGGCGTCGAGCCGCCGGAAATATTCCTCGCGGCACCGGTTCTCGACCTCCGCCATCGCGCGGAACGCCTCCCCGAGGGTGTTGCGGCCCACGGTGAACACCCCGTGGCCGTGGACGATCGCCTTCCCGGAACGGCCGATGGCCGGCGCGATCTGCTCCGCCAGCCCCCCGGCGCCGGTCTCCCCCCCCACGATCGGGGCGTCCCCCAGCATCCCCTCGCAGAGCATGCTCATCGCCACGGCGAACTTCGGGTGCCCATGGAGGATCGCGCGGGCGCCGGTGGACTCGTAGATCCGCCGGTGGGCGGGAAGCTCGCTCGAGGCGGTGATCCCCGCGGTGGAGCTGCTGTCGTCCGGGACCGGGTCGATGCACCCCGCCAGTTCGTCGAGCGACGCGCCCGTCCGGGAGATGAAGATCATGCCGCCCGCCCGTAAGGAAATGTTGCCGAAGAAGGAATCCACCAGCCCCCGCTCGACCGTGTACCCCCCCACCGCGCGGATCTCGGCCAGGATCTCCGCGGGATCCTCGAGCGGACCGTCCCGGAACGGGATCCCGTCCGCCGTCGGCGCGCGGAGATGCTCCCGCCGGAAGCGACGGAACGCTTCCTCCTCGCCGGGGACCTTGAAGCCGTACCGCAGCGCGTCCGCCAGGTATTGCACGTACACGGCGTGGAAGACGCTGGAGTAGTGGATGTAGGCCTGTTCCGTCGTCAGCGCGCCCACGGCCGCGATGCCCAGCCCCTCGAGGATCGCCCCCTTGCGGTTCCCGAGCATCCCGGCGGCGGTTTCCGCCGGATCCGCGCGCAGGTCCGCCCGCGGGGAAAACGGGATGTCGTGGAGGAAGGTGCGCGTCTCCGCGTCGGAGGGGACCAGGCACGACGCTCCCGCCGGCGCGCGGCGGACCAGGAAGTCGGCGAACGGCAGGGACGGGACGGCGACGACCACCCCGAGGCACGACAGGCGCCACAGGACGTCCGCGGCCAGGCCGGAGAGGTCGGGGGCACCCCCCTCGATCGTCCCGTCGTCCAGGACCGCGAAGCCGATCCGGCCCGGGACCGCCGAGCGGTCCCGCAGCAGCTGGCCCGTGTATTTTTCGACCTGCGCCCTCACGGCTGCTTCTCCAGGAACCCCGGGTCGCGGAACGATCCGTCGTCTTCAAGCCCCCGGACCCGGTAATACCTCGTCCGCTCCGCCTCGAAGCGCGCCCGGTCGATCCTGGGTACCTCGATCCCGTCGCCGGAGGAGCCGTCCTCGCGGAAAAAACGCGCCGGCAGGTCGTCGTCCTTCCCGGCGAAGCCGTTCCCCGCGTTGTAGAACCGCTCCGTCAGGTGGATCCGCTCCCCGATTTGCTTCAACTCCCCCGCGTGGCGCGGTTCCCCCGTAGCGGCCGACAGCAGCTCCGCGTACTCCTCCAGGGAGGCGCCGAGGAAGGCGAACCGGCACGCCGCGAGGGAATCGGCGGCCGCGTACCCATCCTCGGCGTTCCGGATCATCCGCGCCTTCCCCGCGAAGGAGAACCGGTCCGACGCCAAGGGCTTGCGGAGGATCTCGTGGGAGAGCGGGTACGCCGGCAGGTGGCAGCCGCCGTGGTTGCTCGTGCAGTAGGCGAGCGCCGTCCCGTACGCCCCGCGGGGGTCGTAGGCGGGCAGCTCCAGCGACTTGACGGACATCGACAGCTCCGGCCGGCCCAGCGTTTCCGCGACGCGGCGCGAGCCCTCCGCCAGGAGGTCCCCCTCCCCGCGCCGCAGGGCGATGTCGGCAAGGAGCGGGATCAGCTCGGCGGAGGACGGGAACCGCCCCCGCGCCTCGCCCCATGCCGAGAGGGTCCCGGCGGCGGAGACCGGGTCCATCCCCGCCTCGTTGCAGATGTCGTTGGCGAGGACGATGGCGTCGAGGTCCCGGATGCCGTTCAAGGCGCCCAGGTGGGACACCGCCTCGTACTCCGGGAGGGGGCGGCCGTGCCGGCCGGTCTTCCCGCACCCGACGGGGCAATCGACGCAGAAGTCCTTCCTCGAGCCGAAGGCCCTCCGGATCGCGGGTCCCGAGTATGCGGCGGATCCTTCGTACACCGTGCGGCGGAAGTTCTCCGTGGGCGTCATCCGGCGATGGCGCGTCAGGTCGACCAGCGCCGGGGTGCCGTACTCGCCGAAGCCCAGCTCCCCGAAGAGCGCGGGGGAGGCCCGGAACAGGCGCAGCACGTCGGCCCGCGCCCGCTCGAACGCTTCCGGGTCGGCCACGGGAACCGCCCGGTCGCCGTCCACGACGATCGCCTTGAGGCGCTTCGCCCCCATCACGGCGCCCGGCCCCCCGCGTCCCGCGGCGTTCCCCGCGTCCACCGACAGGTTGGCGAAGAGGACCCCGCTTTCCCCCGCGGGGCCGATGGCGGCGACGCTGCCGCGGCCCGACAGCGCGTCGACGGTTTCGACCGCGCTTCTTCCCCACAACGCGTCCGCCGGGACGACCTCCTGCCCGGCGGGGGTGACGACCAGGGCGACGGGCTTCGGGCTGTTCCCCTCGACGAGGATCGCGAGGAGGCCCGAAGCGCGCAGGCGGCGCGCGAAGTCGCCTCCCGCGTCGACGTGGCACACCGTGCCGGTCAGCGGAGAGCGGCAGGCGATGGAGAGGCGGGAGGAAGCGGGAGCGGTGGTCCCGCACAGCGGCCCGGCGGCGAAGACGAGGGCGTTCGCGGGATCGCAGGCCGGCAATCCCTGCCGGCCGCGCAGCAGGCGCACGCCGAGCCCGCGGCCGCCGAGGTAGTGCCTCAGGATGTCCGGCGGGAGCTCCTCCCGGCGCGTCCTGCCCGCGGAGAGGTCGACGACGAGCAGGTATTCCCTGTCGGGGCGGTTCATGCCCCCATTGTACAGGAGCGCCTGATCCGGGAGACCGCTCCAAACGCGGACTTGCTTCAGCGTCCCCGAAACAGGCTGGTTGGCGATATCATTGCGACATGTGGTGCCTGGAGAATCCCGGGGTCTGAGAGACCCCGGGATTTCGAAAAGACCCCATTCGAATGATCCGGGAGTATTCCCGTGGGCGCGAGGGAAGCGTCTCTTGCGGAGTCGTCACCCCCGCGCGGCGGACGCCCTCCACCGGTCGTACCGCAGCAGCAGCAGCAGCCCCGGGATCGCGGCCAGCGCCGAGACGATGAAGTACGCCGGCCACCCGTACGTGCCTGCGAGGACGCCCGTGGGGGCTCCGACGACCACCCGCGTGATGGCCATCAGGCTGGTCAGAAGGGCGTACTGCGTGGCCGTGAAGCGCCGGTCGCACAGGCTCATCAGGAACGCCGCGTAGGCGGCCGTCCCCATCCCGCTGCACAGGTTCTCGATGCCTATCGCCGCCACCATCATCGGGTAGTGGTGCCCGAGCTTCGCCAGGGCATAGAAGGTCAGGGTGGACACGGACTGGAGGACCCCGAAGACCCACAGGGACGTCTTCATCCCAGCCTTCGCCACCACCGCGCCGCCCACCAGCGTCCCGACGATCGTGGCGGCCATCCCCAGCCCCTTCGTCACGGCGCCGATGTCGGTCTTGGTGAACCCCAGCTCGAGGAGGAACGGGGTGGTGAGGGCCGTGGCCATCACGACGTCGAGCTTGTAGAAGACGATGAACAGGAGGATGCTCGCGGCTCCCGGGCGGGCGAAGAACTCGAGGAACGGATCGACCACGGCTTCCCGCAGCGACCGGGGGGCGCTCGCCGGCAGCTCCGGCTCCGGGGCCAGGAGGGAAGAGGCCATCCCGACCGCCAGCGATCCCGCCATGAGGAGGTAGACCATCCGCCACGGCATCCGGTCGGCGAGGATCAGCGCGATCGCGCCCGAGGTGAGCATCGCGATGCGGTACCCGAGGATGTGCACTCCCGCCCCGGGCCCCAGCTCCTCCGGGAGGAGGATCTCCGTCCGGTAGGCGTCGATCACGATGTCCTGGCTGGCGCTGCAGAAGGCGACGAGGAAGGCGAGGAGGGCCAGGAGCCCCGGGTGCGCCTTCGGCTGCGAGAACGCCATCGCCGCGACGACGACGAACAGGGCCACCTGCGTCACCAGCATCCATCCGCGGCGCCGCCCCAGGAACGGCGGGACGAAGCGGTCCATCAGCGGGGACCAGAGGAACTTGAGGGCGTACGGCAGCCCCACGAGCGAGAAGACGCCGATCACCGCCAGGTCGACCTTTTCCGTCGCCATCCACGCCTGCAGGGTGGTCCCGGTGAGCGCCAGAGGAATGCCGGACGAGAAGCCCAGGAGCAGGACGAAGAAGATGCGGCGGTTGCCGAACGCGTCGATGAGGACGGACATGGAAAGTATCCTACCACCGGGAAGGATCGTTATTGTTTCGGATGCGTTCCGGTATTAACATCGTTCGGATGGAACGTTTCCACGGTACGATCTGCGCTGTCGGCGGGGGAAAGGGGGGGGTCGGCAAGAGCCTCGTCGCCGTCAACACCGCCTGCTCCCTCGCGCTCGAGGGGCACGAGGTCATCCTCGTCGACGCCGATCTCGCGGGCGCCAACGTCCACACCCTCTTCGGGATCAAGCACCCGCCGCTGACCCTGAACGAGTTCGTCGGCCGGGCGGTCGGAACGATCGAGGACCTTCTGGTCCCGACGGCGATCCGGGGCCTCCACCTCATCTGCGGCGCGACCGACTTCATCGACCTCGCCAACCCGGGACACGCCCGGAAGCAGCGGATCCTGCGGGCGATCGGGAAGCTGCCGGCCGACTTCATCCTGGTCGACATCGGCGCCGGGGCGACCTACAACAACCTCGATTTCTTCAACATGGCGGACATCGGCATCCTCGTGACGACCCCGGAGCCGACCGCCATCCTGAGCGGGTACGAATTCCTGAAGATGGCGGTCCGCCGGAAGGTCGTTTCCGCCTTCAACAACACCCCGTCCATCAAGGACCCGCTCTTCGCGCTGCTGGGCGGCAGCGGCGCCGGGAAGGTCCGGAAGATCGGCGAGGTGGTGGAGTCGATGCGGGAGATCGACCCGGGCGCGGCGGAGAGGATCACCGCCCTCGTCGAAGAGATGAACGTGGGGCTGGTCGTCAACAACGCGACCGGGACCGAGGGGGAGAAGGTGCACCGGGCGCTCGCGGGGATCGCGGAGCAATACCTCCATGTGGCGCTTCCCTTTTTGGGCGGCATCCCCCGGCTTCCGGAGATCGAGAAATCGGTCCGCTCGATGACCCCCGTCGCGATCTCCGGCCCCCGATCGGCCGCCTCCCACTACCTGGAGATCGCCCAACGGCTCGCTTCGGCGATTCCCCCGGACGAGGCCCCCGCCGGCGATCCTCCTCCGGTTCCGGTCGAGCCCGCGCGCCGTGCTGCGGAAAAGCGCGGTGTCGCGGCCCACGTCCCGTTGTGCCTGAACGAGCTGGTCGTGCGGGACGGGGCGAGCCTCCACGTGCAGACGGAAGACCTGGGAACCGGGAAGTCGCTCGTCCAGACGCTTGTTTTCCTTGGCGGCAGAATCGTGTTCTCCAAAGAGAACGGGTACGCGGACCTCGGCGTGGACGGCGCCTCCCGCGAGGCGGTCTGCGAAAAGGTGCGCTGGCAGCACCGGGGAATCCTGGCCGGCATCAAGACGGGGAAGCTCGACCGGGAGCTCGCGGTAAAGGAATGACGGCGACCACGGTCCTCCCGATATTGCTGGCCGCTCTCGCGGTGGGGATCGCCGCCGGCTGGTTCCTGCGCGCGGGGCGGGTCGCCACGCTGATGGAGCGCCTCAAGGGGCAGGAGCGGCTCATGGAGGAGAAGCTCGCCCTGGTCGCCGATTCGAGGGAGAAGCTCAAGGAAGCGTTCCAGGCCCTCTCCGCCGACGCGTTGAGCAGCAACAACCGGTCGTTCCTCGAGCTGGCGAAGGCGACCCTCGAGAAGTACCAGGAGGGGGCCCGGGGAGACCTCGAGATGCGGAGGCAGGCGATCGACGCCCTTCTCCTGCCGATGCGCGATTCCCTTCAGAAAGTCGATTCGAAGATCTCCGAGCTGGACAAGGCGAGGAGCGCCGCCGACGCCACGCTGACGGAGCAGCTCCGTTCGCTGTCCGACACGCAGGGTCGCCTGCGGGAAGAGACGTCGAACCTCGTGAAGGCGCTTCGTGCGCCCGCGGTTCGCGGCCGCTGGGGGGAGATCCAGCTCAAGCGCGTCGTCGAGATCGCGGGGATGCTGTCCCATTGCGACTTCGTGGAGCAGGAAAGCCAGACCACGGAGGACGGGCGCCTCCGCCCCGACATGGTCGTCCGCCTTCCCAATCACAGGAACATCGTCGTGGACGCGAAGACCCCCCTGTCGGCGTACCTCGAGGCGATCGAGGCGCCGGACGAGGCCACCCGGGCGGCGCGGCTGAAAGATCACGCGCGGCAGGTCCGGGGCCACCTCGCCGCGCTGGCGTCGAAGCAGTACTGGGACCAGTTCGCCCCCGCGCCCGAGTTCGCGGTCCTCTTCCTGCCGGGCGAGACGTTCTTCAGCGCGGCGCTGGAGCAGGACCCGGGGCTGATCGAATACGGCGCGAGCGAGCGGGTCATCCTCGCCACCCCCACCACGCTGATCGCGCTGCTGAAGGCCGTCGCCTACGGCTGGCGCCAGGAGCAGGTCGCGGAAAACGCGCAGGAGATCAGCCAGCTGGGGAAGGAGATGTACGACCGGATCGGGAAGTTCACGGAACATTTCGCCCGCATCCGCGACGGCCTCGACAAGGCGGTCTCCGCGTACAACAACGCGGTGGGGTCGTACGAGTCGCGCGTCCTGCCGGGGGCGCGAAAACTGCGGGAACTCCGGGTGACGGCCGACCGCGACGGTTTCCGGCCGCCGGCGATCGTGGACCGCGCGACCCGCCCCGCGCCGGAACCCGACCCGGAGCCCTAGGAGGGGGGAACCCCCAGCCCCGCCAGCGTCTCGCGGAGCGGCGCCGGGCCGGTGAAGCGGATCCCCCGGATTCCCACCGCCGAGGCCCCGTCCGCGTATTCCCCGATGTCGTCGATGAAGACGCATTCCTCCGGCGGAAGGGAGAGCTTCCCCAGCGCGTCCCTGTAGATCGCCGGTTCCGGCTTCAGCGCGCCGACCTCGAACGACAGGGTGACGGTGTCGAACAGCGGGAAAACCGGCACCTTCCGGATGTGCCGCAGGTAGTGCCACTCGTTGGTGTTGGAAAGCAGCCCGAGCCGGTATTTCCCCTTCAGCTCCCGGATGAGCGCCTGGGTGCCGTCGATGGGGGTGAAGATGTCGGTGAACCCCTCCGCGAACGCCTCGGGCGGGACGTCGGCGCCGGTCATGGAGCCGACGAGCCGGTGGAACTCTTCCGGGGAGACCTCGCCGCGCTCGAACCGGGAATGGAGCCCGGAGCGGTAGACCCTCTCCCGGAGCGTTTCGACCGGGAGCCCCGACCATCCGCGCAGCTTCGCGAGGAACTTCCCGACGTCGAAGGAGGAGATGACGTTCCCGAAGTCGAAGATGACGCCCCGGATCATGTAAGCCCCTTGCCCCATTCGCGCGCCCTCAGCTCGACCCGCCGGATCTTCCCCGAGGAGGTCTTCGGGAGGTCCTTGACGAAGGCGATGTCCCGCGGGTACTTGTACGGCGCCGTCACGCTCTTCACGTGTCCCTGCAGCTCTTTCCTGAGCTCGTCGGACGGCTCGTAGCCGGGGCGCAGCACCACGTACGCCTTGACGATCTCCCCCCGGATCGCGTCGGGGGAGGACACCACCGCGGACTCCAGCACCCCCGGGTGCTCGATGAGGGCGCTCTCCACCTCGAACGGCCCGATCCGGTACCCGGAGGAGATGATGACGTCGTCGCCGCGGCCGACGAAGAAGAAGTAGCCGTCGTCGTCCCGGTACGCCCGGTCGCCGGTGAGGTACCAGTCTCCCCGGAAGCACTCCTTCGTCAGCCGCTCATCCTTCCAGTACCCCATGAACATGGCCGGCGGGCGGCCCTTGACCGCGATCTCCCCGACCTCGCCGGATGCCTCCTCGTTCCCCGCCTCGTCGATGACCGCGACGTGGTGCCCCGGCACGGGGAGTCCCATCGATCCGGGCTTGACGGGCATCCCGGGGTAGTTCGCCACCAGGTTGATCGTCTCGGTCTGGCCGTACCCGTCGTGGATGGTGAGCCCGTAGGCGTCCTTCCAGGTCTTGATGACCTCGGGGTTCAGCGGCTCGCCCGCCCCCACGCAGTGGCGCAGGGAGGGGATGCGGTACTTCGACAGGTCCTCCTTCACGAAGGTGCGATAGGCGGTCGGCGGGGCGCACAGCACCGTGACCTCGTACTCGTCGATCAGCGAGAGGGCCCGCTTCGCGTCGAAGGGGGCGTTCAGCACCAGGCTGGCGGCCCCGTTGTTCCAGGGGCCGTACAGGACGCTCCAGGCGGCCTTCGCCCAGCCGGTCCCGGCGATGCACCAGACGAGGTCGGTGGGTTCCAGGTCAAGCCAGTACTTCCCGGTGACCCAGTGTGCGCCGGTGTAGAAGTGGCTGTGCTGCACCGCCTTCGGGTTCCCCGTGGTCCCGGAGGTGTAGTAGACGATCGCCGGCTCGGAGGCCCTGGTCGGCTCGACTTCCAGCGCGGGGGAGGCCTTGGCCACCTCCTCGTCGAAGGAGATCCAGCCGTCCCGCTTCCCGCCGACGCAGATGAAGTTCGCGAGGTCCGGGCATTCCTTCCGGATCTCGTCCACCTCGGGGGCCTTGGCGTCCCACGTGACGATGGTGCGCGCGCCGGAATGGAGGGCCCGGTAGATCAGGTCCTTGGGGCGCAGCTGATCGGAGCAGGGGATCACGAGGGCCCCGATCTTGTTCCCCGCCACGACGGTGAAGAACCATTCAGGGACGTTCTGCAGGAGCACGAGGATGGGGTCGCCCTTCCTCACGCCGATCCCCCGCAGCAGGTTCCCGACGCGGTTGGAGAGCCGGCTCACTTCCCAGAAGGTGTATTTCGACCGGTTTCCCCTGGCGTCTTCATAGAAGAAGGCGAGCTTGGTCCGGTCTTTCGCGTACCGGTCGACCACGTCCCGGCCGAAGTTGAAGTCTTCCGGGACGTTCCAATGGAAATTTTTCCGGGTTTCCCGGTAATCGCCGATGTTTCCCATGCCTTCGGGCCTCCACCGTAATGGGACATAGACAGGAAAAAATACAGATGTCGGCCGGATTAGTCAACAGGGGCGCCCCGTGCAACCGTTCCGGGTTTCCGGTACTCTTAAAAACCATGAGCATCGGAAAACTCTTCGAAATCGCGGATAAGTTGGCCGCGTCCCTTGCCCCGCCCGTGCTGGCGCTCCTCCTGGCCGGATGCGCGGCGAACCCCGCCGTGGGGCCCGGGGGCCCCGGGGTGCCGTACCCGCCGCCCGAGCCTCCGAAAGTCGAGGAAATCCGGCATCTTCCCACGGGACTACGGGTTTCCGTGGACGGGATGATGGAGATGCTGTCCGGAGCCCGCCTGGTGAGCATCGGGGAGACGCACGACAACCTGGGCGACCGCCGGGTGGAGCTGGCGGTGATCCGCGAGCTTCACCGCCGCTTTCCCGGCAAGGTGGCCGTCGGCATGGAGATGTTCCGGGAGCCGCAGCAGGAATGGCTCGACCGGTGGACGCGGGGCGAGCTTTCGGAACTTCAGTTCCTCAAGGGTTCGAAGTGGCACGAGAGCTGGGGGTTCGACTCCGGCGGGTATATGGAGATCCTCCGTTTCGCGAGGCAGGAGCGCATCGACGTGATCGCGCTCAATCCCCCGAAGGAGCTGCAGGAGGAGGTTCGCCGCCGGGGGGTCGGGGGGCTTCCGGAGGAGATGCGGAGGAAGCTCCCCGAGATCGACGACTCCGACCCGTGGCAGCGGGCCGCCTTGCGGGGCATATTCGTCGGCCACGCGGGCCGGGGCGACGACGCCTTCGAGACCTTCCACCGCGTGCAGCTCCTCTGGGAGGAGACGATGGCGGAGAGGGTCGTCGCGTACCTGAAAAGCCCCCGCGGGGAAGGGAAGCGCATGGTGACGATCACCGGCGGCTGGCACGCGAGGTACGGGTTCGGCCTGCCGAAGAAGGTGCTCCGCCGGATGCCGGTTCCGTACGCGATCGTCCTCACGGAGGAGATCAGCACGCCGGAGCAGAAGGAAGGGCGGATGATGAAGACCGACCTTCCCGACATCCCGCTGCTCCCCGCGGACTTCGTGTGGCACGTCCCGTTCGAAGCCGTCGGGGAGAAGCGGGTCCGGATGGGGATCGGAATGGGCGCGCGGGACGGGCGCCTCCTCGTGGAGACGGTGACGCCGAAGTCTCCCGCGGAAGCGGCCGGGATGGAGCCGGGCGACGAGCTCGTCTCCTTCGACGGGCAGCCTCTGGAAGACGCCGTGGACGTCGCTTACCTGGTCGGCAGGAAGCGGGAAGGGGACACGGCGCAGGTCGTGATCTCGCGCGGGGGGGTGAGGAAGACCCTCCACGTCACCTTTCGAAGGGCAGGGATGCCCTAGTGCGGGGGCGGCCAGGGATGGCCACGGTTTTTGTTGCCCCCGCCGGGGTATACTTTCGGATGAAGCTCCCGGAACACGGAGGTGAAGCGCATGCCGTTCCTCGTGCGGATGGGCGCCACCGCGATCGCGATGCTACTCATCGGGTACCTGCTCCCGGGCGTCATCTCGGTCGACAGCGTCATGGCCGCCCTGGCCGCGGCGTTCGTCCTCGGGCTGGTGAACGCCGTCGTCCGCCCCCTGTTCGTGATCCTCACGCTTCCGGTCACGGTCGTCACGCTGGGGCTCTTCCTGCTGGTGATCAACGGGCTGCTCCTGTGGCTCGTGACCGCGATCGTCCCGGGGTTCCACGTGAACGGGTTCCTCGGGGCGGTGGCCGGGTCCATTCTCCTCTCCATCACTTCCGGAATTCTCACAAGGATGGTGCCATGAGCGTAACCCTCACTTTCTTCGGCGGGGCGCGGGAAGTCACGGGATCCTGCATCCTGGTCCAGACGGAGAAGCACCGGTTCCTGGTCGACTGCGGCATGTTCCAGGGCGGCAGCGAAAGCGACCGGAAAAACGCCCGGAAGTTCCCGGTGGTGCCTTCCTCGATCGACTTCGTGCTGTTAACCCACGCGCACATCGACCACTCGGGCCTGCTCCCCAAGCTGGTCAAGGAGGGGTTCCGCGGGACCATCCACTGCACCTCCGCGACGGCCGACCTCCTGAACATCATGCTCCCCGATTCCGGCCACATCCAGGAACGGGAGGCGGAATGGGAGAACCGTAAGCGGCAGCGGGGAGGGAAGCGGCAGGTGGTCCCCCTGTACACGGAGGCGGACGCCCTGGCCGTCGCGAACCGCCTTCGGCCGGTCCCGTACGGGACCCAGATCGAACCCGGGCGGCAGATTTCGGCGGCCTTCCTCGACGCCGGGCACATCCTGGGCTCGGCGATCATCGTCGTCGGCGTGAAGGACGAAGGCCGGGAGCGGCGGCTGGTCTTCAGCGGCGACCTCGGCCACCGGGGACTGCCCATCGTGCGCGACCCCGTGGGGGTCGCGCGGGCCGACGCCGTCGTCATGGAGTCGACCTACGGGAACCGCGTCCACAAGGGGATGAAGGAGTCGCTCGACGAATTCGTCCACGCCGTGAACGACACGCTGCGCCGGAAGGGGGGGAACGTCATCATCCCCTCCTTCGCGGTGGGACGCGCACAGGACGTCCTGCACGTCCTCGCCGACCTCACGCGGAAGGGGCGCCTGGAAGGGATCACCGCCTACATCGACTCCCCTCTGGCGATCGACGCGACGCGGATCACCCTGCGCAACCACAACGTCTTCGACGACGAGACGAAGGACCTCTACGAATGGTGGCAGGGGCACCCGGACGCCTTCAAGGTCGTCCCCGTAAGGGATGCGCAGGAATCGATGGCGCTGAACTCGCTCCGGGGCGGGGCGGTCATCCTGGCCGGCAGCGGGATGTGCACCGCGGGCAGGATCAAGCATCACCTGAAGCACAACCTGTGGCGGAAGGAGAGCAGCGTCGTGATCGTGGGGTTCCAGGCGCAGGGGACCCTCGGGCGCAGGATCGTCGACGGAGCGAAGCGGGTGAAGGTGCTGGGGGAGGACATCGTGGTGGCGGCGGACGTCTATACGATCGGCGGGCTGTCCGCGCACGCCGACCGGGAGGGCCTCCTGGCCTGGGCGGGCCACTTCGAATCGCAGCCGGGCAAGGTGCTGGTGAGCCACGGGGAGGAATCGGTGTCGCTGGAGTTCGCAGAGTCGCTGCGGTCCCGTCTGGGGTGGTCCCCCGAGGTCCCGTACCCGGGGGAGCCGGTTCCCGTGTGACCGCCGTGCGCCTCGCAGCCGCGCTGTTCGTCCTTCTGGCGTTCTTCCCCGCCGCGGCCGGCGCGCACGACCCGCAGGACGAGATCCTCGCGGGAGTGGGGGTCGACGAGCGGCTCGGGGGCCGGGTCCCAACGGACCTTCCCTTCGTCGACGCAAGCGGGAAAGCGGTCCGGCTGGGGGACTACCTCCGCGACGGCCCCGTGCTCCTGACCTTGAACTACTTCACCTGCCCGATGCTCTGCCCCCTGACGTTCCGCAGCCTCGCCGCGACCATGGCCGGGATCAAGGGGCTGTCCGTCTCGAAGGATTACCGCGTCGTCACCGTGAGCATCAACCCGGAAGAGGACCCGCGGACCGCCCGGGGGAAAGCGGATGAAACGCACTCCTTCGTCGCCGGGCTCGCGGAGGCGGACGACCGCTGGCCGTTCCTGCGAGGCTCCGCGGAACCCGTCCGGCGCCTGGCGGAGTCCGTCGGGGTCCGGTACCGCAAGGTCGGGTCCGAATACGCGCACCCCACCGTCGCGATCGTCCTGACCCCCGACGGCGTCGTTTCCAGGTACCTGTACGGCGTCGAGATCCCGCCGCTGGACCTGAAGCTCGCCCTCATCGAGGCCGCGGGGGGGAGAATCGGCGCATCCTTCGCCGCGAATACGATTCTCATGTATTGCTTCCAGTACGACCCGGTGGGGAGGAAGTACGCGCTGGTCGCGATGAACATCATGAAGGGCGCGGGCGCGGTGACGGCGGCCTTCCTGGCGGCGTTGCTCGCCTGGCTGTGGATCCGGCACGGGCGGAAAGGCCCGGGCCGGGAGACGGGGGAGTGATGGGGGAGGTTTATTCCTTCGGGGCGGCCTCCGGGCACGCCGCCCGGGTCGACGCCGTGTTCCTGATGATCCTCGTCATCGGGGGGTTCTTCTTCCTTCTCACCCAGGGGCTGCTCGTCTACTTCGCCGTGAGGTACCGGCGCCGCCGGCCGGACCGGGACAACGAGACCCCGCACATCACGGGGAGCCACGTCCTCGAGTTCTTCTGGATCCTGATCCCGTCGATCGTGCTGGTCGCCATCTTCTACTACGGGTGGAGGGTGTACGCCGACCTCAACGTCCCCCCGGCCGGGGCGTTGGAGGTCCACGTCAACGCCCGCCAGTGGATGTACGAGGTCCGGTACCCGGACGGCCGGACGGCGATCAACGAGATCCGCGTGCCGGCCGGGAAGCCGGTGAAGTTCATCCTCTCGGCGTCGGACGTCCTCCACGGGTTCTACCTTCCGGATTTCCGGGTGAAGATGGACATGATCCCGGGCCGGATCACCACCCTCTGGGTGCAACCGGACCGCCCCGGGGAGTATCAAATCTTCTGTACGGTCTACTGCGGGACCGGGCATTCCAACATGCTGGCGCAGTTGATCGTCATGCCGCCGGAGGAATACGGGCGTTGGGCGGCGGGGGTGAGCGGG
>JACZKY010069954.1_pt1 | contig 20880 bp, 16 predicted proteins | sample 8237611 | NCBI WGS metagenome assembly JACZKY01 (sample SAMN16148055, study PRJNA663545) | marine sediment metagenome | biome: sediments and biomass from bioreactor inoculated with such sediments; feature: coastal sediments; material: methane- and iron-fed bioreactor; isolation source: Bothnian...
GCATACTAAAAAGCTAAAGTTTTTGATTGATGGATAACATAGTCATTAATTCGCTGGCAAAGATTAACATAGGTCTTAACATAATAAGCAAAAGATCTGATGGATATCATAATTTAGAAACGATTTTTTACCCTCTGAATCTATTTGATGAAATACGCTTCACCAAATCGAATGAATTTATCTTTAAAAGTAATGATGAAATGCTTTCTAATGATAAATCTAATCTTATTTGCAGAGCAATAAATCTTTTAGAAAATGAATTCAATCTTAATTTACCTGTTGAAGTTTATTTAAAAAAGAATATTCCAATTGGTGCCGGTCTTGGCGGTGGAAGTTCGAATGCAGCTTCTACGCTGGTTGCTATTCCTAAACTTTTTGAGATTGCTATTGATAAATACACACTTTTAGAATTATCACTCAGATTAGGTTCTGATGTCCCCTATTTCTTAAATCCTGTTCCGGCATTTGCTGAGTCACGCGGTGAAAGAATTATTCCTCTAAATTTTTCTATAGAAAAATATATTCTAATTGTTAACCCGGCAATACACATCTCAACAAAATGGGCATTTGGTTTAATGAAGCCAAAACAACCGGTTGTTAGTTTAAAATCATTAATAAATAAAACCAGAATTGATGTTGATGAAGTGATGCTGAATGCCGGTAATGATTTTGAAAAAATTGTGTTTGATCATTTTCCGGAGATAATGGAAATAAAACAAAGGTTGTTAGAATTTGGTGCGATTTATTCTATGATGACTGGAACAGGCTCAACTGTTTGGGCTTTGTTTGATAATGAAGAATCAGCGCATCAATCGGAACTTTACTTTAAAGGCAAAAATTATTTTACGTTTATGCAAGATCCTATCTAACAGCTCCTTCAGTAAACTCAACTGTTCCTTTGGTCGCATTAAGATTGACCTTTAATCCAAATGGAATTGTAACAAAATCTTTTATATGTCCGTGTGGAAAAGTATAGATTGATGGAAGTTTTAGTGAGCCAATGTAATCTGAAATTACTTCTCCAAGAGTTAAAGTTTTTTTATTAGGATCGTGCTCATGACAATCCACGAATCTTCCTAAAATAACTCCTTTAATTTTTTTAAAGGCTCCTGAAAGTCTTAACTGATTTAACATTCTATCAACACGGTAAGGTAGTTCGCCGACATCTTCGATCATTAAAATTTTACCGGTAAGATTTGGAAAATAATCAGTGCCAAGTAATGCGGCAAAAACTGCCAGGTTACCACCAATCAATCTGCCGGATGCAATCCCCTTTTGTAAATTAGGAAGTTTTTGGATTTCCGGAAATTTAAGTTTTCCTAATTTTTTATTTGATGTAATCGTTGCCCAGAAATGTTCATTTGTATATGGACTTACTTCATCGTAAAAATCAACAGCAACCATTGGTCCGGCATAAGTCATTAATCCTGCTTTTTCAAAAAATGCCATTTGCAATGAAGTAATTTCACTATAACCTACAAATATCTTAGGATTATTTTTAATTAATCGATAATCAATTTTATCTAACAATCTAAAAGCGCCATATCCTCCTCTAAGAGTAAATATAGCTTTTACATCTTTATCTTTAAACATCGCATGTAAATCATCAGCTCTATCGTTGTCAGTACCTGCCAGGTAACCATGATTTTTTCCTACATTTGTTCCTACTTTAACCCTGTATCCCAGACTTTCCAAATACTTAACTCCTTTTTCAACTCTGGAAAATTCATCGGGAGATGAAGCAGGAGAAATAATTCCAATTGTATCTTTTTTGTTAAGTTTTTTAGGTTTCTGGAGTATCATAAAAATTCCTATAATTAGTCGATTGTTAATGCAATTTAGTGAAACATTAAAATTTGCACAACCGTTGTTCTTTGCATTAAAAACAGGTTTTTGCATAAATTGGACCTGGATTTCTTATGACTCAAATCACTGCATTTATCTCTTGGTTAAGTTTTATACGAATCTGAAGTATGTTATATTTGAATAGAGGAAAATACAATTCGATTTCAAATGTAATCTTAACGATTTGAGTTAATAGCTAAGTTAAAAAGATATTACTATGAAAAAACCCAAAATACTTTTTATCGGTGGTTCACTTAACCAAACCACTATGATGCATAAAATTTCTAAAGAACTTCCAGAGTGCGAATCCTACTTCACTCCATATTTTGCTTCCGGTGTATTATCGTTATTGGTAAAAATGAGAATTCTGGAATTTACAATAATGGGCGGTGAATTTAAGAGAAAAACTCTCGAGTACATTAAAAAAAATAACTTAAAATTAGATTATAAAGGTAAAAATGATGACTATGATTTAGTCATTACTTCACAGGATCTCATAATTCCGGATAACATTAAAAAGTTTAAAACTTTGCTCGTTCAGGAAGGAATGACCGATCCAATTGATTGGCGATATCATGTTACAAGATTTTTGCATCTGCCTCGTTGGTGTGCAAGTACTTCTATGACGGGTTTATCTCATCAATACGATGTTTTCTGTGTCGCTTCTGAAGGCTTTAGAAACCAGTTTATTGACCGCGGGGTTAATCCAAATAAAATTTATGTAACCGGAATTCCTAATTTTGATGATTTTGAAAAATTTACTGGCTATGATTTTGAACATAAAAATTTTGTACTCGTAGCAACTTCAGATACGAGAGAAACACTTAAGTATGAGAATCGAAAAAAATTAATTCAGTATGCCCAAAAAATTGCAAATGGAAGAAAACTAATATTCAAACTTCATCCTAATGAAAATATAAAAAAACGAACAGCTGAACTAAAAAAATATGCTCCTGAGGCATTAGTTTATCATGGAATTGGTATTGATCCGCTAATAGCTAACTGCGATGTGCTTATAACCAGATTTTCAAGTACAATCTTTCCAGCTTTAGCCTTGGGAAAAGAGGTTCATTGTGATATTGATATTAATATTGTCAAAAGTTTAGTTCCAATTCAAAATAGAGGAACATCTGCTAAATCCATTGCAGACGTATCCAGAGAACTTCTGCTTTCAACTAAACCAATTGTAAGAGTTAAAGAAAAAAATAAATACCTTGAAGATCTTAAACTGGAATTAAAATATCTACTCAAGGAAAAACTTGTAAGAGTCAAATAGAAATTCAGAGGTAACTGCATTGAATGATTCACTTAATATTGTCACTGTGATTCAAGCACGAACAGGTTCAAGTCGCTTACCAAATAAAATATTGCTTCCTTTAGCCAATAAACCTTTACTATATCGAATGTTTGAGCGTGTTGCTGCATCAAAAAAACGCGGAACAATTGTTATTGCAACTACAACAGATAAAAGTGATGACATACTTAAAAATCTATGTGATGAGTATGATATAAAATGTTATCGGGGACATCCTACTGATTTGTTAGATAGACATTATCAAGCAGCTAAAAATTTTAATGCGGATGCTGTTGTTAAAATTCCCTCTGATTGTCCGCTGATAGATCCTAATGTGATTGATGAAGTAATAAATTTTTTTATCATTAATTATAAGAAATTTGATTATGTCAGTAATCTTCATCCACCAACATATCCTGATGGTAATGATGTTGAAATTATGAGCATGAATGCTTTAGAGAACGCCTGGATGAATGCAAACAAAAAATTAGAACGCGAACATACTACTCCCTATCTCTGGGAAAATCCGGATAAATTCAGAATTGGAAATGTCGAATGGGAATCTGGTTTGGACTATTCAATGTCTCATCGCTTTACTATAGATTATGAAAAAGATTACAATTTCATAAAACAAGTTTATGATGAACTTTATTCTGTTGGCCCTATTTTTACACTTAATGATATTTTGGATTTATTAGATCGGAAACCTGAAATTAAAAAAATAAATGAAGAATATTGCGGAGTAAATTGGTATAGAAATCATCTTGATGAACTGAAAACAATTACTCCGGATCAAACAAAAATTATTTAAGAAACCAAATTCGTAGAACAGACTTTAATCTGTTAACTGACTCAAAATAAAGAGGATATAAACGAAGAACAGACTAAAGTCTGTTTTACGAAATACAAACTATAATTATAAATAGAGAAATATTATGCCAAACAAAGTTGAATTTAACAAAGACTATCCAACAATTACAAAATCAGATGAGTATTATAAAATTGCATTAGAACTTATTCCTGCTCAAACTCAAACGCTTGCAAAAGGAACAGGACAAAACATAAAAGGTGTTGCCCCTAAATATCTGCAAAAAGGAAAAGGCTCTCATGTGTGGGATGTTGATGGAAATGAATATATTGATTATACAATGGGCGTTGGTCCGCTTTCGCTTGGATATGCTTATGATAAAGTTGACGACGCTATTAAAGAACAACTAAAAGATGGGATTACGTTTTCTTTAACTCACCCGCTTGAAGTTGAAGTTGCTGAGCTAATTCATAAAGTAGTTCCAAACGCTGAATCAATACGCTACAGCCGCGGAGGTGCAGATGTTGTCTCTGGTGCGGTAAGATTATCAAGAGCATTTACAGGTCGGAAAAAAGTTCTATGTTGTGGCTATCACGGTTGGCACGATTGGTATATAGCTGTTACTGATCGCAATAAAGGAATTCCACAAGAAATACAGGATTTATCATTTACCTTTAATTATAATGATATTCAATCAGTTATAGATTCCATGGATGACGACACAGCGTGTGTTGTTCTTGAACCATTTGTTTTTGAAGAACCTAAGGATAACTTTTTACAAAAACTCCGTGATGTGTGTACACAGAATGGAACCCTTTTAGTGTTCGATGAAATGTGGACAGGATTCAGAATTGCATTAGGCGGTGCACAAGAATATTTTGGTATAAAAGCAGATTTAGCTTGTTTCTCAAAAGCTGTTGCTAATGGCATGCCTCTTTCTGTTTTAACCGGAAGAAAAGATGTTATGTCATTACTTGATAAAGATGTATTTTTCTTTAACACTTTCGGCGGCGAGGCTTTATCACTTGCTGCAGCTAAAGCCACAATAAATGAAATGATAGAAAAAAATGTTCAGGCTTATTTAGCTGCACAAGGCAATAAATTAAAAGTTGGGTATAATAAAATTGCTGAGAATCTTGGAATGGATTTTACGAAATGCTCTGGATATGATTGCAGAACAATAATAACTTTTGATGCTGAAAAATCAGGCTGTAACCCGCTTGAAATGAAATCATTAGTTCAGCAGGAAATGATAAAGAGAGGAATCCTTTGGGGTGGATTTCACAATATGTCTTTCTCACATACTGATGAGGATATTTCATACACATTAAAAGCTTATGAAGATGTTCTTCCGATTCTTAAAAAAGCAGTAGATGAAAATAATGTAAAATCATATTTGCGCGGTGAGCCAGTGGAACCTGTTTTTAGAAAAATCGGTAACTTTAATATGAAACCAAAAAAGAAATAAAATGAATTCACTCGAATTATTTTCATTAAAGAACAGAGTTGCAGTTGTAACTGGTGCTCTTGGTTTAATTGGTAAAAATCATTGTATTGCACTTGCTGAGGCTGGTGCAAATATTATAGTCTGCGATCTTGATGAAGAGCAGTGCAAAAAATTTGTTTCTACTCTTCCAACAAAATCAATTGGAGTTAGAGTTGATATTAAAAATAAATCCTCAGTAGAAAATTTACGAGACAAAACTTTAAATGAATTTGGAAGAATCGATATCCTTGTAAACAATGCAGCAATAAATGATATGTTTGAAAATCCTCAGATGGCTGCCGAACAATCTATGTTTGAAAACTATCCGCTTGAGATGTGGCAAAAATCTTTGGATGTAAATGTTACGGGAACTTTTCTTTGCTCCCAGGTTATCGGATCTGAAATGGCTAAAGCGGGTAAAGGAAGTATAATCAACATTGCTTCTACTTATGGATTAGTTGGACCAGATCAATCCATCTATAAAAAACCAGATGGGTCTCAATCCTTTTACAAATCACCCGCCTATCCTGCAACTAAAGGAGCTATTGTAAACTTTACAAGATTTCTTGCAGCGTATTGGGGCAACAAAGGGGTTCGCGTAAATACATTAACTCCAGGTGGAGTTGAAAATAATCAGGATGAATATTTTATAAATAATTATTCAGCAAAAACTCCTTTGGGAAGAATGGCTTACCCTACAGATTACAAAGGTGCAATAATTTTTTTAGCAAGTGATGCTTCATCTTATATGACAGGAGCAAATTTAATTGTTGATGGAGGATGGACTACATGGTAATTGATAAAAAATTAAAAGAAAATAATCTGCATTTAAAAGAAAAAGCTGAAAAAATAAAAGTTATTCTTACTGATGTTGATGGCGTCTTAACCGACACCGGAATTTATTATGGACCTGAAGGCGAGGCACTTAAAAGATATTCCGTTCGCGACGGCATGGGTGTTGAGAGATTAAGAAAGTATGCTGGAATAGAAACGATTATAATTACCGGTGAAAATTCTGCAACAGTAAGATCACGCGCAGAAAAATTAAAGATGACAGAATTTTATCTTGGGGTTAAGAAAAAAGAAGATGTTTTAGAAATCATCAAAAAGAAAAATGGTTTTGTAAAGGAAGAGATTGCGTATATAGGAGACGATTCAAACGATTATGAAGTGATGCAGCTTTGCGGATTTACTGCAACTCCGGCGGATGGAATGAGTTTTATTAAAGATATAGCTGATTATATTTGTGATACTAAAGCTGGTTATGGTGCTTTTCGTGAATTTGCAGAATTGATCATGGCATTCAAGCACAGTTCTTAATAATAATTTTGAAAGAACAACATGAGCAAAAGAGAATTAAAGGTAGGCGCTCGTTTAATTGGAGATAGTTATCCTGTCTTCGTTATCGGGGAAATCGGTATAAACCATAATGGTAGTGTTGATATCGCAAAAAAAATAATTGCCGGAGCAAAACACGCCGGTTGTAATGCTGTAAAATTTCAAAAAAGAACTCCTGAAATCTGTACTCCAAAAGATCAATGGAACATTGAGCGGGATACTCCCTGGGGCAGAATGACTTATATTGATTACAGACACAAAGTTGAATTTGGTGAATATGAATACACACAGATTGATAAATATTGTAAAGAGATTGGAATGATTTGGTTTGCTTCCTGTTGGGATGAACCTTCCGTTGATTTTATCGAAAAATTCAATCCGCCTCTGTATAAAACAGCATCAGCTGCATTAACGGATTTTTCACTCCTGGAAAAACATAAAAAGTTAAACAAACCTATTATGATGTCAACCGGTATGTCTACCATAGAGCAAATAGATGCAGCAGTTTCTATTATGGATAAAAATAACATAATGATTGCTCACGCAACCTCTGCATATCCTTGCAAAAATGAAGAATTAAATCTTAAAATGATTGAAACACTTAAACAAAAATATCCAAACATTCCAATTGGTTATAGCGGACACGAGGTTGGGTTAGCACCAACCTGGGCGGCAGTTGCGCTCGGGGCTTGCTTTGTAGAGAGGCATATAACATTGGATCGTTCAATGTGGGGTACTGATCAGGCAGCTTCGGTAGAAGTTGGCGGAATGGAAAGATTAGTTTCAAGCATTCGTGATATTGAAGCGGCTTTGGGCGATGGAATAAAAAAAGTTTACGATAGTGAACTTGGACAGATTAAAAAATTAAGAAGAGTTAAGTGATTCAAGAACGTCATTGCGAATGAGCCTGCCTGTCGGCAGACAGGTCTTCGAACAAAGTAATATGATAACTGATGTTACGAACAATTAATAAAAACCTTCGAGGTTTTCTGAGATAAATAAGAATTTTTCTATTAGCTTAGCTAAAGTTTTAGCCAAACCTCGAAGGTTTCATAGCTTTGCGATTTCAGTTACTCCAAAGTATTTTTTTCGCAATGATAACACAGTAAATTATGGAAGCAAACATTTTCTCAGAAATATCTAATTCTATTTACAATTACTTAAGTGGATTATCATCTGCAGAAGTAATTTCGACTTCTCTTATAATTATTGCGGCTTTTATTTTTGTATTACTTGAGCGAATCTTCCCTTATACAAAGGGACAGGAAATTCTACGCGAAGGATTCTTTGATGATTTTGCAATGTACACCATTGCTCAAAATTATGTGTTGAGTATTTTAATTTTCGGAGTGATAATTAATTTTATTGATAACTCAACAGGATTATCCAGATTTGGTCACTTTGCAAACGTTCCGGTTTGGGCACAATTAATTTTCTTTGTTGTAACCCACGATCTGTACATTTACTGGATGCATCGCTGGATGCACAAAAACAAATGGCTATGGAGAATTCATGAAGCGCACCACTCTCCCAAAAAGGTTGATTGGCTCTCAGGATCAAGATCTCATCCATTAGAAATATTATTGAATCAAACCATTGAGTTTGCACCAATTGTTTTACTCGGATCACCGGTTGAAGTAATTGCTTATAAAGGTTTAATAAGTGCTGTATGGGGAATGTACATACATTCTAACTTAGATATGAACTCCGGCTGGTTACAAAAAATAATTAACGGACCTGAAATGCACCGTTGGCATCATTCAACCGGAAAAGGGAGAAACAGAAACTTTGCTACAAAATTTGCTTTTTGGGATTGGATGTTTGGAACCGCTTATTTACCGGATACAAAAGTTGATGAATACGGTTTGAAAACCTACTTCCCTGCACATTATTTCTCACAAACTCTTTTTGCATTCAGAAGATTTAAGAGATTAAAAAAAGAAGAAGTTTAGTTTTAATTTTTTAATAACGCTCAGTGGCATAAGATCGATAAATTAATTCATATTCCTGCAGCCATTCGTTATCAGTGTTTGGAGTTTCATTGGATTGAGACATTAAATCTTCTTTTTTGTTTGCATCTTTTACCGGATTTTCTTTCCGTGGTATCAGATTACTTAAGAAAGTAAAAAATAAATTACTTTTTTCCATAATCAATCCTTTTTTTTTGGAGAAAGATAACTCTTATATCTTAGCTGGATATTAACAGAATATTATTTTAGTGTTAAGAAATGATTAAGAATGATCTTTTATTCTGCACAGAATTATTAATTCAAATAGGGGCTGTCTCAAAAGTAATTATTACTGTCACACTGAGCCTGTCGAAGTGTGATTTAGTATTATAATGTAAGTCTTCGACAAGCTCAGACTGACAGATTGTGTCTTTTGAGACAGCCTCATTACGTTACAATTTATTTTCCCACAAAGGGATATATCCGGATTGTCGCACAACACTTTGTCCTGCAGGTGAAAGCGCCCAATCAATAAAATTTTTTATCAGACCTTTTGGATTTTTAGTTGTAAAGAAATGAAGATATCTTGAGATAGGATAAGTATCATTTTGAATATTTTTTTCCAGTGGTTCCACTCCATTAACAGCTGCATTAAATACATTTAACGAGTAACCCATTCCTCCATAGCCGATAGCATTTGTATGCTCAGAAACAAATTTTGCTATTTCTTTTGTGGTCGGCTCAATCAAACAGTATGAAGAATATTCTTCATCTTCCAAAACGTGTTCTTTGAAGTACAAATATGTTCCGGAGTTTGGATTTCTTATTACAGGAATTATAACAGTATCCTTTCCACCTAACACTTTCCAATTATTTATTTTACCGGTAAAAATATTTTTAAGTTGACCCATTGATAATTTTTTCACATTATTTTCCGGATGTAAATAGATACTTAAGCCATCTTTTGCAATCAGATAAACCATTCCAAGTGAATTGTAATAATCCGCTAATGCTTTAGCTTCATCAGGTTTTAAATTGCGCGATGCTGTACAAATATCAGTTTCACCTTTAATGAGATCTCTGATTCCAGATGCTGTTCCACCGCCAATAACATTGATAGAAATTCCCGGATGTTCTTTCATATATTCTGCAGCAAGATTAGATGTTAAATCAAACATCGTATCAGAACCGGAAATTGTGAACGAGTTAGTTTCAGTTATATTTGCTGAACAAGCGTTCAAAATAATAACACTAAATGTTATAAATAATTTAAAAATTATTTTCATTTCCTCTCGGCTATTGATCTTAATCTTGCGTTTATAAAATTCACTCCTTCGTCCCATTGAGGCGTATCAATGCTGTTTGCCAGATTGAAACTGAAATCAAAAAAGAATTTTGCATGCCTTACAACTGCATCAAAATCTATATTCTGATTCAGATCATCAAAAGGAGTATGATATTTTTCTAAATAATAATTAATAAAAGCCTTCAAAACTTCCTCTTCAGATTTAGATTTATTTTTTGTCCCTTCATAGATTAAAATTGAGGGAATACCCGCCATAGCAAAAGCAAATTGATCTGAACTATTAAACTCTCCAACTATTCTAAATTCATTCGGAATATCCTGAACTATTAGATTAAATTTATCAGCAGTTTGCTTTAGATTTTTATCAAGAGAAGAATATTCAGCACCGATACCAACTACACTTTCAAAGTCTTTGAACATTGCAATACCATCAATATTTATATTTGCAATAGTTTTGTAAAGTGGAACAACTGGATTATCTGTATAATAAATTGAGCCGAGCAAACCTTTTTCCTCTCCTGTAGTTGCAATAAACACTATTGATCTTTTAGGTTTTTTGTCCAGTTTAGAAAAAGAATTTGCCAATTCTAAAAGAACAGAAACACCAATGGCATTATCCAATGCTCCATTGTAAATCGAATCACCATCTATCGGCAATCCAATTCCAAGATGATCATAATGAGCAGAAATAATTAAATAAGTATCTATTAATTTTTCATCACTGCCTGGAATAATTCCAATAATATTTTGGGAAATGAAATCTCGTTCTTTAAACGCTCCTTTAAATTTTATTTTAGTTTTAAGCGGGAAAGATTTAATTCTATTTTCATAGAACATATTGTTTACATCATTATATGAATATTTTGAATCTGTAAAAAGTTTTACAGCTGATAAAGCATTCATAATTAAATTTAAATTACCGGTAACAGAATATGCAAGTGTAACATCTTCATTAAAAAATTCTTTTTGAACAGAATTCCAATCATCATATTTACTTATAGGAATAAGAATCGTTCCTGCTGCTCCTCTTGAAAGTGCAATTCTCCTTTTAGTCTCCTGATTGCTGTAGATTGTCGGCAAATTACCGTTAAAATAATCGTCATCTTTTGATTGAGGTTCTCCGTCAAAATAAACCACAATTTTGTTCTCAACATCAACGGATTGATAATCATTATAATCATATTCCGGTGCTACAATTCCATATCCAACAAAAACAAGCGGCAAAGGCACTGGAATGTAAGTTTGCTGCCCTGATCTGTAAAGAAAATAATCATCTCCAAAAATCAGATTAATTGTAGTATCATCCTGCACTAAAGTTAATTCTGAAGATAGTAAAGAAATACTTCCGTGCATTGGAATATTTTGATAAAAGGAATTAAGCTTAAAACTTTTTTCAAGTCCGAAATCAGAAAATTGTTCAGCTATATATTTTGCAGCAATATTTCCGCCATTAGTTCCAACTCCCCTTCCCTCCAATGAATCACTTGCAAGAACAGTTAAATGCTTTTTAATATTTATTGGTGAAATAGAATCAAAGGCATTATAAAATGATAATTTAGTTTGCGGAAAAAGATTGATCCCGAAGAAATAAAACAGTAAAAAATATTTTAAGAATAATTTAATCATACCAAAATTTAAGAAATAATTTGATAGAATTTAGGAACATTATATTTCAATCAAACTCATTTCAGTTTTTATCCTATAAAAAAAGGACGCTGCACTTGATGCAGCGTCCCTTGTCGAAGGAGAGAGGAGAGAGAACAAAATTATTTTAATAAAGTCATCTTCTTTGAGATTTTAGTAGATCCAGCTTCAAGAGTATAGATATATAAACCGCTTGTTAACTTTGATGCATCAATATTTACTTCATAAGTTCCGTTTGATCTGAAATCATTTACCAATGTTTCTACAACCTGACCTAAAATATTTGTAACAATTAATTTTACTTGTGATGGTTCTGCAACCGAGTACACAATCTTTGTACTTGGATTAAATGGGTTTGGATAATTCTGACTCAATTTAAACTCTGTCGGTACAGGTGAAACCTGATTATCCGCAACATCTGTAACATAACCTACAGGATTAAAATTAGACCAATTCGCAGTCCAATCAACTTCACCAAATGCACCAACATATGTAGCTGTCTGATCAAAAAATCCATCGTTAGGTGGAGTTGAAGCTCCTGATAATGCAGGTGAATTTGAAGCTGGTAAAAAATTTGGATTTAATAAATTGAAAGGATCCATCAAAGCAACTTCAGTATTTGCAGTAAACTTTCTTCCATTGCTGTTTGTCCACCAGCTATCGACATTAAAATTTGCTCCTCCTGTAGAAGCAGTATCAAGTGCTGAAGATGTCCAGCCGGATATAATGCTGTTATTTACCCACATAGTATTATTTATTGCGGCTGCAATTGTATTTACGCCATCTAATCTAATTCCAGTTGGCCATCCTAATATTAAAGTATTAGAAACTTTATTTAATGATGATCTTCTTAAATGCATTCCACGTCTGTACAAAGAATTAATAGTTGTGCTGGAAGTTGCTTTCGGTCCCACTAACGTAACATTCCACCAGGTTGGAGAAGTTCTTGGTTCATTAAGAGAACCGGAACCATCGTTATCTGATTCAAAACCATTTGATTGTGATTGGTCTGCAATTTCAGGATCTCTTAACCCAACCAGGTATTGTAATTTTCCGTTATAGCCAAAATCTGTATCAAAATCGTCATCCCAACCACGATAAGCAATTAAATATTTACAGTTTACAGTTCCGCCAAACCACTCGTAAGAATCATCACCGCTATAGCTGACTTGTATGTGTTCGATTGTCGTTCCGCGACCCACACCGCCAAACGTCAATCCGTTAATTTCATTGTTCAATGTAAAAGCGATACCGGGGTATTCAATTCTTACATATTGCATAACTCCGCTATTGTCGTCGTCATTAGTTCCGCCATATGAATCACCCGGTCCCTCAATTGCAGCTGTTCCACCGGGAACATTAATCCTTGCATTACCAAGCAAAATAATTCCGCCCCAATCGCCATAAGTGGGTAATCTGGATGAGCCGGCTTTCGCATATTCACTTGTAAATACTATGGGATTATTTTCAGTTCCCATTGCCATAATTTTACCACCCGGCTTAATAATTAATGATCCTTGTGTGGTATTTTCCCCGAAGATATAAGTTCCCGCTTCGATAGTAAGGGTTGCACCTGACTGAACTCTAACAAATCCACGCAATAAATAAGTATTGTTTGCGGTTAATGTGGTATTAGTGGTTATGTCTCCTTCTATTACCACATCTTGAGCAAATGTAATTATACTAAATAGAACAAGAACCAGGGATACAGAAAATAGTCGTTTCATAAGTCACTCCTTTTATTAATTGATTTGATACGATAATTCTAATGATATATTTCTTCCTACTTTACTTAATTCAGATATACGATCACTGCCGACAGCTTGCTGAATAAATTTTCTTTCCTGATTTAACAAATCCTTTACACCAAGTTTAATTGCAAAATTTTCAAATAATTTTTTCGAAATTGAGAAATCAATTATATCGACTGGACTTTCGATAATGTTACCCAGATCATTTGTACCTACTTTTGAAATTCTGGATCCGACTTTGTTGTAAACAATTGCCGAGTTCAATCCAAGGTCAAAATCATCGTAGTACAATCCTACATTAAAAATATAATCAGCCTGTCCTTGAAGAGGTCTTTCGTTCTGCTGAAAATTATTTTCAACTTCATTTAATTTTATTGTTGATCTGATCAGTGTAAGATTTGCTATAAATGAAAATTTATTTATTTCTTCGCTTATAAATCCAAGAGATTTTCTTATCTCCGTTTCAATTCCATAATTATCCGCGCTTACTGCATTTGCATAAGAACGGATTGGCTCGTTACTCGACGATGCTGTTAGTATTTCTTCTATCGGATTATTAAATTTTTTGTAAAAAAAACTTACAGCAATTAATTCTCCACCTTTGGGAAAGTATTCAAATCTTAGATCATAATTTTTTACGATGGTTCTTTCCAAATCAGGATTGCCCTGCACCAATTCATTAGAGATAAAATCAAAATAACTAAATGGCGCCAGCTCCCTGAATTCTGGACGTGCAAGCGTATTAGAGTAAGCAAATCTTAGGTTAATTTCAGGGTTTAACAAATAAGTAAGATTAAGACTTGGCAGCCAATCTCTGTAGATATTATCTACGGAAATTATCTGGTTAGTTTGTGAGAACGAATTAAGAACCTGATTGGAATATTCAAATCTTGCTCCGGCAACAAATCTTAATTGCTCAAAGATATTTGTATCGAACATAAAATATCCGGATGCAACCTTTTGATTTGAGTTATAGCTATCCGAAGGTTTTGTAATTTCATTTACCCCGATAAATGTTGTGGTAACATTTTCAGGTATAAAAATATTCTGAACAGATAATTGAAGAATACTGTCCTCAACTGCAAAATTACCGCCGGGTAAATTTCTGAAACCAAAAGTCCTGGCATCAAATGCTCTTTCTTTCTTATTAAAAAATGTACCGACTTTTAATTTTGGCAGATTGGGATCCTCAAATAATTTAAAGTTGAAATTGACTCCGCCGCTGTAATCATTATCAACTAATTTTCCATAATATCTGGTAGCCAGAGATTGATCTAACTGAAATCTTAATGGTTCGGTTAAATCTTCGATAGCCCTGGAGTAAACATACCTTCTGGCATCGGGTTCATTTCGATCCGATCTTGAATAGCTGAAAGTCCAATCAAAATTTAATCCATTCATAACATTAAACTGGTGCTCGCCGATCAACTGAGAGGAAAGCAAAGAACGGGAAACAAATCTTAACGAAGTGATTTCCCTGTACTGATCAGCATATCTGTAATCACCTTTATAAATAACGGATTCGTTATCGGCGTTTTGATTGTAAATATTTTTTAAACTTATTTTATTTGTAGAAGCAAACTTTAAACTAAGATTTAACATTCCGCTCCACATAACATTTGAACTGTAATTCATGCCCTTGTAAGCATATCTCGGTCCCGAAAAATCATAGAAATTATTTTGTTTTTCAGTGGTGTTAAAAGAATTGGAGTACGAAAAAGAACCGATGTATCCTATTAAATCCTGATCACTAAGATCAATTTTATCACCTGCCGTAATTTTAAATCCACCGTTTATGGGAGCCTTACCAGAATTAAGATTCCAGTTATTTGCAAATGCTGAAGTAATTTCCTGTAATTGTTGATCATTATAATTACCTCTCGTAACTTTTTGAGAGTTTATAAGGACGGGATAATTTCTTGTTCCATCATCTATTCCTAAATAATCGGTTTTACCACCTGAATATGAGGTAAAATCTTTAAACGATGTTTGCGTATTAATTCCTGAAGAAAAACTGACTTGACTTGTAAATTTGTTTGGAAACTCGATTGTGCTAATTTGAACAAGACCACCTGAAAAATCTGCCGGCTTATCTGGAGTAAAAGTCTTAGCTGTGATAACACTTTCAATAAGATTTGCCGGAAAGATATCGTACGAAAAACTTTTCTTTTCAGGATCAGTACTTGGAAGATTGGACCCATTAAGCAGAGTATTATTATATCTATCTCCTACACCTCGAACAAAAGCATATTTTCCCTCAGATATTGTGACACCCGACATTCGTTTCAAAATATCAGTGCCATCAGAACTGCTATTTTTTGAAATTAGTTCTGCGCTTACACCATCAACTATGTTTGCAGAATTTTTTTGAATTTTTAATACGGAATTTTCCGAATTTTTTAGTGCTTCAGCTGTAACAATTACTTCATCAAGTTCTGTGGAAGCTGATTCAAGTGAGATATCCAACCTGGTGTTACTATTTTGATTAACGATTACATTATTAACCGTAACTGTTTTATAGGAGATGTATGAAATTCTAATCGTATAACTTCCTGCTGATAAACCCTTAATTGTATATTTACCATCAATGTCAGTTGATGCACCAATGTTTGTTCCTGATACAAGAACATTGGCTCCGATTAATTCTTCATTGGTATTCTTGTCTGTAATTTTGCCTGAAACACTTCCAGTATTCTGTGCGATGGCACCCGAATTCATAATCGATATAAATGTTACTATCAATAGAATCAATTTCAATTTTAGAATGTCGCTCTGTTTATAAAGAATAATTTTTTTCATTTTCTCTCCGTTAATAAATTAGTTTTTCTTCGACGCCCGAAAACTAAAGTTTCAATGTTAAGAGAATGTTAACAGAGTGTTATTAGTATGTTAAGGATTTTGGTAGGTTTTGAGAGTGAGATCATAAGGTTTTAAATAACCCTATAATCGAAAATTAATAAGCGTAACTCAGACTTAAGTCTGAGCTACGAAACTTATGTAAAGCTTATTTCAATAAATTCATTTTACCGCTTTTAACTTTATCTCCTGCTTTTATATTGTAAAAATAAACACCGCTTGATACATTTTGATTGTATTGATTCTTCCCTTCCCACTTAACAATATAGTTTCCTGCTGCAAGCGGCTGATTTACCAGCGTTGCAATTAAACTTCCCTGCACATCATAAATTTTTAATTCTGTATTTGTATTTGTAAGATCGTATGGAATTGTAAATACAATTAATGTTGTAGAGTTAAAGGGATTAGGATAATTTGCAATTAATAACTCCGATTGCGGAATAATATTATTGTTTGGATTGTCATCAACAGAAGTTATTAAACTCGGTCCATTACCACGTGAATTTCCTGTTGAATCGGTTAAATATATGTTCACCCATTCAGGTCGTAATGCAGATTGAAGATATTGATTATTCCATTCCTGGTCTGTTAATCTTAAAAAGTTTTCTGTTGTATACTCATAATAGCTCATAACCGGACCTATAAAAGCTGTTTGAATTCCATCATTCCATGGAGTTATAAAAACTCCAAGATTTATTGGACCAGTTCCAACATGCTTTACCCATCCCATAATATTTCCTGCACAGTCAGTCGGAACTGTATGCATATCAGCAACAAGATGGTTGCTTTCTAACAAACCCGGATTTGTGGAAAAATAATTTCCCATATAATAAAAGTCTTCATAAAACAATCTTGGGTACCAGCCAAGATAAGGGGGTGTACCCGAACCACCGCTACCATTTTCATAAATCATATTTTGCAAAAAGGAGATCTCATCATCCGTTAAAGCTTGTTGATTTAATTCTTTTTCACTGATAACCTTCAGAGTATCCATAATATTTCCGAGTGTATTAAAATATGAACTGATTTTTGATTGATACCCTGGATCTGAAAAATTAATTGTTTGAATTTTGCCAGCTGCAGTAATTGAAAAATCTTTTAGAGTTTGATAAAATTCTGGAAACGGTTCAACATAACTGTACGGATAGGAACAAACCGTGCCACCCGTATAAGACTGTTTTGCATACAAAAGATTATCATGCCTTAATTCTGCCCATGATGAAAGTTGTGTGTTCATTTTTTCCTGCCAGAATGCTGCTGTCTGCATAAATGGCGGAAGATTATTTCTATTCTCCGGAGGATTAAGTTTTCTGATTATGTTAAGCCAATTTGAATATAAATTTGCATTCCAGAATTCATCATCATAAGAGTCAATTAGATATCTTAATGCTGCAAGATTAGTTGAATAATGGTATTCATTTAGTTCCGTTATCAGTAGTTGTGCGGAAGCTGAATTACCAATCGCAAACAAAACATCCAAGAGCGATGGAAATAATCTACACACATCTTGATTGAAATATTTAATTCTATCATATACAACGGTGGCGGTTACATAAGAATCTATTACGAATCTCTGTCCAAACAACATAAAGGCTGATGCAGGAACAATACTATCCGGACTCATCGGATCACCAAAAAGTATCTGAAATAAAATAAGTTGGTAAGCAAAACTTTGGTTTTTAAGAGTATCCTGAAATTCGACTATGGCTAAACTATCTAAAAGTTCATTTGCATCACTAAAATTAATTGCATTCTTCAAATATGAAAGATTATCCAGCGTTACATTATCCTGCTCACCTGCAAATATTTTTATTGTATTTTCAATCGCCTGATAATCATCATAAGAATTTGTAACATCTATAGCTTCTTTTATTAAATAGGAATTGATTATCTGTCTTCTAATATCATTAAAGGAAGGTAGCGGGCAAATAATCGAATCAAGTGCTTTTGGTTCAGTTAAATACAACTCAGTCCGTCCCAGCCACATCATAACTTTAAAATACTCCGGTAATTCAGTTTGTGGAAAGGTGTTCTCATCTTCATAATAATGTCCACGAGGTTTAAATTGACTCCAATCAATTACCCTGCAATTATCTGAAAATAAGGGATATGGTTCCATTTGCTCAGCTGCAATCAATTGTAAGATTGTATCAATTTTTCCTGCATTATCTGCATAGTAAGGATTAACAGGCAACTCAAACAACTTTAAAGGAACGGTCAGATATATATCCACATCCTTAAGCATAGTTAACATCTCTGAGTTACTACCATACTTATTATTTAAATAGGCTTGTGAAGAGCGTATAGCAAATAAGAGAGACTTTACTTTTTCGATAAGAAAACCAAGTTCTGCATCTTTTAAGATTCTATCATAAGAAATATGAAATGCATGAAGAATTGCATCTGTTGAAACAAAAACAGGAAGATCTTTATGGAATATTTCAAGGAAAGATTCACCAAATGAAATTTTCTTCATTCTTTCCGAAACAACAAAACCATTCTGTTCCAATAATTCCAACTCATATGAAGTTAAACCGAACTTAGCTGAAATAGAATCTAAATATCTTGTGCTGATCAAAGATAAATTCAAATCACCATTAAAAACTCCTGATGGATGCATTTGCAATAAATCATCGGAGCTCATATTCTGGTGTGATTGGAGAAATTGTTTGTAATCGTCTAAATTAAAGTTTGATTGGCCATATGCTGTACCGGAAGTAATAACAAGGAGGCTGGTGATAATTAAAGGTAATAACTTTTTCATATTAACTCACCGTTTTTTTTCAAACTTATGAAAATTAAAAGGTAATATCAATTAACAGTTGGCAATAATAGATTGAGCTAAAAAATAGTCCTTATGAAAATCTGTGAGCTTGGGAGAATTTTATCATGAATAGGCAATTTTAAGAATAAATGTTTTTATACAAATATGTCACCTCAGTCGGATTCTCTTAAAAACTTTGTGCGTACTACTCACTATTTGTTTTTAACCTCTTGTCCCAGCAGCTCGTCAAGTTTTTTAAATAGTTCCTCACCACGCAAGTTAGAGGCAATAATCTTCTTATCCTTGTCTAACAATACGTTCGCCGGAATTGAATTGATGCCATATAATTTTCCGGCTTCATTAGCCCAGCCTTTTAAATCCGAAATTTGCGTCCATGTCAGATTATCATCTTTAATTGCTTTTATCCACTTGTCGCGATTAGTATCAAATGAAACACCGAGAACATCAAAACCTTTCATTCTATATTTTTGCCAGGCTTTTACAACATTGGGATTTTCAGCTCGACACGGGCCGCACCATGCCGCCCAGAAATCAACTAGCAACACTTTGCTTTTTAACGATGATAGAGAAACCGGATTTCCAGTAGTGTCATTCAAAGTAAAATTAGGAGCAAACTGCCCAATCGTAACACTACGAAGCACTTCTATACGTTTTTGTATCGCTTTATAATATGTTGAAGCATTCAAGTTAGTGTCAAGAACTCCTAATAGATTTTCTAATTCAGACAAATCAAATTGCCAGGAATTCCGAGTGATCAAGTAAGGCGAAACGACAGTTTTATTATTTGACTTAACAAATGATATAAGTTGATCTTTTATTTCTTTATCAAGGTTCTCACTTAGTAAATCGTTTTTTTGCATCGCAACAGTGTCACCAATATCTTTTGCTGCCTTCCAATCTTTGTAAACATCCTCCATCCTTTTCATAGTTAAATCATTCATAACCATATATTGCTTATAGATCTCATTTGTTGGCGATCCCAAAATTTTAGACTTATCAACACTATCAGGGTAGATTTGCACATTTACCTCAGCATTCTCTAAGAAAAAAGGTACCGATACTTCATTTTCTTTTAATGTTAGATATCTCATTTCGGGCATATCCATTGATCCGATGAAATTAAATTTTCCATTTATCACCTTCGTAGAATCAAGTTTTTCCCAGCCATCTATTCCACGTGTTTGAAGGTAGATCATCACAGAATCATTACCCGCTATAGTCCCGCTGATTGTAAATTGATTTTTTTTACTTGTGCAGGATAATAGCAAGATGCTTACTAGTAATATCAGAATTATTTTATTCATCATTTCAATCTTTCAATTTTTATTTTAATAAAGATAAACCTTTTGCCAAAGAAAAAGAATTTTTCATTCTATATCAATTATAAATTATCCAAATTAGTAGATGAATCCTGTTATTTGTTTAATTGTTTAAAGTTATTCTATTAGATAAAACCTATCGTTCTTTAATCCTATTTAAAATGAAAAAGTCCCGATAAAAAAAATCGGGACTTTTGTGACCCCAAGGGGATTTGAACCCCTGTTACAGCCGTGAAAGGGCTATGTCCTAACCACTAGACGATGGGGCCGATCAAGTAAAAGGTTATATCTAAAAATGAAAATCTTTATTTTCTAATTTTTCATCTTTAACTGTTATTGGGTGAGCGATGGGAATTGAACCCACGACCCCCAGGGCCACAACCTGGTGCTCTAACCAACTGAGCTACGCTCACCATCATTGTGTACGCCCGAGTGGACTCGAACCACTAACCTCCAGCTTAGAAGGCTGATGCTCTATCCGATTGAGCTACGGGCGCTC
>JACZKY010057412.1_pt1 | contig 20852 bp, 26 predicted proteins | sample 8237611 | NCBI WGS metagenome assembly JACZKY01 (sample SAMN16148055, study PRJNA663545) | marine sediment metagenome | biome: sediments and biomass from bioreactor inoculated with such sediments; feature: coastal sediments; material: methane- and iron-fed bioreactor; isolation source: Bothnian...
CGACTACCTATATGAGCCGGGGCAGAAAGAGATCCTGGCGAGCCTCCTCCCGAAGTACGTGGAGACGCAGATTTTCCGCGTCCTCCTCGAGTCGGTGGCGGGGGAGCACGGCGCCCGGATGACGGCGATGGACTCGGCGACGAACAACTCCGTCGACATGATCGCCCGGCTCACGCTGCAGATGAACCGCGCCCGGCAGGCGACGATCACCACCGAGCTCACCGAGATCGTCAGCGGCGCCGAGGCGCTCAAGGGATAGCGAACGCGCGTTTCTGTCTTTTCAAGGATTGCCAAGGAGGCGAAGGGAGATCATGAACAAGGGAAAGATCGTCCAGGTCATCGGTCCCGTGGTCGACGTCCGGTTCGAGGCGGACCACCTGCCGGCGCTCTACAACGCGATCAAGATCAGCAACCCGAGCATCGGCGACAGGGTGGGCAACCTCACCGTCGAGGTCGCGCAGCACCTGGGCGACAGCGTCGTCCGGTGCGTGGCGATGGACTCCACCGACGGCCTGGTCCGCGGCATGGAGGCGATCGATACCGGCGGCCCCATCACCATCCCGGTCGGTCCCGAGACCCTGGGCCGGATCATGAACGTGATCGGCGAACCGGTCGACGAAATGGGCGAGATCACCACCAAGCTCCGGTACCCGATCCACCGCCCCGCCCCCTCCTTCGAGGTCCAATCCACCAAGGTCGAGATCCTCGAGACCGGGATCAAGGTCGTCGACCTCCTCGCCCCCTACTCCAAGGGCGGCAAGATCGGCCTGTTCGGCGGCGCGGGCGTGGGAAAGACCGTCGTCATCATGGAGCTCATCCACAACATCGCCATCGAGCACGGCGGCTACTCCGTGTTCGGGGGCGTCGGGGAGCGCACCCGCGAGGGGAACGACCTGTGGCTCGAGATGAAGGAGTCCAAGGTCCTCGAGAAGGCGTGCCTGGTGTACGGCCAGATGAACGAGCCGCCCGGCGCGCGTCTCCGCGTGGGGCTGTCCGCCCTCACCGCCGCGGAATACTTCCGCGACGAGGAAGGGCAGGACGTGCTGCTGTTCATCGACAACATCTTCCGGTTCACCCAGGCGGGCTCCGAAGTGTCTGCGCTCCTGGGCCGGATCCCCTCCGCGGTCGGCTACCAGCCGACGCTGTCCACCGAGATGGGGAACCTGCAGGAGCGGATCACCTCGACCGACAAGGGGTCGATCACCTCGGTCCAGGCGATCTACGTCCCCGCGGACGACCTGACCGACCCGGCGCCCGCGACCGCCTTCTCGCACCTCGACGCCACCACCGTCCTCTCCCGGCAGATCGCGGAGCTCGGGATCTACCCGGCGGTGGACCCCCTCGACTCGACCTCGCGGATCCTCTCGCCGCTGGTCCTCGGCGAGGAGCACTACGCGGTCGCCCGCGCGGTGCAGAAGGTCCTCCAGAAGTACAAGGACCTGCAGGACATCATCGCCATCCTCGGGATGGACGAGCTCTCCGAAGACGACAAGATCCTGGTCGCCCGCGCGCGGAAGATCCAGCGGTTCCTGTCGCAGCCGTTCTTCGTCGCCGAGCAGTTTACCGGCATCCCCGGCAAGTACGTGCGCCTCGAGGAAACGGTCCGGTCGTTCAAGGAGATCGTGGAAGGCAAGCACGACGAGCTTCCGGAGCAGGCCTTCTACATGGTCGGCACGATCGAGGAAGCGATCGAGAAGGGGAAGAAGCTGCTGGCGACGGTGTAACGGGAGAGCGAAGCAATGGCATCGACGATCCGCATGGAACTGGTCACCCCCGAACGCCTCGTCCTCTCGGAGGATGTGGACGAAGCCGTTCTCCCCGGCTTCGAGGGCGAGTTCGGGGTGCTCCCGGGACACACGCAGTTCCTGGCGATCCTGAACATCGGGATCCTCCGCTATCGGAAGGGGAGCGAGACGCGCAAGGTCGCCCTGGGAGGGGGTTACGCCGAGGTGACGCCGGAGCGGGTCGTGGTGATGGCGGACACGGCCGAGCACGCCGACGAGATCGACGTGGAGCGAGCGGAGCGCGCCAGGGACCGGGCCGAAGCCGCCTTGAAAACGCTGTCGCTGGACGACGAAGCGTACGCGAAGGCGTACGCGGAATTGCAGCGCGCGCTGGTGCGGATGGCGGCGGGAGGGGATTAGTCCGTCGCCGGGGGCGCCTGGCGCAGCACCGCTTTCACCTTCGGTTTTCCCTCCTCGACGCTCACGAGGAACTCGACCTTCTTCCCGCCGGCGCCCGCGGAGATTTCCACCGCGCGCGCGTAAAGCGCCTCCCGCAGGGAAGGGAGGTCCGACGGATCGCCGGCCAGCCCGCAGGAACGCCGGGCTTCCAGCAGGGCTTCCGCCGCCCGGTCGACCTGCTCCCGGTCCACCGGTTCCCTCCGCTCCCCCGACCCCCGCGCGACTTTCCCCCTTTTGTCCCGGTGCATCCGTCCTTCCTCGAGATCCCGGACGGTCCGCGCCCAGAGGTTGGCGTAGGTCCAATACCGGCCTGAAATGTTGTTGAACCGGAGCTGGTCCGCGTTGCCGACGATCGTCCGGCGGCTTCCGACCAGGAGCTTCGTCTCGAGCTCCTTTCGTTCCTTCATCGGCTCGTCGCGCCGCTTCCCGTTGAGGAAGAGGTCGTACTCGTGCTTGAGATCGACGAGGTCCGACTCCAGCCGGTCGAGCATCGCCTTCGATTCGTCCGCCACGGGCGTTCCCTTTCCCCGCCGGGGGAAACCTTGTAGACTGGTTGCCGTCGGCCGTCTCGGCGATTCATTTTAGCATCGAACCGGGGGGACGTTCATGAAAGGGATTTCAGCGATCATCCTGGCGGCCGGGCAAGGCAGGCGGATGAAGTCCGCCCTTCCCAAAGTGGCCCACCTTGTCCTCGGGAAACCGCTGGTGTGGCACGTCGCCCACGCGGCGCGCGCGGCCGGGATCCGCGAGATGGTTTTCGTTCTCGGGTACGGCCGCGACAAGGTCCTTCCCGTCGTCGAGGCCTTCGGCGGGAAGGTGGCGATCCAGGAGAGCCAGTTCGGAACGGGGGACGCGGCCCGGTGCGGCCTCGCGGAACTTTCCGCCGGGGCAAAGGAGGTCGTGGTCCTCTGCGGGGATGCCCCCCTCATCCGCCCGGCCACGATCCGTGCGCTTCTTGCGGCCCGCCGCCGCCGGGGAGCCCCCGCATCCGTGCTGACCGGCATTCTCGGCGATCCGTCCGGGTACGGCCGGATCGTTCGCGGCGAGGACGGCGCGGTCGCGAGGATCGTGGAGGAGAAGGACGCGAACGCCGCCCTCCGCAAGGTCCGGGAAGTGAACTCGGGGACGTACGCTTTCGACCGGGTCTTCCTCGAGCGGGGGCTTCCACGCCTCTCGGACGTGAACGCCCAAAGGGAGTATTACCTGACGGATCTCGTACTGGAGGCATTGGCCGAAGGGACGAGCGTGATCCCCGTCGTGGCGGCCGATCCCGATGAGACGCGGGGCGTCAATTCCCGGTCGGAGCTGGCCGAAGCGACGCGGATCCTGCTGGGGAAAAAGCTGGACGACCTGATGGCGTCCGGCGTCACCCTGGTCGACCCGCGGCGGACCCATATCGAGACGGAAGTGTCCGTGGGGCAGGACACGGTCATCGATCCGGGAGTGACCTTGCTCGGCGCGACCCGGGTCGGCCGGGGGGTGCGGATCCATACCGGGTGCGTGGTGGACGGGAGCGTCATATCGGACGGGGTGGAGTTGAAACCGTACACCGTGATCTCGAAGTCTATGGTGAGAAAAGGGGCGATCCTTGGTCCGTTCTCGCACTTGCGGCCGGAGGCCGACATCGGCGAGGGAGCGCACATCGGAAACTTCGTCGAAGTGAAGAAGAGCCGGATCGGCAAGGGATCGAAGGCGAACCACTTGTCGTACCTGGGGGACGCCATCGTCGGGAAGAAGGTCAACGTGGGCGCGGGGACGATCACCTGCAACTACGACGGGATCCACAAGCACGCGACGGTGCTTGGGGACGGGGTCTTCGTCGGCAGCGACACGATGCTGGTCGCGCCGGTCACCGTGGGGAAGGGGGCCTTGATCGGCGCCGGATCGACCATCACGCAGAACGTGCCCCCCTACGCGTTGGCCCTGTGCCGCGCCGAGCAGAAGGTGATCGAGGGATGGGTCGCCCGCAAGCGGCCGGAGCTCCTGAAAAAAGCGGGGTTGTCCGTCCCCGCCGCGAAGAAGGGGAAGGGATGACATGTGCGGCATCGTCGGGTACACCGGCCGCAACTCCTGCGTGGAGATCCTGGTGGACGGCCTGCGGCGGCTGGAGTACCGCGGGTACGATTCGGCCGGGGTCGCGATCCAGACCGGCGACGACATCGTCGTCCGCAAGGCCCGCGGGAAGATCGTCCGGCTGACCGACCTGATCGCGAAGGAGCCGGTGTCGGGGACGTGCGGGGTGGGGCACACGCGCTGGGCGACCCACGGCCGCCCCTCCGACGAGAACGCCCACCCGCACAGGGCGGGCCGCGTGGCCGTCATCCACAACGGGATCATCGAGAACCACCGGACGCTCAAGGAGCGGATGCTCGCGAGAGGCCGCGCCTTCTGTTCGGAGACGGACACCGAGGTGATCGCGCACCTTCTGGACGAGTACGTTTCGGCGGGGCTGACGCTCGAGGAGGCGGTGCGCAAGGCCGTCGCGGAGCTTCGCGGTTCGTACGCCTTCCTCGCGGTGACCGACCGCGAACCGGGTACGCTGGTGGGGGCGCGCATGAACTGCCCGATGGTGGTCGGGCTGGGAGAGGGGGAGTTCTTCCTCGCCTCCGACTTGACGGCGTTCCTGTCCCATACCCGGGACGTGCTCTTCCTCGACGACGGAGAGATGGTGGTCGCCACGCCGGCGGGGGTCCGGATCACCGACTTCGCAGGCAAGGCGCGGGAGCGATCTCCGCAGCGGATCGACTGGTCCCCCGCGATGGCGGAGAAAGGCGGCTACCGCCACTTCATGTTGAAAGAGATCCACGAGCAGCCGCGGGCGATCCTCGACACCCTTGCGGGCCGGATGCGGCCGGAGTCGGGAGAGGTCTTCTTCGAGACGCTGCCGCTTTCCCTCGAGCAGATCACTTCCCTGAAAAAGGTGACCCTCGTCGCCTGCGGAACCTCGTGGCACGCGGCCCTCGTCGGGAAGTTCATGATCGAGGGGCTGGCGCGGATCCCCGTCGAGGTGGACCTCGGGTCGGAGTACCGGTATCGCGATCCCGTGGTGGAGGAGGGGACCCTGTGCGTCGCCATCTCCCAGTCCGGCGAGACGGCGGACACCCTCGCGGGGATGCGGGAGGCGAAGGCCAAGGGGGCGATTTCCGTCTCGATCTGCAACGTCGTATCGTCCACGATCGCGCGGGAGTCGGACGGCGTCGTCTACACCCACGCGGGGCCGGAAATCGGCGTGGCATCGACGAAAGCGTTCATCACCCAGCTCGTGGCCCTCTACCTCATGGCGCTCCACCTGGGGCGGGAGCGCAGGATCCTGACCCGGCGGGAGATCTCCCTCCACCTCATCGACCTGTCCGAGCTGCCGCGCAAGATCGAGGAGTTCCTGAAGCGTGAACCGGAGGTCGCGTCCATCGCGAGGATCCACAAGGACGCGCGCGACTTCCTGTACCTGGGCCGCGGCATCTCCTACCCCATCGCCCTCGAGGGCGCGCTGAAGCTGAAGGAGATCTCCTACATCCACGCGGAGGGATACCCCGCCGGCGAGATGAAGCACGGCCCCATCGCCCTGATCGACGAGCGGATGCCGGTGCTGGTGCTGTGCGCGAAGGGGGAGAGCTACGAGAAGACCCTCTCCAACCTGGAGGAGGCGCACGCCCGCGGCGGGCAGGTGATCGCCGTGGCGACGGAGGGCGACACGATCCTTCGGGAGAAGGTGAAGGACGTGATCTACATTCCCTCCTGCGGCCGGTACGCGCGGCCGATCCTCGAGGTCGTCCCCATGCAGCTGCTGGCGTACCACATGGCGGTGCTCAAAGGCACCGACATCGACCAGCCCCGCAACCTGGCCAAGTCGGTGACGGTGGAGTAGGCCGCCCCGTTCCTCCCGCCGGGGTCAGGCGGGCAGTTCGAACTCCCCCCGCAGGATCCGCTCCGCCATGTCGCCGTGGTCGGCCCGCGTCGGGGACGGCGAGACGACGTGCAGCACGATCAGGTCCGTCTTCGCCTTGACGCCCCGGCGCATCTTCCTCGGGACGACGACGAGATCCCCTTCCGTGACGTTTCGCCGCTCCTTCCCCGCGACCACTTCCCCTTCCCCGGAGAGGATGTAGAGGGCGACGTGCACGTCGGGGGCGTGGACGGGGATGAACTGGCCGGCCCGGAACGTGGCCCGGACGACCTTCATCTCGGGGCGATCGAACAGCGGGCTGGGCAGGAACCGCTTCGGATCGAACTCGGCATGCTCCATCGGCCGCGCGAACACCGGATCGCTCATCGACGAACCTCCCGTTGCCTGTTTTCCGTGAGGGTCATTCTCTCCTCCCGGCCTCGACCCCTCCTTGACCGGGGTCAACCCCCGTGCGGTTCCTCATGCGCGATCTCCCCATGACCGCCGGACGTCCGCTATGGGCGGGGTCATCCCTCCATCCCCATGGTCTGGGCGAACCGGGCCGCGCCGAGGAGGGCCGCCGTCTCGTCCAGGATGACCCTCACCGGGACCTTTTCGAGGAATCCGCGAAATCTCCCCTTGTCGAGGAACGCCTCGAGGAAGTCCCCTTCCTTGAGGAGGGGGAGGATCGCGGGCGCGATCCCGCCGCCGAGCACGACGCCGCCGGTGGCCAGGTACTGGAGCGCCAGGTTCCCCGAAAGCGCACCGTAGAGGGAGGAGAAGAAGCGGAGCGCCTCCCTGCAGGTTCCGGACTGGGCGGCCACGCCGGCGGAGACGATCACCCTCGGGGAATCCTCCGTGAGAAGGCGCGACGCCACCTCGGGAACCTCCTGCCGGCCTTCCGCCTCCCGGAGGTACCGGTAGATCCCGTGCAACCCGGGGCCTGAGATCACCCGCTCCGCGCTCACCCGGCCGTGCTCCTTCCGAAGAAAGGACAGGAGCGCCATCTCCCGCGCGTTCCGGGGGGCGAAGTCGACGTGCCCGCCCTCGGAGGGAACGGGGAGGTACCTGGACCCGCTCCTGAGGAGGAACGCTTCTCCGAGGCCCGTCCCGGCGGCCGCGACCGCCACGTTCCCTTCCGGTCCCGGCTCGCCTTCCTGCAGGGTCGCCAGCCGACCCGGGGGCAGAAAAGGGATCGAGAAGGCCATGGCCTGGAGATCGTTGATCAGGAACACCGCGCGGGCGCCGCATGTGCGGCGGACCGATTCCTGATCCACGGCCCAGGAAAGGTTCGTGAGCCGGCTTCGCCCCGCGTTCACCGGCCCCGCCACGCCGATGCACGCGAGCGTGACCTCGCCCTGTCCGGCGAGGAACTCTTCGAGGATCGCCTCGAGGGACGGATAGGCGGAACTCCTGAAGGAGCGCAGGATTCCGCGCCGCAAGCTCCCATCGACGGGAGAATACAGGGCAAGGTTGGTTTTGGTCCCCCCGACGTCGCCGGCCAGGATCATCGCGGCATCTCCTCGCATCAGCTTTCTTCCGATCGCCCGTGGGCGGAGAATCGTTCCCCGCGTCGCTATCCATGATAGCGCCTTCCACGCCCCAGGGAGAGACCGTAGGGGCATCCGGTGAACAGATCCGGGAGGAGCCGCCGCCCCATCCTTTTCGAATGCCGCGGCGGCTCCCGGGGAAGGATTCGTCATTTCTTGAGCTTGCCGATCAGTGCGGTGTTCATCAGTTCCTTCTCGATCTTCGGATCGCCGGAAGGGTGACAGGCGAGATCGATCAACTGCCACTTCGAAAGATCCGCGGAGCCGATCGTCGCGGAGTAGCTTGCGTTCCCCTTGTCGTCGCTCTTGAAGGCGTAGTCGCCCTCTCCAAGGCCCGCCATGTCCATCTTCGGCTTCGTGTTGACCAGCCAGACCGTGTAGACCGAATTCGGTTTCAGGCCCTTTGCGGTGATGGCGACTTCTTTTTGGTCACCCCCCTTGTCCACGATGACTGCCGTCCCCGAAGCCCCTTTCCCCGCCTTGTCGGCTTTCAGGGCGACCTTCCGTTCCCCTGCCGCCACGGCGAGCCCGGCAAAGAGGGAAAAGACGACGACCAACAGCGAACTGATGACCTTGCGTTTTGCTTGCATGTCGAACCTCCACAACGGGATTGGCACTGTTCGATGCCTGCTATTTGGTCGATCGACCCCCGGGATCCATACGCCGGCACCGAGGAATCCCGACGAGGAATGTGTCCTTGCGCCGGGATGAAACGCCTGGCGCGCGACCCACCGCTCCTCAACGGAATATCCCGCCGGGGCCCGCGGAGCGAAGAAATCGTCCGCTTCCCGCAACCGGACCTCGAAGACCTTCCCGAATCCGTCCCCAAGGGGCTCCCCCGTGATTTTCCCACCGGAGGACAACCGGAGGCGGACCGTTACCTCCCCGCCCGCCGGCACCTCCAGGGTGTACAGGGCAGCGGCCTTCGTGCCGGTCCCCTCCGGGTTGACCGCCTCTTTCCTTCCCTGGACGACGTACTCGTGGAACGCGTCCTTGACGTGCGGGGAGGGGTTGGCGGCTCCGAACAGGCGATCCATGTTCGTCTCGTTCTCCGTGAAGAGGAGTTCCGGGAGCGCACCGTCGGGGCCCGGGCCGACGACGAGATCGTACCGTCCCAGGGTGGCGTGGACCGTCCGAAGGAGTTCGGGGGACTCCCGCACGATCGACGGTCTGGGCCAGTACCCTTCCCCGGTGCGGCCCCAGGACCAGGTGTTGCGGAACCAGAGGGTCGGAAGCAGGGACAGGGGAGCGGGCTCGGGCCCCCGGTTGGCCACCGTGATCCGGATCAGGAGGTCGTCGGGGGAAGCCTTCGCGTACTCGGCGAACACGTCGAAATACCGGTTCCCCTCGGGGCCGGTCAACCCGAACAGCCGCTCCTTGAGGATCGGATCCTTGCCGTTCCACAGGGCGAGGCCGAAACAGAGGCGCCCCTCGCGGTCCGCGACCCCGAGCAGCCCGTCTTCGCCCCAGCGGTACGCCCGGCGGCTGGCGTGGTCGTGGGGAAAATATTCCCAGGGGTTGCCGTCGGTGGAGTAATCCTCCCGGATCGTCCCCCATTGCCTCTCGGACAGATACGGTCCCCACCGTTTCCAGTTCTTCTTCCGGAGCGCATCCTCGCGGAGGCGGGCCTCCTCGGCGAGTTTTTTCCCCTTCTTCATGGCCGATTCCCCCGGACAACCCCTGGATGATTTTATTTTTGTCGTGGAAATGCCGAAAATCTTACGCGGGATGCGGATATCGGCCGCGGAGGAGCAAGTTGTTCCCGAAGTTCAGCAGCGGGACCCGTTCGGGGGGGGGGTTACGGGTTTCGGAGGGATTTCCGGATCCGCTCCTTCGCCTCCTCCGAAAGGATTTCCCCGGGCGGTTCCCCGGGCTTCTCTTCCGTCGCCACGATACGCCTCACCGTCTCGCGGATCAGGAGGAGCTGCCGCTCGTACCTCGTGCAGAACTTGCACATCAGGAGATGAACGCGCACCCAGATCCGCTTGCCGATGGGGAGAGAGGTGTCCATCGACTCGGAGATGAGCTGTGTCACATCCTTGCAGGAAAGCATCAGGATCCTTTCTTCGCACTCCTTTCGAACCAGTTGGCTTCCAGGCACCGCCGCAGCAACATCCGCGCGCGGTGGAGGATCACCCAGAGATTGGTCTCGGTAACGTTCAGAACCTTACAGATCTCCCCGGTGTCCGCCCCTTCGATCTCCCGGAGGGTGAAGGCGTTCGCATGGTTCGGGGAAAGGCCGGAGAGGCATTTCGTGAGCTGATCGAGGAATTTCTTCTCCCGGTAGAGGTCCGCCGGGTTGCCGCCCCAGTCGGTCGGACCATTCATCCAATGTCCCGACCCGTCGAACGGGGAGGAATCCGGCTGCTCCCGGAGATCACCTTCCTCCAGAGGAGCCTCCCGGGCCTGGTGCCGGAAATGGTCCGCAATCTTGTGCTTGAGGATTCCCACCAGCCAGGTGGATTCGGAGGAATTACCGGAAAAGGATTTCCGGTCCTTGATCCCGGCGAGGAACGTCTCCTGGACGAGGTCCTCCGCCGCGGAGCGGTCCCTCAGCCGGAGCATGGCGTACCGGAACAGGTAGTCTCCGTACCGGTCCACCCAATCCGATGGGGTGGTACTTGCCGGCTTCTCCACGATATCAGTTATCGCATTTTAGCCGGGGGAAAGGCAACAAGCGGCTTGTTGCCTGAGGTGAGAAACCGGCAGGAAAGTGGAGGGGACTAACTGAAAGAAAGATTCCGTCAGGCCGGATGGATCTTGCTCAATATCGTTTCGATCGCCGGCCGGTCCGCAGGTCCGACACCGATATGATGCAGGGAGACGATCCCGTTCGGATCGATGAGGACATCCCCGCCCCGCTGGTAGATGTCCCCCCGGGATTTCCGCAACTTCTCTCCCTTCATCACCCGCTTCAGATAAGCCCACCATGTTTTCGGGCCCCATATGTCCCAGAAGGAAGCGGAGAGCATTCCGTAACTCCTGTACGTTTCGCGGGTGCCGTCGACAAGAAGTGGCCAGGTCAAGGAAGTTTCGGCCACGTAACTACGTGCGAAAAAATCGTTCTCGAACGTTACAACTGCGATTTTCACGTTCCTTTTCGTGAATTCGTCTCCATGATCACGCAACTGCGTGATGTGCGCCCGGCAGGGAAGTCAGCCGAGGTGGCGGTGAAACACCAGCAACAGCCAGCTCCCGCCGTAGTCCGAGAGAAGATGCATTCGACCGCCGCTGTCCCGAAGTTCGAACGGAACGGCGGAATTTCCTGTCAAGTCGATCACGATGAACTCCTTCGAAGAGTGTTCCCCCCATTGTGGACGGCTCCACACGATTTTTCCTGCGAGTCGGGCACCCCGATGGCACGGTCGCGTTCGCCCGGCGCAAGTGGGGTAGAGACCGGGGGCGGGGGCGATTCCGTGGAGGGCATGCAAGGAAGAAGCCCCCGCTCCCGTCGAACATCCTCCGGATCAGGCGCCGGCGTCCAGGCCAAGACGGTACTTCACGCCTCCGATTTCCACGAAAGGCGCGACGTTTTCATCCGAAGGATTCCCACCGCTCCGGAGTCGGCCTTCGTGTGCTTCGGGCAGGCCGCCGGTTTCCATCTCGCTCTGCGCCTGGTAGAAGTCGATGGATTCCGGTTCGGATACCGCGCCGGCCGCACCGCTCGCCGCCAGCGCGTCGCCCGCCATCATTATTCCGCCCATCAGGGCGATTCCCAGTGCCCCTATCATCAGTCTGTCCCTCATGATCGTTTCCTCCCTCGCTCGAATTTTTCTTCCTGCCCATTCGTCGCCCCACGAACCGATTCCTTACACGCTCCTCCGATTCCTTTACCGGAGGAGCCCGGAGGAGGGGTGGCGCTTCCTCCATTCTCCCCAGGTGGTGTCGTCGGAGGGGAGCTTGGGTAACCACCGCTTGAAATAGTCCCTCTGGATCCCCATCAGCCCCTTCGCATATGGCAGACACAAGATACCCGACATGGCCGCAACTGCGACCGCGACGGCAATTCGCCCGGTTCCCATTTCTGCGCTTCCTCTCCCCGTGATTCGATTTCTTGTCTGTTGGTCGCATCGGTCGCCGGAACCTTTCACGGGGAATGTAAGGATTCCGGCGTCCCCGCTACAGGAAATATGAGGACACCGGACCAACGAAGCTCTCGGCGGCGTTAATATGTCGCCCGGTCCACCGGGGAATCCGGGGAGGATCGAAGTCATGAAGCTGCAGGAGCTGAACCGTCTCCGGTCCTTCATCGCTTCCGGCGATTTGCGGCAGATGTTCGATGCGGTGGCTGGGCGTCGATACGCCCTGGGAGGCGTTTGCCGCGGTGCGCGCCCCGATCTATGCGAGGATATTGGAGGATCCGGAAGCCTCGCGGAAGGGACAGTGGATCATGGACGACCCGGAGGCGCTTCCGTCCGCCGTCCGGAGGATGACCGGGGAACGGAAAGAGGGCGCGCAGGGCCCAACCGGGGAGAAAAGGAGGGAGTGACGATGGAGATCGCGATGATCGGGTTGGGAAAGATGGGCGCCAACATGGCGACGCGTCTGATGGGGAAGGGCCACCGCGTGGTGGCCTTCGACCTGAAGGAGGAGGCGGTCCGCGCCGCCGAGGCGGGAGGAGCGACCGGGGCCCGTACCCTGGACGAGGTGGTGCGGAAACTGGGTGCGCCACGCGCCGTCTGGGTGATGGTTCCCGCCGGAAAACCCACGGATGACACGATCGCGGCCCTGGCCGACCGCCTGTCCCCGGGAGACATCGTCGTCGACGGGGGGAACAGCAACTACAAGGACACGATGCGGCGGGCAGCCGCGCTCAAGGGGAAGGGATTGCGATTCATCGATGTCGGGACCAGCGGCGGCGTGTGGGGGCTGTCCGAAGGGTACAGCATGATGGTCGGAGGGGAAGAGGCCGCCGTGGAAAAGTTGCGGCCGATCCTCGAAGCGCTGGCTCCCGCGGCCGACAAAGGCTGGGGGCGCGTCGGGCCGAGCGGCGCCGGGCATTTCGTCAAGATGGTCCACAACGGGATCGAATACGGCCTGATGCAAGCGTACGCGGAGGGGTTCGAGCTGATGCAACGCAAGACCGAGTTCGGCCTGGACCTGGGCCGCATCGCCGGAATCTGGCGGCACGGAAGCGTGGTGCGCTCCTGGCTGCTGGATCTGACGGCCGACGCGCTCGCGAAGAACCCCGGCCTGGACGGCATCGCGGCGTACGTTCCCGATTCCGGCGAGGGCCGCTGGACGGTGATCGAGGCGATCGAGACAGGGGTATCCCTCCCCGTCATCACGATGGCCTTGCAGCGCCGCTTCCGGTCCCGCGAGGAAGCGCCCTTCGGGGACAAGCTCCTGGCCGCGATGCGAAACCAGTTCGGCGGGCACGCGGTCAAGGACGCGAAGTAAGGTCCCGTCCCGGCCGCCGGTGAACGGCGGCGGGGGTCAACCCCGCGCGCCGGACTGCTTCCGGACGGTTTCCCTCAACTGCTTCGTCATCTCCTCGAAGGAGGTTTTCTGCAGGATCCCCGCGAACTGGGAGCGGTAGTTGTTCACGAGACTCACACCCTCGACGACGATGTCGTAGATCCGCCACCGGCTTCCGTCCGCAAGGAGGCGGTAGTTCACGGAGTACTCCTCTCCCTGCGGGGTGACGATCGCGGTCCTGACCTCCGCATACGGCAGGTCCAGCGTCTCTTTCACGAACCGGATCTTCTCCCCCTTGTACCCTTCGATCTTTCCGGCGTAGGCGTTCTCGAGGAGGTCCCCGAACAGCTTCGCGAACTCCCGACGTTCCCGGGGTGTCCGGTTCTTCCAGTGGACGCCGAGCGACCTCCGGGCCATTTCGTCGAAGTGGAAATAGGGGAAAAGCTCTTTCCGGAGCAGGTCCCGGCGCTGCGCCTTCTTCGCGTCCCCCTGCAGGTCGGCGCGCTTGACGATCTCCAGCCCCCGGGCGATCGCGCCGCGGATCTGCTCGGTGGGCTCGCCTCCCGTGGCGACCGCGGGGATGCTGAGAGCGATCGCCAGCAGCAACGCGAACGCGCCTCCACGTCCCCGTCTCACGTCCCATCCCCTCTCCGTCGTCATTTCGCGCTCCCATGGACGAACTGGCCGATGAGCCCCTCCAGGTCCACCGTGGACTCGGTTTCGCGGATCTTCCCCCCGGGAGGGATCATGCGGTCCGAGGCCCCCGGCGAGATGCTGATGTACTTGTCGCCGATCAGGCCGCGGGTGCGTACCGAGGCGATCGTGTCTTCCTGCAGGCCGATCCCCTTCCGGATCCGCATCTGCACGACCGCCTTGTAGTCCCTGATCGTGATGGAGTCGATCTTTCCGACTTCGACTCCCGCGATTTCGACGGCGGCGCCGGTCCGCAGTCCCGCGACGGAGCTGAACTCCGCCACCACGGGAACGAAGTCGCCCCCGACGATCTCGAGTTTCCCCAGCCGGAGGGAGAGGTACGCGAGACAGGCGATGCCCGCCAGCAGGAAAAGCCCCACGGCCGTTTCCAGATGGATCCGCCTCATCCCCGCGCCCCCTCACATCAGTTGAACGGGACCGGCGATATTCCCGTCGACCAACTGCCGCACGAAGGGGTCGGCGGAGTTCCGTATCTCCTCCGGCGCACCCACCTCGACCACCCTCCCGTCGTGGACCACGACGACGTGGTGGCACCACTGGAATATGTCGGGCAGGTCGTGGCTGATCATCACCATCGTGAAATGGTGCTCGTGGTACGTCCGGCAGATGAGGTGGAGGATGGAGTTCCGGATGATGGGGTCCAGTCCCGTGGTGGGCTCGTCGAACAGGATGATCTCCGGGTCCATCACGACCGCCCGCGCCAGGGCCACGCGCCGGACCATCCCGCCGGAGAGCTCGTCGGGGAACTTCTCCTGCGCCTGTTCCAGCCCCACGTGCCGGAGGATCCGGCGGACCTTCTCCCGGAGCTCCGCTTCGGCCAATTCCGTCTTCTCCCGGAGGGGGAACGCCACGTTTTCGAACACGTTCAGGGAGTCGAAGAGCGCCCCGGTCTGGAAGAGCATCCCGAATCGCTTCCGGGCCTCGTAGAGCTCCTTACGGGACAGCCGGTTGATGTCGATCCCGTCCAGGAGCACCTGGCCCCGGTCCGGTTTCATCAGCCCGATCATGTGCTTGAGCAGCAGACTCTTCCCCGCCCCGGAGAGGCCGATGATCGCCGTGATCCGGCTGCGGGGGATCTCGAGGGTGATCCCGTCCAGAACCTTCCTGCCGTCGAGGTTCTTTTCGACGTCGACCAGCCGAAGGACCGGCTCGCGCCGCGCTCCGGCGTACGGCCCGACGGAGCAGGGCTCGCAGATCCAGTCCTTCCCGTTGGGCGCTCGAGGGGCGAGTCCTCCCCGGGTCCCGTTGTTCCCGACCTGCATCCGCCTCTCCTCCCTGCCGTTCATAAGAGCACCGAAGTAAGGAAATAGTCGCAGATCAGGACCAGCACCGAGGAGACGACGACCGCCGACGTGGTCGCGTGGCTCACCCCCTCCGCCCCGTGGCGGGCGAAATACCCCTTGAACGTGCAGACCCAGGCGATGAGGAGAGCGAAGGCGAGCGATTTCCAGATCCCGTTGGTGACGTCGACCAGCTCCACGCTGGCCTCCATCTGCCCGATGTACAACCCCGCATTCACTCCCAGGAGCTTCACGCCGACCAGGTATCCCCCGGAGATCCCGACCACGTCGAAGATCGCCGTCAGCAGGGGCACGGACAGCAGGAACGCGAGGAGGCGGGGGGCCACGAGGAACCGGATCGGATCGATCCCCATCGTCTCGAGGGAGTCGATCTGCTCCCCGATGCGCATGATGCCGATCTCCGCGGTGAGCGCGGAGCCTGCGCGACCGGTCACCATCAGGGCGGAGAGGACCGGCCCCAGCTCCCGGATGAGCGAGAGGGCCACCGCGGAGCCGAGCAACCCTTCCGAGCCGAACTTCCGGAGGGTGTAAAACCCCTGGAGCGCGAGGACCATCCCGGTGAAAGCGGCCGTCAGGACGATGACGGACACCGACTTCACTCCGATGAAGTGAACCTGCTTCAAAATGTTGCGCGCCCGGTACGGCGGGACCGCCGCGCGGGCCAGGGAGACTCCGAAAAACAGCCCCATTTTCCCGAGGGACCTCGTGGCGAGGATCGCCCGGGAGCCGAGCGTCTCCGCCAGGGAAAGAATCATTTCCGCACCCCCTGAAATCCAATGTCCTGGGCGGCCCTGGCAAAATCCGCGCTAGGCCCCCCGTACCATCTTGGATACTCCTCGGCATGCCGAGGTTCTTGTTTCCCTGCCTGCGGGAAACAGGGCCGAAACCATGCGAACGGAGAAGGAATGCGCCGTGGGATTCCGAACCCTGCACCCTCTCGCCGTATTCGTTGCGGCCGCCCTGCTTCTTGCCGCCGCGGGGCATTGCCGCGCGGAGGCCCCCTCCGGGCCGCCGGACGGATCGGACGCCTCGCGCGCTTCGGAGTCCGCGGGAGATCCATCCGGCTCCCGGGACAACGCCGTCGCGCAAGACAACACCTCCTCCTCCCCGGTCCTCCCCGCCGAGGCGACGGAATCCCCGGAGGCGGGGGGCGAAGCCGGGGAGGAGGAGGATTTTCGGGAGCCCTCCTTCGGAGACGAGCCTCCCCCCGTCTCGGCCGCCGATCCGATCGAGCCGGTCAACCGGGGGATCTTCTACGTAAACGACAAGATGTACCGCTGGGTCTTCAGGCCGGTGGCGCAAGGTTACAAGTACGCTGTGCCGGAAGGAGTGCGCACCGCGGTGCGCAATTTCTTTTCCAACCTGGGCACCCCGATCCGGGTCGTGAACACCCTTCTGCAGGGAAAGCTCGTGGCGACCGGCACGGAACTGGCCCGTTTCGGCATCAACTCGACGATCGGCATGGCGGGATTGATCGATGCGGCGAAGCAGTTCGATCTCGCCCGGAAGGACGAGGATACCGGACAGACGCTCGGGGTGTACGGCCTCGGCCACGGGATGTACGTCGTCCTCCCGTTCCTTGGCCCCTCGAGCATCCGGGACGCCGTCGGGGCCGTCGGCGACACGCTCCTCGACCCCCTGAGCTACCTTCCGACCATGGAGGCCGCCATCGGCGCGCGCGTCCTGCGTTCGGAGACCGAGCTCTCCTTCCGGCACGAACAATACGACGAACTGACCGGCGCAGCCGTCGACCCGTACATCGCCGTCCGCGACGCCTATCTCCAGCACCGTGAGAAACGCGTGAAGGAGTAACCCGCCTTGTAAGGTATTCACGCCATCGGCGACTCGAGGACACGTGGAATCCGAAAGGAGATGTTCATGGCGGCGCACGATGACGATCCGGGGATTTCCGGAGGGGGCGCGGCGGGGTTGACGGCCGACGCCGGAGGAATGGTCGGAGGAATCGTTACAGAAGAGACTTCCTGATCCGGTCCCGGGCCTCTTCCGATAGGCGTTCCCCGGGCGATTCCCCCCGCGTCTCCTCCCTCGCCACCAGACGCCTTGCCGTCTCGCGGATCAGGAGAAGCTGGCGCTCGTACCTCGCGCAGAATTTGCATATGACGAGATGGAGGCGCACTCCGATCGTCTTTCCGAAGGGGAGGGAGTGATCCATCGAATCGGAGAGGAGCCGTGTAACATCCTTGCAGGAAAGCATCAGGTCCCCTCGCTCCGGTTGATCCAACGGGTTTCCAGGCACCGCCGCAGAAGCGCCCGGGCGCGGTGGAGGATCACCCATAGATTTGTCTCGGTAACATTCAAAACCTTACAGATCTCCGCGGTGTCCGCCTCCTCGATCTCCCGGAGGGTGAAGGCGTTCGCCTGGTTCGGGGAGAGCCCTGCGAGGCATTTCTTGAACTGGTCGAGGAATCTCTTTTCGCGGTACAGGTCCGCAGGGTTGCCTCCCCAGTCGGCCGGTCCGGAAACCCAGTGTCCCGACCGATCGAAGGAGGAGGGATCGGGCTGTTCCCGGAGGTCGCCGTCCTCCAGGGGGGCTTCCCGGGCCTGCCGCCGGAAGTGATCCGCGATCTTGTGCTTCAGGATCCCCACCATCCAGGTGGACTCGGAGGAATTTCCGGAATAAGCGCCGCGGTCCTTCAGCGCCGCGAGAAAGGTCTCCTGGACGAGGTCCTCCGCGGTTGACCGGTCTCTCAGGCGAAGCATGCCGTACCGGAACAGGTAGTCCCCGTACCGGTCCACCCACTCCGACGGGTCGGATTTCGCGGAATTCGCCACGCCTCTTTATCTCATTTCCCCCCGGTCGATACAATCACCTCTTCCCTCCAGGGGCGTATCCAGCACGGAACCGGTCCCGGCGCAAACATTGTTCGTTCCCGAAACGAATGCCTGTTTCCGTTCGTCTTTTGATCATCCCGTCGGCAGGCGTCCGCGGGAACGCCTGCCGTCATGGGAAGCGGATCGGATACCCATGGATCGATGATGCCAGCCTTCGGGAAAGCGAAAGGGGGGATGAGCGATGAAACGACTGGCGAACGCGGTATTGGCGTTGGCGTTGACGTTGAGTTTCGCCGGTTGCGCCGGGATGCACAGGGATATGGTCAGCAAGGACGCGAAGGTGAAATGTCCGAAATGCGGGGCGACCTTCACGGTCGACGAGGGACGAAAGGCGCTTGAGGCCGGTCCTTGAGGACCCCGGGAATCGAATGGAGGAACGTCGCGCACGGGAATCCGCCGTCCATCCATGCTCGCGATCATCGGAGGCGATTCTCCCGGGGGGAAGGGCGATCGCCCTTCCCCCCGGGGTGCGATCCACCGATCCTCGCGCATCTCCCCCGGGGGGGCGCAAATGGGAAGATTTTCAGCGGCGATCGTCCTTCTCGGGTTTTTTTTCGGGTGCGCGGGCGGTCCGGTCCGGTCCACGCTCAGGGAAGATATCCGCGTTCCTCCCGGCAAAATCGAAGGAAATCGATTCATCGGGATACGGTATCCGTTCACTTTCTCGATTCCCCTCCATTGGGTGATGACGACCGAATTTCCCGATTTCATGGAAACGCTCGGTTACGACAGGCCTTCGCCGACGGACAAGGAACAGACGGAGGTCTACGCCTTCAATCCCGAAACAGGAACGAACATTCAATTCGATGTCACGCCGGCAGGGCCGAACGCCACATTCGACCAGGAAAAGATCCAGTGGCTGGCTACTGTCGGGACCGACAGCCTGAAATCCGAGTTGGCGGAAGAGCACGGGAAAAACCTTGTCGACTTGGCGATCGGCCCGACGGAGCCGGCCTCCTTGAAGGGGGTGCCGTTCGCGGCGAGGAAGCATGTCATCTACACCCTCGGAGGGACGAGGCGGGAGCAGGGATGGATCTACGGGTTTGCGGAACCATATCAGATATTCATTCTCTACATGATTCTGGAGAAGGAAGGGTCGGGCGACCGTGAGGAGATCGGCAGAACGATCGATTCGTTTCGATGGATCGCGCATTCCGGAGATGATTGACCGTCCGTTCCGACACGGGCCTCCCGGGAAATATCGGGACATGTTGCATGGAGTTCCGCCATGCAGTGGACGATCCGCGAGTGGAATCGGAGGCGACGGGTGGCATAATATCGAAGGCCCTCCGCGGTCGAGTCATCACCAGGGACATGGGAGGCACGGAATGGAGACGTATTACGACCCCGCCGACCTTGCGATGTTCGGGGATATCGGGAAGGACGCACCGGAACTGGCGAAGCGGTTTTTCGAGTATTACGAGGAGGTCTTCAGGGAGGGGGAGCTCACGGCGCGGGAAAAAGCCCTGATCGCCCTCGCGGTGGCCCACGCGGTGCAATGCCCCTACTGCATCGACGCCTGCACCCGGGCGAGCCTGGAGAAAGGGTCCAACCTCGGGGAGATGACCGAGGCGGTCCACGTCGCCGCTGCGATTCGCGGAGGGGCGTCCATGGTCCACGGAGTGCAGATGCGCAAACTCGCCGCGAGGATCTCCATGTGATGGGGGGAGCTTCGGCGGGGGAGACGGCGATGGGAGAGACGGAAAACGGGCAAGGAGGGGGGCATGTCTCCGGGGGAACGGGAAAGGTCGAACCGTTCGCGGCCGCTCTCGAACGCAGCGGACTTTCCCTCGTCCGCGGAGCGGTCACCACCCTCCAGGTCAACACGGGATACCTGTGCGACCTCCGCTGCCGGCATTGCCACCTCGATGCCGGTCCGGGCAGGAAGGAGATCATGTCCCGCGAGACGATGGAGGCGGTCGTCGCGCTTGCCCGGCGGTTCCGGTTCCAGGTCCTCGACATCACCGGCGGAGCGCCCGAGCTGGTTCCCGATCTTCCTTTCCTCGTCGAGGAGCTTGCGCCCCTCGCGCCGCGGCTGATGCTTCGCACAAATCTTTCGGCCTTGAGCGGCCCGGGGAGGGAGTCGCTTCTCGCGCTCTGCATCGCACACCGCGTGGTCCTGGTCGCCTCCTTCCCCTCGACGAATCCGTCCCAGTCGGACGCCCAGCGCGGCGCGGGGGCGACGGAAACCGGGATCGCCGTGCTGCTGAAGCTGAACGCGGCGGGGTACGGCGTGGAAGGGTCCGGGCTGGAACTGGACCTCGTCTCCAACCCGGTCGGGGCGTTCCTTCCCGTGTCCCAGGAGGCCGCCGAACGGAAATTCCGGCAGGACCTGCTGAGGAAATGGGGGATCGCGTTCAATCGCCTCTACACGTTCGCGAACGCTCCGCTGGGGCGTTTCCGGACGTGGCTGCTGCGGACGGGAAATCACGAACGGTACATGAAAACCCTCACCGAAGGCTTCAACCCCTCCGCGGCGGAAAGGCTCATGTGCCGAACGCTTCTCTCCGCCTCCTGGGACGGCTTCCTGTACGACTGCGACTTCAACCTCGCCGCAGGACGCCCCAACGGAGGACGGAAGGTCCACGTCTCGGACGTTCGGGAGCTCCCTCCGCCCGGCGCACCGATCGCGATCGGGGACTTCTGCTACGCCTGCACCGCGGGCTCCGGCTTCACTTGAGGCGGCGCGATATCGGCCCCGTAGGGGCCGACGGAAAATGCCCCCCCGGGGTCACATCTCGATCAGGTTCCCGCGGTCGGCGTGAAGAGTCACCAGCATGAGCGTCAGGTATTCCCGGAGATGCCGGGTGAGGAGGAAGTTCTCCCGCACGAACTCCCTCGCGGTGGTTCCCATCCGGTCGATGTCGTCCTGGTGATGCAGCAGGTACCGGATCCGGTGAGCCGCCCCTTCGGGGGTGTTCACGAGAAACCCCGTATGGTGGTTCACCAC
>JACZKY010016445.1_pt1 | contig 20848 bp, 18 predicted proteins | sample 8237611 | NCBI WGS metagenome assembly JACZKY01 (sample SAMN16148055, study PRJNA663545) | marine sediment metagenome | biome: sediments and biomass from bioreactor inoculated with such sediments; feature: coastal sediments; material: methane- and iron-fed bioreactor; isolation source: Bothnian...
CCTCCGCCGCACGCAACGCCGCCTCTGCCGCGGAAACGCGCGCCTGCGCGGCAGCCCGGGACCTCGGGTCCAGCCCCTCCGCCCGCAACGGCTCGATCCCGGCGACGACCTGCCCCCGCTTCACGGGGTCCCCGACCTCGAGATCCACCCGCCGCACGTACCCGGCGACGGGCGCGGAGACGACGAACCGGTCCCGCAGCCGCGTTTTCCCCTCCTCCTCGACGGTGACCTGCAGCGGGCCCCGGGAAACCTTCGCGGTCTCGACGGTTACCGGCCGCGGGAGGAACGCCCAGAGAATGGCAAGTGCCGCGAGGAGCAGCAGGAGGAGCAGCAGGATGCGCTGGCGCAACGGCATGTCGTGTCACTCCCTCGTTTTCAGCACCGCCACCAGGTCGAGCCGGTCGAGGCGGCGGCGAACCAGCAGCCCGGAAAGGAGCGCCGACACGATCACGACCGCGGCGGCGAACCCGTAACTGGACCATTCCATCACCATCGGGACCCGGAAGAGGTCGGATTTCATCCGCTCCGCGATGTACGCGGTCATCCCGCGGGAGACGAGGAATCCCACCGGAATCCCGGCGACGGTCAGGAGGCCGAGCTCCCCAAGGAGGATGTAGGAGATCTCCCCCCGGGTGAAACCGAGCACGCGCAGGCTCGCCAGCTCCCGGCTGCGCTCGGACAGGGCGATCCTGGCGCTGTTGTACACTACCCCGAAGGCTACGCTCGCCGCGAGGAGCGTGATGACGAAGGTGAACAGGAGCAGCGTCCCCCCCATGGTCTCGTAGAAGCTCCGGATGGCATCCTCGCGCACCACCGTCCCCGCCACCCTGGGCATCCCCTTGAGGGCATCGTACACCGTTTGCCGGTCTTCCCGGTCCGCGGCGAGGTACGCCCCGGAGATCGCGTTCCCCTCCCCCAGCAGCCGGTTCAGTGCGTGAAGGTCCATGTAGGCGTTCACGCCGAAAAACTCCCCTACCAGCCCCGCCACCGGCACTTCGCGCACGGGGCGGCTCCCCTCCAGAACCTCCACCGTCACCCGGTCTCCCGCGCGCAGCCTCAGCCGTTCCGCCAGGTAGTCCGTCATCAGGATCCCTTCCCGGGGCATCGCGACCGGGCGAAGCATGGTGTCGAGAACAAGGTGGAGGGACGCGTCGCGCGGAAACCCCTGGACGGCCGTCCGGTAGCTGCGGTGGCCGAACCGCAGGCGGACGGGGACCGAACGGTACGGCTCGCCGTGCCGGACCCCCGGCACGCTCCGCAGCTCCGACAGCGCCCGCGCCGAGGCGGGCTCGACGAAGACGACCGCCATGTCCTCCCGCTGCGCCCGGCGAAACTGGGTGTCCACCATGAAACCGATGGCGTCCTCCTGCACGTTCCCCAGCATGAGGATCGCGCAGGCGAAGCCGATTCCGAGGATCGAGAGTGCCGACTTCACCGGACGGCGGGCCACGTTCCGGGCGATCATGCGGGCAGGCTGCGACAGGATCCTGCGAAGCCCCATCCGCTCCACCAGCGTCACCCGGAACGTGCCCGGAGGCTCCGGACGCATCGCCTCGGCCGGGGTCATCCGAGCCGCCTTCCGCACCGCCTGCAGCGCCCCCAGTACGGCCGAGGCGACGCTCACCAGCGCGGCGGACGCGGCCACGGCGGGTCGAAGCTCGTATTGGAGTTGCGGGAACCGGTAGAAGTCCATGTACATCCGGGTCATCCCCCGCCCCAGCCACGCGCCCACGCCGATCCCGCCGGCCACCCCGACGAGAACGATCAGCACGATCAGCTTCACGTAGTGCATCCCCACGTCGGCGTTCGAGTAGCCGAACGCCTTCAGAATGCCGACCTGGTCTCTCTGCAGGCTGACCAGCCGTCCAACCACCACGTTCAGCAGGAAAGCCGCCACGCCAAGGAAGATGACGGGAAAGATCGACGCGAGCGTCCCCAGCTGCCGGAACTCCTCGGTCAGGTACCGGTGGGACAGCTGGTCGTCCCGCGGGTACGCCCCAAGGCCCCCGTAGCGGGAAAGGAGCGCGTCGACGCGGTCCACCGTGTCCTGGAGGGAGGCGCCGGGGCGGAGGGTCGCGCAGAGGTCGTTGAAGGCCCCTTCCATCCCGGACGCCGCGGCCAGCGATTTCCTTCCCATCCAGAGGATGCCGTACCGCTTCGGGTCCGGGAAGACCGCGCCGGGGCCCACTTCATACACGTGCTCGGGGGACAGGCCGATCCCGACGACCCGGAGCGCTTTCCGCCTGCCGTGGATCACCGCCCCGATCCGGTCGCCGGGCCGCAGGCGGTGCGCCTTCGAGAACCCCTCGCTGGCGACGACCTCGTCGTCCCGCCCCGGGGCGACACCGCGCCCCTCCCGCAGGTACAGGGCGTTCAAGGCCGGCGCGCCCGCGTCCGGAACGGAGACCATCAGCCCCCGCACCGGCTCCGGGAATCCCGGCACGTCTATGTTCGCCCACGCCGCGACGCGCGTCTCCACCCGGTCCACCCCGGGGATCGCCCGAACGGTTTCCGCCGCGCTCTCCGGGGCGCGCTTCAAGGAGACGAACAGCTCGGCGAACCGGTAGTCCCGGTAGAAAACGGCCCGGGTCTCGCGAAGGGAGTCGAGGGTGCTCACGGAGATGACGTAGGTGGCCACGCCGCTGACGATGACCATCGCGATGGCGAGGGCCTGCCCCTTCATCCCCCACAAATCCCGCACCAGCTTCCTGCCCAGCGTCTTCACGGCCTCACCAGCGCATTTCCCGTGGAGACTTCTTCCGCTCGTTCCGCTCCACGGACTGGACGACCCCCGATCCCACCCGCACCACCCGGTCCGCCATCCCGGCGATGTCCGCGTTGTGGGTGATCAGCGCCGTGGTGGTCCCGATCTCCCGGTTGATACGCTCCAGCACTTCGAGGACGACGATCCCCGTGGCGGCGTCCAGCGCTCCCGTCGGCTCGTCGCACAGGAGCACCGACGGCCGTTTCGCCACGGCGCGGGCGATCGCAACGCGCTGCTGTTCCCCTCCGGAAAGCTGCGCCGGGAAATGGTTCACCCGGTCCGAGAGCCCCACCAGGCCAAGGGCCTCCTCCGGCCGCATCGGCTCCGCGGCGATGTCGGTCACCACCGCCACGTTCTCGATCGCGGTCAGGCTGGGGATGAGGTTGTAGAACTGGAAGACGAACCCGACGTTGCGGCGGCGGTACTCCGTGAGCTCCCGGTCCGTCGCGCGGGTCAGCTCCTTGCCGCGGTACAGGACGGTGCCGCCGGTGGCGGTGTCCAGCCCTCCGAGGATGTTGAGGAGAGTCGATTTCCCGCTGCCGGAAGGGCCCAGCAGCACGACGAGCTCGCCGGGGTACAGGTCCAGATCCACGCCGCGCAAGGCGTGCACCTGCACCTCCCCCATGTCGTACACCTTCGTGACGCCGCGCGCCCGGAAGACCGGCTCCGCCGACCCACCCGCCCGGTCCGCATCCGCGTTCCGCATGACGTCGTCCCCGCTGCTCCCCGGTGCTGCGTGGCCCGATGCGATCGCACGACGACGACACGCACTCCCGCCCCTATTCTCGGAAGGGGGGGGGCCGTAGTCAAGCGGCGACGCAACCCGGTAAAAAAAGGACCGGGGGGACGGTTCCCCCCGGCCCGGATCGCCCGATCTTGCGGTGCGTCGCCGGCTACTCGTAGATCCCCGCGCCGACGAACAGGTCCTTGCCCGGAACCCGGTAGATATAGGTGACCTTCTTTCGAGGCTTCGGATCGCCCGGATTGATCCACATGTAGTCGACCCAGCCGTCTCCCTTCCCCTTGGCGACCTCGACGAACTCCTTGAAGAGGAGCTTTCCCGGAGTCCCCTTGTCCTTCATGTCGAGCACGTTCTTCCCGATCAGCGCCGGACTCATCGGGTGGGCGAGCATCTTCCCTTCCAGGTCCATCAGGAAGACGTAGGTGTCCGCCCATACGAATTTCCCGTCCTTCTTGTTGATCTCCGCGATGGCCGCGTCGAGCCCTTTCGCATTGATCATCGCGGCCGCTTCCTTGCTCTTGGCCACGCACTGGTCCTTCGTGGCGCCCGCCGCGAACGCGCTCCCGGCGAGGCACAGGCTGACGGCGATTCCCAAGACGGCCCGAGTGATTCCCCTCATACCGAAACCTCCTGTTCCGTTCGTCGGACTGCGTTTTTTCCGCGTTTCCCGCCACCCTCGCCTTTTCCCCGGGGCCTCCTCTCCCGTATCAATCTACCAGAGCCCGGCGATGTCCGCGCACCGCTCCGCACGAATTATCTCATGCTGTCCCGGAGTTCCTCGGCGATCGGGGATGCGGAGAGGTCGATGGCATGCTCCACGCAATCGAGGGCCTCCCGGATCCGTCCGAGGGCTTTCAGGGCGATCGCCTTCCTCGTCCACGCTTCGGAGTTCTCCGGATCCACCTCGATCGCCCGGTCGTAGAGGACGATCGCCTCCTCGAACTTTCCCGCCGCGGCCAACGTGTCCCCTTCCTTCGAATACGCATCGGCCAGGACTTCGGGGTCCATGTCGTCCCTCCTTCCGGTCGGCGGAGCCGTCCGGCCTCCCGGTCCGCGCCCGAGTTTCTTATGTACACAGTATACTTTCTATTGTGGTATATTCCCTGCCAATGAATTCAGTTCGACCCAAACCCCACATCCCGAAGGAGGCAGCCATGGCAAGGAAGAAGATCGCTATCATCGGCGGCGGTCAGATCGGCGGCGTGCTGGCCCAGTTGTGCGCCCAACGCGAACTTGGTGACGTCGTCCTGTTCGACATCGTCGAGGGGTTACCCCAGGGCAAGTGCCTCGACATCGCCGAGGTCGGCCCGGTCGAGAGGTTCGACGTCTCCCTGAAAGGGACCAACAGCTACGAGGACATCGCCGGCTCCGACATGGTCATCGTCACCGCGGGCCTTCCCCGGAAGCCCGGGATGAGCCGCGACGACCTGATCGAGGTCAACTCGAAGATCATGTCCCAGGTGGCGGAGGGGATCAAGAAATACGCCCCGAACTCCTTCGTGATCGTCATCTCCAACCCGCTCGACGCGATGGTGACCCTCTGCCAGAAGATCACCGGGTTCCCCTTCAGCCGCGTGATCGGCCAGGCCGGCGTCCTCGACTCGGCGCGATTCGCATCCTTCATCGCCTGGGAGCTCGGCGTCTCCGTCCGGGACGTGATCGCGATGACCCTGGGCGGCCACGGCGACGACATGGTTCCGCTGGTCCGGTACGCGAGCGTGAACGGGATCCCCGTCATGGAACTGCTGGAGCGGAAATACGGCAACGCCGCCAAGGCGAAGGAAGTGATGGAGGCGATGGTGAACCGCACCCGCAAGGCCGGCGGCGAAGTGGTCGCGCTCCTGAAGACCGGATCCGCCTTCTTCTCGCCGGCGTCGGCCGCCCTCGCCATGGCCGAGTCGATCATGAAGGACCAGAAGCGGGTCCTGCCGTGCTGCGTCTACCTGAACGGCGAGTTCGGCGTGAAGGGGTATTTCGTCGGCGTGCCCGCCGTGCTGGGCGCCGGCGGCGTGGAAAAGGTGATCGAGTTCAAGCTCAACGCCGAGGAACAGGGGATGATGGACAAGTCTCTTGCGGCGGTGAAGTCGCTGGTCGACACGCTCAAATAGCCCGCCACCGATCGAGGCTCGGAAAGAAACCGGCCGGAGGGGGTTCCCCCCCTCCGGCCGGCGGCTTCTTCAACCGGAGACCGCGGGTTCCCTATTCCGAGAGGACCACGATCTCGACCCGCCGGTTCTTGAATCTCCCGTCCGCCGTGGAATTATCCGCGATGGGACGGGTCTCGCCGTATCCCTCGGCCTTGATCTTGTCGCCGCTCGTCGCTCCCTTGTCCACGAGGTACTTCTTCACGGCGTTCGCCCTTTGTTCGGACAAGGTCTGGTTGGCTCTGTCCTTCCCGACGCTGTCGGTGTGCCCTTCCACGGAGATGGCGTGCCCGGGATACTTCTTCACGAAATCGATCGCCTTCTGCAGCTCCGCCTGGTCCGCCTTCCGGATGGTCGCCTTGTTCGTGTCGAAGTTGACCTGGACGGCCAGCCGGTCGACCACCTTCGGGGCGGGGGGAGGAGGAGGATTCACGGTAACCGCCGTCGATGCGGTCTTGGATCCGCCATCCCCCGTTGCGCTGACCGTGTAGACCGTCGACGCGGGGGGGCACACCTGCCGGGACCCGCTCTTCCCGACGCTGCCGATCCCCTGGTCGATCGATACGCCGCTCGCGTTTTCCGCCGTCCAGAAAAGCGTCGTGCATTTTCCCGCGTCGATCGCCGCGGGGTTCGCCGAGATGGACACGGCGGGCGCGGCCGGAGGCGGAGGCGGTGCTACCACCGCCGGCTTCGGCGGCTCCGGCTTTTTCGGGCAGAGCGCATTCGCGAGTCCCGTCGCCTCGTTCGCCTTCGCGATCGCCTCCTGCGTGCGGCACGACCAGTAGATCTCGTACGCCTCGTTCCTGCGTTTCTCGGCGGCCTGGAACTCCGCGGGGCACTCCTTGTCTTTCCCTGCCGCCCTCGCGGCCTCGACCGCGCGATCCGCCGCGGGCAGCTCCTTGTGGTAGTACATGATGTCGCGCTTTGGGGCGTACTCACGACCGGCGCAGCCGGCAAGTACGGAGAGGAACAAAAAAGCCCCCGCAACCGTGACGACTTTCGGGACGAAACGATTCCTCATGGCGTTCTCCTTTCCCGTGACTGATGGTTTCAGGTTGCCGTCAGGATATTACGGAACCAGTATTCATTCAAGCGAATAACCGTATTCATCCATACGTCTAATTGGCCGTGAGATCACGCGCGCAAGCTTCTGAAAGATTGACAGCGACGGGGGAAATAAGGGTATAAATGGGAGAGACCTCACCCGGGAGGCGGGGATGAAAACGACGGGGGACGCCCTTCGCAGCGAAGGCCGGGGACCCTTCCGCTCCATGAGCCGGGATGCGTAGCCACGATGCGAATCCGGGATCCCCGGTGAGCCGTCGAACCTCCGTCCTCGCCGGTGCGCTCCTGCTGCTTTCGGCGGCCTGCGCCACGCCGCCGACGCGCGACGTCATCGTCCTCCTCCCCGACGACCAGGGGAAGACCGGCGCCATCGTCGTATCGAGCGCCGGAGTCGAGCGCCGTCTCGACCGGCCAGGTCAGACGGTTTCCGTCGAATCCGGCGCCCCCCCCGGGGAGCCCTTCGTCATGGGCGATCCCGAGGTGATCGCGTCCGTGGGCCCCGCCCTCGAGGCCCTCCCGAAACCGCCGGCGCGGTTCATCCTCTACTTCTATCACGACTCGGCTGTTCTCACCCGAGAGTCGGAGGCGCAACTGCTGGTCGTATTGAGGACGATCAGAGAACGCTCGCCGGTGGACATCAGCGTGGTCGGACACACCGACACCATGGGGGAAAAGGATTACAACGCCCATCTTTCCATGACGCGGGCCAAGACCGTGGCCGCCATCCTCGCCGAGAACGGCGTCGACGCCTCGATTCTCGACATCACATCCCACGGGAAAAACAATCCCCTCGTCCCCACCGGCGACCAGGTCAGCGAACCACGGAACCGCCGGGTAGAGGTCACGGTCCGATAAGGTGGGAGGTCCGAACCGGACTTCCGCACTCCCCCTGCTCGTCATCGGCGCGCTCCTCACGTTCCTCGGGGGAGCGGTATGCCTCTGGTCGCCTCCGCTGGCCGTTTTCCTCGATGGGAAAGTGTACGATGCCTTCCTGCGCTCCGCCCCCCGGCACCCGGCGACCGGCTCCGTGACCATCGTGGACCTCGACGAGGCGAGCTTTGAGCGCCTCGGCCAATGGCCCTGGCCCCGGTACCGGGTCGCACGACTGCTGGAAAGGATCCACGAGGGAGGCGCCGCGGCCGTGGGGCTCGACCTGGTGTTCGCCGAACCCGACCGGACGTCGCTCGCCTCCCTCTCCGGGGAGATCCTGCGCGACCTCGGCGCGCGCATCGACCTGGCGGGTTTCCCTCCGGAAGCGCTGGACACCGACCGGGCCCTGGCGTCTACCCTTTCCGGCGGTCCCTTCGTCCTCGGTTACCAGTTCGCCTTCGAATCGGCGCGGGGGGACGCGTGCGTCCTCCACCCGCTCCGCGCGGCGGTCCTCGCGGCCGATGGAAAGGATGGCGCCGAAGGGCTCTTCGACGCGCAGGGGGTGGACTGCAACCTTCCCGTCCTTTCGAGGGCGGCGGGCTCCTCCGGATTTTTCAACGCCATCCCCGACCCGGACGGGGTCCTGCGTCGCGTTCCCCTGGTGATCCGCCACAAGGGGAAGCTCTACCCGAACCTCGCCCTGGCAACCTACCTGCGCGCCAGTGTCGACGTTCCCGTCCTCAAGACGGACACGGAGGGGGTGGAAGCGTTGCTCCTGGACGGGAGGCGCATCCCCCTCGACCGCCGCGGCAACCTGATGGTGAACTTCCGCGGCCGCCAGCGCTCCTTTCCGCATCTGTCGGCCTCCGCCGTCCTCGAAGGCACCGCGGACCCGGGCCTCCTGAAGGGAAAGATCGTGCTGGTGGGCACCACCGCCGCCGGGCTCAAGGACATTCGGACCACTCCGCTAGACGCCGCCCAGCCCGGAGTGGAAATCCACGCCAATGTCCTCGACAACCTGCTTTCCGGAGACCCGATCGCGGAGCCGTTATGGGCGCGGGTGGCGAGGGCCCTCCTCGTCCTGGTCCCCGGGTTGCTGCTGACCGGCCTCCTGGCGCGTTCCAGCGCCGCGTGGGGGCTCGCGCTGATCGTGCCGTCCGCGGCGGGGATCTGGCTCGGCTCCTGGTGGCTCCTCGCGTATCGGCAGATCTTCCTTCCGCCGCTCATTCCGGTGGCCACGTTGGCGGTCATCTTCACGGTTCTCACCACGATTCGGTTCGTCAAGGCCGACCGGGAGGTCCGCGAGCGCACCCGCAAACTGGCCCTGATGCAGGACGCGATCATCCAGAGTCTTGCCGCCCTGACCGAGACCCGTCACCACGAGACCGGCGGCCACATCCAGCGGACCCGGCACTACATCCGGATCCTGGCCTCCCGGCTGCAGGAACACCCCCGGTTCCGAAACCAGCTGGATGACGATGCCGTGGACCTCCTCTTCCGGCTCGCCCCGCTCCACGATATCGGCAAGGTCGGTGTGCGCGACCGGATCCTCCTCAAGCCCGGGCTGTTGACGCCGGAGGAGTACGAGGAGATGAAGCGCCACACGCTGTACGGTTCCGAGACGATCCGGCTGGCGAAGCGTTTGATGGGGGAAGACGCCTTCTTCCAGTTCGCCGACGATCTCGTCCTCAATCATCATGAGCATTGGGACGGCACGGGGTATCCGGGGGGCTTGATGGAGGAAGCGATCCCGTTCCCGGGGCGCCTGATGGCGCTGGCCGACGCCTACGACGCGATCATCTCCTCCCGTGTCTACAAGCAGGCCCAATCCCACGAGGAGGCGGTTCGCATGTTGAGCGGAAAGCGCGGGACGCACTTCGACCCCGACGTGGTCGACGCCTTCCTCGCGATCCACGCGCAGTTCCGGGAGATCGCCGCCCGTTTCGGGGGAGCCGGCGTGGAGCCCGAGCTGCCCCCGGAAGCGTGAAATGTCCCGGGGGTACCCCAGGGAGCGCAATTCGTACGGGAGTGGGGCGCCCCCCGGCGTCTGACCGCTTCAGACGGGGCGGCGGTCGAAGATCCGCTTCGTCTTGCGCTCGGAGCGCGGGAGGGTCCCGTAGGGGACCATGTCGACCGTGCAGGAGACCATCAGGTTCCGCTTGATCTCCGACGCGATGATGCGGGCGACCGGCGACGTGTCGGCATCCGGGACGTCCGCGGCCCGCTCGACCTTGACCGTCATGTGGTCCTTCCCGTCCGCTCCTCTCTCGAGGAGAACCTGGTGCTCGCTCCCGATCCGGGCGATCCGGGAGAGGACCTCGTCGACCTGGCCCGGGTAGATGTTCACGCCGCGGAACACGACCATGTCGTCCGATCGTCCGAGGATCCGGTCGTGGCGCGGGAGGATGCATCCGCAGGGGCACGGTCCCTCGATCAGCCGGGTCAGGTCGCGCGACCGGTACCGGAGAAGCGGCGCCGCCTCCTTGCGCAGCGTCGTGTAGACCATCTCGCCGATCTCCCCGGGCGCGACGGGTGCGAGCGTGTCGGGGTCGAGGATCTCCAGGATGTAATAGTCGGACCAGTAGTGGATGCCGACGTTGCGGCGGCAGGAAAGACCGGTTCCGGGCCCGTACAGTTCCGTCAGCCCGGGGATGTCGTAGACCTCTTCAACGCCCAGGAGGTCCCGGATCGCCTGGAGCATCGCCTCGCTCGTCCGCTCGGCGCCCAGGATCACTTTTTCCAGATGGAGGCGCTCCCGCAGGCCGCGTGAGTGGACCTCCTCGGCCACGAGCAGACCCATCGACGCGGTGCAACAGAGCACGGTCGACCGGAGGTCGACCAGGAGATTGCACTGGAGCTCGAGGTTCCCCGGTCCGGAGGGGATCGCCATCGCCCCGAACCGCTCCGCGCCCGATTGAAACCCGACGCCCGCGGTCCACAGCCCGTACCCGACGCAGATCTGCACGCGGTCCTCGCGCGAAAGCCCCGCCATCTCGTAGCATCGACAGAACATCTCCTGCCAGTCGTCGATGTCTTTCTGCGTGTAGCAGAGGATCTTCCGCTTCCCGGTGGTGCCCGAGGAGGAGTGGATCCGGACGATGTCCCGCGTCGGGACCGACCGGAGAGGGAGCGGATACCCCTCCCGCAGATCGTCCGCCGTCGTGAAGGGAATCCTCGCGAGGTCGTCGATGGACCGTACGGAGCCGGGCGTCACGCCGGACGTTTCGAGGCGCTTCCGGTAGAAAGGCGAGTGATTCCAGGCGTGCTCCACGGTCCAGCGTAGGCCGTCCCGCTGGAGGTCGCGCAACGCCCGTTCGGTCCGGTATTTCGGCGGGAACCGCTTCAGCATAGGGAGCATTCCATATCACGTTCCATGGGCGGTTCCAAGGTCGAGGGCGGACAGCGAGGCGGAGAGCCGTGGTCCGCCCGCCCCCTGACGCCGGGTGAGCGCCTCCCGGATCTCCCCGGCCGTGCAGAAAAATCCGCCCTCGGCGCCGCCTCCGCCGATGCGCGCGAGAGCGAACCCGAGCAGGACGAGGTTGACCGCCTGCGGGGCCCCCGCCGAGAGGGCGAGCGCGTCGGCGTCGACCGCCCGCACCCGCACACCGGGCCCCAGGTCGGGCGGGGCGGGCGCGTTGACGACGAGGAAGCCGCCGTCCGACAGGAACGGCCGGTGGAGGACGACGTTTTCCTCCTTGAGGACGAGGAGCAGGTCGGCGCGACCCGTCCGCACCAGGGGGCTGTCGAACCCGCCCACCTTCAGGTGGGAGATGACCACCCCGCCCCGCTGGGCCATCCCGTGGGTTTCCGAGGTGAGCACCGGCAATCCCCTGGCGATCGCCGCCTCCGCCAGGAGGCGGGAAAGGAACAGGATCCCTTGACCTCCGACCCCGCTCAGGACGATCTGCCGCCGGAGCCCGTTCCGTTTTCCCCTGCTTGCGCTCACCAATTGCTCTCCATCACGAACACGGAAATAATTCATCTTCGAGACGCCAGGCGCGACACTGCGGATCTCCCCCCTCAGGCCCGGCGGATCGCGCCCACCGGGCAGACGTGGACGCAGACGCCGCAGCCGGTGCACGTCATCTCGTCGATCCGTACCCGGTTCGACGCCTCGTCGAAGACCAGGGCCGGGCATTCGAACCGGTCCACGCAATGCCGGCACCCGGTGCACTCCCCGGTGATGACGATCGAGCCCGGCTCCTTTCCGGCGGCCGTGCGGGTGACCATCGCGCACGGCTGCCGGGCGATCACCACCGCGACGCCCAGCGAACGGGCATGGGCGAGCGCCTCCTTCAGCAGCCCGACGAATTCCGGAAGAAGGTCCGGGTTCGCCACCCTGCAGAAGCGAACGCCGCAGGCGCGGACGAGCCCCTCCATGTCGACGGCAGCGGTGGTCTCCCCTCCCGCGCCGATCCCCGTTCCCGGCGTGGGCTGATTCCCCGTCATCGCGGTCGTCGCGTTGTCGAGGATCACGAGGACGAACCGCGCCCCCTGCACGACGGCGTCGATCAAGGGGGGAATCCCGGCATGGTAGAAGGTGGAGTCTCCGATCGTGGCGACGATGTCGACGTTTTTCCCGGAAAGCCGGTGCGCGTAATCGAATCCCGCCGCCTGGCTGATCGCCGCCCCCATGCAGAGGACCGTGTCGACGGCGCCGAGGTTGATGCCCAGCGTGTAGCAGCCGATGTCGCTCGGGTAGATCCCCCCGGGGGCCGCCTTCCGGATGGCGTAGAAGCTCGACCGGTGGGCGCATCCCGGGCACAACGTCGGACGCCGTCCGCCGCCCGCCGCGGGAACCGCTCCGCCCCGCTCGGGTAGCCCGGCGAACCGGGAGAGGATCCGTTCGATGATCTCGGGGAGCAGCTCCCCCGTCTCCGGGACCGCGCCGGTCCTCCGGCCGCGGACGCGCCGCCGGTCGGCCAGCTGCATTTCGATCACCGGATCCGACTCCTCGAGGACGAGGACCTCCTCGTAGGTTTCCAGGAGATGCCCGATGAAGCCGGCGTGGAGCGGGTACGGCTGGATCACCTGGTACAGCGCGATCCGGTCCGAAATCCCGAGCTCGCCGAACAGTTCACGGGCGTGCGCGAAGGCCACGCCCGAAGCCGCCACGGCCGCCCGCGGGGAAACATCCGGGTTCATCCGCACCGGGGCGGTCGCCGGCCACGCCGAGATCGCCGCGATCTTTTCGACGAGACGGTCGTGGAGCTTCCGCCGGAACACGGGGGTCGCCGCCCACCGGGCCGGATCCTTCACGAACTTCGCCTCCCCGCCCCCGGGCCGGAACGGGGTCGCCCCGACGTCCTGGCTCGCGTGGCAGACGCGCGTCGTCGGGCGCAGCATCACGGGAATCCCGAACGTCTCGGACAGGTCGTACCCGACCCGCGCAAGCGCCATCGCCTGCGCGGGAGAGGCCGGGTCGAGGACCGGCACCTTCGCCATCATCGCCAGCAGGCGGCTGTCCTGCTCGGTCTGCGAGGAATGCGGACCCGGGTCGTCCGCGCTGACGACGATGAACCCGCCCGTCACCCCGAGGTACGCCGCGCTCAGCAACGGGTCGGAAGCGACGTTCAATCCCACCTGCTTCATGCTGACCGCGGAGCGCAGACCCGTGATGGCCGCCGTGTAGGCGATCTCCAGCGCGACCTTCTCGTTGACCGCCCACTCGACGTGCATCTTCACGCCGTGCTTTTTCCTCCAGCGATCGATCGAGGAGAGGATCTCCGAGGCGGGCGTCCCCGGATAGGAAGTGGCGACGGCGCATCCGGCCTCGACGAGCCCGCGCGCGATGGCATCGTTCCCCTGCATCAGGATCCGGTCGCTCACGTGGGAAACACCCGCGGGCCTACTTCACGAGCTCCGACAGGACGAGGACCGTCCAGTACGGTGAGATCATGAGGATGACGATCGATACGATGTAGGACGGGATGTAGTAGAGGCCGCCGCGGAAGACGGTCCCCAGGGGGATATCCGACATCCCGGCGACGACGTAGCAGCAGATTCCGATCGGGGGCATGATCGAACCCATCGTGGTCACGATCGTGATCACCTGCCCGAACCAGATCGGGTCGTAGCCGAGCTGGACGACCAGGGGGTAGAAGATCGGCAGCGACACGAGGAGGAAGGCGAGCGCATCCATGACGCAGCCGCCCACGATGTAGCACAGCAGGATCACCCAGAGCACCATCCACCGGGGCATCGCGAGCGTCTGGATCCACTCGGCCGCGGCGAAGGGAAGCCGCGTCACGGTCAGGAACCTGGAGAAGATCACCGCGCCCGCAACGATCATGAAGACGAGGCACGAGATCCGGAGCGTGTCCGTCATCGCGTCGAGGAACTTCGGCCACGTGAGCTTCCGGCGGACCAGGCAGATCACGAGGGCGAGGAAGCAGGAGACCGCGGCCGCTTCCGTCGCGGTGACGACGCCGGTGAACAGGGCATACATGATGACGGCGAACAGCACTAGGATGTCGAGCGCCTCGGGGAGCGCCTCGAACCGCTCCTTCCAGCTGCTTCGGGGCCCCGCCGGTCCCCAGTCCGGGTGCCGCCGGCAGATGAGGACGACGGTGCCGAGGATCATGACCGTGAGGATGACGCTCGGGATGACGTTCCCGAAGAAGAGCTTGCCGATCGACTGGCCCGTATAGAGACCGTAGACCACCAGCACGATGCTCGGCGGGATGAGGACGCCGAGCGTCGCCCCGGCGGCGACGGCCCCCGAATTGAGGACGGGATGGTAGTCGTACTTCTTCATCTCCGGGATCGCGACGGCGCTCATCGTCGCCGCGGTGGCCGTGTTCGAACCGCTGATCGCCGAGAAGGCGGCGCACGCCATGATCGTCGTCATCGCGAGGCCGCCGCGGTGATGACCGAACCACCGGTACGTGGCGCGGTAGAGCCCGTGGTTGTACCCGGCGTAATGGACGATCTCACCGACGAGGATGAACAGGGGGATGACGGTGAGCCCGTAACTGGAGAAGAGGGTCCACATCTCGCTGCCGATCATCGAGAAGGCCGCCTCGGGAGAAGTCACGAAGGCGATCCCGAGGAAGCCGACGAGGGCCATCGTGAAGGCGGCGGGCAACCGGAGGACGAACAGGATGAAGAACATCGCGGCGATGCCGGCGACGCCGAGAAGCGGCCCGCTCACCGTCTCCCGCCCCCGCCGTAGATCACGCCGACCAGATCGAGGAGGAGCGTCAGAACGAAGACCGCGAACCCGGCCGCGACGGCGTACACGAACGGGTGGAAAGGGAGCTTGAGCGTCTCGGAGAGCTCTCCGGATCGCTGGATCGTGAGCGCCAGCGCGAAGACGCGCCAAGTCACGATCCCGAAAAGGACGGCGGATACCGCGTACCCGACGCCGTCGAGGACCCGCTTCACCCCGGGAGGAAACTTCCCCGAGAGGATCTCGACGACGATGTGGTCCTTCCTTTTCTGCGTGTGTCCCAGCGCTCCGGCGATGACGATCGCGCCGAGGAACGCGACGACCTCGTACGCCCCGCCGAGCGGAACCCGGACGACCCGCAGCGCCACGTTCCCGGTGGCGAGGAGCACCAGCGCGATCAGGGCGGCGCCCCCGGCTGCCATCAGGATCCTGCGCAGGCCGGAGGCGATCCGTTCGATGTCCAACGGGACGCCGCCGCTCCCCTACTTCCGCCGCGTCTCGTGCTTCTTCTTCAGCGCCTGAACGTCGGAAACGATCCCGGCCCCGTCCAGTCCCAGCGCGGCGGTCCGTTTCACGTAATCCTCCGTCATCGGCTTGAGGAGGGATTCGACCTTCTCGTGGTCGGCCGCGGGGAGGCGGAAGAGCTGGAGCTTGTGGTTCTCCGTCGACCATGCGAGCGCCTCGGTCACATGGTCGTCCACGTACTTCCCGGTCCACTCGGCCTGCTCGCGCCCCATCTTCTCCATGACGTCCTTCACGTCCGCCGGGAGGGAGTCCCACTTCGCCTGGTTCATCACGACGGCGAAGGAGACGACCGGGAGGTTGGCGATCGTCGCGTACGGCGTGTAGGCGGCGAACTTGAAGTCCTTGAGGATCTCCATCGACGAGACCATCCCCTTGACGACCCCCTTCTGGATCGCCTCGGGCGTCTCGGACTGCGGCATCGCGACGGGGATCCCCCCCAGGCGCTTCACGACCTCGGCATTGGTGCCTGCGACCCGAAGCTCCATTCCCTTCAGATCCGCCAGTGTTTTCACCGGGGTCTTCGTCATGAAATTGGTCGGGGGGCAGGTGAAGAGGGTCAGGACCTTGACCTGCGCGAACTCTTTCGGCTTGTGCTTCTCGATCAGGTCGAACAGGGTGAGGCTCGCGGCGCGGGCGCTCGTGAACCCCATCGGGAGATCGACGGCCTCGGAGACGGGGAACCGGCCCGGCTGGTAGCTCATTGCGAAATTGCCGATGTCGGCCATCCCCGAGACGACGCCGTCGAAGATGTTCTTCGCCGAGAGGAGCGTCCCCCCGGGGAACGTCTGCACCTTCACCCGCCCGTGGGTCCGCGTCGAAACCTCTTTCGCCCAGCGCTCCATCTGGACGCTGGGGAAGGTTGCGGCCGGCGGGAAATTCGCGTACCGGAGCGTGATCGGCTCCGCGGCCCGTGCCGTCGCGGTCGCGGCCGGCGACGTCAGGAAAAGCGCCAACAGGAAAACGGGGAAGACCGGCTTCATCTTCAACTTCAACGAGCACCTCCCTTGAGGAATGGATTAGGGAACCTTGCGCCTCGCCCGGGGAAAAAAAGTGGCCCCATCTTACCCGAATCCCTCCCGCGCGGGCAATCCGGATTCTCCGGGCCGGGCGCGGGAACGCCGTTTTATTCCATCAATGCGCACAGGAGCTCGTCCGCAGCCTCTCGCAGCATCTCCTCGTACCGCCCCGCGTCCGGCGTCTCTGTCCCGTCGAGGAACCCCATCGCGCGCCCGCCGCGGTCCGCCAGGAGGTAGCGGATCTTCGACCCGGGCCGCAGGGTCACTCCGCGGCCGCACAGCTCCCGGGTCGCGGCGGCGGCGGCCGTGCGGGCGACGTACCGTTCCGGCGCCTTCGACAGGCGCCGCGCGATCGCCAGCCCCTCGACGGGGATGCGCCCGCCCCGAAGTTCGGAGACGACGCCGTCCACGACCTCGCGAAGTTCCGGCATCATCGCCCGCAGTTCCGGGAGGCCGCCGGCCTCCGCCATCCGCTCGAGGAGCTCCCGCTGGAGCGCGGCGACCAGCGGCGGGGTGTCGGAGCGGCGAAGGGCGATCCCCCGGGCCTTGATTTCCCCGCTTCCGAACACCCCCGCGAAACGGTTGGGAACCGCCACCGAGGGGTTCCGCTTCGAGGGGAGGAAGGCGAGCCACTTGTAGACCCCCTCGAGGCCGATCGGCATCCCCGTCTCCGCGGTGATCCGCTCCGAGAGCCTCCGGTAATCCTCATCCGCCGCGCCTTCCTTTTTCACCCAGATCGCGTCCGTCAGCCCGTGGAGAAAGGCGAACCCCTCCCGCTCGGCGATCTCCTTGGCGGCGAGCAGTTTCTCCCTCCCCCATGCGGTGACCGCCTCGTGCGCCTCGATCCGGCCGAACCGGGCGTTCCGGTAGCCGAGAAAACCGAAAGAGACGACGAGGAGCCACTTGAGCGCGGTCTGGCGCTTCCGGAAGAGCTCCCGCTCCTCCGGCTCCGTCGCCGCCTTCTGCCGCTCCTTGAGTCGCCGGCGCTTGACGAGGATCGGGGCGATCGTCTCCGGGACGAGCCCTCTGCGCCGGACGCAGGTGTGGGCGCCGATCTCGGGGACGGGGAGGCCGGGGCGGCCATCCGGCGGATCCCCCGCGCAGCAGGCGCAGCCGATCGTCTCGGGGGAGATGTTGTACCGGTCCATGAGCGACGGGTACATCGACGCGAAGTCGAGCTCCCCCACGTTCTCGTGCGCGCCGGGGCGCGGAAGATACGTCAGCCCGCCCTTGTCGGCGACGACGAGATCCACCCCCGTCTTGAACGATTCCGGCTCCCGCTTCTTGTACGGAACGAGGATCCCTCCCTTCAGCGCGGTCGCCACCTGCATCGCGGAGATGGCCGTCCCCGGCGAGGTCCGGGCGACGCGCTGCAGCGGAATTCCGGAGAGGCGGGAGAGTTCGACGAGGCCGGGCAGCCCGGTCTCCCCGAAGAGGAAGGAATTGCGGGCATCCACGTGCCACCGGCCACCGAGGGTGTGCGGCGCCGCGCGGAAGATCACCCGGCCGTAGGAGAGGTACGACCGCTCCCGGGCGCGTCGAATGTCCCCCCGACCGGCCTTTCCTTCTCGCCCGCCCCTTTCCGGAGCCACGCCGAAGATCTCGTCGGGGGTTCGGGGAGGGCGTCCGAGGGAAAGGGGCGCGCGGAGCCGGCCGGCCAGCGCGAGGAGCCGCGGCAGCAGCCAGTCGTCGCCGTATTCGGTGACGAGCAGGTCGGGGTCGGCCCGGTCGACCCGCCGCAGGAGGTCCCGCAGGAAGTCCGCCCCGTTCTCCCAAAGGAGGCCGTGCGTCACGCCGTCGTGGATGAACTCGAGCGGTCGGACGCGCCGGTGCGCCGGGTGCCCCGTCCCTTCCATCCGGAGCAGCGCGGTCGAAAAGGAGGGACGCGGCGCGTCGACGTCCCACGGGGAATCGAGGACCACGGCGGAGCGGATCGTCCCGTCGCCGTCGCAATCGACGACGGCGCGCGACAGGGGGTACAGCCCGGTCGCGCAGGAGAACTGCTGCTCCGGCGCGATGTCGGCGTTGCACAGCGCCTCCGGGCCGAACGCGCTCTCCGCCTTGCGGACCGTAGGCCCGAGGAGGGCCGGCGACGCCACGGTGAACGTCCACGCCGGGATCGTCCTGCCCGAGAAGAAGTCGACCCCCTCCCCCCGCGAGAGGACGCACTTCCAGCGGGCGGCGGCGGCGCGGAGGGCGGGCTCTTTCAAGCGCTCCCCCGCGAGGACGAACGAGGGGCGAAAGGGCGCGAAGAGCGCGACCGTCTCGCCGTTCGCGGTCCGGAACCAGACCGTCATCCCGTCCCGTTCCGCGGCGACGTCGAACATCCATCCGTTCAACTCCCGCCGCGGCATGCTTCCCGGCGCTCCTCGACGGGGCCGCTCACGCCGCGGCCGCGGTTCGCGGGGGGCGCGATCCGCCTCACAGGAGCTCCCGCCCGATCTTGTACGCCTTGCCGACGAACCGGCCGACGCCGTGGTAGGTGTTGACCTCCGGGTCGAACAGGAGCGGCTTCACCTTCCCGATGTCGGGGAGCCCCGTGTCGCCGAGGGCGGACTCCTCCGCCTTCACATCGAGGATCTCGCCGACGAACTGCGTGTGCAGGCCGATCTCCAGCGTGTGGAGGAGGCGGCACTCGAGCACCAGGGGGAACTCGTCCACGTAGGGCGCGTCCACGACGGCGCTGCGAACCGGGGTGAGCTTCGCGGCGGCGAACTTGTCGGCATCCTTTCCGGAAACGATCCCGACGTAGTCCGCCTCCCGGGCGTGGGCCTCGGAGGGGACGCTGATCGTGAACGCTTTCCGCTCCACGATGCTCCCGTACGAGTACGTCGCCTTGCGCAGCGAAACCGCCACGCAGGGCGGGCGGGAGCAGCAGATCCCTCCCCAGGCGGCGGCCATCACGTTCGGCTTCCCTTCCTTGTCGTACGTTCCCACCACCCAGACGGGGGTGGGGAAGACCAGCGCTTTCGGGCCGAAAGACTTCTTCATGGGGGATCCTCTCCTTCTCGCGTGTTGGTGGATTCCGTTGCCAGCCGCCGTTCAAGATCATCGATCCGTCTCGACAGCTCCCGCGCCGCCCGGCGCTCCTCGATGAGGATGCTCATCAGGATCGCGTCGAAGGGGACGGGCCTCCCCGCGCAGGTGCACGCCGCGGTGTGGTACCGGGCCGCCGCGAACAGCGCGTCGAAGAGCTCGCGGTCCTCCCGGCGCAAAGCGCGTCGAAAGCCCCCCCACGACTCCTCCTCGCGGTAGAGCTCCTGCGTGAAGGGAAGGACGGTGCGGCCCATCTTCAGGGATCTCCCCGCGCCACCCGCGCCGCCGGGGCGCCGGCGGAGGCCCCTTCCGGCAGGACCGTGAGATGCCCGCCTTCACGCCGCAGTTCCCACGCCAGGCCTCCCGCCGTCCGCCGCAGGAGAAGGACGGGGTCGGCCGTCCGGACGATGTGGCGGAAGAATCCCGCCCGATCGGCGGGGACGGGCCCCACGGCGTGACCGCCCCCTTTCGCCGGCGGCTCCCCCTTCCCGACGAGGACGACGCGCGTCCCCGCGCGGGCGAGCCTCCGCAGCGCGCCGAGGCAGTTCCGGAAGACGCGGCACGCCTCCGCGTACGGCACGTCGGCGTCGGCGAACGTTTCGGGGAGGCCGAGGACGAGAGCGAGCCGGACGTCGAACCGGGAGAGCGCCCCGGGCAGCCGCCGGGACAGGAGGACTTCCATCTGGTGGCAGGTGAACGCCCGGGAGACGCGGACGCGGGACAGGGCCGCTCCGCCGTCCCCGCCACGCGCCCGGGCCGACCTGGAGATCTCGTACGGGTCGAACCGGTTCGCGCCGTCCACGGCCACGACCGGCTCGCCGCGAAGAAGCGGGCCGGCCAGCGCCCGGAGCGCGAGCCCGCACGCGCCGTCCCCGAAGATCCCGGCCATCTTCCCGGGGGGCGGGGAGAGACAGAGGGAGGATGCGCGCTCCATGTCGAGCAATGGCATGGGGACTCCTACAATTTCCGGTAGACGCCGACGACTTTCCCGGCGATCCGGAACGAGGGGGTTCCGTCGGGGACGACGATGGGGGGATACTCCGGGTTGGCGGCTTCGAGGCGAACCTTCCCCCTCCATCGGCGGAACCGTTTGACGGTGGCCTCGCCGTCGATCACGGCGACGACGACCTCGCCCTCCTCCGCGTGCGCCTGCGACCGGACGAGGACGTGATCCCCGTCGCAGATGTGGGCCCCCGTCATGCTGTCCCCCGAAACGCGCAGGGAGAAGACCTCGCCGTCGCCCACCAGGCCGGGGTCGAGGAGAAGCTCTCCCTCGACCTCCTCGACCGCCTCGCGCGGCCCCCCGGCGGGAACCCGGCCCAGAACGGGGACACGCACGGCCCGCCGGGCGAGGGTCTCCCCCACGAACTCGATCCGGCGGGGGTGATGGCGCTTGCGGCGGATGTACCCCTTGCGCTCCAGAAGCTCCAGGTAGTAGAAGCCGTTCTTCACGGCGATCCCGAAACGGCTTGCGATCTCCTGGGCCGTCGGCGCGAACCGGTGGCGCTCCACGAA
>JACZKY010065077.1_pt1 | contig 20685 bp, 20 predicted proteins | sample 8237611 | NCBI WGS metagenome assembly JACZKY01 (sample SAMN16148055, study PRJNA663545) | marine sediment metagenome | biome: sediments and biomass from bioreactor inoculated with such sediments; feature: coastal sediments; material: methane- and iron-fed bioreactor; isolation source: Bothnian...
GTTCCCGCATCCCCTCCTGCGGCTTCGCCCGCCGGAGCTCCCGCGGCGCCGCCGGCGAAGTAGCCCCGGGCGGCGGAGGGAGAGCCGGTCTGAGGGGCGCTCTCGAATCAAAGAAATAAAAGAGCCCCGGCGGGTTCCCGCCGGGGCTCCTGTTTTTTAGGGGATGTTGTCCCCTCGGGTTAACCGCCGTTTACGGCTTGGTGACGTTGGCGGCCTGCGGGCCCTTGGGGCCTTCCGTAATCTCGAACTCGACGCGCTCGCCTTCCTTCAGGGAGCGGAACCCGTCCATCTTGATCGCGCTGAAATGCACGAACACGTCCGGACCGCCTTCCTGTGCGATGAACCCGTACCCCTTCGCGTCGTTGAACCACTTCACCGTTCCTTGTGCCACTTCTTCGTACCTCCTGACTGGATTCCGCTGTCAAACCTGGGCTTGATGAAGCCCAAAATTTGCAACATTTTCGAAGTTACCAACCGGAAAACCGCGTGTCAAGTATAAATCCATGCGAATCTTTACCCGTCCGCGGCTACCGTTTCGCCTTCTCTTCCCGGGACTTCCCGCACCAACTGCAGTAGAGCGCGTCGCGGTCGATCCAGTGGAGGCAGAAGGGGCACTGCCTCTCCGGCGACAAGGGCGCCTTCTCCTCCTCCGCCTTCTCGTCCCAGGCTTCCTCGTCGTATTTCCAGTCGTCCCGGCGCATCCGGTCTGCCCTTTCCGTGCAGGAATCCCTCGAATTCATCTTATCGGCGGGGTGGGGCCGGAAATTCGGCGGAAAAGCGGACCGTCCCCGCGTCCTTTCCCCGGCGGCCCGATTGCCCCGTGACGGGAAGGGCCGTTCGCGGTATCTTGTCGAAAATGCGCTCGCGCCTTTCCCCCTACGGATTGCCCCTCCTCTCGGGCCTGTTGCTGGGAACCAGCAACCTTCCTTTCCCGCCGTGGGCGCTCCTTTTCTGCTTTGTCCCCCTGTGGCGGTTCTGGCTGCGGGAAACCTCGGTACGGAAAATCCTATGGGGGGGCTGGCTGGCCCAGTTCCTCTTCTGCCTCATCGGCTTCCACTGGGTGGCGCACACGGCCCACGAATTCGGCCGCATGCCCTGGCCGGCGGCGCTGGGTGTCCTGCTGCTGTTCTGCTCGTTCGGACACCTGTTTTTCGTCCTCGCGGGGCTGGCCTTCGCCCTGCTCCGGAGCCGGCTGGGGCTCTCCAGGGCGGCGCAGCGGGCCTTTCTCCCGATCGTCACCGCGCTCTGCTGGAAGTACGTCCCCATGATCTTCCCCTGGAACCTGGGGTACCCGTGGCTGGGGGCCCGGCTGCCCGCATTCCAGCTGGCGGAGTACGCGGGGTTCGAGGGGCTGGGCGTCCTGACCCTCTTCCTGAACCTGGCGCTCCTTTCGGCATGGGAGCGCCGGAAGGAGCGCGCGGGGGTGTTTCTGCTGGGAGGCACGGCGGCCCTGCTGCTCCTGATCAACGGGGCGGGATGGATAGCGGGAAAGACGCAGCCGGCACCGGACGCCACGGCAAGGGTACTGGTCGTGCAGGGCAACATCGGGAACCAGGAAAAGGTGTCCGCGGAAACGCGGGAAGGGGTCCGGGAGGAGATCCTGAAAATCTATTTCCGGCTGACGGCGCAGGGATTCGCGCGGGCGCATGCGGAGGGACGGGTGCCGGATTTCGCGGTATGGCCCGAGACGGCCTTCCCGGACATCCTGCCCGCACGGCCGGCGCACGCGGGGAACGTCGGGGCGCTGAAGGCGTTTGTCCGTTCCAGCGGCACGCCGCTGATTACCGGCGCGCCGGGGTTCGACGAGGCCCGCGGGAAGAAGACGAACTCCATGGCGTTCCTCGACCGGGACGGCGGGCTGGCGGACAGCCCCTACCACAAGACCCGCCTGCTGGTGTTCGGGGAATACCTCCCGTTGTCCGGAACGTTTCCGGGGGTCCGGCGGTGGTTCCCAAGGACCGGGGATTTCGCCCCCGGGACCGGGCCCGGCACCCGGCGGATCGCAGGCCTCCGGGTAGGGCCGCAGATCTGCTACGAGGGGCTGTTCCCGGATTTTTCGCGGGGGCTGGCGGACCGGGGGGCGCAGATCTTCGTCAACGTCACCAACGACTCCTGGTTCGGGACCACGGCGGAGCCGTACCAGCACCTGTCCATGACCCTGGCCCGCGGGATCGAGTTCCGCCGTCCCGTCGTCCGGGCCACCAACACCGGCATCTCCGCGGCGATGGGGGCGGACGGGACCCTCCTGGAGCGATCCGCGCTGCAGGAGGAGTGGACACACCTCTACGAAATCCCCTACCGGAAGGCGCCGCATCCCACCTTCTACCAGGAGTACGGGTTCCGGCTCGTGCCCGCCGCGCTCTGGCTGGCGGCGGGGATCGTCCTGGCGGCCGGGAGAAACGGAAGGCGCAGGAACGGCCAAGTGCCATAAAAAAAACCCGGCCCCTTTCGGGGCCGGGTTCTCCGTGCATCGTGCTTGCTGCAGGTTACATTGTTGCGTTTCCCCTTACGGTGCCACCGGTTCCAGCGGCGGAGGAATCAGGACCGCCGTACCGCGGGGCGCCCGGACCTCCCCGCCCATCGCCACGAAGTGGCTGCGGGCGGTGACGGAGTCGTGGCAATGGCCGCACGCCGAGGACGCCGGCGTGTTCACCAGGTCGGTGGCGTTCGGAACGCTTGCCCGGGCCGCCAGGATGTCGTCCCGGGTCTCTCCCGCCACTCCGGTCGTGGTGACCACGGTGGTCAACGGGATGTTGGTCGTCTGGATGTTCTGGTACAGGTTGTTCAGGTGGCACTTACCGCACTTGCTCTCGTCCCCCGGGTAGGTGATCTCGTCCCCGAGGAGAAGGATGCCGTTCAGGCGGTTGCGGATGTCCACGAAGTTGGTGGTCCGCTTGGCGGCCCCGTGGATCCCGTGGATCAGCTCCTTGAAGTTGTTGGACACTTCGGGGTACTGCAGCGGATCGTTCCCGAAGAGGGCCACGATGTCGGGGTTGATCGGGTTGGCGTTGATGGTGCGGCCGCCGGTGGAAAGGCTGGTGTTGTGGCACATCACGCAGACCTGCGCGTTGCTGACGCGGTTGCCGCCGTGCCCTTCGAAGATCTCGTGGCACTCCAGGCAGCCGGTCGGCGTGCCGGTAAGCGGATTGTTGCTGTTGGTGTACCCGCTCTCGACCGCCACGCGGCGGACCGCATCGCCCGTGACGGGCTTGTGGACCGAGAAGGTGTGGCGACCGACGTTGTCGATGCCTGCGCCGCCGGAGATCTGGGTGAAGTAGCCCTGGAGGGCGACCGCCCGCATCTTCGCGCCGGCCGGGAACGCGTTCGCCCGGGTCACCGTATACTCCGCGAACGTGTTGTCGAAGGCGACGATCGGCAGGCCGATGATGGAGAGGCTTTCCGGCTGCCCCGCCGTCCTGCCGAGGTTGTTGTAGTCCGCGGGCGCGGCGATGCCGTCCTGCGGCAGGGCGTAGGCGAACAGGAAGCTCGGGCCGCCGCTGAAGCCGGCGGGCCGGGTGATCGCGTTGTCGCCGAGGTTGACGAACGCCCCGTCCTGCTTGATCCAGAACTTGATCGTTGCGACGTTTGCGTTGTCGACCGTCACGCTGTTGATCCCGTACTCGAAGTTGACCAGCGTGCCGGGGAGCTGCAGGTTGTTGGGCGTCGCGTTCTCGGTTGCGTGGTAGCCCAGGATGGCGCCAGGCGGATGGCAGCCCGCGCATCCGGCGTTGGTGGCCGCCGCACCACCCACGTGGCCGGTGCCGGTCGCAAAGTCGACGTTGATGTGGCAGGAGCCGCACGCCGTGATGGTCGGCTTCATGTTGAAGTTGGCGTACGTGTTGTCGGCGTCGGGCCCCTGGTGGCACCGCGTGCAGTTGCGGATGTCCTGGGGATAGGTCACTTCGCTGAAGTCGCCGACTTCGCCGAGGTTCTGGACGCCGGCTGCGTGGTTGTGGATCTTGTGCACCAGGTTGACGAGGTTGGTGTTATCCCAGCCGCCGCCGGCCACGGTCTCGAGCTTGGCGTTGTGGCACGCCTGGCAGTACTTGTATTCGCGGCGGGTGCCGCCGTGGATCCCCAGCGGATCGTGGCAGGCGTTGCACGCCGCGGTGCTGACGGAGTTCTTGCTGGGATACGCGGCGGTCGGGGCCACGCCCGCCCCTCCGCCGATCGGGGCCACCAGGTCGGCGAACGCATCGACCGCCGGCCTTCTGAGGCCCGTGTCGTAGAACGGATCGGAGGTGAAGAAGGTGATCGGGATGCTTCTGGCCTCGACGACCGTCCGCACGACCAGGTTGTCCAGGGACCCGATGTCGGAAACCCGCACGGAGTTGTCCGGGAACGTGTAGGAGTAGACGCCGGTCGCGGGAGTTCCCGTGATGACCCCGCCTCCCGTCACGCGGTTCTCGTAATACGGCCCGCTGCCGGAGGTCCCCGGCCGGTGAACGGCCCCTTCCCATTCATTGGCGTCCCCGCCCGTGCCGGCCACCAGCTTCGCAATGGTGAACCGCAGGTAGGAGAGGCCGCTGGCGGTCGCCGTGCGGAGGTCTATGCTCGGGGTGACGTTCACGCCCGCCGCGTTGGTCGCCGTAAAGGTGAAGCCCACCGTGACGGGGACGTTGTCCCCGACGGGCGCGCCGAACGTGACGGAGTTGACGGCGACGTCCACCGAGCCGGGCGACAGCCGGTCCCCGGTGGTCGGGTTGAGGCGGTGCATCTGGTGGACGCTGAACGTCTGCCCCGCGGAGTGGCAAAGGACGCAGGTCTCTTCCGCGACTACGCCGGATCCCGGAGGTCCGGGAGGACCAGTGGCGCCGGTGGCGCCCGCAGCGCCGGTGGCGCCGTCGTCCCCGCTGCATCCGATGAACATCAACGGCGCCGCGAGGGTAATTACAGCCAACAGGGTGAGCAACCTTCTCATCTGTCCCTCCTTTGAAAGGGCGGTTGTGGGTTGGTGACTATCCCATCTCTAACCACATGCGATTCGGGGTGCGTCCTGCCATCCCTCTGGTCCACATGCAACTGCGTACCGGACGACACCTCCTTTCCTGTAACGGATACCTGACCTGCATGCAGACGATTCAAGTGACGGTTGGTAAAAAACCGTTCTTCCGAAGGCCGGCCGACAGGGAACGAAACCATTTCAACGGACCGATGGCTGCCTGCGCCGTGACCCCCGACGGGGAACATTATCATCCGGGCAGGCATCCGGGGGATCTCCTCCGATACTGGGTGAATGCAGTATACATTATCGTCTTCAGCGTCTAGAAACTTTAATTCCGGCCGGCAGGACGCCGGCCGCAAGGTAGTTAAAACTGTATCCGGTGGAAGCCGTCCTCGTCAAGAAACTTATAACGGTGTTTTCGGGGGCAGGGGGCGGATCAGGTTGCCGTGGGGACCTTCCCGCCGGGATCCGGATGCGGCGCGGGGAGCGCCTCTTTCGGGGGATCCGTTTCCTTGCTGGCGCTCTTGAAGCTCTTGATGCTGGACCCCAGCGCCTGGCCGAGCTGCGGCAGCCGCTTGGGGCCGAACGCCACCACGACCACCACGAGGACCACGATGAGTTCCGGCACTCCCAATCCGAGCATCGATCGCTCCTTCTTCCTTCTATCTAGGTTCCGGCTAGGTTCCGGAAGAGACGGCGCCGTCCAGGGAGGGTTCGGCGAACCGCCCGATCCTGCGGCCCGACAACGGAATTTCCATCCGGTCCGATGGGACGATCCAGTCCGGGCCGGCGTACACCGTGAACCGGCCGGCGCGTGCGTACCCGACAAGGGATATCCCCGCTTCCTCGCACATCCTCACCGCCATGTCGGTCGGCGAGGTCCGGGAGACGATCATGCAGATCCCCAGTTCCGCCGCCTTGGCCGCCATTTCGGTGGAGACCCTGCCGGAAGTGAGGAGCATCGTGCCCGAGAGATCGATTCCCTTGAGGAGCGCCTCCCCGGCGATCCGGTCCAGGGTGTTGTGCCGCCCGAGATCTTCCGAATACAGCAGGACGGTCGTGCCGTCGCCGACCGCCGCCGAATGGATCCCCCCGTGGGTCCGGTAATTTTCCGCCAGGCGGGCCAGCCGCTCCATCATCGCGAAAATTTCGGATGCCGTGAAGCACCGCCGGGACGGGCAGCGGGATATCGTGGGGCTCCCATCGGCCTTTACGGAAGCGAAGCTGATCCCGGCCCCGCAGCCCGAGGTGAGCACCGGCTTCAGTTTTTCCGGCACCTCCCCCCGGATCCCGATGCTGGCGACCCCGAAATCCTCGCAGACGCTCAGCATGAGAAAATCGTCCACGGTCTTCACGAACCCCTGAAGGCGGAGAAACCCGGCCGCCAGGAACCGGAGGTCGTGTGGGGAGCAGATCAGGGTGGCGACCTCCCGGTGATTGACGACGAGTTTGAGCGGAAACTCCCGCACGACCTCCGTTTCCCCCGACTCCAGCCGGCCGTTCTGATATCGGTGGATTCTTGTCATGCCTGCTCCCGTTGGGCGTATTTCATGGATTTGCGTCCTTGCCCACTTCCTGCCAATCCATCATCGAATACGCCAGGTCCCCGTTCAAGTAAAGACTGGAGTACAGGTAGACGCCTCCCGTTTCGGGGTGCACGATCTTTCGGATATCCTCGAAGCCGGGGCGCTTGAGCGTCTCCTCGACGATGGGCTCGAGATCGCAGGGGGTGACCTCGAACAGCTTTTCCAGGAAAAGCTGCGCGCAGGTCGGCCGGGGGTAGATCCGGGACTCGTCCCGGACCGTTTCCGCGATGGTCGCGCACGGGTCCTTCCCCGCCACGCGGGTGAGAAGCAGCGCGTAGTAATTGCTCATGTGCTTTTCCGAATAGTAGAAAACCTCCCCGGTGGACGCGGTCGTCGCCTTCACGTCAACGTATCTTGCGTCCGAGCGCATCTCTTCCAGCAGGGAGCCGACCCCCTCCCGGTCCATCCCGGGCGCCAGTTCGCAAAGGACGGCGGGGTGGGTCAGCACGACGAGGTCCCGTGAATCGGCCCGCACCTTTTCCGCCACAGTGAATTTCAGATCCTCGATCCGGCTTTTTCCGATCGCCTCGGCCGCCGGGATATGCCTCCGGGAGAACAGGAAGACCAGCCCGGAGGCCGTGGTCACCGCCCTGATATCCGCATACGCCTCTTCCGCGGCCATCTCTTCGAGGAGGGATTGGAATCCCCCGTGCGGTCCTTCCGGAACCAGCGCGGCGACCTCTTCCACCGGGCTGAGGATCGCACGTTCGCCGGAATCCGTGCGGATCCGCCCGGCGACGATCTCCTTCAACTCCTTCACCCGGTCGCTTTCACCTGCCCCGGGCGTCGATTCGTTTGCTTCCATGGGACGTCTCCCGATTCGAGGAACTTGTGAAACCAGGCGGAGGCCCCCGCTTTCTGCGGGGGCCTCCGGCCCTTACGGCATCAGTCCCGCCGCGGCCATGGCGGTCGCCACTCCACTCAACCCCAGCCGGTCGTACGTCGCCTGGGTCGGCAGCCCGGTCGTCTTGTCCCAGCCCAGCTGCTCGTACAGGAGCTCCTTGGCCAGTTCCATGTCCGCCCGGTCCATCTTGTAATTCCCCGGCGTGAAAGGCACCGCGGCCGGGGGGTACTCGAACGTCCAATCGGGCATGATGTCGTGATTCGTGCGCTGGTCGCGCCCGGTCCCGGGCTGCGCGGTTTCCATGTAGCGGGCCGTGAGCGCCCGGAAAAGGGTGAGGATCCGCAACCCGGTGTCTTCCAGCTGCTGCCGGGTAACGGCGTCCCCGGTGACGGCCGAATACAGCTTCGCCTCCATCTCGACATCCCCGCGGTAGTTGCGGCTCTTCAGCGGCGAGGCCCAGGTGGGGAGGGTGTAGTTGCACAGCGTCATCGAGTTGTGCAGCTCCATGTAGATCAGGCACAGCTTGACGTAGACGGCCTTGGCCTGGTTCATGGGGTGGAGGTCCGTATAGTTCTCGATGGCGTCGGCCGAGCCGACGAACTCGCTTCCGAAGAACTCGTTGAAGATGTCGTTCTTCAGGGAAAGGGGCAGCCCCGTGCCGAAGAAATTGGTGTGGGTGTGGCACATCGGGTCGCGGTTGTAGATCAGGTTGAGCAGGGCTCCGACCTGGCCCCCGTTTTCGACGAAATGGTGCTTGGCGTGGCCCATCTTGACGCACTGGAGGCTCGAGACGTGGTTGTGCGCCGCGGCCAGTTCGGGCCACAGCCGCTCCATGCGCATCGGCCCTTCGCCGATCCCCGCCCCCATCACGCCCGTCTTGTAGGCGAGGCGGGGGACGAGATCCAGCATAAACGCGGGGTCCCCGGCTTCCATCAACGCCCAGGGGATGGCGGCGTACTCCGCCGCGGGGAGGTACTTCTGGAAGATGGTCATGCCGGCGTTCACCGGGTCTTCCTCGACGGTCAGCACGTGCTGATAGCAGTACTTGAAACTCCGTGCGATCTGACCGTAATCGTTCCAGAAACCGTAGTCGTCGGCCAGGGCGACGCTGAGCTGGGACGCCGTGATGTTCGCCTCCGACCGGGAGGGAACGTTCAGCAGGAAGCCCGAAACGGAGGAGTTGCCGGTGCACGTGTTCACCTGGTAACGGGAAACGCCGTACTGCTCCAATGCGGGAACGTCGGTCGCGATGTGGCAGCGGATCGGGCAGGCGTGGCAGCCCTGGATCTTCACCGTGTGCTTGTCCCCCACGCCCGCGCCGAAGTCGGCATACCCCTTGTGGGTGCGCAGCCCGATGCTGTTCAGGTCCTCGGCCGTGCAATCCCCCGTCTCGACCGGCGGCGTCGCGGCGCCCCAGTAAACGCCCGCGGCCGCCGTCCAGCGCGTGCCCCCGTAGTACCCGTCGGGCTGCCACGCTTGCGGCTTGTTGGGCACCACGCCCCCGGAGTTCGCCCCGAGGATGGTGTGGTGCAGGTGGACGATATCCTTCCATTCCTGCTTGTCGGCGGCGATCTTCAGCGCCCCCGTTCCGATGATTCCGATGGCCTTGAGGTTCTTGGAGCCCATCACGCTGCCCATGCCGCCCGCCGAGTGGGAACGGTCGCACATGATGTTGGACAGGGGGACCAGGTTTTCCCCGGCCTGGCCGATGGCGGCCACGTGGGCATCGGGACCCATGATGTTCATGATGTCGGAGGTGGCGCGGTAGATGCCGTTGCCCCACATCCGTCCGGCGTCCCGGATCTCGACGACGTCGTCCTTGATGTAGATCCACACCGGCACCGGGGACTTGCCCTGGACGATGAGGGAGTCGTAGCCGGCGAACTTGAGCTCGGGCCCCCAGTGGCCCCCCATGTGCCCCGTGGCCGGCAGTTCATCGACATGCACCGGGTACAGCGAGGTGATCGAGACGCGCGCGGAGAGCGGGGCGCCCGTGCCGGTCAGGGGCCCCACGCCGAATACCAGCCGGTTCTCGGGGTCCCACGCCTTCGTTCCCGGCGGCACCTCGTCCCACAGCACCTTGTATCCGAGGCCCGTGCCTCCCAGGTAATCCTTGTACTTGTCCGTGTCTTCCTTGGTGATGATTCCCGTTGTCAGGTCCACCCGCAACACCTTGCCGGTCCATCCGCCGTATTCCATTTATCTGCCTCCTGAAAGAATGGTCTTGTTTCGGCCGTAAATTTCCCCGTACCCCTGGATCAATGGCATTTGTTGCAGGTCTCCTTCACGTCCGCGGCCATCTGGATGGACGCCGGCACGACCTGGCGCGGCGGGACGGACTTGGTCAGATCCTGCCAAGGGACGTATTTCAGCGCGCCCGCGGGGCACATGGTCACGCACTCCTTGCAGAGCAGGCATTTGGTCGCCTTGCTGTTCCTGCCGTCGACCGGCCCGTCGAGGGAGGTCATCGCCCAGGGGCATGCCCGCGTGCAGATGCCGCAGCCGCGGCACTGGTCGACGTTGACCACCCGGGCGTTGAGCGGGGGCACCACGTCGATGGCGCCGTTGGGGCACGCCAGCTGGCAGGGGACCGGGTGCGGGCACTGGTGGCAGGTGTCCTGGATGATCCGGTGGTTGCCCCAGGTGCCGTCCCCACGGCCGAACCCTTCCGTGACGCTGCCGGTTCCGACGTTGTAGTTCCGCCCGACCTTGATGCGCGCGATCGAGGGCTGCGCCTTCCCGTCGTTGTATTCGGTGCATGCCAGCTCGCAGCGCCGGCACCCTACGCAACGGCTCGGCTCCGCGACGATCATGCCCAATGCATTGGCCACATAGACCTGCCGGGGCGTGGTGTCCGCGGTGGAGCTGCTGCCGCACCCCACGAGGCAGAAGGTGGCCACGCCCACGCCGGCGACCCCCGTGCCCTGCAGGAACTGTCTCCGCGTGACGGCTTTCCGGATGATCTCGGCGACCTGCCGGAACTCCGTCACCGCTTGCGGCGGGGCGTCTTCGCTGACCAGCAATGAAACCTCGCTCTTCTTGTCCACCATGTTCATCCTCCTTCACGGAATGTCGTGTTCATCTCGCCGTTATCCAAAACGGGGGGCTCCCCGGTATTCGATTCGCCCCGGTGCTACCTCCCCCGAAGGTTCGGGTGGCACGCGAAGTTCGTGCAATCGCCTTTCTGCGGATGGCACCCCTGGCAGGACTGCAGGTTCCTGCGCGCGTCCGCGGCATGTTGCGCGCTCCACTGCGGGTCCGGCACCCCCGGCCCGACGAACACGGGGCGGTGCTCCTTGATGCTCATGCGGCTTCGGTTCTTCCGGATCTGCTGGCCGTGGCAGTCCGAGCAGAAGCTGGGCTCGTGGCACCGGGTGCAGGTCTGCGGGTTGTCCGCCGCCTTCACGGGATGGATGGAAATGAAGTCGGACCGGTGGGTGCGGGGCATGGATTCCCCTCTCCGCGACAGGCTTTTCCGGACGTCCGTCTCGATATTTCCGCCCTTGTGGCAGTCGAGGCAGAACGATTGCAGATGGCAATCCGAGCAGTTGCTGGTGGCCTTCTGCGCCAGCAGCCGGTGCCCGGTCATGAAGAAGGGGCCGTGGTTGGGCAGCACGCCGGAATCGCGGTGGCATTCCCGGCACTCCTCGGGCGAGGCTTCCCGATATTCCTTGTGGGCCGTCCGGGCCAGGGAGAAGCAGACGCTCACCAGGAGAAAGGTGGCGGACAGCAGCGCTATCTTCAGTTTCTGGTGGTGTACCATGGACGCTCCTTGCGTATTTAATAGCTGACGTTGATGGACGCGAAGCCCTGGAAGCTCTCGTCGTAATTTAGGTTGACGTTGTTCTCCAGCTTCAGCGCGGCGGCGAACATCTTGCTGATTTCATAGTTGACGCCGGCCCAGTACTTCTTCGCGTTTCCGTCGCGGGATTCCTGCCGGCGGAAGTCCTCGTAATCGATCCCCGCCGAGACCAGCGCCTTGAGGATCCTGTATCCGGCGTAAAGCCGGATGCCGCTGAGCCGGCCGGCGTACCCGGACCGGTGTTCGTAGCTCGCGTTGAGGGAAAGGTCCTTGACGGGGCGGGCGGAAAAGCCGATCCCGAAGACGTCGGCGTCGGCATCGTCGCCGAAATCCTCGTAGGCGTACCTGGCGTTGACCCCGTAGTCCTTGCCGATCCGGTACTCGGCGGCCAGGCTCAGCTCTTTGTAGTTGTTGACGCCGAAAAAGCTGTAGAAGGAGTCCCTGTCGAACGTGGGACGGCTCTGGAAATACTCCCCGCGCACGATCAGCGCCTCCAGGGGGGCCAGCTTCGCTCCCAGGAGGGCCTCGTTGAACCGGTCCGCCACCGCATCGTATGCAAACCGTCCGTAGAAATTCACTTTTTCATGGGGAGTGGTCGTGAAGTCCAGGCCGACGTTTTCCCGCGCCAGGTCGGTATCGGCGTACTTCCTTCCGTAACTTACCTCGACGTGAGTGTATTTCACCGTGTCGAAATAGACGCTCATGCCCGCGAGCGCGTCTCCGCGGGTTCCCGTTTCGCTCTTGCGGTCGAAGATCACGTGCCTGCCGCCGAACAGCGTCACTCCGACCGGCCCGAGGTTCCTGAAATCGAGGTACAGGCCGTCGATGGTCCCGGAGACCGCCGCGGCGTTCACGTACGTCCGGCCCGCCCGCAGATCCAGGCGGTCTTTCACGACATCCTTGTAGTCGAGGAATACGTAGTACAGCCTTCCTTCCACGTCCTCGCTGGAGGTCACCTGCTTGGAGATCCTGCCGTACCCGTAGGCATGGATCTTCCCCGCCTTGTCCAGCTTCGTGACGTTCAGCCTCAGATACTGGGCGACGTCTCCCTGGTCGTTTTCGTCGGCCAGGAAATCCTGGTACCACAGATACTGGGTCGAACTGGTCATCTTCATTTCTGCCGCATGGGAGAACGTCACCGCGCATGCAACAGCCGTCAGAATGACCGCGAACCGGATGATTCTCATTGCGCTGCCTCCATGAAGTTTTATTCCTTACCTTGGAGGCTCATGGAAAATCCATATTCCAAGGTTGTCCTTCAACTCGCGATGGACTGCAATGGGCATGCCGACAATAAAGGTGAATTTTTCCGGGTAGTTACAGGGGGGCCCGTGACGCTCCCGGGTCGAACCGGACGCAGGGCCCGGATGATTACTTCAGCAATATCAGTGATTTAAGGTGCGTCATTCGGGACACCCCGCGGGGCGCGTGCTGCCCGGCCGGTTCCGTGAACGGAGCGCGGATTCGATCGTCATCTGCAGCCGAACGAAGCTGAAGGGCTTGGGGAGAAAGGCGTAGGCTCCGTGGGAAACCGCGTAGTCCGCGTTCCCCCGGGTATCCTCGCAGGAGAAGACGATCGCCGGGGGCCGGGCGGGGAGCTTCGCGACCCGCGACAACGTCTCCCAGCATTTCCGCCCGCCGATGTTCAGGTCCAGCAGGACCAGATCGAAATCCGTCTCCGAGAGGATTTCCCATGCCTGTTGTTCCGTGGAAACCGCCTTGACGGCATAGGGAGCCGTGCGCCAGAGAACCCGCTCAATGACCTCCCGGTAATGGGGATCGTCCTCGAGAAGAAGGATTTTGACCATGCGGAGGGATGGAGCAATTTCTATTCCGTCTCCCGTTCCACGACCGGAATGCCGGGAAAACCTATGATTTTCGAATGTATACGCCTGGGTCGCGGCGGGCGGCAAACCGGCGGCCGGATCGGCGATGACGCACCCGCGGCGGCATTCCCAATAATAAACGTGTTTTCTTTCAGACAGTTAGAGGAACTCCGCGGTTTGACGCACTACCCTTCGGGGCGGAATCCGGCCGCCTGCAGGCCGTACCGCCGCAGCATCCGCTGGAAATTCGCCCGGTCCATCCCGAGGGACTCGGAGGCCCTTGAAACGTTCCCTCCGTGCCGGGTCAGGGCGGCCTGGATGAAACTCCGGTGGAACTCCTCCAGAACCTTCTGCTTCGCGGTCCGGTAATCGAGAGGCTCCGTCGCCTCCGGCGCCGGGGGGGCCGCCGCGTCGTGAAACTCCGCGGGCAGGTCTCCCGGCGAGATGACCTTCCCCGGTTTCAGGATGGCGAGCCTCTCCAGGAGGTTTTTCAGCTCCCGCACGTTGCCGGGCCACGCGTACCGGAAGAGATGGAGAAGCGCTTCCCCCGTAAACCGGATTCCGGGGGTCTTCCCGCCGGGCAACGCCTTGCTGAAATGGTCCACCAGGACCGGGATGTCCTCCCGCCGTTCGCGCAGGGGCGGGACACGGATGGGAATGACCGCCAGCCGGAAGAACAGGTCCTCGCGGAATTCCCCGTTCCGGACCATGGCGGGAAGATCCTTGTTCGTGGCGGCAACGATCCGCACGTCGGTCTCGATCTCCTTGTAATCCCCCACGCGCCGGATCCGCCCGTCCTGCAGCACCCGCAGGAGCTTCGCCTGGAGCGCGTGGGAGAGGTCGCCGATCTCGTCCAGGAACAGGGTGCCTCCTTCGGCCGCCAGGAACAGCCCCTGCCTGCTTTCGCCCGCACCCGTGAAGGCTCCCTTGACGTGCCCGAACAGCTCCGACTCGAGGAGGTTCTCGGGGATCGCGCTGCAGTTGATCGGGACGAACATCTTCTCGGCCCGGTTTCCGGTGAAATGGATCGCCTGGGCGATCAGCTCCTTCCCCGTTCCGCTCTCCCCTTCGATGAGGACACCGGCCCTGCTGTTCGAGACGTTGGCTACGGCCCCGAGGATTTCCCGGATCTGTTTCGACGTGCCGAGGATCCCGGTTTCGAAAAACCCTCTCTTGCGCCCTTCCTTGAGGAAGCGGTTCTCGGCCTGAAGGGATCTGCACTGGAAGATCCGCCGGACGACCATCACCAGCTCCTCGACCTGGAAGGGCTTCAGCAGGTAGTCGTAGGCGCCTTTCTTCATGGCTTCGATGGCCGATTCCACGGTGGCGTTGGCGGTCATGACGATGACCGATGCGTCCTGGCTAAGGGCTTTCGCGTGCTCGAGGATCTCCAGGCCCGACCCGTCCGGCAGGTAGATGTCCGTGAGGACCAGCCCGGGAACTTCCCGGCCCTTCAGCCGGGACTTTCCGTCCGCCACCGTGTGGTCGACGAACACCTCGTACCCTTCTTTCGCCAGCACCCGGGAAAGCACCATCGCCAGGTTCTGGTCGTCCTCGACGATCTGGATATCGCGGTTCATGCCACGGCCTCCGGAGAGGTTCCGTCCGGCAGGTAGATCCGGAACGTGGTCCCCTGCCCGACCTCGCTTTCCACGACGATTTTCCCCTGGTGCTCCTGCACGATGCCGTAACTGATCGCCAGCCCGAGTCCCGTTCCGTCCTGTTTCGTGGTGAAGAACGGCTGGTAGATCTTCTCGAGATCCTCCCTGGGGATGCCGCCCCCGGTGTCCCTGATGACGATTTCCACTCCCTGGGCGGCCTCCGAGCGCCACTCCCTCGTGGAGACGTCGAGCGTCCCGCCTTCCGGCATCGCCTGGATCGCGTTCAGGATGATGTTCAGGAACACCTGGCGAACGTGCCCGGCGTTCGCCAGGATGGGGCGCAGCCCGGGAGCCAGCCTTTTGACGAGCTCCACGGATTTCGCCGCGGGCTGGAACTCCAGGATCTTGAAAATATCCTCCAGCACCCGGCCGACGTCCACGCGCTCCTTGCTGGACTTGGTCGACCGCGCGAACCCCAGGAGGCTGCGGGTGACCTTGATCGCCTGGTTCGCCTCGTACTCCAGGACCTCCAGGTCCTTCAGCAGCGCCGGGTTGTTCTTCACGTCCTGCTTGACGAGCTGGGTCATGTTGAGGATGACGCTCAGCGGGGTGCTCAGCTCGTGGGAGATCCCGGAGGAGAGCGTCCCCAGGGCCGCCATCGTCTCGGACCGCACCATCTGCTCCTGGGCAAGCTTCAGGTCCAGGTTCGCCTTCTCCAATGTCCGCTCCGTCTCCTGCATCCGTCGCATCTGCTCGCTGATCGACCCCGCCATTTCGTTGAAGGACGCCCCCAGTTCGCCGAACTCCTCCTTCAGCCCTTCCACCCGGTGGTCGAGGTTCCCCGACCGCAGGGTCCGGGTCGCATCCAGGAGCCGGCCCACCGGCCGGGTGAATCCGCGGATGAACACGATCGCCAGCCCCAGGGAAAACAGCGGCCCCATGGCGAGGATCGCGTAGAGCACGTTCCGGGACCGCGTGATCTCCCTCAGCGCCACCTCGGTCTTCGCGGTGAGCCTCGCGTTGGTGAGGGAGACCATGTCGCGGACCTTCTCGATCAGCACCTCCCCGTCCCGGAACGCGGCGGCCTCGTCCCCCGCCAGGCGGGATGCGCTCCCGCGGTCGGTCAGCACCCGGCTCAAGGCGTCCAGGTACTGCTGCGTGCTGTTCCGGAGGAGGTCGATCTCCGCCTGGACCGCCGGCGTGTGGTGGCAGGCGAAGCAGTTGTCGATCACCTTCTCCATGTTCCACACGTCCAGGGCCACGGTTTCGAACCCCCGGGAAAAACGGGAGTTCCTCACGGCGAGATCGGCCTGGACCCGCTTGATCTGGATCAGGAAATGCTCCCGGAGGATTTCGACCTGGTGGAGGCGGATGAGGTCGTTCAGCCGGGCCGTGCCGACGTGGATCGTGTAGACGATATACAGCCCCATGAAGAGGAACAGGACCGCGTAGGCGGCAAGCCCGATGATGATTTTCTTCTTCATGATTTACCGGCCGGCAAGATCAGGGGACGCCCGCGGAAATTTCCGGGCTCAATGCCGGTCGATCCCGTGCAGCATGAACAACGTATGCTCCATCGTCTTCACGATCTCCGAGGCGTACTCCTCCACGGCCCTGACGCTTCCGGGAAGCGTGTATACCGCGGTTTTCCCCATGACGCCCGCCACCCCCCGGCTCAACAGGGCATTGGGCTTCTCCATGCCGTATTTGACGCGGATCAGTTCCATGATCCCCGGGATCTGTTTGTCGAGAAGGCCGGAAACGGTCTCCACCGTGATGTCCCTCTCCCCGATCCCGGTCCCCCCCGTGGTGAACACGAAATCGGCGCGATCGCCTCGATGCCGGAGCAGCTGCTGCTTCAAGGCCGCCGGGTCGTCCGGAAGAAGAACGTTTTCGACCTCGCATCGCCATTTTCTGGAGGAGAAGAACCGTTCGAGGATTTCCCGGATCCTCGGGCCGCTTCGGTCCTCGTACACGCCGGCGCTCGCCCGGTCGCTCAGGGTGATGACCGAAACCCGGAACACTTTCGGATCATGGAGGATCGCATCCCCCGGCCGGACGGTTCCCGGTTGGACGACGCGGCAGAAGATCCCTTCCTTCGGCATCACGCAATTGCCGACCTCCTTGAAGATCGCGCACGCGGCCCCGTGGCAATCCTTTCCGATCTGGGTGAGCTCCAGTTCCGCCCCGCCGATCCGGAAACGGTCGAAGAGGTTGCACCGGTACAGGACGATCCCTCTCGTGGTGATGTTTTCCGCGAATTCACCATGGTGGATTTTCCGGTTGGCTTCCCTGGAAAATTTGTCCACGCTTTCCGACCCCAGAAGGCTGACCTGGCGGTGCCAGCTCCCGGCGTGGGCGTCCTTTTCCACCCCGTTTCCCGTGAGCAGGATCTCCTCGACGGGATGCTTCACGGTCCCCTTTTTCTCCGAGATGTTCACCGAGACCACGGCCGGGACGCTCACGGGATCACCCGCCGATCATGTAGAAAGCGTGGTTGTTGCACCGGGTGCCGAATTCCGGCTTGGCTTCCAGGGCCAGCCGGATCGCCGCTTCCGCGCCGAGTTCCCTCACGTTGAAGGAAAGGTCGTCGAACAGGCAGGGGCGCAGGTTCCCGTCGCTGGACAAACGGATCTTGTTGCACAGTTTGCAATTCCCGCCGTCTCCCCCCTCCACCACGGCGTAATCCCCGGCCTCCAGGTTCATCTGATGGATGAACCGGACATTGAAATTCCTTCTCTTGCAGAAAGCTGCCACGTCCCTCGCGTCCGGTTCGTCGGACGATCGGCTCACGACGCAATTGATCTTGATGGGGAGCAGCCCCGCCGATTCGGCGGCATCGATGCCTTGCAGGACGTTCCGGAGGTCGCCGCACCGGGTGATCTCCCTGTACCTCTCCGGATCCATCGTATCCAGGCTGATGTTGATCCGCTTCAGGCCGGCGTCCTTCAACGGTTTCGCCAGGTCCGCCAGGAGGATGCCGTTGGTCGTCAGGGACAGGTCCCGGATACCGGGAATGGCATCCAGCATCCGGACCAGACGGACGATATGCTTCCTGGAGAGCGGTTCGCCGCCGGTGATCCGCACCTTGTCGATCCCCTGGCCCACGGCGATTTTCGTGAACTCGGCAATTTCCTCGAAGGAAAGGATCTTTTCGTGCGTCGTCAGCCTTATCCCTTCTTCCGGCATGCAATATTTGCATCTCAGGTTGCATCTGTCCGTTACCGAGACTCTCAGGTAGTTGATATTGCGGTTGTACCGGTCGAACATACCCTCACGCTCCTTATCGCGAATACGCAATCAAAGGATGTTCCAGGAATAAAACAGGATCTCCCACTGAAGGTTCCTTTGGAGAGACAAGGATCTCATGCGGGCAGGCACAGTACTTTCTTGGAAATAACTTCGGGAAAGGAAGGAATAAAACGGAATTTCCATGTCTTCCGGCATACCAGGTCCGATAGACCGTATTGAATTCCCTTGATCAGGCTGCGAGCGTACCACCCGAATCAGGCCATGTCAACGCGAAGCGGGGTCTCCCAGAATGTTTTATTTCCACCTAACCGTCCTTTCCGTGGGGTGGATTGCTGGATTCGGGCGCGCCGCGGGCGTCTCCCCTCCGGTACGTCCCGCTCTTTCCCCCGTCCTTGTAGAGCAGGGAGATCCCCTCGATGGCGATCGACCGGTCCGTCCCCTTGCACATGTCGTAGATCGTCAGGGCGGACACCGCGGCCGCCACCATGGCCTCCATCTCCATGCCGGTCCGCTCCACGGCTCGGACCGTCGCCACGATCGTGATCCGGCCGCTTGCCGCATCGGTCTCGAATTCCACGGCCGCGTGGTGGATGGCCAACGGGTGCGAAAGGGGAATCAGTTCCGGAGTCCGCTTGGCGGCGGCGATGCCGGCAAGCCGCGCCACCCCCAGCACGTCCCCCTTGGTCATCCGCCCTTCGAGGATCGCCGCCAACGTACCGGGGCGCAGCGCCACCTTCGCCTCGGCCACGGCGGTGCGCAAGGTCGGCTCCTTGCCGCCGACATCGACCATGATCGCCTGGCCTTTCCCGTCGAAATGGTTGAACGACATGGCGGCTACCCCTCCTGCATTCCCGCGTCGCCGCGCATGAGGTGCACGTCGACCTCTTCGCCGGCGGCGAGGACGGTCTTGTCTTTCGGCAGAACCGCGATCCCGTCGGCCCGAAGCATGGTTTTCAGGATGCCGGTGTTCTGGTCTCCGGCGGTGGTCGCCCAGCTCCTGCCGTCCTCCACGTCGATCCGGACCCGCAGGAAATTCACCTTCCCCGGCTTCTTCCGCACCTCTTCGCGCAGGGTCGCCCGCACGTACGGCTTGATCACCCGCCGGTGGCCCATCATCCGCAGGAGCGCCGGGCGGACGAACTCCTCGAAGGTGATCATGGTCGATACGGGGTTGCCGGGGAGGGAAAAGACCGGTTTCCCGTCCTTGACCCCGAAGGCAAGAGGGCCGCCCGGCTTGATGTCCACCCTCCAGAACAGCTGGGTCACGCCGAGCTCCGCAAGGCAGTCGCGCACCACGTCTCGGTCCCCGGCCGATACGCCCGCGGAGGTGATCAGGACGTCGGCCTTGAGCCCCTCGGCCATCTTCTCCCGGTGGCTTTCCAGGGTGTCCAGGGCGATGCCGAGGTATGCGGGCTCCGCCCCGGCCTCCCGGATGGCCGCGGCCAGGGACAACGCGTTGCTGTTGATGATCCTGCCTTCCGCCGGCGGTTCGCCCAGTTCGATCAGCTCGTCGCCGGTGGAGAGGATCGCGACCCTCGGTCTGCGGAAGACCGGTACGACCGCCTTCCCGAAGGAGGCCAGCATGCTGATTTCCGCGGGGTGGATGATCGTGCCGCCGGGGATGACCACGTTGCCGGTACGGACATCCTCTCCCCGGAACCGGACATGCTGGCGGGGCCGGACCTCCGCCTTGAGGAGGACGGCGCCGTCGCGCTCCCCGGTCTCCTCGACGGGCACCACCGCATCGCTTCCGGCGGGAACCGGGGCGCCGGTCATGATCCGAACGGCGCATCCCGGGGCCACGGCGGAAGGCGCCGTTTCCCCGGCCGGGATGTAGCCGGCGATCCGGAGGGAACCGCCCGGGCGGCAATCCGCGGCGCGCACCGCAAAACCGTCCATGGCGGAATTGTCGTAGAACGGCATGTCCCACGGCGCCGTCACGTCTTGGGCCACGGCCCGACCCAGGGACGAAAGGAGATCGACCCGTTCCACCCCGAGCGGGGCGACATGGGCGAGAATTATGCTTCGCGCTTCTTCGTAGGTCGGCATGGCTTGGCCTCCTTGTATCCCAGGTCCGGCCGTTTTTCAACCGCGGGAGCGCGCGATCCTTCCCCGTTCCAGGAAGATCGTCTCGCCGTCGAGCCGGTCCGGCTGCTCCGGATCGTGCGTGGTCATGATGACGGTGGTTCCCTGGGCCGGCAGCGCCGCGATCACCCCCTCGAGCAGGCCGGTCATCTCCCGGTCGATGTTCGCCAGCGGCTCGTCGAGCAGGAGGACTTCGGGATGGAGGGCCCAGGCCCTGGCCATGGCCACTCTCTGCGACTCGCCGCCGGACAGCTCCCGCGCCTTCCGGTCGCGGAACCCGCGGAGGTCCACGATGGCCAGCGCCTCGTCGACGATCTTGCGCTGCCTCTCCTCATCGATCCCTCGCGCCGCCAGCCCGAAAGCCACGTTGTCGTACACCGTTCCCCCGAAAAGGTACGGAGACTGGTGCAGGAGGGTGACCTTCCTGCGGTGCCGGTGCGCGGATCCGTTGTCCCAGTCGATCCGCGTGCCCGTGTAATAGAGCTCCCCCGCCGTCGGGGGCGAAAGGAACGCCAGGATGTTCAGGAGGGTGCTCTTCCCCGCGCCGTTGGCCCCGGTGAGCGTGTAGAGGCGGCCGGCGGCGATCTCCAGGCGGTCGATCTCCAGAACGGTTTTCGCCCCGTAGCATTTCCGGATCGAATGCAATCGGTAGACGGCTCCCAAACGGTTACCTCCGCTGCAGGAAATGAAGGAACAGGTTGACGAACAGCGCCACCGTCATCAGAACGATCCCCAGCGCCATGC
>JACZKY010002401.1_pt1 | contig 20616 bp, 22 predicted proteins | sample 8237611 | NCBI WGS metagenome assembly JACZKY01 (sample SAMN16148055, study PRJNA663545) | marine sediment metagenome | biome: sediments and biomass from bioreactor inoculated with such sediments; feature: coastal sediments; material: methane- and iron-fed bioreactor; isolation source: Bothnian...
GTGCCTCGGGATCTGCGCCGTGGAGCGGCTCGACTGCGAGCAGAAGGAGCAGTCCTCGGAACACTGGCCGGACTTCGCGTTGACGATGGAGCACAGGCGGATGCCGTCCCCCTTGAAATGCCGGCGGACCGATTCGGTCACATCGAGCAGCCGCCACAGGGCGGAGTCGGGCAGCGACAGCACCGCCAGGGCGTCGGCCGCCCCGATCCCTTCCCCCGACAACGCCTGCGCGCGGATCCTTTCCCAGAACGTTTCCACGCTGACTCCTCCAATACAGACACAGCATGTCCGATATTCGTGGACATACCATGTGTGAATAGTATATTCCGTCCGCCCGTACCCCGCGGCCCCCGGGCACCTCCCCTTCAGCGGTCGCTCACCGACAGGAACGGGCGGCGGATCGCCTTGCGGAATTCGACCGCCGGGTACCCGAGGATCAGCACGAGCTTCGGGATGTTTCCGTCCGGCACCCCGTGCTTCTTCATGAGGTCCTTCCTCCGCGCGAGCACCGGCGGCAGGCAGCCGATCATGCAGCTCCCCAGCCCCATCGCCTCGGCCGCAATCATCGCATAAGTGCAGGCGATGTACGCGTCCGCACCGTCCCCGTAGGGCGAGGCATGGAACAGGAGCGCGGCCGGCGCGTCGTACAGCACGTAGTCGTCCCCCTTTTTCCTCCCCTCGATCAGGATCCGGCCCAGCGGCAGGATGAAGCTTTCGAACTGCTGCCGCGCGGGCTTCTTCATCATCCGCTTGAAGACGTACCCCGCCGGCCCGTTGAAGAACTTGAGGATCTTTTCGTAAGCGTCGGCGGTGTCGCTCGCCAGCTCGCGGACCTTTCCCCGGCCGTGGAAGACGGTGACCCCCACTTCCCAGGGAGGGATCCCCATGGGGGCCGTCGCGGCGGCGGAGATCACCTTGTCGATCGCCTCCCGCGGCACCTCATCCTCCTTGAAACGGCGGATGCTGCGCCGCGAAAGGTAAAGCGCCTCCAACTGGGCGAAGGTCGCGCGGCGCTCAGGAGCCGGCAGGTCGATCACGTCGCCCGGCGAAAGCTTCCGGCCGGTCACGGCGATGCTGCCCGAGGGGCAGACCATCATGCAATGGCCGCATCCGATGCAATCGAACGCGGTGGAATGGTCGATGAGGATCTCCCGGTCTCCGCGGGCAAGGACCCCGCCCGGGCAGATCTTCGCGCATTCGCCGCAGACGGTGCAGGTCGACCGGTCGATGACGGGACGGCCGGCCTCGTCCCCGAAACTGCCTATGATCGCCATCGTGGACCTCCCTGGAGTTGTTCGCAGGCGGAAGACGGCCTGCCCCGCCGCCAGTATACCTCCGACAAAGGCGTTCGGACCCCGGGCCGCGCGGTCGGTTGCGGGGCGCAAACGGGAAAGAGGTTGCGGTCCGCCGAAAAGCGGGCTATAACTTGCGGAAAACATGGGGAGGTGGCGAAATGGAAGAACCGCAAGTGCCTCTTTCCCTTTATTGAAGCTCGGGGTCGGGCCCGATGGAGCCTAGGTTAGGTCTCCGGATAATTCGAAAGGAAGGAGGACGAACGGCGACCACGGGCATTTCCGCCCTTTCCGCGATTTCCCGGTAATCCTTTTCCATTCTCCCCTCCTTCTCTTTCGAAACGGACCAACGACATCTACGGGAATTCCAACCGTTCTCTTGAGATCAAGGGGGGAAAGGAATGTCCGGATTCTTGGTTTTTTTCTCGTCCCGCTGGGGGATCGTGTTCGCGGGCGGGATCATCGGCGTCATGGCCGCGCTGTTGCAGCAGATGGGAAACCCCGCGAACATGGGGATCTGCGTGGCCTGCTTCGAAAGGGACATCGCGGGGGCCCTTGGGCTCCACCGCGCGGCCGTCGTGCAGTACCTCCGGCCGGAGATCATCGGGTTCGTGCTCGGGTCGCTCCTGTCCGCTTACGCCTTCAAGGAATTCCGCGCACGGGCCGGATCGGCTCCGATCGTGCGGTTCCTCCTGGGCGTGTTCGCCATGATCGGAGCGCTGGTGTTCCTGGGCTGCCCCTGGCGGGCCCTGCTCCGGCTGGCGGGAGGGGACGGCAACGCCATCCTTGGGCTGCTGGGCCTGGTCTGCGGCATCTGGATCGGGACCCTCTTCCTGAAAAGCGGGTACGACCTCGGGCGGTCGCAGTCGACCTACCCGTCCGTGGGATGGCTCCTGCCGTTGACGATGCTCGGCCTCCTCCTGCTGCTGCTCGTGTTCCCGAAGGTCCCGGGCCAGGAGAAAAGCGGCGTGCTGTTCTACAGCTTGAAAGGCCCCGGCTCCATGGGCGCCCCGCTGCTCGTTTCTCTCGTCCTCGGGACCGTGATCGGGTTCATCGCCCAGAAGACCCGGTTCTGCACGATGGGGGCCTTCCGGGACCTGATCCTGTTCCGCCAGGGACACCTGTTCTGGGGCGTACTGGCCCTGCTGGTCACCGCTTTCGCCACCAACCTGCTGCTCGGGCAGTTTCACCCGGGATTCGAGAAGCAGCCGGTGGCCCACACGATGGGGCTGTGGAACTTTTCGGGAATGGCGTTGGCCGGGCTGGCCTTCGCCCTCGCGGGAGGATGCCCGGGCCGCCAGCTCTTCCTCGCGGGGGAAGGGGACGGCGATGCGGCCGTCTTCGTCTTCGGCATGATCGTGGGCGCAGGGATATCCCATAACTTCGGCCTGGCGAGCTCTCCGGCCGGGGTGGGACCCTACGGCATCCCGGGCGTGATCGTCGGGCTCGTCGTCTGCTGCTTCATCGGATTCACCATGAGGAAGAAAACGGCTTAAAGGAGAAGATCCATGAGCAGAATCGTCGATGCGAGAGGTCTTTCGTGCCCCCAGCCGGTCCTGGAGACCTTGAAGGAGATCCAGAGATCGGACCTGGGGGATATCACCGTCCTGGTGGATACCGACACGGCGCGGGAAAACGTCTTCCGGGCGGCCGCGAGCAAAGGGTGGCAGTCGAAGGCCGTCGATCCCGAAGGCGCCGGCTACCGGGTCACCCTGGAAAAGAAGTAGCCATGCCGTTATTCCCGTTTTCAAGGCGTCCGCGAACGCCGGGCCGGGAGGAAACGAAATCCGACCGCGGCATCCTGGTCTTCGCGAACACCAGCGAGGTCATACGGGCGGAAAAGCTGCTGAAGGCGGGAGGGTGGGAGGTCCGGGTGATGGGGCCTCCCCCCGAAATCCGCAGCGGCTGCGACCTGGTAATCGAATGCCCGCTGATCGAAGGGCTGAGGATCGTAAAAACGCTCCAGGAGGCCGGGACCCCTCCCCTCGAGATGGTCCCGGTCAGCGGCCCGTTGCTGGCCCCGGTCGACCTTTACCACGTCAAGGATTTCGGCAGGTACCTGATGGTCCGTGCCGCGAACATGAAGATCACCGTCGACAAGGAGACCCTGGTCATCGCCAACGTGTCGGGCGGAGGGTGCCCGGACGTCCCGTATCTCGCGGAGGAAATGGTCGGCAAACATCTCGCGGAAGCGCCAAGCCCGCGGGACATCGGGCACACCCTGTGCGGGTATGCCCTCCAACTCGCTTACGAGGAAATGAAACGGCGATGCTTGCGATAGTCGGTACGGTTCCGGAAAAGGATTTTCCGTTGGAAGTCGGCCAGGCGGCCCTGTCGAACGACCACGTCGTCGTCGGCGGAAGAAGGATCGCGATCAACCGGGGCACCCCTTCGTTGCTGGCCGCGGCGCTCGCGGCCGGCAGCGTGGTGGGGCAAAAGGAGGCTTTCGTCTTCCTGGCGGGGGATACCGGGAAGGGGGAAGGAAGCCGGCGGGTCCACGAATACCTGGCGGGAAACCTGAAAAACCACTCCTTCTCCGCCATCGTTTTCCATTACATCAAGCCGAACATCGACTGGCACAGGCGGGTCCTGGCAGCCATGGACGGGATGGCGGAAAGGCCGGTGAGGATCGCCGACGCCGGATCCATGTACGTGGCCAAGATGGACGGGCGGTCCTCGGAATACGATCTTTTCACTCCCGACGTGGGGGAACTGGCCTTCCTCGCCGACGAGGCGGCGCCCCACCCTTTCTACACGAGAGGTTTCATCCTCCATGAGGAGAACCGCGTCCCGGACCTGATCGCGAGGGCGTACGCCCACGGCAACGCCGCGAAACGGCTCCTGGTAAAGGGAGAGGTGGATTATCTCGCGGACCGGGAAGGGATCCGGGCGACGGTCCGGGAGCCCTCCGTGGAGGCGTTGGAGGCCATCGGCGGGACCGGGGACACGCTGACCGGGATCGTGTCCGCCCTGATCGCCGCGGGAACGCCGGTAGAGGAAGCCGCGGTCGTCGCCGCCAGGACGAACCGGCTGGCCGGCTTCCTCGCAGACCCCGATCCCGGCACCTCCGTCCGGGAGATCATCCGGCGGATACCGGAAGCGCTGGAGCGCGTTCTTGAAGAACGGATCGGATGAAAATGGAGCGCGGAAATCGGGCGGAAGGGAACCGGATCCGGCCGGAAATGACGATCCTGGATATCGTGGCGTCCCACCCCCGAACGGAGGCGGTGTTCAGGAAATACGACCGGCAGGCGGGCGTGTGCCTCTGCTGCCAAGCGCTGTTCGACTCCCTGCACGAAACGGCGATAAAATATGAATTGGACCTCGATGCGCTTCTGGACGACTTGAATTCACCGGAGGAACCCCATGGCGGATGATCCCAGGAAGCTGCGGTTGACGGAAACGGTTCGCGGCGCCGGTTGAGCCTCCAAGCTGCCTCCAGGGGACCTGGAGAAGGCATTGTGCGGATTGGAGATCCCGACGGATCCCAATCTCCTGGTCGGGATGGAGCGGGCCGACGACGCCGGGGTGTATAAGATTTCCGAGGAGCTCGCGCTCGTCCAGACCGTGGATTTCTTCACCCCGATCGTGGACGATCCTTTCTGGTTCGGCCAGATCGCCGCCGCGAACGCCATGAGCGACGTGTACGCCATGGGCGGCGTGCCGAAGACGGCGATGAACCTGGTGGCCTTCCCCCTGAAGGAGATGGAGCTGTCCGTCCTCCGGGCGATCCTCGAGGGCGGCCTGGAAAAGATGAAGGAGGCGGAAGTCGTCCTGGTCGGGGGCCACAGCATCGAGGACAAGGAGCTGAAGTACGGGCTGGCCGTCACCGGGTTCATCCATCCGCAGCGGGTCCTCACCAAGAGGAACCTGACGGCGGGGGACCAGCTGATCCTGACCAAGCCATTGGGCACCGGCATCATCAACACGGCCATCAAGGCGGGGATCGCCGAGGGAAAAATAGTCGACATCGTCACCCGGCTCATGGCGACCCTGAACTGGGACGCCGCGCGGATCATGCAGGATTACCCCGTCCACGCCTGCACCGACATCACCGGCTTCGGGCTCCTGGGTCACATGGCCGAAATGGTTTCCGATTCGACGGCGGGGATCGAGATCGCTTCGGACCGGATCCCGATCCTCCCCGAAGCCATCGAGTTCGCAACCATGGGACTGGTCCCCGGCGGCGCCCGAAAGAACCGGGAATTCCGGCAATCGATGGTCGATTTCCCCGATTCCATGGGCAATGTGTTCAAGGACGTCCTGTTCGACCCCCAGACCTCCGGCGGGCTGCTGATCTGCGTGGCGAAGGAAGCCGCGGGGGAACTGCTCTATCGCCTGAAGGAAAAGGGGTCCTGCCAGGCGGGCGTCATCGGAGAGGTGGTGGCCGAACCCCGGGGGAGGATCGTGGTCCGGTAGAGACCGGGGGCAGCACTTTTTCCAGGTTCGGTCGTTCCTTCTCCAGCCACGGCGGGAGCACCAGGCGCGACCCGAGATGTTCCTCGGGCTCGTCGACGGCGAACCCCGGGTCGTCGGTGGCGATCTCGAAGAGGACCCCGCCGGGCTCCCGGAAATAGATCGAGCGGAAATAGATCCGGTCGATGACCGGCGTCACGTTGTGCCCGAATTCCGCCAGCCGATCGCGTATCGCCGCCTGCTCCGCCGATCCCGGCGCCCGGAACGCCACGTGGTGCACCGTCCCGACCGATACGCTTCCGCCGATCGCGTCGGGAAGGGAAAGGACATCGACGAGGCTCCCGCTGCCCCCGCCCGGCGCCTCGTACCGTAGCCGATTTCCCGCTTCCCCTTTCAGGCGGAAACCCAACATCCCCGTGAGCAGCTCCGCGGTCCGCTCGTGCCCGTCCAGCGACAGGGTGACGCCGTGGAATCCCCGGATGGCATGCGCAGGAGGAACCGGGTCCGGAACCTCCGAGGCGCCGGCGCTTTCCCCCGCGCGCGCCACCAGCTCAAGCGCCAGCCCGTCGGGATCGCAAAATACGACGACCTCCTCATCGAACCGCCGTGCGGGGCCGTCGAACGGAATTCCGTGGGCACGGAGCCGATCCGTCCAGTACCCTAGGGACCGCTCCGGCAAGGAGAAGGAGACGGCGGTCGCCTGCCCGGTGCCCCTGCGCCCCCGGTGCCCCCAGGGCCACGCGAAAAAGGTGAGGATCGTTCCGGGCCGCCCTTTTTCGTCGCCGAAGTAGAGGTGGTACGTGGACGGGTCGTCGTGGTTCACGGTGATCTTGACGAGCCGCAGCCCCAGCGCGCCCGTGTAGAAGTCGATGTTGCGCTGCGGATCTCCCGCGATCGCGGTGATATGGTGTATGCTCCGATGATTCGTATCCATTGTCCTTTTGATGAAGGCGTACCGTCCGGCGGTTCGGGGGGAAAGAAGATCCTCCCGGGTTCTTCCCGCCATCTCCCCTGGAATTTCTTTACAATGAAGTCATGGAATACGCGGCGAGCTTACTGGTGTTCGACCTCGACGGGACTCTCGTCGATTCGAAGGAGGACCTGTCCGTCTCCGTGAACGTGGCGCTCGGCTCGTTCGGCGTGCCCCCCCTGCCGCACGAAGTGATCGCCGGCTATGTCGGCGACGGGGCGACGGCGCTCATCCGGAGGTCCCTCCCCGAGGACAAGCTCGAGCTGCTCCCGGACGCGCTGGAACGGTTCCTGTCGTACTACGGCAGGCACCTGCTCGACACCACCCGTCCCTACCACGGGGTGGCCGACGCGCTGAGGGAATGGTCGGGGAAGTACCGGATGGCGGTCCTGACGAACAAACCGCTGAGGATGACGGAAGAGATCCTTTCCGGACTTTCCCTGTCCCGCCACTTCTTCACCGTCCGGGGCGCGGACAGTTTCCCGACGAAGAAACCCGATCCCCAGGGGTTGATCCGCATCATCGAGGAAGCCGGTGCGTCCCCGCGGGAGACCGTGATGGTGGGGGACGCGAAGAACGACGTCCTCGCCGCCAGGGGCGCTGGGGCGATCACCTGCGGCGTCATGTACGGGTTGGGCGTGAGCGCGTTCGCGAAACACCCTCCCGACTTCACCGTCGACCGGTTCCCCGACCTGTTCGGCCGGATCCGGCCGGCGGGATAGGGGCGAACGACCCGTGGGCGACGGAAAGAGGTTCCCGAAGGAGGCGATCGTGGTTTTCGCGGCCGTCTTCGCGGCCATCCGCTTCTCCCTTTACCTGGACTCGCCGCTGCGCTTCTTCTCCCCCGCGGTCTTCGCCGCCGTCCTGTTCCTCTATGTTCCGGTGCTGCGATATTGGGGGCGCGGCTTCCCCGCGTGGACCCGCGTCGAGAACCCCCGGAAGACCCTCGGGACCGGCATGCTGCTTTTCGTGGCGGGCGCGGCGGCCTTCACTCTTTTCACGATGCTTCCGCTTCCCCCGGAATTGTTCCCGCGCGGGGGGGCGCCCCCGATCTCCCCTGTGCTTACGGCCCACATCCTGCTGCTGACCGCCCTCCCCGAGGAGGTCTTCTTCCGGGGATACCTGTACGACCTCTTCGAGAAAGCGGGTTGGGAACCGGTGATCCCCACGTCCCTGCTGTTCGCCGTGGGGCACCTGGTGCTCTCCCCTTCGCCTTACCGCCTGTTGACCTTCTTCCCCGGACTGCTGCTCGGGTGGGGCCGGAAAAGCTCGGGGAACATCTACGTCCCCGTCGCCGTCCATTTCCTCTACAACCTTCTCCCGTCCCTGCTCATGGGACCCGGATGAACGGGGGGCCGGCATGAGCGGAGCGCTCGCGGTTTCCGGAAACATATTCTGTTTCTACGCATACGAGGCCGGGTTCGAGATCGACCTCGACAAGGCGCGCACCCTTTGCGTGGCGTCCGACGCGCCCGGGATCGCGGGCCTTCGGCCCTCGCCCCCCCACCTGCAGTACCACCCCAGGCCGCTCGTCGTTCCCGCGGGGACGGTGGAAACGATCGCCGACGGGAAAGCGTGGCGGCTCGATGCGGCCGTCAAGATTTTCGACTTCGGGGCCCTCTCCGTGACGCTGACCCTGCCCGTCCCGCACCTCTCCTGGGACGGATATTGCGCGGCTGCGCTCGCCATTTCCGTGGGGACCGGCCTGCAGAAACCCGCCCGGGAGGCGGCCGAAAAGGTGTTCGGCCGGATCCGGCCCGCCGTTTCCCGCCCGATGCTCTCGGACCTTTTCGAGGAGTATTCCCTCTGCCACGTGTCGGCGTTTTCCCCGCCGCTGACCGGCACGCAGGCGCTGGCCGACCTGCCCCAGGACATCGCACGGCTCCTGACGCTCGAGCAGGGGAAGTTCAGCGAGGCGGCGGTCGCCGAGATCCTCAAGTCCCCCATCCGGTACTTCGACAATGACCTGTTCCTCGCGGACTGGAGCGCCTCCTTCGCGTACGACCCGAGGTTCCAGGACACCGTCGAGGTGCTCGAGTTCCTGAACGTGCAGCTCCTCGAGCTGCGCTACTTCGACCGGCTACTGCTCGATGCGATCGACGCCACGGCGCAGGAGCTGCGCCGCCGCGGGCGCATCTACCATATCCTCCACGACCCGTACGAGAAGCCGCTGCACAAGCTGTCGCAGATCAGCACCGACGTGTCGCTGGTGCGGGAGCGGATCTACAACTCCCTGAAGCTGGTCGGCGACGCCTACCTGGCACGCGTGTACGAGGAGGCGCGAAGGAACGTGGGGGCGGAAAAGCACGAAGGGTCGGTGCGCGACAAGCTCGCCACCTTGACGGAGATCTACACGGTGCTGAACGACCGTGCCCAGGCGTCGCGGACGGAGACGCTCGAGATGATCATCATCCTGCTGATCGCCTTCGAGATCGTCATGGGGATCCTGAAGTGGTAGCCGGAACGCGTGTCCCGGCGGCGGCGACGCGTGAATCGCCGGGTGGTTTTTGGTAATATTTCCCCCGTAAGCCCACCAACCGCCCGCCGAAGAAGGAGATCCTGGAAATGAAGATCCGGACCGTGGACCAGCTCGATCTCTCCGGAAAAAAAACGCTCATCCGCGTCGACTTCAACGTGCCGATCGACAAGTCCGGAAACGTCACGGACGATACCCGCCTCAAAGCCGCGATCCCGACGATCCGGAATGCGATGGACCAGGGGGCGAAGACGATCCTGCTGTCGCACTTGGGCCGCCCCAAGGGGAAGCCGGTGCCGGAGATGAGCCTGGCGCCGGTCGCTCCGCTGCTCTCCAGGCTGCTCGGGAAGCCCGTGGCGTTCGCCGCCGACTGCGTCGGCGAAACCGCCGAGCGGTCGGTCGCCGCCATGAAGCCCGGCGACGTGCTGCTGCTCGAAAACGTCCGCTTCCACGCCGGGGAGGAGAAGAACGACGAGGGGTTCGGGAAGCAGCTCGCGGCCCTGTGCGACGCGTACGTCAACGACGCCTTCGCTACCGCCCACCGCGGGCACTCCTCCAACGTGGCGATCCTCAAGTTCGTGAAGGAACGCGCGGCGGGGCTTCTGATGAAGGACGAGATCGCCTATTTCGAGAAGGCGCTGGTCTCCCCCGCCCGCCCGCTGGTCGCCATCTTCGGCGGGGCGAAGATCTCCGGGAAGATCCAGGCGATCAACAACGTGGTCGGCAAGGTGGACAAGATCCTGATCGGCGGGGCGATGGCGAACACCTTCTTCGCCGCCCAGGGCTTCGGGGTCGGGAAATCGCTGTACGAAGCCGAGATGATCGAGACGGCGAAGCAGGTCCTCTCCGGGGCGGCCTCGCGGAAGGTGAAGCTCTACCTCCCGGTCGACGTGGTGGCGGCGGACCGGCTGGAAGCCCCCACGCTGATCAAGAACGTTCCGGCGCAGGAGATCCCCGAGGGAACGATGGCGCTGGACATCGGCCCCGCGAGCGGCCTCCTGTTCAAGGAAGCCCTCCACGACGCCAAGACGATCGTCTGGAACGGCCCGATGGGGGTCTTCGAGTCGCCGCAGTTCGCCGGGGGCACGCAGGCGGTGATGCGGGCGCTGGCCGAGAGCAGCGCGACGACGATCGTGGGCGGGGGCGACACCAACACCGCCCTGCACAAGGCCGGGCTGTTCTCCAGGATGTCGTACGTGTCGACGGGCGGCGGCGCCTTCCTCGAGCTGCTCGAGGGGAAACGGCTGCCCGGGATCGTCGCGCTGGAAGAGGCATGAAGGGGAGCGCCTTTGTCCCGCATCGACGAGCTCCGGCGGCTGATCCGCCACCATAACGACCGGTACTACCGGGACGACGCGCCGGAAGTGTCCGACGCCGAATACGACGCCCTCTTCCGGGAGCTTTCCGGCCTCGAGGCGCTGCACCCGGAAGCGTTCGACCCCGATTCCCCCACGCAGCGCATCGGAGCGGAGCCCGTGTCGGCCTTCGGCACCGTCGTCCGCGACGTACCGATGCTGTCCCTCCAGAACAGCTTTTCGGAAGACGATCTGCGGGAATTCGACCGTCGCGTCCGCCGGTTCCTCGCGGGCCGCGGCATCCCGGAGGAGGCCCTCGACGCCCGCGGCTACGTGGCGGAGGCCAAGATCGACGGCCTCGCCGTCGAGCTCTCCTACGAGGACGGGAAGTTCGTCCGCGGCGCCACCCGGGGGGACGGCACCCGGGGGGAGGACGTCACCGCCAACCTGCGCACGATCGCCGACGTCCCCCTGTCCCTCGCGCGGGACCGGGGCGGAAGCGCCCCGAGGCCCCCTTCCCTTCTCGAGGCGAGGGGCGAGGTCTACATGGAGAAGGGCGAGCTTTCGGCGCTGAACCGGGGCCGGGAACGGTCGGGGGAGCCGCCGTTCGCCAATCCCCGCAACGCCGCGGCCGGTTCGGTCCGCCAGCTCGACCCGAAGGTAACGGCGAGCCGCCGCCTGCGGCTTTGGGTCTACGGCACCGGCCGGGTGGAAGGGGCGGGCTTCGCGTCGCACTGGGAGGAGCTGGAGCTGCTGTCCGGCCTGGGGCTGCGCGTCAACCGGGAATGCAGCCGCCGGTGCGGCGGCATCGAGGAGGTCGTTTCCTTCTACCGGGAAATGGAGGAGCGGAAGGACTCGCTCCCGTACGAGGTCGACGGCATCGTGGTGAAGGTCGACGACGCCGCCCTCCAGAGGGAGCTGGGCGAGATCTCCCGATCCCCCCGCTGGGCCGTGGCCGCGAAGTTCTCCCCCGACCGGGCCGAGACCACGGTCGAGGACATCGTCGTCTTCGTCGGCCGGACCGGCATCCTGACCCCCGTCGCCTTCCTCTCCCCCGTGCTGGTCCGGGGGGTGACCGTCCGGAGGGCGACGCTCCATAACCAGGACATGATCGACGCGAAGGATATCCGCGTGGGCGACCGGGTCCTCGTCCAGCGCGCGGGCGACGTGATCCCCGAGGTGCTGGAGTCCCTTTCCGCGAAGGAGGACGCCCCGGGGCGGGGCCCCGCGTTCCGCATCCCCGACCGCTGCCCGGCCTGCGACGCCCCCGTGGAGCGGGTTCCCGGCGAGGCGGCGCACCGGTGCACCGGCGACGGCTGCACGGAGAAGCGGAAGCGCCTGCTGAGCCATTTCGTCGCGAAGAACGCCATGGACATGGAGGGGATGGGCGCGAAGATCGTCTCCGCCCTCGTGGAGAACGGGCTGGTCACGGAGCCCGCCGACCTGTACCGTCTCGACCGGGAAACGCTGGCGGCGATGGACCGGCTGGGGGAGAAATCGGCGGACAACCTGGTCCGCGCGATCGAAAAGAGCCGCAGCGTCCCGCTGTCCCGGTTCCTGTTCGCCCTGGGGATCCCGCACGTCGGGGAGCACCTCGCGGAGCTGCTGGCCCGCCACTTCGGGTCGCTGGAAGCGCTGCGGAACGCGGGAGAGGACGACCTGCGGAAAGTGCGCGAGGTGGGCCCGGAGGTGGCCGAATCGCTGCTGATGTATTTCGGCTCCCCGAAGGCGTCCGGCACCCTCGACCGGCTGCTGCGGGAGGTGACCCTCCTGCCGCCGGAAACCGCCGCGGGAAGGTTCTCGGGAAAGACGTTCCTCTTCACGGGGACCCTTTCGATGCCGCGCGCCCGGGCCCGGGAGCTCGTCCGCAAGGAAGGGGGGAACATCGCCGCCGGGATCGGCAGGAATGTGGACTACCTCGTGGCGGGGGAAGACCCCGGGTCGAAGCTGGCCAAGGCGAGGGAATTGGGGATCCCGGTATTGACCGAAAGGGAATTTGCGGAGATGCTGGAAGGGAAGGAATAGGGATGGCGGATATCGCGGAAGTCCATGCCGTCGTCACGGGGCGCGTGCAGGGCGTATTTTTCCGCGCGGCGACCCAGCAGGAGGCGCGGAACGCCGGGGTGCGCGGATGGGTGCGGAACCTCCCGGGGCGGCAGGTGGAAACGGTGCTCCAGGGGGAACGCGCGGCGGTCGAGCGGATCCTAGAATTCCTGCGGGCGGGCCCGCCGGGAGCGAACGTTACCGGCGTCGACGTCTCCTGGCGGACGCCCGGGGAAACCTATCGTGGATTCGACATCCGGTACTGACGGCAAAACCGCTTCGTACTGGCGGCCGGAGGAGGACGCGGTCCGGTGCGGGCTGTGCCCCCACCTTTGCCGGATCGCGAGGGGGAAGACGGGGATCTGCGGCGTCCGGGAGAACCGGGACGGGACGCTGTGCGCCGCGACGTACGCGAAGCTCGCCGCCGTCGCGATGGACCCGCTCGAGAAGAAGCCGCTGTTCCACTTCCACCCCGGCGCGAACATCCTTTCCGTCGGGTCCGTCGGCTGCAATTTCCGCTGCGAATTCTGCCAGAACTGGCACCTGGTCCGGAAGAACGCCCCCCTGAAGGACGTGCGGACCGAGGAACTGGTCGGAACCGCCCGGCGGGAAGGGGCGATCGGGATCGCCTACACGTACAACGAGCCCCTCATCCAGTTCGAATTCGTGCTGGACTGCTCGAAGGCGTTCCGGGCGGCGGGGATGAAAAATGTTCTGGTGACCAACGGGTTCGTGACCCCCGAACCGCTGGAGGAGCTGCTCCCCTTCGTGGACGCGATGAACATCGACCTCAAGTCGATGGACCCTGCCTTCTACCGGAAGGTGTGCGGCGGAGAGCTCTCCCCGGTCCTCGACACCATCCGGACCGCGTCGAAGCGCACCCACGTCGAGCTGACGACCCTGATGTACACGGGGCGCAACGACTCGGAAGACCAGGTGCGCGCGGCGATCGACTTCGTGGCCGCGACGGACCCCGAAATCCCGCTCCACTTCTCGCGCTACTTCCCCCAGCACCGCGCCACCGCCCCCCCGACCCCGACGGACCGGCTCGAATCGGCATGGCGCGCCGCCAGGGAAAGGCTCCCCTACGTCTACGTGGGGAACATCCGTCTCCCGGGGGCGGAGGACACCGTGTGCCCGGGCTGCCGCGCCACGGTGGTCCGCAGGTCGGGATACGTTGCGGACGCGTCCGGCCTGTCCGGCGACCGGTGCGTCTCCTGCGGCAAGCGACTGCGTTTCGTGGTATAAAACCGATAATGACACTAGCTTTCTGGAACGACCGCCAAGAAAACCGTTCCGGGGGCCGGGCAACCGGCGCCCTCGTCTTCCTGATCATCGCGATCTGCCTCCTGCTGGCCCTCCCGCCCTTCGCCGCCGCGGACGGCGCGAGGGAAACGACCTTCGAGGACCGGGCGGCGGCGGAAAAGATGAGCCGTTCCCGCTACAGGAAACTCGAAGTGGCCTCGCTGGTCATCATCTTCGTTGCCGGGGCGGGTGCCGCCTACTGGGCGGTCCGCAGGAGGAAACCGTAAGAGATGACGAATACCCCCTTGAAACGGATCCTGGTGGTCGACGACGAGCCGTCCATCCTCGGCCTGCTCACGACGGTCCTCGGCGAGAACGGGTGGGAGGTCACCGGCGCCGGCTCCGGGTCGGAAGGCATCGAGAAGCTGGAACGGGGACAGTTCGACGTCATCCTGACCGACCTCATGATGCCGGGCGAAACCGGGATCGACCTGCTCCGCGCCTCCAAGGAGATCCGCCCCGACGTGGAAGTCATCCTGATGACGGGGTACGCCACCGCGGACACCGCCATCGAGGCGATGCGCACCGGCGCGTTCCATTACCTCGTGAAGCCGCTGAAGATCGAGGAGGTGCTGAACCTCTCGGAAAAGGCCTACACCCAGAGGCACCTGCTGCGGGAAAACCAGTTTCTCAAGTCGGAAGTCCGCGGGGGATACCAGATCCAATCCGTCGTCGGGGACAGCGATGCGATCGAGCGGGTCATCGCCTCCCTGCAGGCGATCGCGGACACCGGAGACCCCGTGCTCCTGGTCGGGGAGCGCGGTTCCGGCCGCAGCTTCTTCGCGCGGTTCGTCCACTTCTGCAGTTCCCGGGCGGCGGGACTGTTCGTTCCCGTCCGCTGCGCCGGCCTCCCGGAGGAAAAGCTGGCGACGGACCTCTTCGGGCACGCCCCCCCCGCCGGCGACCGTTCCGCGTCGTACCGGTCCGGGAAAATCGAGATGGCGAATCACGGGACGCTTTTCCTGGCCGATATCGAGGAAGCCGGCCGGGAGATTCTCGACCGGATGGCGGAGGTCCAGGTGAACGTCCGGTTCATCGCCTCCTCCACGCTCCCGGCCGAAGAGCTGAAAAGCCGCGGGATCGTCCCTCCCCGGATGGCCGCCATGCTCGAGACGGGGACCGTCCGGATCCCATCGCTGCGGGATCGGAAAGAGGACGTCCCGCTGCTGTTGCACCACTTCCTCGAAGAGGTGAACCAGGACCGGAAAAAACCGATGAAAGGCTTCACCCCCGCCGCGCTTTCCATCCTCGAGCCGTACGACTGGCCGGGGAACGTCCGCGAGCTGCTGACCCTCGTGCGCGGCATCTCCTCGAAGAAGAAGCAGGGGACGATGGTCGACGCCTCCGACATCCCTCCGGAGATCATTTACCGGCAGATCCGCAGGAAGGAACCCCCCGATCCGTCTGACACGCAGGGAGGACACCAGTGAAAGCAGCCTTTTTCCGGGAACACGGCGGCCCAGAGAAGATCGAGTTCGGGGAACTCCCGGACCCCGTCCCCGGGCCGGGGGAAGTGCGCGTGAAGGTCCGCGCGGCCGCGCTGAACCGCCTCGACCTCTTCATCCGCAACGGCATCCCCGGGATCGCCCTGGCCTTCCCGCACGTCATGGGATCGGACGGCGCGGGCGTGATCGATGCGACGGGGCCGGGGGTGTCCGCCGCGAGGCGCGGCGACGAGGTCGTCCTGAACCCCGGGATCAACTGCGGGGAATGCGAGTTCTGCCGGGCGGGGGAACACTCCCTGTGCGTCTCCTTCCGGATCATCGGGGAGCACCTTCCCGGGACGTTCGCGCAGTACGCCGTCGTTCCGGCCGCCAACGTGTACCCGAAACCTCCCGCCCTCTCTTGGGAAGAGGCGGCCGCGTTTCCGCTGACCTTCCTCACCGCATGGCGGATGCTGGTCACCAAGGCGCGCGTCCTCCCGGGAGAGACGCTGCTGATCGTCGGCATCGGCGGGGGCGTCGCGACCTCCGCCCTCCTGATCGCCCGGCTCCTGGGCATGACGGTGTTCGTCACCTCGGGGAACCCCGAGAAGCTGGCGCGCGCCAAGGCGCTCGGGGCCGAGGAGGGGATCGACTCTTCCCGGGCCGACTTCTCCAGGGAGATCCGGAAGCTCACCGGGAAGCGGGGGGTCGACGTGGTCCTCGATTCCGTCGGGAAAGCCACGTGGAAACAGTCCATCGCGGCCGCGGCAAAGGGCGGGCGCCTGCTCACCTGCGGGGCTACCTCCGGTCCCGATCCGCAGACCGACCTGGCGCGCATCTTCTGGAACCAGCTGACCGTCTACGGCTCCACCATGGGGACCCACGGGGAGTTTGCGTCGATGCTGAAGATCTTCGGGGAAGGGAAGGTGAAGCCGGTGGTCGACGCGGTGTATCCTCTCTCCCGTGCCCGCGAGGCCATGGAGTTCATGGAGGAGAAGCGGCAGTTCGGAAAGATCGTCCTGCGCGTCGATTGACGGTGCGGGGGCCGTCTGGTACGTTACCCGAAAAGGAAACCGACATCCAAGGAGGAACCGCCATGATCACCTTCGAATACCGGTTCGACATCCTTCCCGGGAAGATAGCCGAGTACGAACGGTACGTGAAAGGGCCGGGGAAGAACATCTGGACGAAGTACAAGGGCGTGAAGGCGGTTCGCAAGTTCCGGAGCATGCTGGGCGGCGAGTCGCCGCAGCGCGTGGTCCAGGTGGACATCGAGTCGCTGGCCGTCCTCGAGAAGATCCTGACCGACCCGAACTTCCGGAAAGCGAAGGACAAGTTCCACGGCCTGGTGACCAACGTCACCGACTCCCTGCTCGTATCCATCTGACGGAAAGCGGCGATCCGCTCCGGAGGCCCGCGGCTTACCGTGCGCGCCTCCGGAGGATCTCCTCGTAGACCGCCTTCTTCGATAACCCCGTCCGGTCGGCGATCTCCCTGGCCAAGTCCCTGGACGACCCGGCCGCGTCCTCCAGCGCTTCCCGAACGGCCTCCTCGACGGACGGCCCGATCCCCTTCGGGGCGCCCGCGACCACCGCGGTGATCTCGCCGGGAACGCTTTCCCTCCCGGCAAGCTCCGCGAGAAGCTCCGCAAGCGTCCCCCGCAGGACCTCCTCGTGGACCTTCGTCAGCTCCCGGACGATGCAGGCGCGACGGCCGCCGAACGCTTCGGAAGCGTCGGCGAGGAAGCCGACGATCCGCTGGGGGGACTCGTAGAAGATCATCGTCCGCGCTTCGCCCGCAAGGGCCGCGAGCGCCTTCCGGCGGCGCTCCGGGCGGTTCGGAAGAAACCCCTCGAAGGCGAATCGGTCCGTGGGCAGGCCGGAGACCACGAGCGCGGCGACCAGCGCCGACGGACCGGGGACCGCCTCGACCGGCACGCCCGCGGCCACGGCGTCGCGCACCAATTCGTATCCCGGGTCGGAGATGCCGGGGGTCCCGGCGTCGGACACCAGCGCCACGCTCCGCCCCTCCTGGAGCCGGCGCAGCAGCTCCGCCCCCGCCCGCGCCTTGTTGTGATCGTGGAAGGACGTCATCGGGGTGCGGATGTCGTAGCGGTTGAGGAGCTTCACGGTGCGCCGCGTGTCCTCGCAGGCGATCAGCGGCACCTCCCGGAGGACCCGGAGGGCGCGGAAGGTGACGTCCTCGAGGTTCCCCAGCGGCGTCGCCACGATGTACAGCGTCCCGACGCTCATGGGCTGCAGCCGGAAGCTGTGATATTCAGCTTCGGAAACAGGGCGTAGCACCGAGAACGTCGGAGCGCCGCTCCGGCAAGGCGTGCGACCGAAGCGTACTGGAGAGGACGGTGAGGGAACACCCCTCTCTCGAAAGAGAATCGTTCCTTGGGGTACCCCGTGGGGCCGATGCCGAAACCCTTCCCCGGCATGAGGGGCACAACTCCGCCGGAGACGACAGCGATGGCCATGGATGGCCAAGTGCCGCGGCGGGCATGGAGGCCCGGGAGCGGCCGGCGTTCGAATGCAGCCATGTTTCCGAAGGTGGCTATCACAGCTTCCTGTTATCTATCACCCGCTTGGCCTTTCCCTCGAACCGCTGGAGCGTCTTCTTCTCCACGAGCTTTACCTCCACGGTGATCCCCAGCTCCTGGGAGAGCCGCTTCTTGATCTTCTCCACCATGTCCCGCTGGAGCTTCATCTGGTCGAAGAAGATCGACTCGCCGGCTTCCACCATCACCGTCGCCTCGTCCATCGGCCCCTTGCGCTCGATGACGATCTGGTAGTGCGGCTCCGTCCCCTCGAACTCGAACAGGACGTTCTCGATCTGGGACGGGAAGACGTTGACTCCCCGGATGATGAGCATGTCGTCGGTGCGGCCGGTCACGCGCCGCATCCGGCTGCCCGTCCGCCCGCACGGGCAGCTTCCCGGCAGCAGGCGGGTCAGGTCCCGCGTCCGGTACCGGATCATCGGGAACGCCTCCTTGGTCAGCGAGGTGATCACGAGCTCGCCCTCCTCGCCGTCCGGCACAGGCGCAAGCGTCTCCGGGTCGACCACCTCGACGAGGAAATGGTCCTCGTTGATATGGAGTCCTTTCCGCTCGAGGCACTCCCCCGAGATCCCCGGCCCGATGACCTCCGAGAGCCCGTAGTTGTCGGTGGCGATGATCCCGAGCTTCGACTCGATCTCCTGGCGCATCGCGTCGGACCAAGGCTCCGAGCCGAACAGCCCGTACTTGAGCGACAGCGCGGAGACGGGGATCCCCTTCTCCTGCAGCGTTTCGCCGATCAGCAGCGCGTAGGACGGCGTGGCGACCAGCGCGGTCGTCTTGAAGTCCTTCATGATCTGGATCTGACGCGCGGTGTTCCCGCTGGAGGCGGGGATCACAGAGGCGCCGATCCGCTCCGCGCCGTAGTGGAGCCCGAAAGCGCCGGTGAACAGCCCGTACCCGAAGGCGATCTGGATGACGTCGTCCTTCGTCACGCCCGCCTCGGTGATGATCCGGGCCACCAGGTTGCTCCAGGTCCGGATGTCGTTGCGCGTGTAACCCACCACGGTGGCCGTGCCGGTCGTCCCGGAGGACGCGTGGACGCGCACCACTTCGCGCATCGGGACGGCGAACAGGCCGTACGGGTAGTTTTCCCTCAGGTCCGCCTTCGTGGTGAACGGAAGCCGCGCCACGTCCGCGAGGGAACCGATGTCCTCGGGGGCGATCCCCAGGGAGTCGAACTTCTGCCGGTAGAACGGCACGTGCGCGTAGACGCGGTTGAGCGTCGCCTGGAGCAGTTCGAGCTGGAGCTGCTCGAGCTCCTCGCGGTCCATGCACTCCTTGTCGGGTTCCCAGTACATCGGCTGACCTCCTTCAATTCGCCCTTTCCCGCCCCAGGTACGCCCGCTGGACGTCCGGGTTCGCCAGCAGCTCCTCGGACGACCCCTGCAGCACCACCCGTCCCGTCTCCAGCACGTATCCCCGGTCGGCGATGGCAAGCGCCCCCCGGGCGTTCTGCTCGACGAGCAGGATCGTCATCCCCCGCTCCTTCCTCAGCTTCGAGATGTGGCCGAAGATCTCCTTGACGACCTTGGGCGCCAGCCCCATCGACGGCTCGTCCAGGAGGAGCACCTTCGGGGAGGACAGGAGCGCCCGCCCGATCGCCAGCATCTGCTGCTCCCCGCCGGAGAGCGTCCCCGCCAGCTGTTTCCGCCGGTCCGCCAGCGCCGGGAAGAGGGTGAAGACGGCGTCGATCTCGTCCCGGATGGCCGCCCGCTTCCCAAGGGTGTACCGGTGGTACGCCCCCAGGAGCAGGTTGTCCTCCACCGTCAACGGCTTGAAGACGTGCCTGCCTTCCGGCACGTGGGCGATCCCTTCCCGGACGATCCGGTCCGGGCGTTCCCGCGTGATGGCCTTGCCGTCGAGCGACACCTCCCCCGACGCGGAGCGCACCACGCCGGTGACGGCGGAAAGCAGCGTCGTCTTCCCCGCGCCGTTCGCTCCGATGAGCGCCACGATCTCCTTCGGCTTCACCGAGAGCGTCGCCGACCGCAGCGCGTGGATCATCCCGTAATAGACCTGGAGGTTCTTCACCTTCAGCATGCTACTCCTCCCCCAGGTAGGCGGCGATCACGGACGGGTCCTTCTGGATCTCCGCGGGCGTCCCGCTGGCGATGACCTCCCCGTAGTTCAGCACCAGGATCCGGTCTGAGATCCGCATCACGAGGTCCATGTCGTGCTCCACCATGACCACCGTGGTCCCGCGGTCGACGATCCGGCGGATCAGCTCCCCCAGCGACGCCGTCTCCTTCATGTTGAGCCCCGCCGCGGGCTCGTCCAGCAGGAGGATCCGCGGCTCCGCCGCGAGGGCCCGGGCGATCTCGAGCAGCCGCTGCGACCCGAAGGGAAGCTGCCCCGCCGGGAGCTCCCGGTGCGCCGACAGCCCGACGAAGTCGAGGGCGGTTTCCGCCCGCTCCCGCAGCTCCCGCTCCTCGCGGAAGAAGCGGCGCGTGCGGAAGAAAAAGTCGATCGGACCGTACGTCCCGAGGAGGTGGCTTCCCGTCAGGACGTTCTCGAGGACCGTCATGTTGGTGAAGATCTCGAGGTTCTGGAAGGTCCGCACGATCCCGTGCCGGGCGACGGCGTGCGGCGGGAGCCCGGAGATCCGGTTCCCCTCGAGGAGGATCTCTCCCCCCTCCATGCGATAGAAGCCGGTGATCACGTTGAACAGCGAGGTCTTCCCCGCCCCGTTGGGCCCGATGATCGCCTGGAGGGAGTGGCGCCGGACGTGGAACCCCACGCCGGAAAGCGCGACCACCCCGCCGAAGCGCAGGGTGATCCCCTCGCCGTGGAAATACATCTCCTTGTGCGCCTGCCCGCTCACCGGTCCCCGCC
>JACZKY010091742.1_pt1 | contig 20348 bp, 17 predicted proteins | sample 8237611 | NCBI WGS metagenome assembly JACZKY01 (sample SAMN16148055, study PRJNA663545) | marine sediment metagenome | biome: sediments and biomass from bioreactor inoculated with such sediments; feature: coastal sediments; material: methane- and iron-fed bioreactor; isolation source: Bothnian...
GACCTGGATGGAAAGAATGCCCGCGACCTCGCTCATCGGGCGCAGAAGCGGCAAGCCTCCCCCGGAGGTCACCGTCTCGTAGGCGATGGCGGTGACGCGGCGCTTCAGGAGCTCCTCCGTGAGCTCCCTGCAAGCGGCAAGATGAAGGAAAGTGAACAAGGCGGAGGAACCGGACAAGTGAGGGTACTCGGCGGAAACCGGTTCCTTGACCTTCGCCACGAGATCCGAGGCCCAGGCTTCCGCCGCCGCGACGATTTTCGCGCCGGCCCGCCGGTACGAATCGTCGGGGAAACCGCTCGCTTCGCCGGCGCCGGTTTCCACGACAACCTCGCATCCCCCCGCCCGAAGGTCCCTTACTCCTTCCGGCGTCAAGGCGACCCGGTTCTCTCCCGATTTGAGTTCGCGCGGGACGCCTATGCGCATGGAATCACCCCGCGGGATGGCGATGTCCCACCCCGCGGGGGGGGACGGTATCGATCAGGCCTTGCGGACGTTGGCCGCTTTCTTCCCCTTCGGGCCGGTGGTGACCTCGAACTCGACCCGCTGCCCCTCGGCGAGGGTCCGGAACCCGTCGCCCTTGATTTCGCTGAAGTGAACGAAGATATCCTCGCCGCCCTCTTCCGTGATGAATCCGAAGCCCTTCGCGTCGTTGAACCATTTCACCGTGCCTGTAGCCATCCTGGATGCTCCTTCTGCTGCCCCTGCGGGGCCTTTAGTGGCGGTACCATGCGTGGCTTGCGCCGTCTTCCGCTACATCCTATACAGGATTCGCGGGCGGGGTCAATAAAAACACCCGTGAGATTACCGGCCGCGGAACCGTTCCTTTCAACCCGCTTTTCCTGGAACCATTCCCGAAGAAACCGCTTGCGGCATTTACCGGTGATCCGCTGCCCGCGCGTCCGAAGATCGTTCCTGTCCGGGCGCCGTGATCCCGTCGCCCCGGAACGGATCACCCCGCCTCGTCCCCGAGGTAGGCGGCCCGCACCGCGGGATTCCCGCGCAGGTCGGAGGCCTTCCCCTCGAGGGTGATCTCCCCCGTTTCCAGGACGTAGGCCCGGTGCGAGATGGAAAGGGCCATGCAGGCGTTCTGTTCGACAAGGAGGATCGTCGTCCCGGACCGGTTGATCTCCGAGATCAGCAGGAAGATCTCCCGCACCAGAAGCGGGGACAGTCCCATCGACGGCTCGTCGAGGAGGAGGAGGTCCGGCCGCTGCATCAGCCCCCTGCCGATGGCCAGCATCTGCTGTTCCCCGCCGGAAAGGGTCCCCGCCGCCTGTCCCGAGCGCTCCGACAGCCTGGGGAACAGCGTGTAGACGCGTTCGAGCGTCTCCTCCGACTCCTTCCGGGAATTCCGCGCGTACCCGCCCATTTCGAGGTTCTCGAGGACGCTCATGTTCGCGAACACTCCCCGCCCCTCGGGGACGTGGGCCAGCCCCCGGCGCGCGATCCGGTGCGGCGGCAGCCCGGTGATGCTTTTCCCCCCGTGGAGAATGCTTCCGGAGGCGGGGCGCACGACCCCGGAAACCGCCCGCAAGGTGGTGCTCTTCCCCGCGCCGTTCGCCCCGACCAGGGAAACGATCTCCCCCTCCCCCACGGAGAACGAGATGCCCCGCAGCGCCCGGACCGATCCGTAATGAACGCGTAAATTCTCGACGGTCAATAACAATTCATTGTCCCTTGTGCGATCCGTCTTCCGAAACGCTTTTCCCGAGGTACGCCTCGATCACCAGCGGGTCCTTTCGGATCTCGGAAGGGATCCCCGCGGCGATCACCTTCCCGAAGTCCAGCACGATGAGCCTTTCGCAGATCCCCATCACCAGCCGCATCTGGTGTTCGATAAGAAGGACCGTGAGGGAGAACCTCTCGCGGATCTTGCGGATGAACTCCATCAGCTTCGCGACCTCGGAGGGGTTCATCCCGGCGGCCGGCTCGTCGAGGAGGAGAAGCTTCGGGCAGGAAGCGAGGGCCCTGGCGATTTCCAGCTTCCTCTGGTCCCCGTACGACAGGTTCTTCGCGAGCTCCCCGCGCCGGTCCTGGAGCGAGAAGAGCGACAGGAACCCTTCGACCTCCTCCCGCAGCCTCCGCTCCTCCCTGTAAAAGGACTTCGTCCGGAAGACGGCATCGCCCGGGCCGTACCGGACGTGCGGATGGTGGGCGATCCGGACGTTTTCAGCGACCGTAAGCTCCCGGAAGAGGCGGATGTTCTGGAACGTCCGGGCGATCCCCTTCCGCGCGATCTCGTGGGGCGGCAGCCCGGCGATCCCTTCCCCTTCCATCGCCACGGAGCCGCTGTCGGGACGGTAGATCCCGGTGATCACGTTGAAGAGCGTGGTCTTTCCGGACCCGTTGGGGCCGATGATCCCGACGAGCTCCCCCCCGGCGATCCGGAAGTTTACGCCGTCCAGCGCCTTGACCCCGCCGAAATGCCGGACGAGCCCGGCCGCCTCGAGCATCATCGGCTCACCCGGCTCTTTAGGAACGGGAGCTCCCGCACGCCCAGCAGCCCTTGCGGGCGCAGGAGCATCGTGACGACCAGAAGCACCGGGATCAGCACCCACCGGAACTCTAGGTATTCCGGGGGGAGGAACACGCGGAGCCCTTCCAGCAGGAAGATCCACCCGAACGACGCGACCAGCGTTCCCGTCATGCTTCCCAATCCCCCCAGCACGACGATCATCAGCACGTCGAACGACTTGAAGAAGTCGAAGCTGCTCGGGTGGAGGAAGCTGTACAGGTGGGCGTACAGCCCGCCGGCCACGCCCGCGAAGGCGCACCCCAGGGCGAACCCGATCCCCTTGTACCGGTACGTGTCGATCCCCATCGCCTCGGCGGCGATCTCGTCCTCGCGGATGGCGACGAGGACGCGGCCGTAGGTCGAATGGACGATGTTCCGGACCACCAGGACCGCGGCGGCCAGGACGAGGACGACCCAGGGGGTCGAGGTCATCCTCGGGATCCCGGTCATCCCGCGGGCGCCCCCCAGCTGGGGAAGGAACGCGTCGGCGTTGTCGAACAGGACCTTCATGATCACCCCGAAGCCCAGCGTGGCGACACCGAGGTAGTCCGAGGTCAGGCGAAGCACGGGCAGCCCCACAAGCCACGCCAGGAGGCCCGCGGCCAGCCCTCCCGCGAGAAGCGACCCGAGGAACGCCGCCTGGGAGGCGAGATAACCCGCGTCCCCGTACGCGCCGGAAAAGGTCTTCATCAGCAGGGCGGCCGTGTACGCCCCCACCCCGTAGAATGCCGCGTGCCCGAGGGAGAACAGCCCCGTGTACCCGAAGATGATGTTCAGCCCCATCGCCGAGACGGCGACGATGCAGGCGTGCTGGAAGATCTGGACCCAGTACGGGTTGAAGATCGACTCGAGGACCCCCATCTCCCTTCCTTCTAGACTTTTTCCGTCCGCGGCTTCCCCAGGATCCCCGTGGGCTTCCAGAGAAGCACGCCGATGAGGAGGAGGAACGCGATGCCGTCGCGGTACGTCGAGGACAGGTAGGCGGCCGTCATCGTCTCCGACTGCCCCATGATGAGGGCCCCCAGCACGGCCCCCGGGATGCTGCCGATCCCCCCGAGGACCGCGGCCGTGAAGGCCTTGAGTCCCGGCATGATCCCCATGAAGGTGTGGATCTGCGGATAGGCGATCCCGTAGAGGACGCCGCCGACGCCGGCCAGCGCCGCCCCGAGCCCGAACGTGAACGAGATCACGGCGTCCACGTTCACCCCCATGAGGCCGGCGGTCACGGTGTCGTAAGAGACCGCGCGCATCCCGCGCCCCACCCGGGTCCGGAAAACGATGTACTGGAGTGCCAGGAGGCATGCAACGGTCACCGCCAGGATGATCCCCTGCAGGTTGGTGAAGGTGATCTCCCCCCACTGGAAGGACACGACCCGGAACGGACGGGGAAACGCCTGGAAGTTGGGACCGAACAGCTGGTCGAGCGCCGTGAAGTATTCGAGGAACAGCGAGATCCCGATGGCGGTGATCAGGGAGGCGATCCTCGGGGCGTTCCGCAGCGGCCTGTACGCCACCCGCTCGATGCCGATCGCCAGGACCGCGCATCCGAGGACGGCGACGCCGAACACCGCGGGCAGCGGCAGGCCGTACCGTTCGATGGCGTAGAACGCCAGGAACGAGCCGACCATGAAGACGTCGCCGTGGGCGAAGTTGATCAGGCGCACGATCCCGTACACCATCGTGTACCCGAGGGCGATGAGGGCGTAGACCAGACCCAGCTGCAACCCGTTCAGGGCCTGCTGGAGGAAATAGTCCATGCGCCGGCCGGCCCCCGGGGAAACCGGGCGCCTACGGGTTGACCGTCTTCACGAACTTCTGCCGGCCTCCCTCGATCTTCAGGATCGCGGCGCTCTTGACCGCGTCTCCGTTCCGATCGAGGGTCATCTTTCCCGTGACTCCGTGGAAATCCCGGATCGATGCGAGGGCGTTCCGGATCTTCCTCGGGTCGTCGCTCCCCGCCCTGCGGATCGCCTCGAGCAGCAGGTTGGTCCCGTCGTACGCCAGGGTGCCCAGTGCGTCGGGGAGCTGCCCATGCCGTTCCTTGTATTTTTTCACCCACGCCACGACCTCGGGCCGCGTGTCTTCCGGGGAGTAGTGGTTGACGAAATACCCCCCCTCGACGGCGTCGCCCGCGATCTTCACGAGGTCGGGGGAATCCCACCCGTCGACGCCGACCAGCTGGGCCTTCACCCCTTTCTCGCGGGCCTGCCTGGCGATCAGCCCCACCTTGCTGTAGTAGTCGGGCAGGTAGAGCACGTCCGCCCCGGACGCCTTCACCTTGGTGAGAAGCGCGGAGAAATCCACGTCGTCCTTCCCGTAGGCCTCGTACGCGACGATCTTCCCGCCCGACCTCCCAAAGCTTTCCCGGAAGACCTCGGCGATCCCCTTGGAATAGTCGTTCGATGCGTCGTACAGCACCGCGGCGCTTTTCCTCTTCAGCGTCTCGCGGGAAAACCGGGCCATCACCGCCCCCTGGAACGGGTCGATGAAGCAACTGCGGAACATGTAGTCCTTCCGCTTTCCGTCCGCCACCGTGATCTTCGGGTTCGTCCCCGTCGGCGTAAGCGCGGGAATCCGCGCGGCCTGGACGATGTCGGATACGGGAATGCTCGCCTTGGAGGTGACCGCGCCGAGGATCGCCCTGACGCGATGTCGGTTCACCAGGAGGTTCGCCACGTTCGCGGCTTCCGTGGGGTCGTTCTTGTCGTCCTGGATCACGTAGACGACCTTCATGCCGGCCACGCCGCCCTTCGCGTTGGCCTCCTCGACGGCGATGAGGAAGGAGTTCTTCACCGACTCCCCGAAGGTTTTCACGTCCCCCGACAGCGGCGTGATCAGGCCGATCAGGATGTCTTTCGCGAAGCCGGGGGTCGCCGCAAGGCAAGCACCCATGAGGACCGACAGGAAGACCATGGATACGCGTCTCATCGTGCCTCCGTAAAACGGGACGCAGAACCGGGACGTTCTTCGAACCCGCGGTATTTCCGCAGAAGCGGGTCAGACATCGATCGGCAGTATTTTACCGCCGCCCGTCTCGGGGTGTACACCTTTCACATGAGGGTTTCGGCGAAAAACGCCTTCATCGCCTCCCAGGATCGCCGGTCCGCCCTCTCGTTGTAGGCCGCACCCTTGGAATGGTCGCCACCCGCCTCCGGATTCGTGAAACTGTGGACGGCGCCCCCGTAGGCCACGAACTGCCAATCCACTCCGCCCTTGCGCATCTCCTCCTGGAACTCCGCGACCTGGGCGGGCGGGACGAACGGGTCGTCGCCTCCGTGCAGTACCAGCACCTTCCCCCGGATATTCTTCGCATCCTCGGGCCTCGGCGTGTCCAGCCCGCCGTGGAAACTCACCACGGACCGGAGGTCGGCCCCGCCCCGCGCCAGTTCGAGGACCGTCGTCCCCCCGAAGCAGTACCCGATCGCGGAAAGCCGCGCCGGATCCGCCAGCGGGTGCCTGCCGAGCACGTCGAGCCCAGCCGCCGCGCGCGTCCTCATCAGCTTGCGGTCCCCCTTGTAGATGCCCGCGAGGGAGGCGGCCTCCTTCGAATCCTTCGCCCGGACGCCTTTCCCGTACATGTCGAGCGCGAACGCCACGTACCCCAGCCGGGCCAGCCCCTCCGCCCTTTTCCGGACGTACGGGTTGTGCCCCATCCACTCGTGGACCACCAGGACGCCGGGCCTTTTTCCCTTCACCGAATCGTCGTGCGCCATGTACCCTTCGAGGACCACGTCCCCGTGCCGGTACTCCACCACCTCGGTCCGGACTTCTGCCCGCCCGATGGAAACCGTTAGCAGGAACAACCCCGCGGCCAACGCCATCGTCGCCGATTTCATCCCCGTTCCTCCTTCCTTCGCCCTACACCAGGGGTCGCGTTTCCACGACCCGGAAATAAGCGACATGTTTCACCGCCCCCGGATCCGCCGGGACGATCGAACGTACCCGCTCGCGGATCTTCTCGAGCATCTCCCCGGCATCCTCCGTCCGCGAGAGGGCCAGGATCAGGCGCGCGCCCCGGAATCCTTCCCCCGGGGCGAAATACGCGTAGGAGGCGTTCGGATTCTCCCGCACGTTGTCCCAGGTCCTCCCGTCCGCCATCCCCCACGCCACCGTTTCCCCGTCGACGACATGGGGAACCGCGTATACCGCCGTGTTCACGACACCCGCCTTCGACGCGGTCGCGATGATTCCCTTTCCTCCGGGTTTCAGCATCTCCACAAGGTTCATCCGGTCTCCTTTCCGATGCATCGTTCGATCAGTTTCCTGTCCGCTCCCGGAAGCGCCCGCTTCCGCTCCCCTCCCGGCCGGAACCAGCCCGCGCCATCGCCGGAGGGCAGCTCCCCTCCCGAGACCGAGCAGAGGAATCCGTGCAGCGTGATTCGGTAGTGGGAATATGCATGCCCCACGCTCCCCACTTTCCTTTGAATCGCGATCCGTACTCCGAGTTTCTCCCGGATCGAACGTTGGAGGGCGTTCTCGAGCGACTCTTCCTGTAGCCGTTTTCCCGACGGGAAGGCCCACAACCCTCCCAGCAGCCCTTCCGTAGGCCTCCGCAGGAGGAAATACAGCCCGCCGCCGCGGCGAAACAGCGCCGCGACGATGTCTCGGTGAGGGACGGCCTTGCGGGAGCTCGCGGGAGGAATCTCCCCCTGGATCCCGGCGGAAGAGGCTGCGCAGTCCGCTTTCAAGGGGCAGTCGCCGCATCGCGGCGATTTCGGCAGGCACACCGCGGCACCCAGATCCATCAGGGCGAGGGCGGTTTCCCGCCCCTTACCCTTAGCGACCAGGCGGCCGGAGAGATCCCAAAGCCGCTTTTCCGAGGCGGCCGAGCGCAGCTTTCCCCGCACGGCGAACAGGCGGGCGACGACCCGCCGAACGTTGGCGTCGAGGATCGGCTCGTCCCGGCCGAAAGCGATGGACGCGATCGCCCCCGCCGTCGACCGCCCGACGCCGGGAAGCTTCACAAGTTCCTCCGCCGTGGAGGGTACCTTCCCGCCGAACCGGTCGAGGACGATCCTCGCGGCGCGATGCAGGTTTCTCGCGCGGGCGTAGTACCCCAACCCCTCCCACGCGGAAAGGACGTCGTCCAATGCGGCGCAGGCAAGGGAATCCAGGTCGGGGAATCGCGCGAGAAAACGGGAGTAGTAGGGAGCGGCCGTCTCCACCCGGGTCTGCTGGAGCATGACTTCGGAGAGCCAGATCCGGTAAGGATCCCGGGTTTCCCGCCATTCCATCTTGCGGGCGGCGGTCCGGAACCAGCGCAGGAGGGACGCGGAGAGACGATCGAAAGGGAGGTTCCCGCGGCGGATGGCCGGCGCGCGCATTGCGCCGGTCCGCCCGCCCGCCGGATCCGCGTACCGCCCCTTAATCTTTTTCGAGCAGCGAACAGAACACGTCGTGATGCTCTTCCTCGTCCTTTAGGATCTGCCGGAACAGCCCCTTGGTGGTATCGTCCCCGAGCTTCGCCGAGACCTCGATCCCCTTCCTGTAAAGCGCGATCGCGCCCTCTTCGTCCTTTTTATCGGCCGCCAGCATCTTCGCCAGCGTCTCGCCGACGAAGATCGGGGTGGGCTTGGTCGTGGGGATGCCGCCGAGATAGGCCAGCCGCTCGGCGAACGCCTCCGCGTGCTTCATCTCCACGATCGCGAACTTCTTGAACACGTCCCGGACCGCGTAGCCCTGGACCCCCTTGCAGAGGACGTGCTGCCACATGTACTGGACGGATACCTGGATCTCCCGCGCGATGGACTCGTTCAGCAGTTCCAGCAGTTCCTTCGATGCCTTCTGCGTAGACATTTCGTCAGGCCTCCCTATGGATTTCGGTATTGCGAGGAAGTGCAATCAGGATATATTCTTGCATGGAAATCGCCCCGCCAGAAATGTTTTCGCGTATCCTTGATCGGTATCCGCTCGAACTTGAAACGGAGGATTCCCATGGTCCGCGACGTGATTATCCTGGGGTCCGGCTGCGCCGGATCCACCGCTGGGATCTACACCGCACGCGCCAACCTGTCCCCCCTCGTCCTGGAAGGCAGGGAGCCCGGAGGACAACTCACCATCACCACCGATGTCGAAAATTTCCCCGGCTTTCCCGATGGGGTCCAGGGGCCGGAACTTGTCGACCTCATGCGGAAGCAGGCGGAGCGGTTCGGGGCGGAATACAAGCTCGAAACCGTCACCTCCGTGGACCTTTCGAAACGTCCGTTTACCGTAAGGACCGAGGAGAACGCGTACCACTCCCGCACCCTGATCGTCGCCACGGGCGCGTCGGCCAGGCTCCTCGGGCTGGAATCGGAAAAGAAGCTCATGGGACGAGGGGTCTCCACCTGCGCCACTTGCGACGGGGCGTTCTTCCGGAACCGGGAGGTCGCGGTGGTCGGGGGAGGCGACACGGCCATGGAGGAGGCGAACTTCCTCACCCGGTTCGCGTCGAAGGTGATCGTGATCCATCGTCGCGACCAGTTTCGCGCGTCGAAGATCATGGTGGATCGGGCCCACGGGAACCCGAAGATCGAGTTCGTCCTGGACACCGTCGTGGCGGACATTCTCGATCCGGTGAAGGGGCAGGTCACCGGGATCGTTTTGAAGAACCGGAAGGACGGCTCGGAAACGATGCGGAAGCTGGACGGGGTCTTCATCGCCATCGGGCACGATCCGAATACGAAGGTCTTCGGCGGGCAGCTGGAACTCGAAAACGGCTATATCGTGCTTCGCGACGGAGCCCGCACGAGCGTCGACGGGGTGTTCGCCGCCGGGGACGTCCACGACAAGGTATACCGCCAGGCGATCACCGCCGCCGGTACCGGATGCCGCGCGGCGATGGAGGCGGAACGGTTCCTCGAGGCGGAAGGCCGTTGAAAGTCTTCCTTGCCCGGCTTGCCAACACCGGACGCGATGTGTTAGCTTGTACCTGATTTGAGCACCCGTGGTTTCCCATTCCTCCGGTTTCCCCGTCCCTGCGGATGTTGCATGCCCGAGACGTTCGTCGCCCGTCAACCGACAACCATCGATGAACAAGGAGAATGATTAAGAATATGCCGTTTCGCGATTTCGGTTTATCCCCGGAGATTCTCCGGGCCGTGCAGTCCATGAAATACACCAAGCCGACCCCCATCCAGGAAAAAGCGATCCCCCACGTCCTGGAGGGTCGCGACATCCTGGGAACTGCCCAGACGGGCACGGGGAAGACGGCGGCGTTCGCGCTGCCCATCCTCCAGCGCCTCTCGGGGGACGGGAAGGCGAAACGCGGCCGCCGGCCGGTCCGTACCCTGGTGCTCACCCCCACGAGGGAACTGGCCGTGCAGATCGGAGAAAGCTTCGCCGATTACGCCGTCCACACGGGGTTGCGGCACACGACCGTCTACGGCGGCGTAAGCCAGCGCCCGCAGGAGCAGGCGCTCCAAAAAGGGGTGGACATCCTCATCGCCACGCCGGGCCGGCTTCTCGACCTCATGAACCAGAAGCTCATCGACCTGTCGGTGGTGGAGATCTTCGTCCTCGACGAGGCGGACCGGATGCTGGACATGGGCTTCCTCCCCGACATCCGCCGGGTGATCGGGAAGCTTCCCGCCCAGCGCCAGACGCTGCTGTTTTCCGCCACGATTCCTTACGACATCTCCCGGCTGGCGGAAACGATCCTTCGCGACCCGGTGCGCGTTTCCGTCGCGCCCGCCTCCGCCCCGGCGGAGAGCGTGGACCATTTCATCTATTACGTCGAAAAGGCGGAGAAGGCGTCGCTGCTCAAGGAACTGCTGTCCGACGACACCGTCAAGAACGCCCTGGTGTTCACGCGGACCCGCCACGGCGCCGACCGGGTGGAACGGACATTGAGCCGCGCCAACATCCGGACCGAGGCGATCCACGGCGACAAGTCCCAGGGGGCCCGTGAACGGGCGCTTTCCGCCTTCAAGAAAGGGACGATCCGCGTCCTGGTGGCCACGGACATCGCCGCGAGGGGGTTGGACATCGTCGAACTGTCCCACGTCTTCAATTACGACCTTCCGAACGAGCCGGAAGCCTACGTTCACCGCATCGGGCGCACCGGGCGGGCGGGACTGTCGGGTATCGCCGTCTCCTTCTGCGCCTTCGAGGAGCGTCCCTTGCTGGCCGAAATCGAGCGGCTGATCCAGAAGCACCTCACGGTCGTTCCGGAACATCCGTTCGCCTCCCCCGCGAAGGCGGGCCCTCCGAACTCTCTCGAACGGGGTCGCCCGGAGCCGCGTCCCCGCCCGTACATGATCACGGTGGACTCGTCGTTCCTCTCCGCGATGCGTCCCGCGCCGGGCGAATCGGCCCCTTCCCGCGCCTCGCGCCACGCGGAAGACGAAGCCCGTCCGACCGCCGGGTCCGGAGGCAGGAAGAGCCAGCATCGCGTCGCCGGCCCGCCGGCGCGCGCCTTCCGCAAGTAGCGTGCAAGGCCGCCACGTACCGGCCCACCCGTACCTGCTCCTCGTGATGGCCACCCTGTTCTGGTCCGGGAATTTCGTCCTGGGCCGGGCCGTGACCGAGCACATCCCGCCGATCGGTATGGCCTTCTGGCGATGGGCGGTGGCGCTCGCCGTGCTGCTTCCCTTTTCCCGGCCGCACCTTTCGGCGCAGTGGCCCGCGATCCTCCGGTCGTGGAAAACGGTGCTCCCGCTGGGCATCCTCGGGATCGGCTCGTTCAACACCCTGGTCTACATCGGCCTCCATGAAACGACCGCCACGAACGCGATCCTCCTCAATTCGGCCTGCCCCGCCTTCATCCTGGCGATCTCCTTCGTCATCCGGAGCCAGATGGCGACTTCGCGCCAATGCGCCGGGATCGCGGTTTCCCTGCTCGGGGTCGCGACGATCGTCGGCCGGGGATCCCTCGGGAACCTTCTCTCCCTCTCGTTCAACCGGGGGGACATGTGGGTGCTCACCGCGGTGCTCTGCTGGGCGTTCTACACCATCCTGCTGAAACGGCGGCCGGAGGGGGTCCACCCGCTCGCGCTGCTCAGCGTCCTCATGGGGATCGGCGTGGCGTGCCTGGCCCCCCTGTACGCCTGGGAGATCGCCCGGGGATCGCGGGTCACGCCGGACGCCGCCACGATCGGCAGCCTGCTCTACCTTGCGCTCCTTCCGTCGCTGGCGGCCTACGTCTTCTGGAACCAGGCGGTGGAGGAACTGGGCGCGAACCGCGCGGGGGCGTTCTTGCACCTGATGCCGGCGTTCGGTTCCCTCCTGGCGGTGCTGCTCCTGGGCGAGGCGTTCCGGCATTTCCACCTGGCCGGGATCGCCCTGATCCTCATGGGGGTCACCCTGGCCGGCGCCTCATCTCCGGCGTCGCGCCCGACGACGACGCCACAAAGGAGCGGGTGACCGTTACCTCTCGCCGGGACACTTGTCCCCGCAGGAGTCGCATCCCCCCTCTTCCTCCTCTTTCTCCTTTTCCTGCTCCGGCCCCCTGGCGGCGCGGCGCAGCACCTCGATCCGGTCGGCCACCTTGCGGTAGAAGGTCCCCTCCGGGTACGTCCCGTCCTCCCCCGGTTCCCCCGGCGACATCCCCGTCAGGATCTCGATCCCCTCCTCGATCCGGTCGATCGTGTGGATGCGGAAGGTCCCCGCGCGGACCGCTTCGACGACCTCGTCCTTCAACACCAGGTTCCGCCGGTTCCTGCTCGGGATGATCACCCCCTGGGTCCCGTCGAGCCCGCGCAGGCCGCAAAGGTCGAAGAACCCCTCGATCTTCTGGTTCACCCCACCGATGGGCTGCACGGTGCCGTTCTGGTCCATCGATCCGGTGATCGCGATCCCCTGGCGGACCGGCACGCCGGAGATGGCGGACAGCAGCGCGTACAGCTCCGCGCACGTGGCGGAGTCCCCCTCGATCATGCCGTAGAGCTGCTCGAAGGTGAGGGAGGCGGTGAGGCTGATGGGCGCTTTCCCGGCGAACATCCTCCCGAGGTAATTCGTCAGGATGAGGACCGCCTTTTCATGGATCTTCCCCGACATCTTCGTCTGCCGCTCGATGTTCAGGACCCCGCCCCTGCCGACGTACACGCTGGCGGTGATCCGGGACGGTTTGCCGAAGCTGTGGTCCCCCGCGTCGTAGACGGCCAGCCCGTTCACCTGCCCGGCGAGTTCCCCCCCGGTCTCAACGATGAACGACCCTTCGGCGGTCAGCTCCTGCAGCCGTTCCTCGATCATGTTGTTCCTGTGGATCTTCGCCCGGAGCGCCCGCTTCACGTGGGCGCCCGTGACCACTCCGGATTTCTCCTTCGCCGCCCAGTAGTGGGCCTCCCGAAGCAGGTTGCAGATGTCGCTGAACTTCGTCGAAAGCTTCCCCTGGTCCTCGGCCAGCCGGACGCCGAAATCGACCACCTTCGCAACGCCGTCCGCGTCGAACGGGAGCAGATCCTCCTCCCGCGTCTTGGTCGCAACGAACTTGGCGTAATGATCCATGCTGTCGTCCGTCCGCGCGATCCTGTGATCGAAGTCGGCCTTCACCTTGAACAGCTCCCGGTATTCCTCGTCGAGGCTGTACAGCATGTAGTAGATCTCCGGGTTCCCGATCAGGACGATCTTCACCTTCAGAGGGATCGGCTCGGGCTTCAGCACCGCGGTGGACACGAGGCGGTACTGCTCCGCCACGTCCTCGATCTTCAACTCCCCCTGCCGCACGGCCCGCTTCAGGGCGTCGTACGAGAACATGTTCCGCAGCAGGTCGATCGCATGGAGGACGAGGAAGCCGCCGTTGGCCTTGTGGAGCGCTCCCCCCTTGATCATGGTGAAATCGGTGATGGCCGCCCCCATCTGCAGCTTGTGCTCCACCCGCCCGAAGAGGTTGAAGTAAGTCGGGTTGTTCTCGAAGATGCAGGGAGCCCCGCCGGATCCCCCGTTGTTCACGACCACGTTCACCGAGTACCGCTGGAAATCGGGATCCGGCTTCGGGAGCTTGAGGAACGGCATCTGGGGGTTGGGCCGCTCTTCGCCTCCCCCCTTGAAATCGTCGATGTTCGCCAGCACGTCCTCCCGAACCCCGTCGAGGTACGTGTTCAGCTTCGCGTTCCCTTCGTGCTTCTTCCGGACTTCCTCGAGGCCGTGCCCCAGGACGGACAGCGCCGCAGTGCGTTCCAGGTCCGCAAGCGACCTCTTGGTCTTCTTGTCCTCCTCCTTGATGACGCGGACGACGTCCTCCAGGCGCCCGTGGATCCGCTTTCCGCGGTCCTGCATCTCGGCCTTCTTCGCCTCGTCGAGGGTTTCGTACTCCTCCTCCTTGATCGGCTCTCCCGCGGCGTTCACCGCGACGATGTTGTACCCGTTGACGGCCCGGTGGATCTTGAACCCCCAGGATTCGGCCTGCTGCTCGAACGCCCCGAAGAGCTCCTTCTGCTTGGCCTGGAACTCCTCCACGATCCGCCCCTTTTGCTGGTCGTACTCCTTCGAATCGAAGACCTTCGGGATCGTGGTCCGCAGGTAGGCGACCAGCTCCATCATGTCGCCCTGGAACTCCGGGCCGCGCCCCGGCGCAAGGGAAATGGCCGACGGTTCCGTGGGATCGCGGAAATTGAAGACGTAGACCCAGTCGAGGGGCACGGGATCCGCCTTCGCCTTTTCCGTGATGAATTGGCGCACGGCCGAGGTCTTTCCCGTCCCGTTCTCCCCCAGGGCGTAGATGTTGAAGCCGAGGCTTTCCATGTTGAGGCCGAAGTCGATCGCGTCGAGGGCGCGCGCCTGCCCGACGAAGCGGGTCAGCGGGGAGACCTCCCTGGTGGTGCCGAACCGGAAGCGCGCGGGGTCGCAAGGAAGATGGATCTCTTCGGGTGCAAGGGTCCTGGCCATGTCAGCTCCTGGAGTGGTGTCGTATGGTCTTTCCTTTTATTTGATCAGAAAATCGACGCGGCTGTCCTTCAGTTTCTCTTTCTTCTGCGGCCCGGGGGACTTCGACTCCACGATAAAGACCCTTCCGGGCTCCACCTTGCCGTCCGCGACCAGGGCGTCCCGGACCCGCGTCGCACGGTCCACGGCGAGCTGCCGCAGGTCGCTTTCCGTCACCCGGACGTGCGTCGTCATCAGCTTCTCCATCTCGGGGACGGGCAGATCCTTCGCCATGCCGAGAAAATTCCGCGGCTTGGGGAACTTTTCCTCCTTGTAGGCGAGCGCCAGGTACTTCGGGTACTCCGCGCTCTCCACGCGCACGTTGTCGAGGGCGGGCGCGGGTTGCCCGGACTTGACGAGCTCCTTCACCTTCTGCGCCGCGAGCTTGCGCCGGAAGATGGTTTCCCGGAGCGCGTCCGGGTCGTGTTCCGCGTCCACGCGTCCCTGGATCTCCAGTTTCAGGGCGGGCCGCTCGTTCAGGGCCTTCGCGAGATTCGAAATCTTTCCCGCCCCGGCCGCGGGGATGTCGGAACGCCCCGGGTCGAATTCGAGATACGAGAGCTCCTCCCCCCCCCCGCCGAACATCGACCCGATCAGGGCGAAGGGAGAGGTGGCCGCCTTGACCAGGAGGTTCCCGATGATCTTCCACACGATCCGCCAGACGCTGAACTTCGGGTCGTCGATCCGCCCCGTGACGGGAAGGTCCAGGTGGATCTCCCCCTTCCGGTCCTTGAGGAGCGAGACCGCCAGCCGGACGGGAAGCTTGGTCGCTTCGGGGCTGTCCACCGAATCCCCGAAGGTGAACTGGTCGAGGAACACCTTGTGCTCGGCGTCGAGCATTTTCCTTTCGATGTGGTACGAAAGGTTCAGCGTGAGCTTCCCCTTCCGGATCCCGTAGCCGGCGTACCGGCCGGAGTACGGGGTGAGTGGAGACAGGTCCATTTCCTTGAAATCGACCTTGAGGTCGAGGAAGAGCTCCTTCGCCAGCGGGTTGATCTTCCCCTTGATCTCGAGGGGGGCGGAATTTTCCAGCTTCCCTCGCAAGTCGACATCGGCCAGCAGCTCTTCCCGCGAAGAGAGGCCGGAGACTCGGCCGCCGATCTCCACAAGGCTGGCCGAGTAGTTCGGCTTCACGAACCGGTCGCTGAAGTTCACGTCGCCGCCCTGGAGCGTCACGACGTCGATCCGGACGGGCACCTCGGGGGAAGCCGCCGCCCCCGAGGGCGCCGCGTTGTCCTGCGCCGTCTTCGCCGCCGCGTTGTCCTGCGCCGCGTCCTTCCCTGCGATCCCCTGGACGTTCAGCGTCCCATCCGCGTTGACGATGATCCGGGAATAGAAGTCGGTCAGGGCGATCTCCCGGATCGCGACGCTCGTCGGCTGGTACCCCACGTCCACCCCGCCGAAATGCAGCGTTTCGAACTTGAGGAACTCCTCGCCCTGCGCCTTGTCCATGGAAGAGAACCCGTTCACGGACGCATCGCCCTTGTACCCCGCCCGGAGCGTGCCCCCCTTCGGCGCGTCGATCCGGACGCTCCCTTCCGCCGAGACCGCGCCGCCCGTCATCAGCACCTTCACGTTCTCCGAAAAGTAGGGCTGCAGTTGAACGATCGGGAGGGTTTTCGCCCGGAGTTTCCCGGCCATCGACGCGGGATCCAAGGAGAAGGAACCGGCCAGCGACAGGTTTCCTTCCCGGTTGTACTTCGTGGAAAAGGAAAACGTTCCTTTCCCGTTCCTCGCGGTCGTGACGTTTTCCGCCCGGAGACGCAATTCGTCGAAGTCGAGCGCGACGGGAGGATTCGTGGCGCCGTCCTCGAACCGGACGGCATACCGGTCGATGGACGCTTTCTTGAGCGTAACGACCCACGGCTTTTCCGCAGCTTTCTTACCGGCGGCCTTCGGCGGCGGCTTCTGCGGCAAGCCGGCTGAAGGCGCGCTGTCGGGGACCAGCCGGGAAACGTTCATCACCCCCCCGGGAAGGCGGCGAACCGCGACCCGGCCTCGGCCCGTGGCGATCTCGCCGATCACGATCTCCCTGCCGCCCGGATCGAGCCGGCCCTCTTTCACGGAAACCACGGGGATGTCGAGGAACACGTCCTTCTCGTCCCTCTGCCGCATCCGCAGCTGCCGGATCGCCGCCCCCAGCCCGTGAAGGAGGAACCGCCCCCCGTCGGGTCCTTGCGCGTAGCTGTATCCAGTTTGAAGGTCCAGGGTCCCCCGGACCACGTCGAACAGGACGGAATCCCTGTAGTAGGGAGCGTATTTCCCGAGCGCGAGTTTCCCGGCCGTGAACGTCCCTTCCGAAGCGAACGGGGAAAGCGACACGGATCCTTTCAACCCGAGAGACTCCCCCGCCTCCGTCGACAGGGCCAGCGATGCGCTCGCCTCCTTCCCCTTTTCGGTGCTCAAGGCGTCCACGTCGATCCGGATGTTTCCCAGGGCGGTCCGGAAAGGGCTCGATCGGGACGCATCCGTAAAGCGCAGTTTTCCCCCGGACAGCCGGATCGAATCGACGGAGAAGACGGACTCACTTGCGTCATCCCCGCGTTCGGGAGAAACCGTCCGACCGCCTTCTCCGGCTGAATTATCCACCGGATTTCCACTTTTGTCTTCAGTAGATAGAGCCATAAAATTCAACTTTTCATTTCGATCCAAAATGACGTCGATTTCCGGATTCAGGGCCGTGATGGAAGCGAGACGGAACTCCCGCGACCCCATGTCGGCAGGGGATACGACGGCCCTGACCGACGGCAGGAAAATCATCGGGCTTTTGTCCTTGCCCGTGATCCGGACGTCGCGCAGCATCGCGTATCCGTCGACGCGGACGATCGGTGGCCCGTCCTCGCGTTGCAGGAACGAGAGGATCGCCTGCACGTCGAGATGGGCGGAAGGAACCTCGTAATCCCGCCGGAAAGGCACGTATTCGAGATATTTGGGAATGACGAGGTCTATGATGTTGATATCGAAGGAGGTCTCGAGCGAATCATGGAACAGCTTGGTATGCCCCTTGAGGGACACCGCGTCCCCATTCACCACCGCGGAGAACGCCGGCTGTATGTACCGGTCGACGTGATACCGAAGGTTCGATACAAACGGGACGGACACCTGGATTCCCTGGACGACGTGCCGAATCCCTTTCGGTCCGTCGACAAAATCGACGTGCCCGTCGATCAGCTGGATATTATTAAAGGAAAACTTTAAGGGTTTCGACTCTTGTTTCGGTTTTTTGGCAAGTTCTTCCATTATATCCGTGAAATTATACGAGCCGTCCGGCCGGCGAACGATGCTTACGTACGGCTTCCTGATGCGGATCTCCCGGAGGACGGGGCCGCCGCGGATCACGGAAGCCAGTTCCAGGTTCGCGAAGATTTCCTCCGCGGAAACCCACTTTTCAGGGGTGTCCCGCTCTGAGATCTCCACTCCCAGGACGGAGACGACGAGGGCGAAGGGATTCAGCCGGACCTCGCGGATGACCGTTTTCCGGTGCAGCGCCTCGGCGATGGCGTCGCGGAGCACGGGCTTCAGGATCGCGGGCAGCGCGAAGAACCCGATGAGGGTGAAGACGCCCACGGCCGCCACGATCGCGAGCAGCCATTTCCTGTACGAGGGCAACGAGCGAATCGCCGCATTCGAGGCCATTCGGAAACCCCCTTAAGGACTCACTCGAACTTGATCATACCTCCATTTCGGGCAGGTAATTCCCCGAACGCGCCGCCCCGTTGACCTTCGCCCGGTGAAGGAAGGCGCTCTGTGCCGCCGGAAGGTTCCCGGGTTCCCCTTTCCACGCTTTCAGCACCGGATCCTGGAGCGCACGCCCGTAAGAAAAGCTGAGCTCCCAGGGATTCACGCCCATCGCGTTCATGGCGTTCAGGTGCTCCGTCGCCTGCCGGGGCGTCTGGCCCCCGGAGAGGAACACGATCCCCGGAACCGCGGCGGGCACCGTCCTCAACAGCGTGCGCACGGTTTCCTCCGCCACCCGGGACACGTCGGCCTGCGCCGGGCACTTCTTCCCGGAGATCACCATGTTGGGCTTGAGCAGCGTCCCCTCCAGGCGCACCCGGTGCCCCGCCAGTTCCGCGTAGACCTGCGAAAGGAGCTCGGCGGTCACCTCCCCGCAGCGTTCGATCGTGTGCCCCCCGTCCATCAGGACCTCGGGCTCCACGATGGGAACGATGCCGGCCTCCTGGGACAGCGCGGCGTAACGGGCCAGCGCGTGGGCGTTCGCCCGGATGCAGTAGGCCGTGGGAATCCCTTCTCCGATGTCGATGACCGCGCGCCACTTGGCGAACCGCGCCCCGAGCTCCCGGTACTGCGCAAGGCGGCCCCGCAGGCCGTCGAGCCCCTCGGTGACCTTTTCCCCCGGGAAGCCCGGCAACGGCTTCGCCCCCTCGTCCACCTTGATCCCTGGCACGATCCCACGGCTCTCGAGAAGACGGGGAAACGGGATCCCGTCAGAGGATGCCTGGCGGATCGTTTCGTCGTACAGGATCGCGCCGCTGATGTATTCGGAAACCCCGGGAGTCGTGAACAGCAGCTCCCGGTACGTCCGGCGGTTCGGTTCCGTCGACGGAAGGCCGATGCCCTGGAACCTCTTCTCGATGGTCGGGCCGCTTTCGTCCGCGGCCAGGATCCCCTTTCCGGGCGCGACCAGGGACCGCGCGGTGGATTCGAGGCCGCTCGCATTCGCATTCATGTTCTTCCCCCCTGTGGATCCGTGAATATCTCGGACTATAAGTGGATTCCCGTTCCCGTTTCGAGGTTTCAGGTTATATTCGAACCATGTCCGGACGGCGGAACAACGACCCCGTGCTAGTCTACTCCACCGATCGGGGGCTCGTGTGCCCGAAATGCCGCCTCCCGATGGCGAAGTGCTCCTGTCGCCGCGAAGCGACCGTGCCGAAAGGGGACGGCATCGTCCGGGTGCGTAGGGAAACCCGGGGGCATGGGGGGAAAACGGTCACCGCCGTGGATGGGATCCCCCTTGCGGGCGACGCCCTGCGGGAACTCTGCTCGGAGCTGAAGCGCCTCTGCGGGACGGGAGGGACCGTCAAGGACGGGGTGGTCCAGATCCAGGGGGACCAACGGGACAAGATCCTCTCTGAGCTCTCCCGGCGAGGATTCACCGTGAAGGCCGCTGGAGGCTGAGAAAGCGGACGGGAGCCCTTCCGTTATCGCGGGGCCACCCTCCTCCCGTCGGTCACCGAGTCTCCCGGGTGGACAATGACCGTTTCCCCTTCCGAGAGCCCGGAGAGCAGCTGCGCGGCGAGCCCGTTCCTTTTCCCGAGCGCCACGTTGCGGATCCTCGCCCGGCCCCCCTCCACCGTGTAGACGGCGTCCCGGTCCCCTGCCCGGAAAACCGCCCCGTCGGGGACCTGCAGCACTTCCTTTTCCTCCCAGAGGATGAACCCGGCCTCCAGGCGGTAACCGTCTCCGATCCGCTCCCAGAGTTTCCGCGGGGAGGTGATGTCCGCGATCACGAGGACCCGCTGCTCTTCCACCCCCAGCGCGGAAATCTTGGTGAACCCCGCCGGCTCCACGACGCGCACCTTCCCCTCCAAAAGCCCCTCGCCTCCCCACCGGTCGAATCGCACGCGGGTCCCCCGCCGGATCCGGACGGCGTCCGCCGAGAGCACGTCCACCTCCACCTCGATCATGCCGGGGTCGCCCACCACCAGCAGCGGGGCGCCCGCCGCCACCACCCCTTCGCTTTCGCGCGCGACGGCCATCACCCGCCCCGTCGCCGGCGACCTCACGACCACTTTCCCGCCTCCGCCGGACGCCTTTCCGCCCCGGATCAGCATCGCCTTCGCCTGCGCGACTTCATGCCGCGCCGCATCCGCCGCCGCGGCCGCGGAAGACCGGGATGCGCGGGCGCGCCTCGCCTCCGATTCCACCCGGTCCAGCGTGTCCTTCGGCGTCAGCCCGGCCTCCGCCAGTTGCCGGGTCCTCCCGAGGAGTTCCGCCGCGTATTCGTCCGCCGCCTCCGCCTCCCGGA
>JACZKY010092895.1_pt1 | contig 20263 bp, 13 predicted proteins | sample 8237611 | NCBI WGS metagenome assembly JACZKY01 (sample SAMN16148055, study PRJNA663545) | marine sediment metagenome | biome: sediments and biomass from bioreactor inoculated with such sediments; feature: coastal sediments; material: methane- and iron-fed bioreactor; isolation source: Bothnian...
CGCCTTTTTCGCCGCCGCGACGATCGTGCGGACGAAGATCTCCGGGGTCATCCCGGTGTACCCGCCCTTCAGATCCCCTTCCGACTTGGCCAGCTCGAACGCGACCACGGCGTCCAGCTCCTTCGCCGCCCGCATGATCCCCGGAAGGACGAGGGGGATCCGGATGTTGCACGCCATGACGATCGTCTCGTGGGCCGCCAGGGCGCGGTACACGTCCCGGCCATTGACCGGGCACGCCGGATTCCCCTGGGGAATCGCCTTCGCGGCTTGTTCGGGGATGAATCGCGTGAGCGCCTTGTAGTCCATGGGGAGCCTCCCGCCTTATCGGCCCCCCCATTATTGGAATTTCGGACCCGCTCGTCAAGGCGCTCGCGGCCTCCTCCCGGAATGGCGTGATAGACTGGTCCCAGGAAAACGACCGATCCATGCCCATCGATTCCCACAGAACGGATCCGGCCTCCTCACTTAAGGCGGCGGGGACAGGGCGACATCGCCATCCCCATCGGGCCCTGAGGTACGGATGACCGGACACCGTTCGCCCCTGCGCGTCGGGCGCATCCCGTACGCCAACCTCGTCCCGATCTTCCACGGACTCGACATCGGGGGCGTGCCGGACGGGGTGTCGTTCGTAGACGGTCATCCTTCCGAGCTGAACCGGAGGCTGCGCGAAGGAGAACTGGACGTGTCCCCTTCCTCGTCCATCGAGTACGCCGTCCGGCCGGACCGGTATCTCCTGTGCCCCGGCATCTCCATCTCGTCCCGGCGCCGGGTGATGAGCGTCCTGCTCCTGTCGAACGGACCGCTCCGTCGGCTTCCTCCCGATCCGATCGCGGTCACCGGGAACTCGGACACCTCGATCACGCTCCTCGAGATCCTCCTGCGCGAGTCGCTGGGGCGCGGAAACCTCCTCGTGCGGACGGAGCTTCCCCCGGAGGAGGCGCTGCGCCGCTACCCGGCCCACCTGGTCATCGGGGACGAGGCGATCCGGGCCGCCGTCGACGGCGTGGCGCCGCACGTCACCGATCTCGGGGAGTGGTGGCGGAGGGAGACGGGAAAACCGTTCGTCTTCGCCCTTTGGATCGCCGCCCGGACCGCGTGGGAGGACCGCCGGACCCCTCTCTCACGGTTCGCCGCCGCCCTCCTCGATGCGAAACGGTCCGCGCAGGACGCGATCCGCCGCCGGCAATACCCGTGGGGAGGCCCCGACTGGATCCCTCCCGGTTTCCGGGACGCCTACTGGCGCTGCCTCTCCTACGACCTCGAAGAGGAGGCGGAGGGGCTTTCCCTGTTTTACGAACTGGCGGCGAAGATCGGCCGGATCCCCGCGGCGCCCCCCCTCCGCTTCCTCGAAATCGGTCCGGGGACCGCCGTGGTAAAATAAGGCACCCCGCCGGGAGGAGACAGGATGATCGACAAGGAGATGAAGATCGAGGACGTGCTCCGTCGATACCCGCAGACGATTCCGGTCTTCGAGCGCTACGGCATCGATTGCGCGCAGTGCCAGCTTTCGGAGTACGAAAACCTCGAGCACGGCGCCAAGGTCCACGGGATCGACGTCGCGAGCCTGCTGAAGAGCCTGAACGAGTCGCTGGCGGTGAAAGGGTAGGAGAGCCTTTCAGGCGGGGCGCGAGTACTCGGCCCGGGCGTCGTCGGATTCCCACACGGTGACGCGGGACACGCGCGCCGGAGGCGGGACCGATTTCCCCATTTCCTCGTACAAGTGACGGGCGAGGTTCTCCGACGACGGGTTCATCCCGTCGAACGGCGGGACGTCGTTCAGGTACCGGTGGTCGAACCGGGAGAGAAGGTCGTTCAGCGACGTTTTGATGATCCGGAAGTCGAGGGCGATGCCGCGGTCGTCGAGGGCCGGCGACTCCACCGTGACTTCAACCTGCCAGTTGTGCCCGTGAAGCCGTTCGCAGTTCCCGTCGTACTCCCGCAGGCGATGGGCCGCGGCGAACGACGTGCGAACGGTCAGTGCATACGATCCGGCGCTCATCGCTCCTCCATGGGCGAAAGGATCAACTTCGATTTCGATGCGGCGCGGGTTTGCCAGTTTCGGATCTCCTGGGAGATCCGCGCTTCGAGCATCTCTTCCCGGACCCGCTCCCAGGTCAGGTCCGCCCCGTTCCCTGGGGCGGAAGATCTGCGCGCGAGCTCCTTTTTCACATCCTCGTCCTTTACCTCCACGAACACCGCGACCCGGCGGTTGAAGAAATCCCGGAGGAGCAGTTTCCGGCGGATCCATTCCCGGGTCTCCCCGGGAGCGATCTCCTGTTTGCAGGAGGAGGCGCACGCCGCCATCCGGGATTCCGCCTCCCGCGCGGACTCCTCCAGCACCACGTTGTCCACCGTCCCCAACAGCAGCTTCCGCTGCTCCTGGAGCGCCAGCGTGTCGAGGATCATGCGGTCCCTCGCCTCCCGGGCGGACAGGATCTCTTCCGCGGATCCCGGCATCGCGGCGCACCGGAGGAAGCAGGCCTCCCGCGCGACGTCGGAGAGGAAAAGCACCTCGCCGTTCACCGACGCGGCGGTCGACTCGTAGATCTTGTACCCGTCCGCCGCGTGCGCGAGAGGAGCACGAAGGAGCGCGAGACAGAGGAGGATGGGAACGGATCGTTTCAAGTGGACAGTTCGAAGGAGAAGTCGAGCGCCGGTGCGGAATGCGTGATCGCTCCGACGGCGACCGCGGCCACTCCGGTGCGGGCGTACTCCTCCACGTTCCCGAGGTGGATCCCGCCGGACGCCTCGAGGAGGATCGTTCCGCCGAAGCGCGCGACCGCTTCCCGGACCATCGACGGCGGCATGTTGTCCAGAAGGACGGCGTCCGCTCCCGCGCCGACCGCGGCCTCGACGTCCGGGATCGTCTCCGCCTCGACCTCGACGCGGATGAGGTGATGCGCCCGCTCGCGCGCCGCCGCGACCGCGGGGGCGATCCCTCCGGCCGCCCGGATGCCGTTCTCCTTGATGAGGATCCCGTCCGAAAGGGAGAACCGGTGGTTCGCGCCGCCTCCCACCCGCACGGCGTACTTCTCGAGGACCCGGAGCAGGGGCGTCGTTTTCCGCGTGTCGAGCAGTTTCGTTCCGTACGGCGAGAGCAGGGAAGCATAGAGGGACGCGGCGGTGGCCACGCCCGAAAGCCGCTGGAGGAAGTTGAGCGCCACCCGCTCCGCCCGCAGGAGGGAACCGGCCGGACCGGACGCCTGCCCAACCCGGTCGCCGCGGGCTACCCGGCATCCCTCGGGAGAGAAGGAAACGGAAACGGAGGGGTCGACCTGGCGGAACACCTCCTCCGCCACGGGCCCGCCGCACAGGACCCCGTCGCCCCCCGCCAGAAAGCGGCCCGACGCTTCGCCCTGAAACGCGTCTCCGAAGGGGTCGCCGAAGGGGGCATCCTCGCGGAGCGCGGCGCGGACGATCTCCTCGTACAGGTGCCGGGAAATCACGCGAGGTACCGGCTCACCAGCTCGAGGTTCGTCCCGAGCCTGGCGATCTTCTGCTCCAGCGCGGCCTCCCGGTCCCGAAGCGCTTCGACGATGTCCGGGGGGGCGTTCGCCGTGAACCTGGCGTTTCCCAGCTGTGCGGCCACGCGGGCGTACTCCGCTCTCGCCTTCTCCACCTCCTTGCGCAGACGCTTCGCTTCCTGGCCGAAATCGATCAGGCCCGCCAGGGGGAGGCAGACCTCGATGTCGTTCACCACCGCGGTCGCGTCCTGCATCGGGATGTAGTCGGCGTCTACGTACGCGACCAGCGATGCCCGGGCGAGCCGCCGGACGATCTCCTCGTGGGCGCGCAGGAACTCCAGTTCCTCCACCTGACCTTTCAGGCGAACCTCGACTTTCCTCCCCGGGGGGACGTTCAGTTCGCTGCGGATGTTGCGGACCGCCCGGATGACCTCCATCAGGTGCGCCATCTCCTCCTCGACGTTCTCGTCGGTCGCGCCGACGTCGACGGCGGGGTACGGCCGGTCGTACAGGAGGCCCCGTTCCCCCGGCAAGGCGTGCCACAGCTCCTCGGTGAGGAAGGGAATGAACGGATGTCCGAGCGCGAGGATCGTTTCGTAGACCCGAATCAGAACGGCTCGCTGCACCTGCCGTTCCACCTCGCCCGTCTCGGGGGAAAGCGCGGGCTTGATCATTTCGAGGTACCAGTCGCAGAACTCGTGCCACACGAACTGGTAGAAGGCGGAGCCCGCCTCGTTGAACCGGTACTCCTCGATCCCCCTGCGGACCTCGTCGATCACGCGCTGGAGCCGGGAGAGGATCCACCGGTCCGTCACCGGCAGATCGTCCGGAAGCACCCATGGCGTCGCGTCGTCGACGTGCATGCGGACGAAGCGGCCCGCCTGGTACAGCTTGTTCATGAAGTTTCGGTACCCCTCGACCCGGTCGTCGGACATCCGGATGTCCCGCCCCTGGGCGGCCAGCGCGACGAGGGTGAAGCGGAAGGCGTCCGTGCCGAACCGGTCGATCACGTTGAGGGGGTCGATGACGTTCCCCCGCGTCTTGCTCATCTTGTCGCCCTTCGCGTCCCGGACGAGGGCGTGGATCACCACGTCGCGGAAGGGGGCTTTCCCCGTGAACTCGATCCCCATCATCATCATCCGCGCGACCCAGAAGAAGAGGATGTCGAAACCGGTCACCAGCGCCGAGGTCGGGTAGTACCGTTCGAAGTCTGCCGTCCTTTCGGGCCACCCGAGGGTCGAGAAGGGCCATAGGCCGGACGAGAACCACGTGTCGAGGACGTCCTCCTCCTGCCGGAGGTCGGTCCCCCCGCACGCCTCGCACCGCGCCGGCGGATCGACCCCGACCATCGTCTCCCCGCACCCCCGGCAGTGGAACGCGGGGATCCGATGCCCCCACCAGATCTGTCGGGAGATGCACCAGTCGCGGATATTCTCCATCCACTCGAAATACGTCTTCTCCCACTGGGCCGGGACGATCCGGGTCTCCCCCTCGCGCACCGCGCGGATGGCGGGGGCGGCCAGCGGCTTCGTCTTCACGAACCACTGCATGCTCTCCGAGGGCTCCACCACCGTCTGGCACCGGTAGCAGAGGCCGATGTTGTGGAGGTACGGCTCTTCGCGGACGAGCAGCCCCTCCTCCGCGAGCTTCGAGACGACCGCGTCGCGGCATGCGAACCGGTCCATCCCCGCGAAGGCGCCCGCGTCCGGCGTCATCGTCCCCGATTCGTCGATCACCCGGACGGAGGGGAGCTCGTGACGCCTCGCCAGTTCGAAGTCGTTCACGTCGTGTGCCGGCGTGATCTTCACCGCGCCGGTCCCGAACTCGCGGTCCACCATCCCGTCGGCGACCACCGGGATCGGGCGGTTCATCAGCGGCAGCCGCACGGTCTCCCCCACCAGCCCGGAGTATCGCTCGTCCCTGGGGTTGACCGCCACGGCGGTGTCTCCGAGCATCGTCTCGGGCCGGGTGGTGGCGACGACGACGCCCTGCTCCCCGGACATGCCCGGGTACCGGATGTACCAGAGCGCACCCTTCTTCTCCACGTACGAAACCTCGAGATCGGAGAGCGCCGTGCGGCAGCGGGGACACCAGTTGATGATGTACCGCCCGCGGTAGACGAGCCCCTTCCGATATAGCCGGACGAACGCCTCGCGCACCGCGCGGGAAAGCCCCTCGTCCATCGTGAACCGCTCGCGCTCCCAATCGCACGCCGCGCCCAGGCGCTTCAGCTGCCGAAGGATCGTGCCTCCGCTCTGCTCCTTCCACTTCCATACCCGCTCGACGAAGGCCTCCCGCCCCAGTTCCTGCCGGGAGATCCCCTCCTTCCGCAGCTCCCGCTCCACCACGTTCTGGGTGGCGATCCCGGCGTGGTCGGTTCCGGGAAGCCAGAGGGCGTTGCGGCCGTTCATGCGCGCATACCGCACAAGGACGTCCTGCAGGGTGATGTTCAGCGCGTGTCCCATGTGGAGGGAGCCGGTGACGTTCGGCGGAGGGATGACGATCGAGTACGGCTCCCCAGGCCGGGACGGGTCCGCGTGAAAGGAGCCCGCCGCGACCCAGGCGGCGTACCACCGCTCCTCCACGGATTTCGGGTCGTACGCCTTCTCTTTTTCCGGTTCCTTCTCGTTCATCGCTGACGGCGCTCCATGGATGGGGATGCGGTTCGACGGCGGTCGGACGCGACCGCCCGGACGTTCCCGCGGACCGGGCCCGGGCGGAAGATTACCGGTTCAGCGGGAAGGTTTCCCGGCCTGATCGCGGATCCGGGCGATCTCTTCGCGGATGAGCGCCTCCGCGGTGGCGGGGATCACCTCCCACGCCACCGCCTCGACCGACTCGCGAAGCCGCGCCGAGAACTCCGCGGCGAGACGGTCCGACATCTCCCACATCACCTTTTCCACCGCCTCGGAGGCGACGGCGCGGAAGATCTCCGCGGCCCGCTCGTTGAAGAGCTCCCTCAAGGCGGCGTCCACCGGGCGCGACGGGTCGTTGGGCGCGTCGGAAAAAGACGGAGGCGGCAAGGGGAACGACTCCCCGGCGGAGTGGCGCGCGGCGGCCGGCGTCGTCTGGAGCGGCTCCTCGAACACGGGACCCGGCGTCTCGTCCGGGAAGGGTATCCCCGCCTCCTGGGGCTCCGGGGGCGGAACGGGGGCGCCAGGGGAGACCGCCGCGGAAAACGGCGGTTCGGGCGAGGCCGGAACGATCAGGATCGAAGCGGGCGTTTCCGTCGATGCGAGGTCGGCGGGGGGCAGCGGGACCTCCACGTCCTCCAGATTCTCGATCTCCTCGATCTCCTCCACGGCATCCAGCGGCGGGGAGAGATCGGTCACGGGCGGCGGAGAGTCCCCCGTAACGCCGCCTTCGATGTGTTCCACCGTGGTCGCCGGCGAGAATCCTTCGGAAGGCGGCTCCGCGGAGAAATCGTCCCCGCCCCCTTCGATCTCGTCGAGCGACACGTCGTACTCGTTGAAGGCCGCGGGGATCTTCGCCCCCCCCGTGAGGACCGCGCCGTGGGGCAGATCTTCGCGCGCGACCGGCGCGGTCGCCGCCGGTTTTCCCGCCTCGTCCTCCACCTCCTCCAGGATGTCGCTGAAGTCCCAACGCTCGTCTTCCGCCGCCGTCTCCATCGGCTCCGCCGGCGCCGGGGCCGGCGTCCCCTCGCGCAGGAGAAGCTCGACTTTCTCCGTCAGCTCCCTGGACTCGAAAGGCTTGAAAAGGACGCCTCTCGCCCCGCTGGCCTTGAAGCGCGCTTCGTCGAGGGGAACCATCGTCCCGGAGAGAATGAGCACGGGGATCTTTTCCGTCTTTTCCATGGCGCGGAGTTCCGAGGCGACGGCGTAGCCGTTTATCCCCGGCAGCGTGAGATCGGCGACCACCAGGTCGGGGGAGATCTCCCCCGCGAGGCGAACCGCATCCTCCCCGTTGTCCACCGCGGTGATCGCGATGTCCGAACGGGACAGGGCGAGCTCGAACACCTTCCGTATCGTCAGGCTGTCTTCCGCGAGAAGAAGTTTTTTCACCATGGGCACCCCCGGTTGTTCTTCATTCTAGGTAGATTCCGGCAGCTTTTCAACCAGCAGGAAATCGACCTCGCCGCGGTCTGGGTCGGCCCGGCGCACCCGCACCCGCACGCGGTCACCCAGCGCGATCCTGCGTTTCCGATACTGCCCGACCCACTCCATGCGGTCCGGCGAGAACCGGTACTCGTCGTCCCGCAAGGTGGAGACGTGGACCATCCCGTCGACCATCCACCCGGAAATTTCCACGAAGAAACCCGAGGAGACGAGGGAGGAGACGGTCCCTTCGAAGGCGCGCCCCACCTGGCCCGCCATGAACAGCGCCTTCGCCCGTTGCTCCAGCGCCCTCTCCGCCTCCATCGCCAGCCGCTCCCTCCCCGAGAGATGGCTCCCGATCTCCGGTCCCTTCTCCCGGAGGATCCGAAGGGAATCCGCCGACGCACGATCCCCGAGGGCCGCCTTGAGCACCCGGTGGACGACGAGGTCCGGATAGCGGCGGATGGGAGAGGTGAAGTGGGTGTACCGGGAGAGGGCGAGTCCGAAATGCCCCATCGCCTCGGGGCCGTAGCGCGCGAGCATCAGGCTGCGCAGGAGCATCCTGTGGACCGCCCGTTCGTACTTTCCGCCGCGCGCGAGATCCGCCCACCCCTGGAGGAGGGAAGCCGTGTCGTGACGGCCGGCGGGACGGGAACGGCGAAGAAGCTTTCCGGCCGCCGCCTCGAACTCCTCGATCTTCTCCCGGGCCGGCTCCTCGTGGATCCGGAAGAGGATGGCGTCGCCGCGGCGGGACAGGTACTCCGCGACCGCGGTGTTCGCCAGCAGCATGAACTCCTCGATCAGTCGATGGGATTCGAACCGTTCCGACGGCGTCACCGAGACGGGCATTCCGCCCTCGACGGCGATCTCGGCCTCGGGCAGGTCGAGGTCGAGCGCGCCTCGGCCGGAGCGCGCGAGGGTCAGTCCCCCCGCCGTCGTCGCCATGTCGCGCAGCATCCTCCCGATCTCCGGCGTGATCTTTCCGCCCGCGGGATTCTCTCCTTTCTCCGCGCGATCGGGAACCGAAAGAAAGGCGTGAACCTCGTTGTAGGTCAGCCGCGCGCGGCTTCGGATGACGGAAGGGCGGAAGGAGGGCGTCCCCGGCGTTCCCCCCGGCCGGATCGGCAGATCGACCGTGATCGTGAGACGGTTCACGCCGGGTTTGAGACTGCACACCCCCTCCGAGAGTTCGGGCGGCAACATGGGGATGCAACGATCGGGGAAGTAGACGCTGGTGCCGCGGAGGTAGGCCTCCCGGTCGAGAGACGACCCCGGCTCGACGTAATGGGCGACGTCGGCGATCGCGATGTACAGCCGGAACCGGTCCCCCTCCCGGACGAGGCAGACGGCGTCATCGAAGTCCCGGGCATCCTCCCCGTCGATCGTGACGAAAGGAAGTTCCCGCTGGTCGACCCGCGGCACCGCCTCGTCGCCGTGGCACAACCCGCCGCCCCGGGCCGACAGGCGGACCGCCTGCGGGACGCGCGCCGCCTCCCCGGCCACCGTGTCCGGGAACGAAACGGGGAGATCCATCGAGGACGTCACGGCGAGGAAGAGGGTCTCCATCGTATGCGTCTTCCCGAGGCCCCGCACGACACGGGCCCGCCCATCCTTCGCCCCCTTGGGATACTCCGTGACCTCCGCGAGGACAAGGTCCCCGGGCTCCGCCGCGACGTCCCGCGGGAGGTCCACCTCGAGGAGCAGGTCGGACTCGCGGTCGCGGAAGCGGACGAAGAAACGGTTCCCCGCCGGTGCGTACCGGCCGACAAAGGTCCGGATCCCCCGCTCGAGGATGCGCTCGATCCGTCCGTACGGCGGCGCGCCGCCCCGCCGCCGCTCGAGCCGCACCGCCACGCGATCCTTGGGCCATGCGCCGGAGAGGGCATGACCCGGGATGCGGATCGCGGGCTCTTCGGGGTTTTCCGGGATGACCAGCGGGCGCCCTTCCCGCGTGAACCGAAGCCTGCCTTCCACCATCCTGGCGCCTCCATCGCGCCCGGACGCCGGTGCGCCGTCTGCCGCCCCGGGGATGGCGTGCCTCCCTTTCCCGCGCCGTGGGGGCTTCGCCTCCCGTTTTCCCGCCACTCCGTCGGGGTTCAGGGCTTTCAGCGCGGCCTTGAAGGCGCGTCGCTCCCCCTTCTCCACGCCCGCCTCGCGGTACCAGTCCTTCACGGACGCGCGCCGCTCCTGCAGCGCCTTCGAGTGCTGGCGAATCCACCGCTCCCAATACGCCCGGTCGCGCATGCGCGCGTTCACCCCCCTTTCGGAATCCCCTCCCATCATACCGGGAGCGGAGGCGTTTGCCATCGCTGCCGCCGGACCATGCCGGGGATAATATTTGGGGATTGCCGCGGCGGCAGGTTTTGCGATAGTCTTCTACTTCCGCGGATCGCGTGCCGAAGTGGCGGAACTGGCAGACGCGCCAGATTCAGGGTCTGGTGTGGGCAACCACGTGGGGGTTCAAATCCCCCCTTCGGCACCATGAGGAATTATAAGGGACCCGGATGGGAATCCGTGGTCCCTTTTCATTTCAACCCTTCCTTCCACTCCCCGCACCAATCGATCCGTTCGACTCTTGAAAAATTGAACTCCACATATCCTGTTCCTTTAGAGAATGGTTGCGGAGGATATCGCCTGCATACTCCATGTTTTGCGATAATCTCGTCGCCCCACTCGTTGTGCGTTGCGAACTCCCCGAATTTACAAGAGAGGCAGATCTCTTTTCTCTCCATCCCTCACGCCTCCTTCCCCTTGCGCCGTTTCTCCTTCGCCTCCTTCTCCGCGAGGCAGGCGTCGATCCGCCGTCGGAGCCGTCGGCACCATTTTACCGCCTCTCCCGCGTCTCCCGCACCGCCGCCTGACGTGCGCCCAATGGGAACGCCGGGGTCTCTTCCAGCAGACGCGCGCGACGCTCCATGCGGCGGACCCAGGAGTCACGACCCACCCCGCCGACCGCGTCGCCTCTCGGTTCGCCGCGCGGCCGGATCCTTCCCCGGACCTTCGCCGCGGCTCCCGCCGGTCCCGCCAGGACGCACTCGGGACAGACGTCTCCTTCCATCGCGTCGCCGTCGAGGAGGCGCATCCCGCTGCGCTTCACGAAGTAGCGCGCGCCGCAACAGGCGCACGCGCGGGACGGCGTGTGCGTATTTCCGGAATCCGGGTGGAAGAGGACGATGCGGATCACAGCGGATCGCGAACGCCGCGAGGAACGGCAATTATCCCGGAGGCTTCAGCGGCATCCGGATCGTGGCCGCGCAGCCTCCGCCCCGGTCCTTCGACAGGTGGAGCGCCCCCCCGGCCTGCTCGATGAGATGCCTCGCCACCGGGAGTCCCATTCCCGCGTGTTCAGATCCGGCGCGGGTGGTGAACCGATCCTCGAAGACCTTCTCCTCGAACCCCGCGGGAATCCCCGGCCCCTGGTCGCTCACGGTGATTTCCCACGCCGCGCCGTCGCGGGACAAACGGATCGCCAGTTCCCCGCCGTTCCCGGACATCGCCTCCGAGCCGTTGAACAGGAGCGAAAGGAGCGCCAGCCCGAAATCACGCCGGTCGGCGTGAAGGATCCCCTGGGGAACTTCCGGCGGCGGCGTCACGACGACGTCGTTCCGCCCGAGGTCGTACCGGGAAAACAGCAGGATCTCTGCGATCACGTCCCCGGGGACGAAGGACTCCGGGGCGGGAGGGTGCGGACGGACGTAATGGGCGTATTGCTGGATGATCGCGCCGATCTTTTCCCCCGCGGACAGGATCTTCCCGGCGCTCTCCCGCACCTTCCCATCCTTCACGGCGGAGAGCTGGATGAGCTCGGAGAACCCCAGGACCACGCTCAGGTGGTTGTCCACCTCGTGGGCGACGCCCGTCACCATCCGCCCGAACAGGGCCAGTCGGTACTGCTCCACGGTGTTACGGTCCATGGACCCTCCCGGCGCTCAAATCCGCATCCCGAGGACGCCGCCCGGGCCCCGGCGCTTCGACTCGTACATGAGGTGATCGGCGGTGTCCAGGATCTCTGCGCGCCCGGGGGAGTCGGGAGCGCAGGCGGCGTACCCGACGCTCGCGGTCAAGGAGACGACGGTCTCCCTGCCGATGTCCAGCCGGATGTTCGAGATCCCTGCAGAGATGCGCTCGGCGATGGCGGCGGCGGAGGAGAGTTCGGTCTCGGGAAGGATCACCGAGAACTCGTCCCCTCCGTATCTCGCCGCGATGTCCGTTTTGCGCAGGTGCGCCCCCAGCGCTCCGGCGACCAGCGTGAGCAGTCGATCCCCCGTCGTGTGGCCGAACTGGTCGTTGATCTCCTTGAAGCGGTCCAGGTCCAGCATGATGACCGCCATCGGCCGGCCGTACCGGTTCGCCCGCTCGAGCTCGATGGCGAGCTTCTCGTGGAACGCGCCGTGGTTGTACAGCAGCGTCAGGGAATCCTTCTCGGCCAGCGATTTGACGAATCCGAACAGCTCGGCGTTCTCGATGGCGATCGCGAGGTAGGACGCGAGCACCCGCATCGTCGGAAGCAACTCCGGCTCGAACGCGTTCGGCTCGGGGTGATTCAGCATCAGCACACCGATGCTCTTCCCCTTCGATACGAGGGGGACGCAGAGGAAGGAACGGACGTCCGCTCCTCGTCCGCCGTGGAAAACGATCTCCGAGGAGCTCTTCACGTCGGGGATCCACGCGGGCTCCCCGTTGGAGAACACTTTTCCCGCGATCCCTTCCCCAGGAGCGAGGGTGAACTCCGGCAGGTTCCCGCCGTCGGTTCCCGAGGCGGATTTCGCCACCAGGCGGTCCGTCTCCCGGGAGTACAACATGATGCAGAAGTCGTTCAGGCCAAGTTTCCCCATCACCCGTTCCGGGATGATCCGGTACAGCTCCTCGGGATCGAGGGTCCCGGCGATGACGGTGGAGACCTCCGCCATCGTCCGGAGGTACTGTACGTTCGACTCGAGGTTTCGGCGCGTCTCCTCCAGGGCGCGCCGGAGCCGTTCCACCTGCACAAGCCGGTCCTCCCGGTCCCGGACCGCCTCTCGAAGCGTCGCGACCGACCGCTCCATGCGGGCGGAGATCGCTTCCGTCAAAGGGGCAAGGGGTCCTTTCGCCGCCGGCATCGGTCCGTCGGTAACCTCCGCCACGGCATTCCGCAGCCGTTCGATCGGGTGGAACACGGTCCGTTCGAGGAGGACGGAACTGACCACTGCCAGGACGAACTCGCCGGCGGCGACCCCGGCCATGAACACGCCGCGGGGCGTCGATGCGCCGCCGAGCAGGATGGACACGGCGACGGTCGACGCGAGCAGGACGCACCAGGCGAGCGCGAATCCCATCCTCCATCCGCTTCGCTCCGGGATCACCCCCCTGCCCCTGTGGCCAGCCTCCGGCATGAGGCGAAATTACCACGAATCCTTCCTGCCTGAAACGGTGGATTGCGAAGGCAGGCGTACCGGCCCTCGTGGAACGGCGCCTCCCCTTCCTTTCCTCAGAACACCGCCCCGATCGTGAAGTGCCACTCCGCCGCGGACTCCCCGTCGCGGCGGTCCAGTTTCCACGCGTAGTCGAGGGCGATGGGCCCGACGGGGGTCACGTATCGCAGGCCCAGGCCGGCGGTTTCCCGAAGATCGAACCCGTTCACAGGGTCCCGGTAAAACCAGACGCTCCCCGCATCGGTGAAGAGCGCCCCGAGGAAACCGTACCGCAGCGGAACGCGAATCTCCGCGTTCAGGTTCACCATCACGTCGCCGCCGGTCGGCGTCCCGTCCGGGCTCGTCGCCCCCAGCGCGTCCTCCTCGAAGCCGCGAACGGTGGTACGGCCACCGAGGAAGAACCGTTTCTGGATGGGCACCTCCTCCGTGCGCCCGAAGGGACGGGCCATGCCTGCCCTGCCGGATACGACGATCGTGCTCCTCCGGAAGACGGTGAAATAGAAGCTGGTCTGGCCGGACATCTTGTAGTAGTCCACCTCCGAGCCCAGCGGCAGCGTCGCCAGTTCCGCCGAACCGGAAAGGAGGGTTCCCTTCTTCGGGTTGAACGGGTCATCGCGGAAGTCGAGGACCGCCAGCGCGCGGACCGCGCCGACCGTGGCGTACCCCTGGTCTTCGGGCGAAAGGACCGCGCCGGGCGCGACGTCGAACACCTGGTCCCGCGAAAGCTCGTACTGCAGCGACACGGACGACCGTTCGAGCACTTTTCGGGTGATGCTCGCTACGATGCTCGCCTTCCGGAGGGAGAAGCTCACGCGCTCCGCCTTCTGATACGACCCGGTCAGCCCCCCCTCCCACTTCCACCGGTTACCGAAGATCCACGGCTCCCTGAGGTCGCCGACGATCTTCTGCTCCTTCTGGCTCACCACGGCCTGCCCGGACAGGCTCCGTCCCAGGCCGTCGAGGTTCCTCTCCTTCATCCCGAGGAGCCCCCGGACGCCGGTGTCGGTGCCGTACCCGCCGCCGAACTCGACCTCGAAGAAGAGGGCCTCCTCGACCTCGACCACCAGGTCCAGGACGCCCTCCTCCGGACGCTTGACGCGCTGTACCCGCACGCTCCTGTAAAGTCCCGTGGCGTAGACCGCCTGCTGGAACCGGAGGAGGTCCTTCTCCCCGGCCGTTCCGCCCCGCGCGATCGGATTCTCGCGAAGGATCGCCGGAGACCGCGTGAGCAGCGTCCCGCGGACCACGATGTTCCCGAGACGGTACCGGGGTCCTTCCTGGATCTCGAACAGCAACGAGGAGGAATCTTTCCCCTCTTCGAAGAGGACCTTCGTCTCGATGCGCACGTCCAGGTACCCGGCATCCCGGTAGTGCGCCGACATGGCCTCCTGGTCGGCCTCCACGCCGACGTAGTCGATGTACGCCCCCTCCCGGTTCCTCAAGAGGGCCAGGAGTTCCCTCCCGAGAAAGTGGTCGTTTCCCCGCAGGACGATCTCCCGGAGCCGGAACCGGGGACCCTCCTCGATCCGGATCGTTTTCACGATCCCGCCGCGGTCGTCGGGAACATCGTCCACCCCGAGGATCTTCGCCTGGGCGTACCCGGACTTCTGGTACAACCCGACGATCGCGTTCAGGTCGTCGTTCCACTCCTCTTCGCTGTATTTCCCGGAGCCCGTGATCCGGTGGAACACTCCCCGCTCCCTCGATGTCATCTGTCCCCGAAGCGCCTTGTTGCTCAAACCCCGGTTCCCGGAGAACCGGACCTCCTCGATGTAGCCCCGTTTCCCTTCCACGACCGAGACGATGAGAGGGGTCCGGCCCCCGGACGTTTCCCCCAGCGATACGGTAACGTCGGCCTGCAGGTAGTCCTTACCCCTGTAATAGGCGAGCACCCGCTCCCGAAGGTCGTGCACCAGGGCCCCCTCGGAGATCTCCTCGTCCCCCCGGAGTCCGGCGGCCTCCGCGATACGGAGCGGCGACAAGGCGGCGACTCCCTCCCATCGCACGTCGTACTCCGGCCCCTCCTCGATCCGCACGGTCGGGCACAGGAGATCCGATGACGGCTCGCACCGCTCGACCGTATCGCTTGCGCGGACCGTGAGGAACCCCGCGCGCTTGTACTCGCTCCTCAGGCGGGAGAGCCCCTTTTCCCATCGGCGGAAGTCGTGCGGCTCCCCCGCCTGCGAACCGAGGAACCGTCCGATCTCTTCGGAAGTGAACCTCGTCGCCCCCGGGAATCGCACTTCCCTCACCGTCCCGGGCTCTCCCTCCGCGATCGCGACGAGAACCTTCCCTCCCCCGTTTTCGATATTGCAGGTCACCTGGACGGAGACCGTGCCGCGGACGAACCCCATCCGGACCAGGAAGGAGCGGACCGCCCCCTCGGCGTCGGCCAGGTCCTTCTCCTCCACCAAGGCGCCGCGCCTCAACCGGGAGGCGGAGAGGATCTGCGCCGGAGTCAGCCGCTTCGCCCCCGTGACTTCGATCTCCTCCACCAGGGGGGACGGGCGGAGGAAAAAAAGGAGATCCACCTTGCCGTCCGTCTCGCGGGTGTACGCGGAGACCTCGCGGAAGTTCGACTTCTCGTACAAACCGCGGATCGAAGCGCGGATTCCCTCTCCGGTGAGGCGCTCCCCCGGGCGGACCTTGACGAGTCCCGTCAGTTCCTCGTAGGAGATCAGGAACGGGGACGACACCTGGAAAGAGATCGAGGAGATGGGCGGACCGGCCGATACGGGCGCCGGCGGTTCGTCCGCCCGCGGGGATCCTTGAAGGACGAGCACAAGCGACGCCGCCAGGAAGAGCGGAAGGACCTTATTCCTTCCCACGCAGGAAATCCTTCCATTGGCGATACCGGTAACGGAATTTGATGTCGGCGCCGAGGTCCCCTTCCTGGGTGGTGGTGGAGCTCTGCCACGCCCCTTGCAGGAAGATGTTCTCGCGAAGCTTGAGCTCGGCGGTGGCGGTGCTCTCCGCCGACGTTCCGACGCTCGTGGACAGGGATACGGATGCCCGCTCCCCGAACGATTTTCCCACGATGAACCTCGGCTCGACCGTCTTCGTGGCCGAGGAGAAGCCAGGCTCGATGGCGAACCGGTCCAGGCCGACCACCCCCCGGATCCCCTCCTCGACGCCTCCCTTGTACGGGCCGAGCGCGATGGAGGCCGCCGCCGCCGACCCCACGGCGCCTTCCTGGCCCGCCAGTTCCCTCGTCGTGACCCCCAGCGAAAGGATGGCGACGATGTCGTTCTTTCCCAGCGGCGGGTCGGAGAAGAAATCGACCTCGTATTTCTCCAGCGTGCCGGTCACGGTCACGGTCACCGTCACGTCTCCTTTTTTCGTCTCTGCCCGCGCGTCGAGCCGCGGGTTGTTCCTTCGGGGGTCCTGGAAGTCGATCGTCACCCGTTTCAGGTCGTACCGGTTGCCTCCGTACTCCACCTTCCCCTCGATGACGTCGAAGGACCCGAGGATGATCACCCGGCTGCTGTCGCCGACGATCCGGAACTCCCCTTTCGCCACGGCGTCGGCAAGGTTGTTCTTGATCCGGATCGTCTCGTCCGCGATGGCGTCGATATCGAAGCGGACGCGGAACGCGGACTTCTCCCGGCGGGCGGAGACATCGGTAAGCCTTTTGCCGAAATCGACCAGCGCTTTTTCAGGACGCAAGGTCTTCGCGTAGCGCGCGGACTGAACCTCCACGTCGCCGGTGACCAGGAGGTCGTCGACGGGCCCGAGGAGTTCGATATGCCCCTGGAGCAGGGGCTGGAAATCCTCGGGATATGGGTATCGCATGTCGAGGAAGTCCGCCGAGAAGTAAAGGCGCTGTCCTTTGTCCATCTTGAGCGGGACCTCCCCCCACCCGTCGATGTACCCGCCCCCGCTCTTCGCTTCGAAATGTTCGAACACGATCTTTTCGCGGCTGAGGACCGCGTCCGCCCGGACCCCTTCGAAAACCTGCTTGTACCCGACGAACGAGACGGTGCCGCCCTCCAGGCGTCCGGTCCCGACGATCGAGGGGGCTTCCCGGTTCCCGGTGATCCTCGCTTCGAGGGTCATCGTCCCCCCGAGGCGGTCGAACACGCCGGGAACGGCAAGCCGCACCGCCGCGGCCGGGATCTTTCCGTCGAGCCGGGCGTCGATGGCTCCGTCCCAGGAATACTTCCCTGAAATCCGGACGGGATTCCCGGCGGCGAGAACCGTTCCGCCGGTCCAACGGACCCCTTCCGGGTCGATCCGCGCGGAGAGATCCTTTCCCGTGAATTCCATCCCCCCGTCCCAATAGCTGAGCGATTCGACGAGGACGTTTCCCGTGGTCTTCTCCACCGCACGGAGGGCTCCCCCGATTTCGACACGCCCGCGGAGGAAGAAGCGCCTCCCCCCGTTGTTCGCCGTCCCGGCCTCCGGTTTGCCCAGGGTGAACGGCCCCTCCAGGCGGAAGCCGAACGGCTCGCGCAGGGAAACCGACCACGAGAGCCGGGAGTCGGGGGCGCGGGTAAGGACCTCCCCCTCGAGAGCGTCCCCGCGCTTCCTGCCGGAGGCGCTGCACTCGCCGAAACGCAGCTCGCCGAAGGAGGGCTCCTCCGCCCGGATCGAGCCGTGCAGGGCGGGGAACGCCTCCGGGGAGAGTGGCCGCCCTCCCGCGATATCCGCCAGGCGGATCACCCCCTCGGCTTCGGCGTTCCAGGTACCGCCCGAAGGATCCCCGGATCGCCGTGCCGCGGCGAGGAGAAACGACGTCGGGACCTGCGCCGCGGACAGGGAAACCTTGGTAGGCCACCCTTCTTCACGGTTCACCTCCCCTTCGATCCTCACCCGGGGCGACTCGGAGCGGATCGAAAATTTCCCGTCCGCAGCCCCGAGGGATCCTTCCGCCCGCACGCGCGACAGCTGTGCCGGGCCCACCGCAAGCTCCTCCGTGCCGGCGGTGAACCGGGACAGCTCCCACCCTTTCGGACCTTGCCGGGCGGCGAACCGGGCGTCGACGGTCCCCCTCACCTCGCGGGGGTTGTCCCGCCGGAGCAGCGAGAAAGCCTGGGCGATCTGCACCCCCTCCACATTCCCTTCGATCGCGGTTCCGTTTCCTTCCCCGGAGTCCGCGGCGACGTGGAATACGCCATCACCGAAGTGCCCGTCCACCCGGGCGTTCCAGCCCGCGGCGGACCCCGCATTCCGGTACTCCCCTTCCGCCCGCAAGTCCCGCAGCGGAACTCCCCGAACGCCCACGGCGGCGGCCCGGAACTGCCCGGTCGCTTCGACGGTTCCCTCCGAGACGCGGATCCGACCGTCCGCCTCCCCGCGCCCCTCGATGCCGGAAAGGTATCGGGACGCCTCGCCCGCATCCTCGCCCATGGACTTCGCGGCCACCGAAACCCATCGGGCGGTATCGGACAGGTCGATCTCCCGAGCCGCGACCGTGAATTCCGACGACATCCTCGACCGGTCGAACAGAGAGGTAGCCGTTCCCACGGCGGTGATTTTCAATCCGGGGGCGGGGACGTCGACCACGAAATGGAGCGCTTCCTTCGGGATGCCGTCGACCTTCAACAGAACGGGAAGGGGAGGAAGCGCGCGAAACGCAAGGGCGGTTGCGGAAACGGATGCGCTGGCCTTGAGGCGGGATACGGGGCCGGAGAGTTCCCACTCCCCGGCGACCGTCTCCCATGCCAGTGGACCGCCGACGCCGTAGTCGGCCGACGTTCCGGCGGGGATGGAAAGGGAACCCCGCAGACGGAGCGTCTTCCCCGCAATCGATCCCTCGCCGCTCCCCCGCGATTCCGCTTTTCCGGCCCGCAGGAGGAACGAGTCGACCTTTACGTCCCGCCGGCCGGAAACCGACCCGCTCGCTTCAAGCGACATGGGGAGCCGGAACGCCGGGCCGGGGACGCCCGTCGGCGAGATCCGCTCCACGCCGCCTGGAATCGAAACCGACACGGTGCCGCCGATCCGATCCGTCGTTCCCTCCACCCGGACCGAAGCATCTCCGGTCCCGGCAAGGGAGCCCGGGACACCGAGCGCCTTCCAGGGGACCGCGGCGAGGGATACCCGCCGAAGGGACGCCTTCCCCTCCGAACGGCCGGAATCGACGTGGAACTGCCCGTCGGCCTCCAGAGCCCCTCCCCAAAGCTTCGCGCGGGCACTGGCGAATCGAAGGACGCGGCCACGAAGTGAAAGTTCCACCTCGCCCTCCGCGTCGGGGGAGCCCGGAAACACCACGTCCCGGAAGACGAGGCGGGCCGCGCCTTCGGGATCGTTCCACGGTCCGGCGGCGGTGACGGTGAATTCCGTTTTCCCTTCCTGAACGGCGCGCCGGATGTACGAAACCCCCGGCGCGCCGGCGGCGACCCACCCTGCGATATCCACTTCCCCGGACGCCTTCACCGACGCGACCCGTTTCCGCGTGTCGAGTGAGCCGGAGACGCGTACCGCCGCGGAATCCCGTGAGGCCATGAGCTTCCGGACGCGCAGGACGCCGTCCTTGTAGGACAGGTCCGCCTCCAGCGACGGGAACGGCCACACACCCCCCGATCCCTCCGGCAGCACCACGTCGCCCTCCGCCCGTTCGAGAGATGCGGTGATATGCGTCCCGCGGAATCGCTCATCGCGGATCCGGATTTCCCGCACCGCAGCCTTGAACCGGCGCAGGGCGCCCGGGGGATGCAGGAGGATCGAACCGTCCACGAGGAGGATTTCGGGGAGGGAGGGCGTCGCCCCTTCCTTTCGCGAGGACATCCATCGATCGTAGAGGGCGCGGTTCCCTTCCCCTGCCTCGAGACGGAAATTGCGGACCCGGATCCTGGAGACGGGAAGACCGCCCGTCAGGAAGCCCGTCATGGAAAGGGAAACATCCACCGCGCCGGCGCTTCCGAGGGGAAGATCCGCGAGCGCGTCGCGCAGCACGACGTTGTCGATGGAGACGTGAAGGTGCAGCAGGTGAAGCTTCAGGGCGCCGTATCGGACGGCGACGCCGTGACGGGCGGCCGCTTCGACCGCCTCTCCCACGGCCTTGTCCAGCCTCTCCGGGATCTCGAGCGACAAGCGCCACCCGACGACCGACAGGAGGAGAAGAAGCAGGCCGCCCCCGGTCCAACGCACCCATCGCTTCGACATGCCAAGATTATAGAGGAAATGCCCGGGAGCATAAAGCGAACGGCCTCTTTGGCGGGAATGAAACGTTCGTGTTGTCGGGAGGATGCCCTGCTTCGCCCCTTGCGGAGCTACGCAGGGCACCCTTCCGTAGCCCCGAAGGGGCGGAGAAGGGTGGAGCGGGCGACCGGATTCGAACCGGCGACGTCAAGCTTGGGAAGCTTGCATTCTACCCCTGAATTACGCCCGC
>JACZKY010016689.1_pt1 | contig 20132 bp, 17 predicted proteins | sample 8237611 | NCBI WGS metagenome assembly JACZKY01 (sample SAMN16148055, study PRJNA663545) | marine sediment metagenome | biome: sediments and biomass from bioreactor inoculated with such sediments; feature: coastal sediments; material: methane- and iron-fed bioreactor; isolation source: Bothnian...
CCAACAGCTCGTTCACAGCCATGCCCGCCAGCACCATGTTGACGCTGATGACGGCCGGGCGATCTTCACGGACATTGCGGATATACCCAGCTCGTCGGAGATCGGCATAGTGATCCGGATTTTGCCTCTTCAGCCCTTCCGCACGCACATCCTCCATCGAGATGACGCCGCGGCTCAGCAAGCTGGACTGGCCCGGCTGCACGTAGTGGATGTACCCACAGACCTGCGTGATCGCGCCTTGCTCGTTGGCATCAAGGGCGACGCCGATGTCGATGTAGGGGAGGAGGTAATACGCGGCCAGGAGGTTGGTGAGGAACCGCCCTTCGGAGGTGTCGACGCAGCCGAAGACAACATCGCAACCTGCAACGGCACGCACTGCATCGGGATTGTAGAGGTTTGTAGAGTATCTCTCGACAATAGTGCCCAGCCCGGTACGCTGAATGGCATCACCGATGACCGCCACTTTCCGGCGGCCGCCCTTCACATCATCCATGGTGGCATTCGGGATCCGGTTGAGGTTGACGTCTTTGACAACGTCGTCATCAACCAGGACAAGGCAACCGATGCCCAAGCGCATCAACTGCTCGACCACGATGCTGCCCGTGCCCGAGCACCCGATAACAGCGGCGGAGAGTCGGCGCAGCTTCTGGGTTGTGGCCTCACCAAATGCTTGTGCATGGCGCTTCGTGAAGCTCGGGAGCACATCCGTATTCGACGCATCGCCGAAATCCTCCGGGGCCCAGATCAGGAGATCGTCGCCGACCACTGTTATGGAGGAGAGAGGCGCGAATGCGCCTCCGCTATCAACTGTCCGCCCGAACATGCGGCCATCGGTGAGCATCACCACACTGGCATGCGGTACGTCGGCCTCGATCCAGGCATTTATGCACGGGAACAGCTCGGCGTCGCACAGGCCATCTTGCGGCGAGAAGCGCGCCAAGTCGCCCGGGTGGCTGTGGATCTTGACGACACTTAGCCCTCGTCGATCTGCCTCCTCAAGCCACGGAATCATCAGATCAGTCGACCAGGCAACCAAAACCGGCAATCGGGAGAGACAATCTGCGTAGGGGATCAGATGCACGGTTTTGACCAGCAAACGGTGTCTGTCGGCACCGGCACGCCGGCCGCACAACGCTATCGCCACCGCTTCGTTTCCATCATCAGGGAAGAGGTGCTCTCGTAGCTGGCGATGCTGTTCTCCCGTCAGGCTCAGGGTCACGTCCATTTCAGCTCCTTTCCAGTTCGGCCGCGAGCCACCATTCCATATAATGGATGTGGCTAGCGAGATCGTCCTCACCTTCAATCCAAGGGTTTTCTGCTTTCCGATGTCTGGACCACTGTTGCCAGCTGAGGCCAGCCACCGAACGGGCGACGTCGGCTCGCGGGATGGCGCGGCTGTCCGTTCGGTTCAGCCAGGGATGGAAGTACGCCATGTCGAGCTGCCCAGGCGGGTAGCCGGGCGCAATGATGATAGCGACGTCGACAGTGGTCCTGTTGTATCCGGCTGGGAGGGGGAATTCACGGATGATGAGCCAATGGAGCTTGCCCTCAACGATCGTCTCCCATTGGAGCCCGAGACCGGCGAGAAAATCCTCGTCGGTCTCGGGGAGCCGAAACTGCCGGCACAGCTCGGTCACGAGAGGCCGTCCTGTGCCGTCTTCAGCATGGTCTTGAATTTCTCGATTCCGGGCCGGCGAAAATCAACGACCTGATCGAGCTCAACCTTTTCCAGCCCTCCGCCCCGCAAAACCTGGCGGAGTACGTAGTTCTCAGGGGGCACCTTGCCGGCCTTTTCGAGGATCTCGCGCCCTGTCATCGTCGGGACGTTGACCGTGATCCTGTCCTTGTCGACCCGGATCACGTAGGCGCGTGCGTGCGGTGGGCGGCGCCCGGCCTTGGCGTACTCCTCGATGTCGATGATCTCATCGACGATGGTCGCATGTTCGACTTTGGCATCGGGTTCAGCATGCGGTGCACTCGGTCTGTTCACTTGCTCCATCTTGCCCTCCTTGACATTATCCCCATTCGGGGGCAATCTTGTCGTAAGCGCCATCCAAATGATGGCGACTATGACAGGGTCAATATGACATTTATTGACGATTTCGTCAATATAATAATGTCGATTACGACAAGCAGGTGAAAAGCCATGAGTGGAAGTTTCCCCGAACGCCTGAAGGCCGCGCGAGACCTCAGAAAAATGAATCAGAGCGATCTTGCTGCAAAGGCGGGGTTGCCCGCGACCTCGATTTCGCATTTCGAGGCAGGAGCCCGTAAACCATCATTCGATAATCTCCGGCGCCTTGCTGTGGCTCTGGAGGTCACGACCGATTATCTGCTGGGGCTGGTTGACAACCCCGAGCTCAGTTCCGAGGCCGACACGCTGTACCGCCACGGTCAGAATCTGACCAACGAGGATCGGGAACTGGCTCGCGGATTCTTGCAGATGCTTGCCCAACGGAACCAGAAGAGCAAAGAGGAGGAATAATGTCCTCTGTTCTTCCGCGCGGAGATGGAAGGATGGCCATGCGGAGAGCCGAGGCATTTCTCAAGGAAGAGGGCTTCACAACGCTGCCGATCAATCCGCGCGCTATTGCAGAGAAGCTCGAAATTTCTGTTCAGGCAAAACCTGACGTAGCGCCCGGAGTATCGGGCATGTTGCTTCGTCACGGCAATAACTTCGGCATACTCTACGCTACTCATATACCTAGCGAAGGTTTTCAAAACTTCAGCATTGCGCACGAACTTGGCCATTACCTGATCGAAGGCCACCCCGTGCACGTTTTCCGAGACGGTACGGGTGTGCACTCATCTCACGCAGGCTTCGTGTCGGGCGACCCATACGAGGTAGAGGCGGATCACTTCGCAGCCGGGTTACTCATGCCCGACCCGATGTTCACTTCGGCGTTGCACGGCGCTAAGGACGGCCTGGAGGGGATCGAGGCGCTGACAATGCTGTGCGGCACTTCTCTGACAGCCACCGCGATTCGATACGCCCAGACAACGAGCGCCCCGGCCGCCGTCGTAATGAGTGCTGGTAAACGGATCGAGTACTGCTTCATGTCGAAAGCCATGCAGGAATTTGCCGACCTGACATGGCCGCGCAAGGGGGAGTCGTTGCCCGAGGGCGTGGAAACGGAGCGCTTCAACCGCGATCTGCGAAACGTGGCGGAAGCCCGGCGAGACAAGACCGATGTGGACTTGCGGCGCTGGTTTGGCGGAGAACGTCGGGTCGAGGCTACCGAGGAGATCATAGGTCTTGGAAGATACGGCAAGACATTGACGGTCATCACCACTTCCACGTTGGTTGACGATGAGGATGAGGAGAAGGATCTCGAGGAACAGTGGACTCCAAGATTCCGGCGCTGATTTAAGCGAGTATGTGACGGTACTGATTGATCTTCGGTGAAGGAGTGCGAGTTGATCATTTCGGCAAGTAGGCGGACGGATATTCCCGCCTTCTATTCTGCCTGGCTAATAAATCGGATTCGAGCAGGGTTCTGCCTCGTCCCGAACCCCTTCAATTCTAAACAGATCAGCCGAATCTCGCTTGCGCCTGAGGACGTCGACGCATTTGTGTTTTGGTCGAAGAACCCGAAACCTATGCTCGGAGTCCTTAGCGAGTTAACCGACCGCGGGTTTATATACTACTTCCAGTTCACGCTGAATAACTATCCGCATGTGTTGGAGCCCTCAGTTCCTGTGCTCGAAACCCGTCTTAACACATTTCACGAACTAGCCCATCTACTCGGTCCCGCTCGAGTGGTCTGGCGGTATGACCCGATCATAATCACCCGAGCAACGAATTATGATTTTCACGCCGCCGTTTTCGAGCAACTTGCGGGTTCCCTTCGGGGGGCGACCTTCCGTGTTGTCGTCAGCGTGGTTGATCTGTACCGCAAGACCGACAGACGAATGTCGCGGCTGAAGGAAGACGCATTCGAGATTGACCCCGATGCAGGCAACAGCCCAAGAATGTTTCAACTGCTCTCGCATATCAGCCGGGTGGCGCATGCTGCTGGCATGTCGCCATTTTCATGCGCAGAGGATAGAGATTTCTCTCTTGCCGGGGTGCGCCCTGGCAGCTGCATTGACTGTGACTTGATCGCCTCGCTCGGGGGGCACGTAACCACGAAAAAGGATCCAGGACAGCGTCCGGCGTGCCGTTGTGTGATCAGCCGAGACATCGGCATCAGTGACACATGCATTCATGGTTGCCCCTATTGCTACGCCACGAGAAATAGCCGGATGGCTCGACAGCGGCACTCTGAGCATGACCCAAATTCTCCAGTCCTTATTGGGCACCCAGGCCATTCTCCTCAGGAGGGTGCTAAGCAATTGAAGCTGCGCTGGTAGGAGCGGCATGTGAAATGAGTCACGTCAGATTTTCTAGTGATGAGCCTCCGTTTCATCAGCTCATGGACTATGTATTTTCGAACTACGCAAGCCTCGATGATATTCCCTGTGACCGATATTGCGATGACTGCAGAAAATTTTGCCCTGACTGCCATCGGGAACGATACTGGAAGCCAAATCAGCCACGGTACGACTGTCCAAATATTAAGCGTGTCTATCTTCAGAGATACCTTGCTTGCCATGTTGCGCAGACCAGAGACGTGCTGCGGCGCACTGTCTTATACGAACTGTCACAGAAGACGTCAGTTAGTGCGACCAGTGTTGGCGGGGGACCAGGTATTGAATGTCTAGCTTTGGCAGAGGTCCTCGACGAAAATGGGGTGGGCAGACTTCGGTTTGTGAATTACGACTCAGAGCCGACATGGAAACCTTTATTTGATGATCTTGCAGAGCACTTTGATATTATACTTAATACCACAAAACTCATTCCAAGATTTATTAGCCGGGACTTTACCGATGATGGAGCTAATCGTCTGTATGACATTGTTTTTTTACCTTGGGTTATATCGGAAGTTGGGGAGACTGAGGTTTCAGTATTTATCTCTAATGCTGTTGATGCCTGCGAGGCGGGTGGTTTTGTAGTAGTACTTGAGCGTCCAGAAGAATATCTTCGCCAACTGATCTTAGATACGTTCTCACGCATAGCAGGCATCGCTCGGGAGTTCGATGAATACGACTCCGTGGAAGGCAACTGTTATATTTCTTTTCCAGAGACTATCAAGGACGAATTTGGTCCTAAGTTCGACTTCCATAGCTTCTACTACGTTTTCAGGAAACTATAGGTTGGCGCGCTTGAAAAAATGGCGCGGCCCATGCGCGTAATCCATACCTCGGACTGGCATCTCGGCCAGGAACTCCATGGGTTCGATCGTGGCGTCGAGCACGACGCATTTCTCGACTGGCTTGCCAGCCAATTGGTCGAACTGAAAGCGGACGCGCTGATTGTTTCTGGCGATGTCTATGACGCGGTCAATCCTCCCATCTCAGCTCAGCAGCGGCTCTATCAGTTCGTAAGAAGAGTTCTGGTGGAAAGCCCTCATCTCCAAGTTGTACTCATCGGCGGCAATCATGATTCGGCTGCCCGATTGGAGCTACCGAAACATCTCCTCGATGTGTCCCGACTTCACCTCATAGGTGGAATGCCGCGACATGATGGTCGGCCGGCGGCAGCACCCACATTGGTCGAACTTCGTGACGAATCCGGAGTTGCGAGTGCGGTCTGCGCGGCCGTCCCATACCTCCGCCCAGGTGATCTGCCTACGGTTGGGGACGGGGAGAGCCCCCTCAGGATACTCTACCGCGAAGTTATCGACACTGCGAATACGGCCCGCGGCGATTTGCCATTGATCGTCACCGGCCATCTGCACATGAGCGGTGGAGCGGTATCGGAACTAAGCGAGCGACGGATTGTCATTGGCGGCGAAGAGGCAGTCTCCTCGGATATCTTCCCTGCGAGCGTTGCCTATGTGGCCTTGGGCCATCTTCATAAACCGCAGTTTATCTCAGGTCAAACTGTCATCCGTTATGCTGGCTCGCCCTTCCCAATGTCCGTTGCCGAGAAGGACTATAAGCACAGCATCGTTGTGATGGATCTCGATAAGGTGGACGGCATGAAAACGGAATTGGTGCGAACGCCAAGACCGGTTGCGTTCTACCGGGTGCCGGCTATCGGCGCAGCCTCGCTGGACAGCGTCGAGGACGAGTTGCGTCGTCTCGATCTCGATGATCCCGGCGAACATCGTAGGCCGTTCCTCGAGGTCGCAGTCCAGCTCGACGGGGTCGAACCGGAACTCAGGCAACGAATCGATGCTGCCCTGGAGGGAAAACCCGTTCGGCTGACACGCATCGTTCGGCAAACCGACGGATCGGGGCGGGCATTGGCCGACTCCGTCGAGAGAGAAGCAGTGCTTGACGAGCTGGAACCCGCTTTCGTTTTCTCTCGACGGCATATTGAGGAATACGGAGGCGAGCCGCCAGACGATCTGAAGAATGCCTTCGATGAAGTGCTCGCCAGCATCTTATCGCCGGATGACGACAGCACGGGCGTGCCATGAGAATCCTTGCGATCCGAGGCGAGAATCTCGCCAGCCTCTCCAATCCGTTCGAAGTCGACTTTGAGATAGAACCAATCCGCAGTTCCGGTATCTTTGCGATCACGGGGCCAACCGGTGCCGGTAAGACTACGCTTCTCGATGCGATTTGCCTTGCGCTCTTCGATAACCTCCCTCGAATGGACACCGCGGATAGGGGTGCATCGATTGGACGAGTCGATGCCGATAGTACGCAACACGTCAAATACGATGATGTGCGCGGGATTCTTCGTCATAGTGCTGGCAGCGGCTATGCCGAAGTCGATTTCATCGGACAAGACGGACGGCGGTATCGTTCCCGGTGGGAGGTCAATCGCGCACGTGGCAAATCCATGGGAAAGCTACAGAATCAGAAGATCATCTTGACCGACATCGAGTCCGGCGAGATCGTTGGTGATAAGAAGACTGACACTCTCCAGCAGATCGAGAAACGGATCGGGCTCAGCTTCAACCAGTTCCGCCGGGCGGTCCTTCTAGCACAGGGCGATTTCGACACCTTCATTAAGGCGGGCGCCAAGGACAGGGCTGAGCTCCTCGAAAGGATCACCGGGACGGAAATCTATTCCCGGATTTCGCAAACTGCCTTCGCCCGGGCAAAGCAGGAACGGGAAGCGTTGCGCGACCTCGAAACGAAGCTCGGTGAGTATCAGCCACTCAATGACGAGGAACGTGCTGCGGTCGAGGAGCGCGTAAAGGAAGCCAAGGTCGAAGTGGCTCGCATCGAGGTGGAGCGGGTGGCGATCGGCAAAGCGCAAGAGTGGTACAACACAAAATCTCGTCTTGACACGCGAGTTGTGGAAGGAAGCGACAAACTGAGGCTAGCTCTGGAGTCCGACCAGGCTGCCGATGCTGATCGGGCAACTCTCGCAACTGCGAAGAAAGCTTTTTCACTGCGTGCTGAGTTGGAGGCCGCTGCGGCGACTGAGAGGAAGTTGGCAACGGCAGAAAGAACACTCGCCGATGCTGTGGAAGCCGAGCGAGAGGCCATCAAGGAGCGTGATCAAGCCGTCTCGGATATCAATGCTGCGAAGAAGGAGCGCGATGAAAAACGAGCGGCCTACGATGCGATAGGCCCTGAGCTCGATAGAGCGCAGCGACTCGACACTCTAATTGAAACGGCGAAGGATGATTTGGCCAACAGGAAGATCCTTCTGGAAAGAAGCGTCTCCGAGAAGGATGTCGCGCGGCAAGCTCTTGCAGGTGTCGACACGGCGCTGAAGTCAGTGCGCGACCGGTGTGATGAAGATAGTCAGTGGCTTGCGGAACACAAATCGGTCGAAGCGCTGTCGATACGAATTGAAGATGTCACCAAGGATTTGTCCGATCGACTTATTCTGGAAAATGGTATTGCAACGACCGCCGAGAAGATCGAACAGCTCGGACGTGAGGTGGATGCAGCGCGAATCTCCAGGCTGGACAAGGAAATTGCGATCACCACGCTCCAGAACCGGGAGCGCGCGCTTAACGAACGCATTATTGTTTTCAGAAAAATCGCCGACTCGGTCGATACTGCGGCCGTCGAGGTAAGGCGCGACAAAATCAAGGGTATTCAGGCTGAGCTGGACAACGCTCAAGATGCCGCGAAGGATGCCAAAAAGGCGTATGGGGGAATTGTCGCGGCAGAGGACGAAGCGGCAAGACAAGATATCCTCATTGGCCATGCTAGTGACGTAATTGCCCAAGTGGACGCTGAATTGCCCACGGATAAGGCGCGCTTGGATGAGGCTAAGCGCAGCTTTGATCTTTCCGAGGCGGCCGGAAGTAAGGCGGCAGAGCATCTCCGGCTTAAGCTGGAAGATGGAAAGCCTTGCCCAGTCTGTGGAGCGAGGGAACACCCGGTCACCGACGTCGATCAACTGCTGAAAGATCGCGTCTCGGCTGATCGAAGGCACGTTTCAGAGGTAGAAGCGAAGTTATCGGTGTCTCTGGCAGGCCGCACGCGGGCAGAGACGCAGATCGTTGCGGCAAAGGACGCACTTCAGGGGATAACTGCCCGAAAGTTGGATAACGAGGGAGAGTTGCGAACAGCGCGCAAAAGGTGGCGAGATTCAGTTGCGGCCGTGGTGAACTTCTGCGGCGAGGTTGAAGTCGCTGGCCCCTCGTTTGCCGAGGATGCATCTGCGGCCGAAGCTGAGAGTATCATCGGCCCGTTTCGGGAGAGGATTGCCAAGATCCTCGACGAGGTGAAGGAAACCATTAAACGCTCCTCGGATGCGGATGCTGAAGCGAGAAAGCTCTCCTCGGATCGCGATACCGTTCGCGCTGATCTTGCGATCGCGAACGGAGAGGTCGTGAACTTCAGAGACGAGGAGCACAGCAAGGCTAGCGAAGCGAGAGCGCTCGCGGCGACGCTTCAAGGGATGGAACAGACATTTGTTGCCGTGTGCGGCCGACTGGATACAGCGCTTGCCTCCGTGGTTGTCGACTGGAGGGAGGAAGTTGCCAACGGTGGCTCAGCATTTGCCGAGATCTGTCGCAGTCTTGTCGAGAAGTGGGGAGAATGTCGCGAGAGGATTGACACAGCGGGCACCGAGATCTCGCGCCTTGAGGCCGATTTAGAAGGTAAACGGGCGACGCTCAATGCCTCGGAGACAGCCGTTGGTGAAGCCGAGAAACAACATACCGAAAAGAGGGGTGAACTAGACAAGCTTGCAGTTGAGCGCGTCAACGTCATCGGAGGACGCCCCCCCGGAGAAGTTCGGAGCAAATACCGGAAGCTCTCGGAAGCTGCCGACAATGCGTGGAACGACGCCGAGGCGAAGAGGTCCAGGATGGAGCAGGTCGTTGCAGCGAAGTTGTCCGGCGCCGTAACCGCTCGCGAGGGATTCGACACGGCAAAAACCGATCTCGAATCGGCCGAACGGTTACTAGCCGAGAAGCTTCATGCCTGCGAGATCGGCAAAACCCAAGCTGAGTCCGCGATTGTTAACGGCGAAGAATGGGTCAAAACGGAGCAGATTCGTATTGATACCCTTCGGGAGGCCGTTGCAACCGCAAAGGCGACATTGGCCGAGCGACAAAGGTCCGTCACTGAACACGAAGCGGTCGGTCGGCCAGATCAATCTCAAGAAGAGATCGCCGCCGTGCTCACCAACGTAGAAGACCGTTATACAGGTGCTTCGGGAAAATTGTTAGACGCAAGCACGAGTCTCCGTAACGATGACCAAGCGCGCTCACGGATGGCTGGGATTAAGGCAACACTCGACGAGCGGCGTGAGAAGTCGCGGGTCTGGTGCCAATTAGATGATCTCATCGGATCGGCCGATGGCACCAAATTTCGGCGCTTCGCTCAGTCCCTTACACTGAATCACCTGATTCATCTTGCGAACCACCACCTCGCGGACTTGCAACCGCGTTACGAACTGCAGCGCGCCCCAGGAAATGATCTTGTGTTACAGATTATCGATCGATACATGGCCGATGAAGTCCGCGGCGTTCATAATCTCTCGGGCGGCGAAAGATTTCTGGTCAGTCTCTCTCTGGCGCTTGGACTCGCAAGCATGTCGTCAAGACGTGGTATCAAGGTCGAAAGCTTGTTCATTGATGAAGGTTTTGGCGCGCTCGACAGCAATAGCCTTGCAATGGCGGTTTCCGTACTAGAGCAGCTCCAGGCGACCGGCCGGCGTGTCGGCGTCATCAGTCATCTTGATGAGATGAAAGAACGAATAGCGGTGAAAGTGGAAGTCACTCCCATCGGGGGCGGCCGCAGCACGGTCCAAGTCGTAACGGCTTGATCTTTGCGTTTCGTCCGTTACAAAGGGGTCTTACCCAGGAGGTGACGAGTTGATCATTGAATCGGTGCACATAAAGAACTATTGCTCGGTTTTTGACGAAGTCCTCCGGTGCGAGAACCTGACGGCACTCGTTGGGGCCAATGGGGCGGGGAAATCCACTTTCATTAGGGCGCTCGACCTGTTTTATTCCACAACTCCCAAAGTGATACCCGACGATTTCTACGATAAAAACACTTCTGACGACATTGCCATCGCCGTTACCTTCAAGGAACTCTCTCCAGAAGCCAAAGTGAGATTCGCGAAATATGTTCAGGGGGAACGCCTCACGGTCGAGCGTATCTTCACTGGGACGGGAGGTAAGGGATCAGGAAAGTATCACGGCGCAACTCTTCAAAATCCAGATTTTCAAGCGATTCGAGCCGGTTTTGAAGAAAAAGACCGCGGCAAAACCGCTAAGGCGGCATATGATGCCGTTCGTTCTATGCCAGACTACAGTGCTCTTCCCGCGTGGACGTCGCGTGATGCTGCACAGGACCAGCTAAAGCAATGGGAGGCGGGTAATCCTACGCGGTGCATCCGGCAAAGAGACGAGGGGCAGTTTTTCGGATTCACGACGGTTGCAGAGGGATATCTCGGCCGCTATACGCGCTTTCTCCTCATCCCTGCGGTTCGCGAGGCGTCCGACGATTCCTCCGAAGGCCGGGGAACCGCCCTGACGATCTTGATGGACCTGGTTGTCAGGAGCGTTCTTGCGAATAAGGAGGCAGTGGTAAAACTCAGGGAGGAAACGCAAAAACAGTACAAGGAGATCATGTCTCCCGAGAAACTGACGGAATTGACCGGCCTTGCAGCTCAACTGACCAAGACGCTCAATCTGTATGTACCGAACACGAGGATTGATCTGCAATGGCTCCCCTTTGGCGATTTGGATATCCCCATGCCTCAAGCCGATGCCCGTCTTATCGAGGATGGATATCTTTGCCCGGTTGGAAGGACCGGGCACGGCCTTCAGCGGGCTTTTATTCTCACGCTGTTCCAACACCTCGCAATGGCTCAGGTCTCGGTTTCGTCCTCTACTCCAGAGCCCAAAGAGGTACATTCGCTTCCCAATCTGGTTCTTGCCATCGAAGAGCCGGAGCTTTACCAGCATCCGAACCGCCAACGTCACTTAGCGAAGATACTGCTTAAACTTGCACACGGGAAAACCCCGGGCGTTGCCGAGAAGACACAGGTTCTTTACGGAACCCACTCTCCGCTCTTCGTTGGAATCGACCGGCTCGACCAGGTACGGTTGCTGCGGAAAATCGAAAACGGTGTAAGAAAGCCAAAGGTGACGAAGGTCATCAGCACAAACCTACGGGAAGTGGCTGGCATTCTTGCCGGGACAGCGGATGAACCATCCACCTATACACCGGCAACCCTGTCAGCCCGCCTTCAGGCGGTTATGACCCCGTGGATGAACGAAGGATTTTTTGCCGATGTGGTCGTGCTGGTGGAGGGCGAGGACGATCGGGCGGCTGTTCTGGGCGTGGCGAAAGCGATGGGGCACGATCTGGAAGGCAACGGCTTCTCTATAATCCCCTGCGGTGGAAAATCGAACATTGACCGCCCTTACACCATATTCCGCCAGCTCAATATTCCCATCTACGCTGTTTGGGATGGGGATGCGGGAAGTGGCGCAACAGCAGGCAAGTGCGACAAGTGCGAGCGTCCACTCGACAAAAAAGCCGATCCGAAGGAAAACCGTCGCTTATTGCGCCTTCTGGGGGCCGCGGAAGCTGATTGGCCGGATGGCGTCGAGGACACGCATGCTTGCTTCAAAGTGGATTTGGAAACCACCCTGAAATCCGAAATCGGTGAAGAGTTATATATGACACTGCTGGAGGAAGGAAAAAAGAAATACGGCATTGCGAAAAATCGACATGCCAACAAGAATATCAACGTTATCAACGGGATCATAGAAGGCGCTGAGAGCGGTGGCCGTCAAAGCAACACCCTTCAAAAAATCATAGGAAAGATTCTTGCGTTGAAACAAGAGCCGGTCTGGGGACAAAGCCTGTTGCCGACAGGATGATGACTCTCTATTTTAATAAACCGGTTTCCCGGTAATCCACCGTAACGCTCTTACAACGTGCCCGCGGTCTAGAGCGAGACGTTCTGCAATCCGGTTGGGGTTCATCCCCAATTGATGAAGTTGTAAGGCTTTTTTAGCAATTTTTTGGTAGACCGGCAGATCGGAGAGGGTTAATAGGGCCGTTTCAAAAGGCACCTCCCCCTCGGTTCGAATTCTTTGCGACCGTGTCCACCAGCCTTCGCTCAAGAGCGCGACAACAACCTTCTGCTCTTGAGCTACTGCTGGCAGGCCATCCTTCGCGATACGGCGAAGGCTGTCCGCCGTAGCTCGAACGGAAAAGTCAGAAGAAGCGTTCGAGCGAAGGCGGACAATTTTTTAACGTAAGTCCACATCTGGCAAGCTCTTTGCTGCCTCAGGCATCATCCCGCAGGGCATAAGGATGATGCCAATGAAGTATGTCTATATTCTCCAAAGCCTCAAGAATCCGACACGACGGTACGTAGGCATGACGGGCGATCTTAAGAATCGACTTGCCGAGCACAATTCAGGAAAATCTCCCCATACTTCAAAATATCTTCCTTGGCAGATTATTGTTTCTATCGGCATGAAAGACGATAAAATGGCGGTCCGATTCGAGAAGTACCTAAAGACCGGCTCCGGTCGTGCTTTCGCGCATCGCCATTTTTGGTGAGATTTGACTTTTTTCCGATCCGACCTCGCACCTGAAGTCGCTTCGCAGGGAAAAATAAGGGACTCGTCTACCGTAGATCCGCGCTGTGCCGCCATCTTTTTGCAGGAGGAAACTTGATCGTCGATGCTCAACCCTGCATTTGACAATGCAATGCAAATGCGTTAGTATTGCATTGCAATGGATGAATGGAAAGAAGGGATAATGACATGCCGGGCCAACTGACCGTACGCTTGACTTCGGAACTGGAAGAGGGGATCGAGGCGCTTTCGCGACGCACCCGTCGCCGCCGTTCGGAGATCGTCCGTCTTGCGCTGGCTCGCTTTATCCGGGAAGAGGCGGGTGAGGGAGCGCCGTCGCCTTACAACAGGGTAAAGAATCTCATCGGAAAGGTGGAAAGCGGCATTCCCGACCTCGGGGAAGCCCACCGCGAACACCTGCACAGCAGGTTCCGGCGTGGCTGATCTGCTGCTGGACACCGGCCCGTTTGTGGCCCTGCTCGACCGGAGCGAGCGGAATCACGAGCGGTGCGCCGCGTTTTTCCGGGAGTTCCGGGGGCGGCTGATTACGACCGAGTCGGTGTTGACCGAGGCGGTCTATCTGCTCGGTCCTTCGTTTTCCCGCCAGAAACCGGCACTCGATTTTATCCTTGGGGGTGGGGCCGAACTGGTTCCCATGATGCCGGCGCTTCTCAAGCGTTGCGCTCACCTGATGTCGAAATACTCCGACGTCCCGATGGATTACGCGGATGCCACGCTGGTCGCCGTGGGTGAGACGCTTGGCACCCGGGATGTTCTGACGCTTGACCACAGGGGGTTTTCCGTTTACCGGTATGCGTCGAGGGGGGCGTTCCGTATCTTTCCCGATTAACAACAGGGCGGCACCGGCATGAAGATCGGCAGAAACGATCCCTGCCCCTGCGGCAGCGGTCGGAAATACAAGAACTGCTGCCTTGAAGACCAAGGTTCAGGTTTGCCTCCCGAAGGCCCGGCGGGCGTGTTCGCGGAGATCCGTCAGGTTTTGCAGGGGCGGCAATTCTCCTCATTGGAGGAAGTCCGGTCATTTACGGACCGCTTCATGCGCCAGCGCAACCAGGCGTCCCTAGATGACTTCCACGGCCTGTCGCCGGAGCGGATGCACCGGATTCTTGTATTCCCCTTCGATTCTCCGGAACTGGTGACTTTTGCGCCGCTTGTCGCCCCGGATTCATCGGCGCCGATCCTCACCCTGTTCGGCTTCCTGGCGGAGGCCATCGGCGAGAAGGGTCTGAAGCCGACCGCCACAGGCAACCTGCCGCGAAATTTCTGTCGGGAAGCGGCGTCAGCATACTGGGGAGACGAAGCGGTTCGAAAAGATGGGAGGTTTGTCCACATCGGCAGAGAAGAAGATTTTTCCCACCTGCATGTAACACGGCTGGTTGCCGGGCTGGCCGGGCTGATTCGAAAATCCCGAGGCCGCTTCATCCTCAGCCGTGAATGTCGTACGCTCCTGGCCGATCATGGCCTGTGCGGTATTTACCCCCGGTTGTTGCGCTCCTACGCGCGGGATTTCAGCTGGACCTACCGGGATGGGTATCCTGATCTTGGGATTATCCAGCGCTCCTTCCTCTTCACGCTTTATCTGCTGCATCTGCACGGTGGGGATTGGAAGCCTCAAGTCTATTACGAGGACGGTTTCCTCCGTGCCTTCCCCAAGGTGTTGAGCGAGGTGGTGCCAACCCCGTATTCCACGCCCGAAAAAACCGTGCGCTCATGCTACGAATGGCGCGCTCTGGTGAATTTTGCCGTTTTTCTTGGCCTGGCCGAGATGGAGCCGATCACGCAAGACCGGTATGACGGGCACTACCGGGTGAGAAATCGGCCACTGCTGGCGGACGCTGTCCGTTTTCACATTCCGAGGTGATGCGGCCTGATCCAGCGGAGAGCTCTGGATGCCGTCGTTCGGTCGACGCCAAGGTGAACGGTGAAACGGTTAGGATTCATCCCCAGCAGGTGCAAGTGTACGGTTTGCTCGGGGATTGCTTGGTAAACCGGCACCTTCAAGAGATCGGTCAGGGCCACTTCGAACGGCATCTCCCCTTCGGTTCGAATTCTTTGCGACCGTGTCCACCATGAAAAGCATTCGAACCCGGCGGGCGACGGTCCCGTCGGGCCGGTTTTTCCTTTCCTTGCCCGATATGCTCCCGACATTTTTTCTGTTGCGAGGTGCTTGCGCTGCTATTATCGAAATGTGATAATAGCGATAATAGCCCCCAGTGGTATTTTCATCCCGGGATTCGGGGAATGAGGCGGATGGCGGGAAAGAAAGATAGGGTGCCTGGGAAGAGGGTGCGATGCCCCGGCGGGTATATGGCCTTCGTGCCGCATCCTTTGCCTCCCGAATTGAATTGGACGCCGAAACTGGTCACCGCCTTGTCGGACGCGGACCGTCTGATCGGCCGATTGGCCGGTGAAGGACGAAAACTCCCCAACCCCCACCTGCTGATGCGTCCTTTCGTGGCCCGCGAGGCAGTCCTGTCGAGCCGTATCGAGGGCACCCAGGCGACGCTGGGGGAGTTGCTTGCGGACGCGGCGGGCGCCTCCGTCGAGCGAAGTCCGCACGATCTCCGGGAGGTCGCGAATTACGTGGTCGCCCTGGAGCACGGAATTCGCCGGCTCGAAAAATTGCCCCTGTCGCTTCGGTTGATCCGGGAAATTCACGGGAAGCTGATGGGGGGGGTGCGAGGGAATGTCGCGACACCGGGAGAATTCCGTCGCTCACAGAACTGGATCGGACAGGCCGGCAGCACTCCCGCAACGGCGACATACATCCCGCCTCCGCCAGTGGAAATGACCGCATGCCTGGGCGACCTCGAGCGGTTTCTGCACGAAACGGTCCTGCCGCCGTTGGTCCAGGTCGCTCTGGTTCATTACCAGTTCGAGGCGATCCACCCGTTTCTGGACGGGAACGGAAGAGTGGGGCGTCTGCTGGTCACGCTCTTCCTGGTGGAGAGGGGGATTCTGCCGACGCCGTTGCTGTACCTGAGCGCGTTTTTCGAGGCGACCCGCCGGGAGTATTACGAGGGACTTCAGGGCGTCACCGAGCGCGGCGAGTGGGAGCGGTGGCTGGGCTACTTTCTGAACGGCGTTGCGCGGCAATCGGAAGACGCTCTCGGGAGGGCCGAACGGATCAACCGAAAATTGACCGCGTGGCGGTTGGAGATCGCGGGCATATCCTCCAAGACGCCGGCGCTCCTCCTGGAGCGCCTTTCCGCGAATCCGTTTCAGACGGTCAGGATGGCGGCCAGGGAAATGGGTATGGCGTTCACGACGGTGCAACGCGCCATGGAGAAACTGGAGTCCCTGTCGATCGTTTCCGAGGTGAGCGGCGGGAAACGGGATCGCGTGTATTGCGCCCAAGCGCTGATGGAAATCCTGGAAGAACCCGCAAAGCTTGCTCCCTGAAGCGGGCCACCATTCTTCGCTCCTCACCGAAACCGTACTACCGGGGTTTCGGAGCTACGGATAGCAAGCCATCTATCGCGATGTCGGAGCTTCCTCCTCCGCCAAGGCTTCGGAGGACAAGACGGATGGCTTCGCCAATGGGAGGGAAGGATGACCCTGCGTTCTTCTACGGCCGTATCTCGACAACCGTCCCATTCGGCGCCAACTGGTCGATTTCCTCTATTTCTTGATCGGTGACGGCAATACACCCTTTCGTCCAGTCGACCCCTGAGTGCGCTTCGCCTACCCACGAGAGATCATTCTTTATACCGTGGATCATGATGTCTCCGCCGGGGGAAACGCCGAGTTCTTTCGCGCGTTTTTTGTCTCTCTCGTTTGGATAGGAAAGATGCAGAGAGAGGTGAAACCGGCTGTCCCTGTTTCTTGCATCGATGACATAGGTCCCCTCGGGGGTCTTGTTATCCCCTTGCCGTTCCTTTGGCCCGATGGGGTTTCCCCCCAAGGCGATTTTGTAGGATTTGAGCACTTCGCCCTTTGAGATCAACATCAATCGGCGTGTACTTTTTTCTATCAGTATCCTGTCTACCGATCCCTTCCGAATCGCATAGTCAAAAAACTTTTTTTCGAGTGCTTCGATCTTTTTTTCGAATGCTTCAACCGTTTTTTGCAGCGTGACGATCTCATTCTCCTTGCCTTGGACCTTGCGCTGGAGCGTTTCGATCTGCACCTGCTGCGCAGCGATCGTCGCATCCTTGAGAGCAACATTCTGGATATTGAATATCATCATCTCGCTGTTCTGCCGGTACTCGCTCCCCGGGTAATCCTTGATGAGTTTCTGAAAACATTCCAGGGATTTCTGATAATCTTTCTGCTGATTCTTCGGATGGGCATGAATGATACCCATCTCGAACAGAGCCCTGTCTGCCTTCGCGGGGTATTTTTCTATAATCTCCGAATACTTGTCCAGGGAGGCCGGGTAGCTTCCTCGATGGAACAGATCATTCGCCTCTGCGAATGTCACCCTGACCTGCCGCCCGTCGTTGAAGTGACTGCAGCCGGATAGGAGCATCGTTGCCATCAGGAGGCAGATACAGAACTTGAATGGTCCGATGGGAAAGATTCCCGGCTTCCTCATTTTCCTGACCCCTTGACGGAATCATCGGCACAGACACGCAAGACAAACAATGAAATGGCAGGGGTGCAAGCCCCTGCCACCTCATTGTCCGGAGCATCGAAAGGAACGTCGACCACTTCCGTACAGATAACTTACTTCTTCATCGACTTGTGGAAAGCGTCTTCGGCCTTTTTCGCTTTTTCTTCGGCGATCCTTTCCCTTTCCACTGCCGCCTTTTCCCTTTCCTCCGCCGCCTTGATGGCACTTTCGGCGCGGCCCGACGTTTCAGCCGCCTTCAAATTGGCCGCATCGGCTGCCGCCTTGGCCGCTTGCGCATCCTTCAGCGCCTGGTCCGCTTTCGCATCGATCATTTTCTGCTCCGACTGCACTTTCTCGAGATCACCGGTTGTTGCGCATCCGAACATGAAAGTCGGTAGAACAAGCATCATCGTGATCAGGAACAGGCTTTTCTTCATCCCGCTTCACCTCCTTTCCGATCCGACTTTCCGTTCCGTTTTCCTCGCCGGAAAGATGGATCGAATCCGTAAACAATATCATCCCCGAATACGAGAAAGAAGGGATGGTTATCCATTTTTGTGAGGTTCGACTACGATACCGTCTATGTCCAGATCTATTTTCAGGCGTTTCACTGCCTTTTTTGCTTTACTGCCATCATCGAACGGGCCGGCGATCACGCGGTAGCGACCGCTCTTCTGGAACACCCGTGCCGGGATGGGCGGCCCCTGGTGATTGATGATGGCGGCAAGCCTCTGAGCTTCCATCTTGTCAGGCACATCGGCAGCCAATACGTACCATGCCAGCAAATCCAGTGCCGGTATTTCCGGTTTTCCGTACAATCTCTCCGGGTGCGCGACTTCTACAGGTTTCGCGATCTCTTTTTGACTGCCCTGACGCAACTCGAAGATGGGAACCGGAATCCCACGGGCCTCGGCCTGTACTTCCTTGATCTTTTTCCAGTCGAGCGTTCGTTGGGCTCTCTTTTCAATTGCATTCAATTTTTTATGGAGTCTCACCGACTCAAGAGCACTCGACCCTTCCGGAGGCGTATGAGATTCCAGGTACAGTACGCCGTCACGTTGCCCCAGGAGATAAGGCTGGTGAACGATGAGTACAGGCGTTTTCACCGGAGTGTCATCGAAGAGCGACTTCACGTTTTCCGGATAGAGCCTCAGACAGCCATTGGTTGCCGTAAGGCCGATGCTGGCCGGTTTATTGGTGCCATGGATCAAATAACCCGACTTGCTCAAGTAGAGCGCGTACTCTCCCAAGGGATTTTCAGGCCCCGGCGGGACGGCTTTGGGGAGGATATCCCCTTTCTTGCGATGATCCTCGGCAATCGAAGCGGGAACATGCCAGGTAGGCCGGGCTGCCTTGCGCGCCACATGCATCTTGCCTGTGGGGGTAGGCCGCTCGTCGGTGCCGATACCGATCGGGTAGGTCATCACCAACAGAGACGTCCCATCCTCTTTATACTGGAAGAGCCTCATGGTGGCCAGGTTGACCACAATCCCTTTTCTGGGAGTGTCCGGCAGGAGAAAACTCAGAGGTAATAGGACACGCTCTCCGGCCTCAGGAACCCATACATCCACCCCAGGATTCGCCGTACTGATTGCATTGATCCCCAAACTGAAGTGCCGGGCAATATCCGGGAGCGTATCCCCCGTTTCGAGCCGGATGATCGCCAGCCGGCCAATGACGTCTTCTCCTCGTGCAACCGGGAACTTGTTTCGCTCGATCTCCTTTTCATGATGGCTTGGAAAAGACTCTGCTGTCTCTAGAACACTTTTCATTGCGGCACATCCAGAGAGAGAGAAGATGAATATACAGAGAGCAGTCAAACGAAGCCGGTTGCAGGAGAGTGATAGATCACGGATTCGGAACATGGGTTAAGCAAGCACCTTTCTCATCGGCATCCCGTCCATACGCCCTATGGATCCTTGACGCAGCGAACGGATCGACCGGTCGTGATGGACGTCCAGAAATACGAGCCATCAACGCCGCTATAGTTTACATCCAGCCCTCTTCTCCATGCCTCGACGTTATTCCCGTTGAGACTGGAAGTCCAGAACGATGCCTGAACCTCGACGGAGTAGAAAACCACGATATCCCCGCTGGGAGAAAAGCCCCCGCCCAGAAGACCTTCGAAACCGGAGTCGCCGCACGGAGTCCTACCTTGGCAAAGCCCTGCTTTTTTCAATCTGTCGCCAGCCGGCGCACCACAAAACGTGTAAGGGTAATTGCCTCCCGGATAAGCGTAGCAGCCGCCTGGACCAAGAGAATTAGCCAACGTGACATATTCAGGATCGCTCGGTATGTGCCAACCGGAGGGGCAAATGCCTTGGGACTTTTCGGTTTGCGCCCCGCACATCGCCTGGGTCCAGGTATAAAGACCCCCGTAGGTTAAGCAATTGCTACCCGAATCTTCATAGCAGAATTTCTTTATGGAGGCACAGGACGTGCCTTGCCCACTCGCAGAGGGAGTTTCGGTTCCGACATCGAGATTCCTCGCGATCCAGCACTGGGTCCCGATCTGAACCGTGGGATAGTTCTCGCCC
>JACZKY010039487.1_pt1 | contig 20121 bp, 14 predicted proteins | sample 8237611 | NCBI WGS metagenome assembly JACZKY01 (sample SAMN16148055, study PRJNA663545) | marine sediment metagenome | biome: sediments and biomass from bioreactor inoculated with such sediments; feature: coastal sediments; material: methane- and iron-fed bioreactor; isolation source: Bothnian...
GCGCTGACCAGCGCAGGATTCGGCGGGGCCAACCAGGTGCGACTCGAGTACCGCGACAGCGATCACCCCGTTCTCACCAATGCCGATGGCGCCGAAACCGCCTACCAGCATGAGATGGTGGGCGGAGTGCGCCGGATTGTCGCGGCGATCGGCCCCGGCTGCCCGGTATGCTCGGCCGGTAACCGGCGCTACCGCTACGCGCCGGACGGCGCGCTGCGCAGCATCGCGGTGCTGGTGCCTGACGGCAGCGGCAGGGCACTCACCACCACCAGCGCGCGCTTCGACCAATCGGGCCGGGTAGTGCAGATCGTTCGCCAGGAGCATGATGGCAGCGCGGTGACGTCAACGCGCACGCTCCTGCGCATCGCGTATCACGCTCACTCGAGCCTGCCGGCATTGCTGGTCAGGCCCAGCGTCGTGGCCGGACGAGAGCACCGCATCGCGCTGTCATTCAACGGTCGGGGCCAACTGCAACGGCTGCGCGAGAGCGGCTTTACCCCCGGAGCAGTGGCAAGCCCCATGAGCCGGACGCTGACTCTGTCCTATGATCGAGACCAGCGCCTGATCGCCGTCGACGGGCCGCTGCCCGGACCGCGGGACACGGTTCGTTATGCCTACGACCGATCGGCTCACTTGACCCGCATCACCTCCGCGGCCGGGCTGGCCAGGGAGCTTGAGTACGACGCCGCCGGCCGCATCACGAAGGTGGTGCCCGACGACGGTGTGGCGATCGAGTTGGCGTGGAATGCAGTGGGCCAATTGCGCTCGTTGCGCCGTGCCGGGCAGGCACTCACGCTGCGCTACGATGTCCTGGGCAACGTCCGCGAACTGCGCCGCAACGGCAAGCCGGAGCGCCTGCTGGTCCACGACGCAGCCGGGCGCTTGCGACTGGCCGCCGACAGCACCATGGCAGTGGTCAAATTCGACTACGACGCCAGCGGCAGGGACATTGAAATTATCCGCGGCACCGCCAACGGCACCGTGACCGAGAGCCTCGCGCGCGACCAACTGGGCCGAGTGCGGGCGCACCTGGCAGCCGATGGCGGAGTCACCGTGCTGGGCTACGATGCCCGCGGCCTGCTAGCCACGCTGCGGGATTCGGCCGGGGTCATCACCGCGCTTGACTACGACGATCGCCTGCAACCGCAGGCCAGCACCGCAGCGGCCAACACCGCGTTTGCCGCCACCCAAGGGATCGAACACAACCAACTGGGCGAGATCACCGCGCTCACGGCTCCCGGCGGCCACCGCTACTCGACCGCGCGCGACGACTTCGGGCGGATTGTGACGAGTACCCATCCCGATGCCGGCACCAGCCGCCTGCGATACGACCAGGCCGACCGACTGACCGAACGTGTCGATGCGGACGGTTCGACACGGAGCTACCGCTACGACGAAGACGGGCGCCTCATCGAGCGCCTAAGCAGCGCTCCCGGCAAGACTCGGCGGCGCGTGGCCCTGCACTACCGCGGTGCCCGGCTAAGCGCGATCGCGGGTGACGCCCAAACCGAAGAGCGCCGTTTCGATGAGCAAGCGCGACTGGTCGCGATCGCAAGACGGTTTAACGGCGAGCGGCCCTTCACGGTCACCGAATCGTTCCACTACCGCCCCGACGGTCGGCTGGCGGCGCGCACCCTGGCCGACGGCAGCGTCCTGCGCTCGCGCACCAACTCGGCCGGCCAGGTGGTCGCGCTCGACTGGTTTGCCCGCCCCGGCTCGGCCGCCGTCACCATCGTCAGCGCCGTCGAAGCGGACCCGTTGGGCACTCGTTCATGGACCTACGGCAATGGGGTGCGCTATCGGGCGACGCGCTCGGCTAGCGGGCGGCTGCTCGGCATTGTTTACCAGGCGAGCGACGGGCGCGAGCTGCTCCGACTTGGCTTGCGTTATGACACGCTCGGCAACGTCACTGCCGAGGGTCGCGGCGGAGCGACCAGCGAACACCGCTACGACCCGCTGGGGAGGATGGTGACGACACGGGGCGGCGATGGTATCTGGCGCTTTGCCTACGATGCCGATGGCAACCGGACAGCCAGCCAGTCTCCCGCCGCGACCGCTGCGGTGACGCAGCCCGCCGAAGCGCTCGAGCGCGACGCCGCTGGCCGGGTCATCACTGACGCGCGCCATCGCTACCGCTGGAGTGCCGATGGCAGGCTGGCCGAAGTCCGTCGGGTAGGGGCGAGCGCAGACGCGGCGCCGATCGCGCGCTACCAATACAACTCCCGTGGCGAGCGCATCAGCGCCAGGAACGGGAATGAAGCGCATACCACCAACTTTCTGTACCAGGATGGCCTGGTGTCCGCGGAACTGGACCGTGATGGCCGGGTGTTGCGGCACTATTTCCATCTCGGGGGAGTACCGGTCGCAACCATCGACCTGACCTGGGAGTCTGGGCGCCACGTCGCCGGTGCGCGGCCCCTGGGCACCACTGTCACCTTCCTGCACAGTGACCACTTGCGCACGCCGACTCTGGCCACGGACCGCGCCGGTCGTCCGATCTGGCGCGGCTCGCGGCAGGCATTTGGCGAACCGGGCAAAGACACCGGGAGCGCGGATCAAGCGCCGCAAGCGGCAATGCCCGGCGCGGCGCCGGTCTACCGCCAGCCACTCGCTTTCGCCGGCCAGTACCGCGACGTGGCCACCGGCCTGAACTATAACCTGCAGCGCTACTACAACCCGAGCTCGGGGCGCTACCTCAGCCCCGACCCGCTCGGCCCGCTGGCGAGCGCCAACGCCTATGCCTACGCTGACTCGAATCCGCGCTCAGGCATCGATCCGATGGGGCTCGTCCTGTTCGCCTTCGACGGGACCGGCAAGACGCGCGCTTCGCTCACCAACGTTTCATGGCTGGCGAACTATTACCGTGACAACCCTAGCAACATCATCGGCGCCACCCGGCCGTTCTATGAACCTGGACCTGGTTCAGAATGGTGGGCTGCGGGCGACTCGGCGTTCGCCTACACCCTCTCACTGGTGGTCGCACGCCAGCTCAAGCGTCTCGACGACTACCTGCTGGCGACAGTGGCGCGGGCCGCATCGCTTACCGGAGCGTCGCTGGCTCCACTGAGCGCCACCATCGACGTGATCGGCTTCTCGCGCGGCGCCGCCGCGGCCCGCAGTTTCGCCAACCAGGTCGCGGCGCGCGAGCGCGACGGCTACTACCTGCGCCTGCTCAGGGGTCGCTGCGTCGACGTGGATCTGCGCTTCATGGGCCTGTTCGACACCGTACTGAGCATCGCCGCGGGCGGCTTCGACCTGGGCATTCCACAGGCAGTGGCTTACGCGGCCCAGGCCGTCGCGGTCAACGAGCACCGCACGCTGTTCCCGCTCGAGTCGATCGAACCCGATTTCTCCGCGATCGGAGCGACCCCCGCCAGGGTCGAACTGGGCTTCGTCGGCGCGCACTCCGACGTCGGCGGCGGATATGCCTGCGCCAGCGGTTGCGACGGGGGCGATCTCTCGGATATCGCGCTCAACTGGATGCTCGATCAGGCGCGCAGCGCCGGGGTTACGATGGCGATGCTGCCGCCCGCACAGCGCGTGGTCACCAACCCGATATTGCACAACGAAGTCTACAACCTGCCCTACAGCGCCTGGGGTAGTGACCAGGATCGCGTGGTGCGCTACCCCAGTGCAACCAACGCGCCGACGCCGGCGCCATTGCAGCGCACAGCACCGATCGCCGGGCTTGACACCGCGACCAGCTCGGCGTTCATCATCACTGATCCCGACCCCGACCAGCACGTCGAGGGGAGCGTCGATCTCGCCGCCTATCGCTCGTGGCTGGCGTCGAGTTACGGCCTGGTGATCGGGCCGTGAGCCCCGGCGCGCCGCCAGGCGCAGTGCTAGGCGCCGTGTTTGGTACCGAAGATCCGGTCGCCGGCGTCGCCGAGCCCGGGCAGGATGTACGAGACCTCGTTCAGGCAGCGGTCGAGCGCTGCGACGTAGACCGGCACCTCGGGGTGATGTTCCTGGAACACCGCGACGCCCTCGGGAGCCGCGACCAGCGCCAGGAAGCGAATCATGTCCTTGGGCACCCCCCGATCGAGCAGCGTCTGCACCGCGTGGACTGCCGAGTAGCCGGTGGCCAGCATCGGGTCGCAGACGATGAACAGACGGCCTTCGATCTCGGGCAGGCGCACGTAGTATTCGACGGGACGAGCATCGTCGCCGCGGTACAAACCGATGTGGCCCTGGCGCGCCGAGGGAATCAGTTCGGTCAGGCCGTCGGCCATTCCCAGCCCGGCGCGCAGCACCGGCACCACCGCCACCTTCTTGCCGGCGATCACCGGCGCGTCCATCGGCTCGAGCGGCGTCTCGATGGCGAGGGTCGTCATCGGCAGGTCGCGAGTGATCTCGTAGCCCATCAGCAGCGTCAATTCGCGCAGCAGTTCGCGAAAGGTCCGGGTCGAGGTCGTGATGTCGCGCATGTGCGAGAGCTTGTGCTGGACGAGCGGGTGTTCGAGGATGAAGAGATTGGGGAAGCGGGGATCCTTGCGCATTGAGTTTTATCCTTGCGACGCGGGGTCAGTCGCCGCGCCTCGGCCGGCACGGCCAGCGGCACGACTCGCCACCATGGGCGTTAACGCTGGAATTGTAAGGCAGTGACGAGCCCTGCATTCAGATACCGGTAGCCTCGGCCATCAGCGCACGCCAGCGTCGGTAACGCGCGCGCAGCGGGGCATCGTCAGCGGGCATGAAGACCTGTTCGTCCCCGGCCAAATTCCATTGGTCTGGGCGACCGGCAGCAAGGTAGGCGATGCCGCGCGCCGTCGCTTCGGGATCTTCGCGGCGATGCACGGGCAGGCCGCTTAGCGCCGCCAGGCGGATGCACAGGCCGTCGAGCCGGGAGACGCCGCCGCTGACCCGGATGCGGCCGGCCGGGGGCAAGTATTGCGCCATTTCGTCGCTGTTGGCCTGAAGCAGGAAGACGATGCTCTCGACCACCGCCACTGCCTGCTGCCAGGGCTCGCCCTCCCCGACGTAACGCGACACGAAGTCAGGTTTCCAGAATGGCCCGCCCAATCCCGCGATGCCGTTGAGAAACAGCAGCGGTTCACCGGGCCGTTCGAGCCACGGCTCAAGGAGCGCCACGACATCGGGCACATCTAGTTGTTCGCGCAGCCACTCGAGCGCGGTGCCGGCACCGTTGACGTTGCCCTCAACCGTGTACACCGTCGTCTGCCCATCGGCGAGGATGATGCCGGTCAGCGAGCGGGGCAGGTAATCCGGCGTTCGAGTCAGCACGCGCTGCACGAACGCGCTGGTGCCGATGTTGATGTAGGCCGAGTCCTCCTCCGGCCAGCCGAACGCGAACACCGCGGCCGATTGATCGCCGTTCACGGCCAGCAGTGGGATTGCCTGATCGTGCGAACGCAGCGTCCCGTAGGGCTGGCAGGTCGGAACGCAACGAGGCAGAAAACCTTCCGGGAGACCGAACAATGCGAGCAGCGTCGGATCCCAGTCGCGGGTCTGCAGATTGAAGAGCTGCGTGCGTGCCGCGCACTGCGGATCTGCCAGGAGTGGATGCTCGTCGAGCAGTCTGAAGGTTAGAAAGCTCGCCTGCGGCCCCCAGCACAGCGTGCCCGCGTCACGGGCCTCGCGCACCGCGCTCAGGTTATCGAGCGCCCAGCGCAGTTTGCTCGCGCCATAGTGCGGCGAGAGGAACAAACCAGTCTTGCGATGCACCTCGTCACCACGGACCTCGAACTGTTGCAACCAGCGGTGAGCGCGGCGATCCTGCCAGCTGAACACCGGCGAAAGCGGCCGGCCATCACGGCGATCCCAGCACACACAGCTCGAGCGCTGGCTGGCGAGACCGGCCGCCCGCACCTCGCGGCGACGCTCACCCAATGACCCGAGCGCGGCATCGACCGCGGTTACCACCGAGGCAAGCATTTCGTCGCCGTCCTGCTCAGCCCAATCCTGCTGGGGCCGGGTGAGCGCGATCTCCTGCACCGCCGAGGTGATCACGCCACCGCGCCGATCGAGGACGACCGCGCGACTGGCGTGTGTCCCCTGATCGATCGCCAGGATGAGCGAATCCGAAGCCATGACAAATCCACCGGTTTTGCGGCAAAAATGCTTCAAATCATCTTAGCACTCGCTTCGCCGCGGCTGCGGCGTCGCGCTAGCCCTTGACACCCAGGCGACGCGCCAGCTTGTGCAGGTTGCTCGCGTCCAGGTCAAGCTGCTGCGCGCTGCGCGCCCAGTTGCCGTCATTGCCGGCAAGCACGCGCCGGATTAGATCGCGCTGATAGTTATCAACCGCTTGACGCAGGCTGATCGGCGCTGACGCAGCCGCTGTCTCGCCCATGGCTGGGTTCTCGGGATGGGACGCAGGCGGGTTGCGTTGCTCGAGATCGAGCAGGTCGGTTTCCAGAGTGACGATATCGTTGCGGTTGACCCCCCGACTCATCGCCTTGAGCGCCGCCCGGCTGATCACATGCTCGAGCTCACGCACATTTCCCGGCCAGCCGTAATGGCGCAACGCGGACTCCGCGTCCGGGGAAAGGCGCAGACTGCGCAATCCCAGCCGCGCCCGGTTGAGTTCAAGAAAGCGGCCGGCCAGCAGCAGCACGTCATTGCCGCGCTCGCGCAGCGGTGGTATCGGGATCGGGTAGACCGAGAGCCGGTGGTAGAGATCGGCGCGAAACGAGCCATCGCGCACCTGGTCGCGCAAGGCGCGATTGGTCGCGGCGATGATGCGCACGTCCACGTGCCGCGGCTCGTCAGCGCCCAGGCGCTGGATCTCGCCGTTTTGCAGGGTGCGCAGCAGCTTGGCCTGGACGGCCAGCGGCAATTCGCCGACCTCGTCGAGGAACAACGTGCCGCCATCGGCGGCCTCGAAGCGACCCGGCCGGGCGCTGACCGCCCCCGAGAAGGCGCCCTTGGCGTGGCCGAACAGTTCGCTCTCGGCCAGCGACTCGGGCAAGGCCGCGCAGTTGACGTGCACCATCGGCTGATTCCGCCGCCGCGAGAGGCGATGCAGGCGATGCGCGAAGAGTTCCTTGCCTACGCCCGTTTCGCCGAGCAGCAGGACGGGCAATTCGGTGTCGGCGACCACCACAAGTTCATGGAGCAGTCGCCCGATGGCTTCGCTCTGGCCAAGAATCTCGGCCTCGCCGCCGACCGGGCTGCGTTGCGGAACTTCCCCGCGCGTCAGCCGCAGCGCGCGGATCTCGCCCTCCATCCGGGTCACCCGAATGGCCGCCTCGACAATCACGATGAAGGCGTCGAGCTCGGCCTGAGATGCCTCGTCGAATGAACCGACCTGCAGCGCGTCAAGCGTCAGCACCCCCCATGGGCGACCCTCGACATGCACGCTGGTGCCCATGCAATCGTGCACCGGCAGCGGCTCGCCGGCACGCTCATCGATCAGTCCGTCGTAGGGGTCGGGCAGGTTGCTGTCGTGGTGGAAGCGGGTCACGCCGCGCCGCGCGAGGATCGCGGCCAGGCGCGGGTGCTGCGCCACCGCAAACCGCCGCCCGAGCGCATCGCGCACCAGTCCGTCGGTGGCCACCGGTCGCAGGTGCTCCTCTTCCAGGTGCAGCAGGGCAACCGCCCCGCAGCGAAAATGCGTGCGCAGACGCCCTACCAGGCGCTGGAGCCGCACGGCCTGGGGAAGTTCATCGACCAGGTCGGCGAGGAGCGCGGCTTCCATCATGGTCATAAATACCCTTCGAAGGTCCTATTCACCACTTTTGAGATGGTGAATACTACTACATAGGTGCCCTTTGATCGGTGATCACCTCCGGTATCGTCTTGGCACGATTCTCGCAACGCCCTGTTCATCATCCAACTACCGGGAAAACCGCATGAACCTACTGGACCAACCCCTCGGTGAACTCGCCCGCGACATTCCCGGCGCAACCCGTGTCTTCAACGAGCATGGGCTGGACTTCTGCTGCGGTGGTCACGTCAGCCTGCGCGCCGCGGCAACCATCAAGGACTTCGACCCCGACCTGATCGCGGCCCGCCTGCAACAGGTGATCGCCGCTGCGAGGCCCGCTGATCGCGACTGGAACGCAGCGACGCCAGCCGAACTGGTCGAGCATATCGTCAGCCGCTACCACGATATCCACCGCGAGCAACTGCCCGAACTGGTGCGCCTGGCGCGCAGGGTCGAAACCGTGCACGGCGAGAAACCCGAGTGTCCGCGCGGCCTGGCTGAACTCCTGGAGCGCATCCAGGAGGAAATGGAAAGCCACATGCAGAAGGAAGAACAAGTGCTGTTCCCGTTGCTCGCCCGCGGACTCGGCGCAATGGCAACCGGCCCGATCGCAGTGATGCGCATGGAGCACAACCAGCACGGCGAGAACCTGCAACAAATGGCCTCGCTGACCAACGACATCACGCTGCCGGCCGAGGCCTGCAATACCTGGCGCGCGCTCTACCTCGGCATGCGCACGCTGCGCGAAGACCTGATGGAGCACATCCACCTCGAGAACAACATCCTGTTCACCAAGGCCGCGGCGGCAAGGCCGGCTGACACCTGAGCGAAGGCAGCGGGCATCACCGGCGGTGATGCCCCGTGAGCCTCAGCCGCGCAGCCGAAAGCGCTGGATCTTACCGGTCGCAGTCTTCGGCAACTCGGCGGTGAATTCGATCCAGCGCGGATACTTGTGCGGCGCCAGCTGACTGCGCACGTGAGTGCGTAACTCATCGGCCAACTGGTCGTTGGCATCGCCCGGGTTCTTGAGCACCACGAACGCCCGCGGCTTGATCAGCTCGTCGGCGTCGGGCGAACCCACCACCGCGGCTTCGAGCACCTTGGGGTGGGTCGCCAACGCCGACTCCACCTCGAAGGGCGAAACATACTGGCCGCTCACCTTGAGCATGTCGTCCGAGCGCCCGGCGTAAGTGTAGTAGCCGTCGGCGCCGCGCACGTACTTGTCGCCGCTGTGGGTCCACTCGCCGCGGAACACCGCGCGGCTCTTTTCGCGCTGGTTCCAGTACCCCGAGGCGGCGCTCGGACCCTTGACGAACAGGTCTCCGACCTCGCCGTCGGCCACCGGTTCGCCGTTATCACCGAGCAGTCTCAACTCGTAACCCGGGACGGCCGTGCCGGTCGTGCCGTAGCGCACCTCGCCCGGCCGGTTGGAAAGAAAGATGTGCAGCATTTCGGTGGAGCCGATGCCGTCGAGGATGTCGACGCCAGTGCGCTCGCGCCAACGTTCGCCGATCTGCGCCGGCAGCGCCTCGCCGGCCGAAGTCGCAACCCGCAACTGCATCGTGCTGCGCTCAGGAAACGCCGGATCAGCGAGCAGCGCCGCGAAGAGCGTCGGCACGCCGTAGAAGATCGTGGGCTGGTGTGCGCCGGTGAGTCGGGCAAAAACCGCCGCCGGGGTCGGGCGTTCCGCCATCAACACCGCCGTGGCGCCAACCGCCAGCGGGAAAGTCAGGCCGTTGCCCAACCCGTAGGCGAAGAACAGTTTGGCGGCAGAGAACACCCGGTCGGATTCCTTGATCCCGAGCACCGGACGGGCGTAGAGCTCGGCGGTCTGGATCAAGCTTGAGTGAATGTGGACCGTGCCCTTGGGCGTTCCGGTCGAACCTGACGAATAGAGCCAGAAGCACGGCTCGTCGGGCGATGTCTGGGGCCCTTCGAAGCTCTGGTGCCCGGCGGCGAGCACGTCCTCGAAGCGCGTCCGGACGCCACTTTCGCCGGCTGCTGCGCCGGCCACCACGACATGCTCGAGGGTGGGCACGGCGTCGACCAGCCCGGCGAAATTCGCGAGCAGCGGATAGGACACGATCACCGCCCGGGCGCGCGAGTCACGCACCATGAACTCGTAGTCCTTGGCCATCAGCAGAGTGTTTGCCGCCACCGGGACGATCCCGGCCTTGATGGCACCGAGGAACGCGACCGGCCAGTCGATCGAGTCGTGCATGCAGATCATCACGCGCTCTTCGCGGCGCAGACCCAGGCTCGCAAGGCCACTGGCGAAACGCTCGACGCGGCGCGCCAGTTCGCCGTAGGTGCAACTGCCGGCATCGTCGACGAAGGCGACCTTGTCGGCGCGGCCAGCGGCGAGATTGCGCCCGACCAGGTCGACCGCGGCGTTGTAGTTTTCGGGTATCTCGATGAGCGGCGGGCTGGCGCGGTGGTCCGCGCTCGATAGCTGGTTCATCCGTGTCTCCCCCTGTGTTTCTGGTCCGGATGTTACCGCGGTACCGGCCCGCTCAGGGCACCCGCACGTATTCGTGGTCGAGCGGCAGATTGTTGATGCCCCGTTCCGGCGGCGCGATCCAGCCAGCCATCTTGCCGGGCTCGTGCACCTTGACCATCAGCGACTTCACGTAGGCCTTGTCATCGGCGCTCGGCAGCCAGTCACCGATCCGGGCGCTGAACTTCTCGGCGCTGATCCGCCGCCCCGACGGGTCGGTCGGCACGCTCGCCCAGGCGCCGATCTTGCGCCGGAAGTGCGACGACGGCAGCGCCAGCTGGAAACCGGTGCCGGCACGCTCGAGGGTTCGATTCCAGCGCTTGAGGCCGATTTCACAATCGCGGATGTAGGACTGGCGCACCACCTCGTTGGTGGCGTTGCGCATCGGAATTTCGTCGACCCCGATGCCGTCGCCGCTGCCGTCCCAATCAGCAACCGGCCGGGCGAGTTCGAAACTGGTGTCGCGCTCGATATGATCGGCGTAGCCGGCTTCATCGGGGCGGCCCTTGATGCCGGTGGCGAACGCGCTCGCGGCATTGGACGAATCCTCGCCGCCGAAGAGATCGAGTGAGGACGTGAACCAGTAGTTGAGATAGCGCTGCAGCAACTCCAGGTCGATCCCGCCGGCGCGCCGGATCGCCGCCGGGTCGTCGGTCTTGAGTTCCTGCATCAGGTCGATGGTGCGGCGGATCACCCGGCCGATGCCGGTGTCGCCGACGAACATGTGGTGCGCTTCCTCGGTCAGCATGAAGCGGCAGGTGCGTGAGAGTGGATCGAAGGCCGATTCGGCAAACGATTTCAGCTGGTACTTGCCGTCGCGATCCGTGAAATAGGTGAACATGTACAGCGAGAGCCAGTCATCGATCGGCTCGTTGAAGGTCTCGAGTATGCGGGCGTTGTCGGGATCGCCCGAGTGGCGCTCGAGCAGCGCCTCGGCTTCCTCGCGGCCGTCGCGACCAAAGTAGGCGTGCAGCAGGTAGACCATCGCCCAAAGGTGACGACCCTCCTCGACGTTGACCTGGAAAAGGTTGCGCAGATCGTAGAGCGAGGGCGCGACGTGGCCGAGCAGGCGTTGCTGCTCGACCGAGGCCGGTTCGGTATCGCCCTGGGTGACGATGAAGCGGCGCAGCATCGAGCGATATTCACCCGGCACCGACTGCCAGGCATCCTGGCCCATGGCGTCGCCGAAACCGATCTTGCGCCCCGGCTCGGCATCGGCAAGGAAGATTCCCCAGCGGTAGTCGGGCATGCGCACCTGGCCATAGCTGGCCCAGCCCTTGGCGTCGACGCCGACGGCGGTGCGCAGGTAGACGTCAGCGGACTGGAAATCGGCCGGCCCGGACTCTTTCCACCAGTCAAGGAACCGAGGCTGCCAGTGTTCGAGCGCGCGCTGCAGCACGCGGTCCTCGCCCAGACCAACATTGTTGGGAATCCGATCGCCGTACTGGATTGTTGACATCTCTATACCCCTTCAAATCAGCTTGTTGCCGCCCGCCGCGTCAGACGCGCCGGCGATCAAAGTCGGGTCGCGACCCGGTGCCGTAGACTTTCAACGCCCCGGCTGCGCCGGTGGCGTAGGGCCGCTGGAAAACCCAGTTCTGCCATGCGGTCAGGCGCCCGAAAATGCGCGTGACCATCGTTTCAGCCCCCGGGAAGCGCAGGTTGGCTTCCATCGCGGTGAGCGCATCGGGCGATTGCGCGGCGCGCTCCTCGATGGCGATGCGCACTTCCTCGGCATAGTCGAGGTCGTCGGGAGCAGCGGTGACCAGGCCGAGCGCATCGCATTGCGTGGCGCCGAGCGCGGCGCCGAGATGTTCGCGCAGCTCCGCCGGCACCATGCCGCTATAGTGCGCCGCCAGCCGCGTGGCGCCATTGGCCATCGGATAGCGGCCGAAATTGGACTCTGCCAACGAAAGTGCCGCGCCCGGATCAGCTTCCTCGGTGTCGAGCATGTAGCTACGGTCCGCGGCCAGCGCCACCTCGAGCAACACGCCGCCGAAACACGAACCCGGCTCCACCAGTGCGAACATCGAGCGCGAGCCGACATCGAGCCGCGAGAGCAGCCGGCGCCAGGTGCCGCAGACCTGGCGCACGAACCAGTGATCCTGGTTGGCCTCGAGGAAAGCGTCGTGGGCGAGGGTGCGCGCCAGGTCGCCGTCGGTGCGCAACAGCCACAGCCCGATCTCGGTCTCATTGGTACGCAGGTGCAGCACCAGGTCCTCGAATTCGCGCGCGAGCCGCAGTGCCCAGTAGTCGGAGCCGGCACCCCGGGCAGCATCACCGTCGGCTGGTGGCGCCTCAGCGGGCCCGCAGAGCGTGATCGCGACACTGCGCTGGGCGCGGTCGATTACGCAGTGCACCAGTGAATAACTGCGCCGGTCGGGGCCATCCTGGGTGCATGCCAGCGGCGCCAGTGGCACCCCGGCGGCCTCAGCCGGCCGTAACCCGTCGGCGGCCAGTCGGGCGGCGTGCTCGGCTACCGCTTCGTCGAAGGCGGCCGGCTTGGCGATGTGATCAACCAGCCGCCACTCGCGCGCGCGCTCGGCCTTTACCCCCTCGGCGGTGGTGCAGAACACGTCGGCCAGATCGCGCCGCACCCGGCGCTTGTCGACCAGTCGCGTCAGTCCGCCAGTGCCGGGCAGGACGCCCAGCAGCGGCACTTCCGGCAGGCTGACCGTGCTCGAGCGGTCATCGACCATCAGGATCTCGTCGCAGGCCAGCGCGAGTTCGTAACCGCCGCCGGCACACGCCCCGTTGATCGCCGCCAGGAAACGGATCCCCTCGAAGGCGCTGGAGTCCTCCATGCCGTTGCGGGTCTCGTTGGTGAACTTGCAGAAGTTGACCTTGTCGCCGTGGCTCGAGAGCCCGAGCATGTAGATGTTGGCGCCGGAGCAGAACATCCGCGGCCGGGCGCTCGCGACCACCACGGCGCGCACGCCAGGGTGCTCGTAGCGAATTCGGTTGAGCGCGTCGTTGAGTTCGATGTCCACTCCGAGGTCGTAGGAATTGAGCTTGAGCTGGTAGCCCGGCGCAATCCCCCCGTCCTCGGCGACGTCGAGCTCAAGCCGCGCGACTGCCCCGGAGACCGAAAGTTTCCAGTGCTGGTATCGTGTGGGGTCGGTCTCGAACCGAATCGGCGCGCTGGCGCCATTTGATCCATTGGCTGGCATCGCGTTCTCCTGCTGCTTTGATTGACACGGCGGCGCAAGGCAACGGCGCAACGCTTAGCCCCCGCTATCGGCACAGGTTACTGCGCTCGGGCCAAAATTGCAATAAAGTGCCTTCTTTCAACATACGTGCGTTATAGTGCCTGCCATGCGAATTAACATCCTCGTAGCGACCATGACCGGGACCGCGCAGCTGGTGGCGCAGGAACTCGAACTCACCTTCGGCGACGACGACACTGAAATCGTCGTCACGCCGATGGACAACCTCGGCCCCGAGGTGTTCAGCGGTGAGGAGATCTACCTGATCTGCACCTCGACCTACGGCCAAGGCGACGTCCCCGACAATGGCAAGCCGCTTTACGACGCGCTGCGTGCCCAGCGCCCCGATCTCTCAGGGGTGCGCTACGGCGTCATCGGGCTCGGCGACAACACCTACAAGGACACCTTCAATTTAGGTGGACAGAAATTCGACGAGCTGCTTGCGCAACTGGGGGCGAAGCGCATCGGAGAGCGCGCCCGGCTTGACGCCGCTGGCGGCCAGATGCCCGAAGACCTGGCGCTCGAATGGATGCCCGGCTGGCTCGAACTGGCGCGCGCCGCCTGAGCGTCCGGCACTATGAACTCGCCCGATCGGCTCAGCCTTGTGCCGGGCGGCGCGTGCGCCGCGGCGGGTCGCTCACCAGTGCTCCGTCGCCGATCGCCGCGAGCACCAGCTCGACGCATCGTTGCACCGAATTGACGCTGGTATCGACGCGCAAATCAGCCTGCGCGTAGAGCGATTCACGCTCGGCCAGGATGGCCTCGAGTTCGGCCATCGCCCTGGTCCGGCCCCGGATGGGGCGCAGGTCGCCAGCGGCTACGACTCGCTTCATATGGTCTTCGGGCTCGGCGCGCAACCACACCGTGAAACAGTGGCTGCGCAGAAACTCGAACGATTCCGGCTCGGTGGGCAGCGAGCCGCCGGTGGCGATGACCTGGGGACCGTCACGTGCGGCCAGCACCTCGAGCGCCTTGCGCTCGTGGGTCCGGTAGGCGTCCTGGCCATAGAGCGAGAACAGGTTGGCGAGACTCATCCCGGCGTCGCGCTCGACTTCGAGATCGAGTTCGTGAAATGGTATCCGCAGCCGCCGCGCCAGCGCGGTCCCGAGGGTGGACTTGCCAGCACCGCGCAGCCCGATGAGCGCAATTCGCTGGCGCCGGGCGTGGCTGATCTTGCCGAAGCGCTGTTCGAGTAACCCCGCCGCCTGGGCCAGCGTTGCGGGATCGAGGTAACGAAGCGCCGCGAAGATCTGGGCGGTCGCCGATCCGGCCGGGGTGTCGAGCAGAATCATTTCCGGCGCCACTTCCAGCGCCTGCGCCAGGCGCCTGATCAGCAGCACCGAGGCATTCCCCGACCCCAGCTCGAGCTGGGCGAGGTAGCGTTCCGAAAGACCCGACTCCTCGGCCAGGCGCCGACGGGTGAGTCCCAGCTCCTCGCGACGCTGGCGCACCCGAGCACCCAAGCGCTCAAGGTACTGGCCGTCGTCCTGATGGTTGCCACGAGCCGGCATTGGATTGCAAGATAGTGTCAAAAGTGGAAGCTGGATGGCACTATAGCGCATGATTATGGAAAGCTCACCGATCATCGAACCCAGCCCCTGCGCCGAACTCGCGGCAACGACGCGCCGCGAGCGCGTGGGTCGCGAGACCATCGAGTACGCAACGATGGGCGTGGTGGGCACCGACCAACCCACCCTGGTGTTCCTTCACGAGGGCCTGGGCTGCCTGGCAATGTGGCGCGATTTCCCGGCGCGCGTGGCCCGTGCCCTCGGGTTGGCTGCGGTCGTGTCATCGCGCCGCGGCTACGGCGGATCGGAGACTTTCAGCGCGCCGTTCACCACCCGTTTCATGCACGACGAGGCGTATCAGGCCCTGCCCGCCCTGCTCGCACATCTGGACATCAGGCGCGCGATCCTCGTCGGCCACAGCGACGGCGCCTCGATAGCCTTGCTCCACGCCGCCATCGCCGCCACGCCTGACGGCGCCCGGGCAGCGCCGGCAATCGAGGCGGTGGTCGCGCTCGCCCCCCACCTGTTCGTCGAACCGGTGTGCATCGCGTCGATCGCGGCGACCGCCGCCGCATTCCCCGACGGCCGCCTGGCGCGCGCGCTGGGGCGCTACCACCGCGATCCGCAACTGACCTTCCGCACCTGGAGCGATATCTGGCTCTCGCCCGAGTTTCTGGCCTGGAACATCGAGGCCGAAGTGGCGCAGGTGCGCTGCCCGGTGCTCGCCCTGCAGGGCACGGAGGACCAGTACGGCACCTTGCGTCAGATCGAGCGCGTTGCCGAACTGGCGGCCAACGCCCGCGCGGTCGCGATCCCAGGGGCGCGGCACAGCCCGCACCTCGATCAGACCGAGTTCACCCTCGCCGAAATCGTCACGTTCCTGCGCTCCCTGCACGGCTGAGGTGCGTGCCGGCGCCAGCCTGGGCCCGCCCCAGGCGGTCGCGGACCGCCGCCCATTGCGCTTCCGCTGGCGGCTCCTCGACAAGGATCCGCGCCAGCGCCAGGGCATCGAGCCGGCGCAAGGTGGCGTAGAGCCGGCGGGCATACGCCACCGGTTCCGCCGGTGCCGGCTCCCAGAGCACCGCCGCGCCAGCGCCAGGATCACTTCGCGACCAGACCGCGATCCGCTCGCCGCGCTGGAGGCATTGCGCCACCCGCCCAGCGAGAGATTGCGGCGCAACCAGTTCGAGCGCGGTGGCAGTGGCGTAATGGGCAGCCAGTGCTCCGGCGACGCGCGGCGCGGCCGCACCCGGGGCCTCCAACGGTTCCTGGAGAACGGCCTCGATCTGGGCGGCCGAAATCGAACCCGGCCGCAGCATTGCCGGGAAACCCCGGCTCAGGTCGACGATCGTCGATTCGACGCCATGCTCCGAGTCACCGCCTTCGAGCACCAGTGGGGTTTCGGCCCCGAGGTCATCGAAGACGTGTTCGACACTGGTCGGGCTGACCCGCCCGAAGAGGTTGGCCGAGGGCGCCGCAATGCCGTGACCGCCGGCCGCAACAAAGGCCGCGAGCAGGCGCCGAGCCACCGGATGCGAAGGACAACGCAGCCCGACCGTGCTCTCCTTGCCGCAGGCCAGAGATGCCACCCCGGCACGACGCGTCAGCACCAGCGTCAGCGGCCCCGGCCAGAAGGCCTCGATCAGCGCCGCGGCGCGCGGGCCGATCTCGGCCCAGTACTGCGCGCAGGCGCGATCGGGAACGTGAACGATCAGCGGGTGGCTGCTGGGACGACGCTTGATCCGATAGATGGCGGCGACCCCCCCATCGCTCTCGGCATCAGCGCCAAGCCCGTAGACCGTTTCGGTCGGAAATGCGACCACCGCTCCGGCGCGCAGGCGCCGCACCGCTTCCGCAATCTGCTCGGCGCTGGCCTCCGGCGGCGGTGACGCTGCGCTGCGCTGGCCCACGTTCACGCCGGCGGGCTGCCACCGATGCTGAGGTCGTCCGCGATCCGCTGCGCCAGGCCGGCCGCCTGCTCCACCGAATCACCCATTACCGTGATGTGCCCCATCTTGCGCCCCGGCCGAGGATCAGACTTGCCGTAGAGGTGCAGCTTGGCACGGGGGTGCATGACTACGCGGCGCCAGTCTGGTTCGCGCCGAATCCAGTCCGGTCCCGCGAACCAGGATTCACCCAGCACATTGATCATCACCGCCGGTTCGTGCTGCTGGGTACCGCCCAGGGGCCACCCGGCCATCACCCGCACCTGCTGCTCGAACTGGCTGGTGACGCAGGCATCGATGGTGTAGTGCCCGGAATTGTGCGGCCGCGGTGAAAGCTCGCTGACCACCAGCGAGCCGTCAGCCAGCACGAAGAATTCGACGCACAACACGCCGACGTACTCGATGGTATGGGCGATCCGCACCGCGGCGTTGGTAGCCTCGCGGGCCAGCGATGCCTCGATTCGTGCCGGCGCGCTGGAGCGCAACAGGATTCCCTTGCCGTGGACATTCTCCGCCACCGGGTAGGGCACGGTCTCGCCGTCAAACCCACGGGCGACCACTACCGACAGCTCGGTGATCGGCGCGAGATGGCGCTCGAGCACGCAGGCAACCCCGCCCATCGCGACGAAGGCGCTCTGGGCCTCGTCACGGTTCGCAACCAGGGATTGCTTAACACTCTTGGCCCGCAACTGCGAGATCTTGAGAACGCCCGGAAAGAGCTTCTCCGGGGCGGCCACGATGTCGTCGGCGCTGTGGATTTCGGCAAACGGCGCGACAGCCAGGCCGCACTCCTGGACGAAATTCTTTTCGGCGATCCGGTCCTGGGCGATTGCGACCGCGTCGGCGGCCGGACTCACCACCAGGTGCTCGGCCAGGATCTCGAGCGCGCGCGCCGGCACATTCTCGAATTCGGTGGTCACCGCGACGCACAGGCTGGAGAGTTCGGCCAGCGCCGGTCCGTCGAGATAGTCGGCCTGGATGTGGCGATCGGCGACCGTACCCGCCGGACTGTCGCCGCTGGGGTCGAGCACGCAGACTCGAAAGCCCACTGACTGGGCCGCGCTGCAGAACATCCGGCCATGCTGGCCGCCGCCCAACAGTCCCAGCCAGCTGCCGGGCGGCAACGGCGGAAAGGGTCGGAACTTGTGCGGGGTTCGCTGGATCATGATTCAACTCCTGGTGTGTCGCGGCGTGCAATTGCGAGCGCCGATACGGCTTACGACGGGCCAGCGTCAACCCGGGACTGTGATCAACTCGGCGGCAATTTCATCCCGCGGACCAGGGCGCTCTGGCGCGCGCGGAATTTCTCCAGGCGTTCGAGCATCACCGGATCCGTACCGGCGAGCATCGCGACCGCGAACAACGCCGCATTGGCCGCGCCGGCCTCACCGATCGCGAAGGTCGCAACCGGAATGCCCCGCGGCATCTGGACGATCGACAGCAGTGAATCTTCGCCCCGCAGGTACTTCGAGGGCATCGGCACGCCCAGCACCGGCAGGCAGGTCTTGGCGGCGATCACACCCGCCAGATGCGCCGCCCCGCCGGCGCCGGCGATGATCGCCCGCATGCCGCGCGCCTGCGCACCGGCTGCATAAGCCAGGGTTTCATCGGGCGTGCGGTGGGCAGATGACACCAGCGCCTCGTAGGACACCTCGAACTCGCGCAGTACTTCGACAGCGTGCTTCATCACTTCCCAGTCGCTGCTGCTGCCCATCACCACGCCTACCAGCGGTTCACTCATGATTTCTATTCCTCCAGGCCGTGTCCAGTGATCTGCCGCAACGCCTCGCGGTATTTTTCGGCGGTCCGCTCGATAACTTCCGGCGGCAAGGCCGGCGCCGGCGCCTTCTTGTCCCAGCCCGGCACCGTCTCAAGATAGTCGCGCACAAACTGCTTGTCGAATGACGGCGGCGAAATCCCCTGGCGGTAGGTGTCCGCCGGCCAGAATCGCGACGAATCGGCCGTGAGCACTTCGTCCATCAGGTGCAGCGTGCCTTTGGCGTCCAGCCCGAACTCGAACTTGGTGTCGGCGATGATGATGCCGCGCTTGGATGCATAGTCACGCGCCCGCGCATAGAGTTCGAGACTGACCTTGCGGATCTTCTCGGCGAGCGGCTGGCCGATGCGCGCCACCATCTCGTCGAACGAAATGTTCTCGTCGTGCGCCCCGCCCTGCTCCTTGCTGGCGGGCGTGAAGATCGGCTCCGGCAGCTGTTGCGCGAGCTCCAGCCCGGCGGGCAGCGCAATGCCGCAGACCTTGCCGCTCGCCTGGTAGTCCTTCCAGCCGGAACCGATCAGATAGCCGCGCACCACTGCCTCGATCGGCACCGGCGTCAGCCGCTTGACCAGCATCGACCTGCCCTTGACCTGATCAACCTCGTCAGCCTTGACGGCGCTCTCGGGAGCGACGCCGGTCAGATGGTTGGGAACCACGTCGGCGAGCAGGTCGAACCAGAACAGCGCCATCTGGGTCAGCACCCGCCCCTTGTCCGGAATCGGCTCGTTCATGATCACGTCGAATGCCGACAGCCGGTCCGAAGTGACCATCAGCAAGCGGTCGTCGCCGACTGCGTAGTTGTCGCGCACCTTTCCCCTGGACAAGAGCGGCAGCGAATGGATTTGCGATTCGTACTGGCAATTTGACATGTTCGAGCCCTCTGAAAAAACTATTTTGCCCCAATCCACCGGCGGCGAACGGGCCACCATGGCCGGCTCGCGGTCATGTTCTCCGGCAACGACCGGAGCCGGGCCCGGCTACTTGACGACCTGCGCCAGTTCACCCTTGCCGTAGCGCTCGATCATCACCGACATCGCCAGCGGCCGGATCTTGCTGGCCTGGCCGACGCAGCCGAATTGCTCGTAGCGCTTGAGGCAGATCGAGCGCGCCGCCGCCGAAGCCGGCTTGAGGTAGTCGCGGGGGTCGAACTTGCCCGGATTCTTGACCAGATATTCACGAATGGCGCCGGTCATCGCCAGGCGGATGTCGGTGTCGATGTTGATCTTGCGCACCCCGAATTTGATCGCCTGCTGGATTTCCTCGACCGGCACGCCGTAGGTTTCCTTCATGTCGCCGCCGTACTCACGGATCTGGGCCAGCAGTTCCTGCGGCACCGACGATGAACCGTGCATCACCAGGTGGGTATTGGGAATTCGCCGGTTGATCTCCTTGATCCGCTCGATCGCCAGGATGTCGCCGGTCGGCTTGCGCGAAAACTTGTAGGCGCCGTGGCTGGTGCCGATCGCGATCGCCAGCGCATCGACCTGGGTCCGCCTGACGAAATCGGCCGCCTGC
>JACZKY010021296.1_pt1 | contig 20065 bp, 16 predicted proteins | sample 8237611 | NCBI WGS metagenome assembly JACZKY01 (sample SAMN16148055, study PRJNA663545) | marine sediment metagenome | biome: sediments and biomass from bioreactor inoculated with such sediments; feature: coastal sediments; material: methane- and iron-fed bioreactor; isolation source: Bothnian...
TACGGATCAACGCCCAGTTGATCGACGCGGTCTCAGGGAAGCACCTGTGGTCCGAGCATTACGACCGGGACCTGAAGGAGATCTTCGCGCTGCAGGACGGAATCAACCTAAAGATCCTGACGGCGTTGCAGGTGAATCTGACGGTCGGCGAGCAGGCTCGCGTGTGGGCGGAAGGCACGAGGAATCTCGACGCCTACCTGAGATTGATGCGGGGTCGCGAATATCTGGTCGAGGGGAATCGGGAAAGCGCCGCCTTGGCCCGGCGCATGGCGGAGGAAGCGATCGCCCTGGATCCCGGGTACGCGGACGCCTATGCGTTGTTGGGTGCCACCCACATGAATGACGTATGGTTCGGAACGAGCCGCCCCAAGGAGTCGATCGAGAAGGCCATCGAATTGTCGAAAAAGGCCCTGGGCATGAACGGCTCGCTGTCGGATGCGCGCAGCAGGTTGGGCATGCTCTATTCGTGGAGCGGGCGCTATGACGAAGGGATCGCGGAGGCGGAGCGGGGCGTCGAACTCGATCCCAATTCGGGCCGGGCGAACTATTTCCTGGCGCAGGTTCTCCGGTACGCCGGAAGATCGAAGGAGGCCATCCCGGTGATGCGGAAGGCATTGCGCCTGGAACCGGTCGCCCCCGACATCTACGTTCAGAGTCTGGCTTTGATTTATTTTCAGGCGGGAGATTGTAAAGAGGCGATCGCGACGTGCGATAAGGGACTCAAACGGGAGCCGAACAATCTGAATTCCCGCGTCATCAGGGCCGCCGTCTTCGGTTTCTGCGGCAGGGAAGCGGAGGCGCGGGAAGAAGCGGCCGAAGTCCTGAGAATCACTCCGAAATTCACCGTGGAGTCCTATACGGGGATCCTCCCGTACAAGTATCAGTCCAGCAAGGACCTTACGATCCAGGGGCTGCGCAGGGCGGGATTGCCGTAAGTGAAAGGGATCACCGCTCCGTCATGATCCCCACCTGGATCATGGATCCCCGGCTGCCGGTTTCCCGCCAAGCTCCCGCCACCGGAAGCAATCCACCGTGTGGTCGTTCACCATGCCGACCGCCTGCATGTGGGCGTAGCAGATGGTGGCGCCGACGAAGCGGAAACCGCGCCGTTTGAGGTCGCGACTCATGGCGTCCGATACCGGCGTGCTGGCGGGTACTTCCTTCATGCTTCGCCAGGCGTTCCGGATCGGCCTGCCGTCCACGAAGCGCCACTGGTAGGCATCGAAAGTGCCGAATTCCTCCCGCACCTTCAGGAAGGAGCGGGCATTGATGATGGCGGACTCCGCCTTCAGGCGATTGCGCACGATGCCGGGATTCGACAGGAGTTCCGCCACCTTCGCCCCATCGAAACCGGCCACCGCTTCGGGGTCGAAGCCGGAGAAGGCGGCTCGGTAGGCATCCCGTTTCTTCAGGATGGTGATCCAGGAGAGCCCGGCCTGGGCCCCCTCCAGGATCAGGAACTCGAACAACAGCCGGTCGTCGTGTACCGGCACCCCCCATTCCCGGTCGTGATAGGCCCGGTATCGCGGGTCGCTGCCGGCCCAGTCGCAGCGGCGGACGGTTTCGGATCTCATCGTATTCGTGCCCGGAATGCGGGTATGACCCGGAATGGGTGAAAAAGCGGGCTCAGGCCGCGTGCTTTTTCACCCAGGCGACGTACTGGTCCATCCATTTCTGCAGGAATTTCCTGCTGCCTGCGCCGATGTCGCCCGCCTCGTCGAACAGACCCTCCTTTGCATGGATGTATGCTTCGGGCTGGCCGAGCGTCCGTACGTCAAGGTACGCGAGAACGTTGCGCAGGTGCTGTTGCGCCGCCGCCGTGCCGATGGGGCCGACCGAAACCCCCATCACGCCGGCGGGTTTGCCCGCCCAGGCGCTCTGGCCATATGGGCGGGAGGCGTTGTCGATCGCGTTCTTCAGTACCCCGGGGATCGAACGGTTGTACTCGGCCGTCACGAACAGAAGGCCCTGGGAAGCGGCAATCTCGGCTTTCAGCCGCTTGACGGACTCGGCCTGGTTCGCATCGTCGTCCTGGTTGTAGAGCGGCAAGTCGCCGATTTGCGCATGCTCGAACGAGAAGTCCGACGGCGCCAGCTTTACAACGGCGTTCGCCATCATCCGGTTGAGTGAATCTTTGCGGAGACTGCCGACGATCACGGCGATCCGGTATCGTTCCATGGCTACCCCCCTCCGGAAGGATCGGATGTACCTAAAGCGTACCATACCCTCCGCCCCGACGATCTCCGGCCCGGGCAGTCGAGCCCCGTAAAAATGTATTGCACGCGGAAAGGCGGCCGTTGTATAAATGTTAAACGAACGTTTGAACAAGGAGGTATATCCTGGTCCGGCCGGATTCCCGCTCGCGGATACTCTCCGCAGCCACTCCCATGTTCGCAAGGCACGGCCTGAACGGTGTGAGCGTCCGGTCGCTGGCGTCCGCCGCCGGGGTGAACCTGTCCATGATCTCGTACCATTTCGGGGGGAAGGAAGGCTTGTACGCCGAGATCCTCAAGAAGCAGTTCGAGGGGTTTCGATACATCGACGACATCGCGAAAAGGGATCTGCCCCCGCTGGAAAAATGCGAGCAGTACATCCGGGGGACGATCCGCCGGTACCGGGAGAACCCCTATCTGCTCCGGTATTACGTCTCGGAACTGACCAATCCGACGCCGTGCTTCAGGTCGATCGTGCGGCCCGCCGTGCAGGGGGTCCTCAAGGTTCTCCGGAAGACGATCGAGCAGGGGATATCCCGGAACCGGCTGCGGAAAACTTTGAACCCCGCCGACGGCGCTCTCGCCCTGGCCGGGATGATCAACTTCTATTTTCTGGTCGCCCCGGCAGCCAGGGGTTTCGTGGATGATCGTCCCGGGCGTGACGAGGAACTGGTGGAACATATCATGGATGTCCTGAAGAGGGGAATCGTCACGTAGCCAACCGTCATCATCGAAAGGAGCGGCGGCACGATGAGAGGAATGCGGGTTCACAACAAGGAGTTGAAAAGCAGGATCACGTACGCGACGGACGCGGCCGAACTGATCAAGAGCGGCTACAAGGTGGGCATGAGCGGATTCACCGGGTCCGGGTATCCGAAGCTGGTCCCGCAGGCGCTCGCCGAGCATATCCTGCGGGAGCACAGCAAGGGGGGGAAGTTCCGCATCGTCGTCATGACCGGCGCCTCCACCAGCAGCGAGCTCGACGGGGCGCTGGCGATGGTGGACGGGATCGAGCTGCGGATGCCGTACAACTCCGACCCGATCGCGCGGGAGAAGATCAACTTCGGAAAGATGGAATACTTCGACTTCCACCTGGGGGCGGTCGCCCAGTACGTCAAGTGCGGATTCTTCGGAGACCTGGACACCGCGATCATCGAGGTGACCGGCATCACCGAGGACGGCAGGCTCATCCCCTCCACCTCGGTGGGGAACAACCAGGTCTTCATCGACTCCGCCCGGGAGGTGATCCTCGAGGTCAACTACTACCATCCTCTGGAGCTGGAGGGGATGCACGACGTCTACGAGCCCGACCTGCCGCCGAACGTCCAGCCGATCATGATCACCAAGCCATCCGACCGGGTCGGGACCCCTTATCTCGCGTGCCCCCCGGAGAAGATCAGGGCGATCGTCGAGACGAACCACCCGGACCGGACCACGGTGTTCAAGGAGCCGGACAGGGACAGCAAGGCGATTTCCGGCCACATCCTCGATTTCTTCAAGTCCGAGGTGAAGAAAGGCCGGTTGCCGAAAAACCTCCTCCCCCTCCAGTCCGGCGTGGGGAACGTCGCCAACGCGGTGCTGTACGGGCTGCTGGATTCGGATTTCGAGAACATGACCGTGTACACCGAGGTGATCCAGGACGGGATGCTGGCGCTCATCGACGCCGGGAAGATCACCTTCGCGTCGTCGACGGCGTTCTCCGTGTCGCCGGCCATGGTGGAAAAATTCAAGGAGAACATCGGCATGTACAAGGACAAGATCCTCCTGCGCCCCCAGTCGATCAGCAACCACGTCGGGATCATCAAGCGGCTGGGCGTACTGGCGATGAACGGGTGCGTGGAGTTCGACCTGTACGGAAACGTCAACTCGACCCACGTCAACGGCACGCGGATCATCAACGGGATCGGGGGATCGGGCGACTTCGCGCGGAACTCGTTCATCTCGATCTTCACCACGTCCTCCGTGGCGGCCCGGGGAGACATCTCCTGCGTCGTCCCGATGGTATCCCACGTCGATCACTGCGAGCACGACGTGGACGTGGTCGTCACGGAGCAGGGGCTGGCCGACCTCCGGGGGACTTCCCCGAAGCAGCGCGCGGTCCAGATCATCGACAAGTGCGTACACCCCGACTACCGGCCGATGCTCAAGGATTATTACTTCCGGGCCCTCAACCATTCCCCGGGAAAGCACACGCCGCACCTGATGGAGGAAGCGTTTTCCTGGCACACCCGGTACATGCGCACGGGATCGATGAAAGGGTAGGGGAAAACGGCGGGCCGGCGGGGGAGGCGGGAGAGATCGATGAGGGAGAGAATCCTTTTCCTGGCCGTCTTCGCCGCCGCGATGGGTTTCGTCGAGGCGGCGGTCGTCGTTTACCTGCGGGCGTTGATCGGCGGCGGGCCGCTTTTCCCGATGAAGATCCTGCCTCCCGCGGTCCTGGCGGTGGAGATCGCCCGTGAGGCGGCCACGCTCGTCATGCTGCTTTGCGTGGCGATCCTCGGCGTGGGAGGCGGGCTCAGGCGCTTCGGGGCGTTCCTGCTTCTGTTCGCCGTCTGGGACCTCTCGTATTATCTGTGGCTGTACCTGGCGATCGGCTGGCCGGCGGGCGTGACCGATTGGGACATCCTGTTCCTGATCCCGCTTCCCTGGGTGGGGCCCGTCTGGTCCGTGCTACTCCTTTGCGCTGGGATGCTCGCCTTCTCGGCCCCATACCTGCGGGCCCCGGAGGAGGCCCCCTTCGCCCCCGGCCGGTGGGGCTGGGCGACCGGCGTGGCCGGCGCCGGGACGGTCATCGCGACCTACATCCTCGAGTGGAGGAAGATCGGGTACGGCGACGGGGTCCCCGCCGGTTTTTCCGGCCTTCCCTTCCTCCTGGGAGTCCTCCTGTTGGCCTCGGCGGGGTGGATCACGTACCGAAGGGCGCAGCCGGGTCGCCGGTAGATCCGCCCCCTGGACGGTGGAATGAAACGGGGCAGGGACGCCGCCGTCCCTGCCCCGTGGCCTATCGCGATACGGCCCGGCCGGCGGCGCTTATTCCCCCACCGGGGTGAACGTCCCCGCCTTCGCCTTGAACAGGGCCTTGTGGAACTCCCGGTTCAGGCGGGCGATGAACTTCACGTCGATCCCCTTCGGGCACGCCGCCTGGCACTCGTAATGATTCGTGCAGTTCCCGAAGCCGCACTCCTGCATCGCCTTGATCATGGCGGCGACGCGCTCGGGCGCCTCCACCTGGCCCTGGGGCAGGGCCGCGAACTGGGCCACCTTCGCGCCGGCGAACAGCATCGCCGCGCCGTTGGGGCACGCCGCCACGCACGCCCCGCAGCCGATGCACTCCGCCGCGTCCATCGAGTAGTCCGAATCGGGCTTCGAGATCGGGATCGCGTTGGCGTCGGGAACCCCGCCGGTGTGGCAGGAAATGTACCCGGCCGCCTGGATCAGTTTGTCCAACGCCCCGCGATCCGAGACGAGATCGCGGACGATCGGGAACGCCCGGGCCCGCCACGGTTCGAGGTAGATCGCGTCGCCGTCCTTGAACTTCCGCATGTGGAGCTGGCAGAGGGTGGTCCGCGTCTGCCCGCCGTGGGGGACGCCGTTGACGACCGCGGAGCACGTCCCGCAGATCCCCTCCCGGCAGTCGTGGTCGAAGGCGATCGGGTCCTTCCCCTGCTTGATCAGGTCCTCGTTCACCACGTCGAGCATCTCGAGGAAGGAGTGATGCTCGGTGATCCCCTTGGCGACGTGGGTCTCGAACCGGCCGGTCTCGTTCGGGCCCTTCTGCCGCCAGACGATCAATTTCACGCTCATCGTCTTGTGTTCGGAAGTTTGCGCGCTCATTATTTGTAGCTCCTTACCGCGAGGTGGATGTTCTCGAACTTCAGCGGCTCCTTGTGGAGCTCGGGCTCCCTGTCGACCCCCTTGAACTCCCAGGCGGCGGCGTAGGCGAAGTCCGCGTCGTTGCGCTTCGCCTCGCCGTCCGCGTACTGGTGCTCCACGCGGAAGTGCCCGCCGCACGACTCGTCGCGGTGGAGGGCGTCGCGGCAGATGAGCTCCCCGAACTCGAGGAAGTCGGCGGTGCGGCTGGCGTTCTCCAGCTGCTGGTTGAACTCGGCGCCGGCTCCGCTCACCTTCACGTTCTTCCAGAACTCCTCCCGGATGGCCGGGATCTTCGCGATCGCCTCGGTGAGGGATTCCTTGCTGCGCGCCATCCCGCAGTTGTTCCACATGAGGGTCCCGAGCTCGCGGATGAACTCGGTGACGGTCCGGTTCCCGTTGACGGCGAGGAGTTTCTTCGTGGTTCCCTTCACGTCCTCGATCGACTTTGCGCACTCGGGGTGATCCGCCTTCACCTTGCCGGGCTTCGCGTCCTTCAGGTAGTTGGCGATCGTGTAGGGGATGACGAAGTAGCCGTCCGCCAGACCCTGCATGAGTGCGCTGGCCCCCAGGCGGTTCGCGCCGTGGACGGAGAAGTTCGCCTCGCCGAGCACGAAGAGGCCGGGGAGGTTGCTCATCAGGTTGTAGTCGACCCAGAGACCGCCCATCGCGTAGTGGGGGGCGGGGTAGATCCGCATCGGGACCTGGTAGCCGTTCTCGTCGGTGATCCGCTCGTACATCTCGAACAGGTTGCCGTACCGCTCGCGGATCACGTTTTCGCCGAGCCGCTTGATCGAATCGCGGAAGTCGAGGTAGACGCCGCGGCCTCCGGGGCCGACGCCGCGCCCTTCGTCGCACTGCTCCTTCGCCGCGCGGGAAGAGATGTCCCGGGGGGCGAGGTTCCCGAAGGTCGGGTATTTCCGCTCGAGGTAGTAGTCCCGGTCCTCCTCGGCGATCGCGCCGGGCGGCTTGCCGCAATCCTCCTTCTTTTTCGGGACCCAGATCCGGCCGTCGTTGCGCAGCGACTCGGACATGAGGGTCAGCTTCGACTGGTATTCGCCCGCCTGCGGGATGCAGGTCGGGTGGATCTGCGTGAAGCACGGGTTGGCGAAGAAGGCGCCCTTCTTGTGGGCCTTCCAGATCGCGGTGACGCTGCAGCCCATGGCGTTCGTGGAGAGGTAGAAGACGTTCACGTATCCGCCCGAGGCCAGCACGACCGCGTCTCCCGTGTGGACACGGATCTCGCCGGTGATCAGGTCGCGGACCGTGATCCCCTTCGCCTCGCCGTCGACCACCACGAGGTCGAGCATCTCGGTGCGGGGGAACAGCTTCACCGACCCCACCTTGATCTGGCGGGAGATGGCGGAGTAGGCGCCCAGCAGGAGCTGCTGCCCCGTCTGCCCGCGGGCGTAGAAGGTCCGGGAGACCTGCGCGCCGCCGAACGAGCGGGTGTCGAGGTAGCCTGCGTAGTCGCGGGCGAAGGGAACCCCCTGCGCGACGCACTGGTCGATGATGTTGTTGCTCACCTGGGAGAGCCGCCAGACGTCCGCCTCGCGGGACCGGAAGTCTCCGCCCTTGATCGTGTCGTAGAAGAGGCGCCAGATGCTGTCGCCGTCGTTCGGGTAATTCTTCGCGGCGTTGATCCCGCCCTGCGCGGCGATGCTGTGCGCGCGGCGGGGGCTGTCCTGGTAGCAGAACGCCTCCACGTTGTACCCCAGCTCGCCCAGGCTCGCTGCGGCCGACGCGCCGGCCAGGCCGGTGCCGACCACGAGGATCTTGAACTTGCGCTTGTTGGGCGGGTTCACCAGCTTCATGTCGAAGCGGTGCTTGTCCCACGACTGTTCGATGGGTCCGGTTGGTGCTTTTCCGTCGAGGATCACGGTGTTCCTCCCTTATTTGGCCAGAATGCCGGCGAGAATGAGCACGGGGATGGCGCTGTAGCCCACGAGGAAGAGGGCGGAGAGCAGCTTGCCCAGCATGCCGAACTGCGGCATGGTCTTTTCGTTGTTCAGGCCGATCGTCTGGAAGATGCTCTGGATCCCGTGGGACAGGTGCAGGAAGAGCGTCACCATGGCGGCCACGTAGATCAGGGCGATCGGCGTGATCCGGAAGCTGGAGAGGACCATGGTGAAGACGTCCACGCGGTTCTTCGCGTCGGTCCCCAGCACGATGTCCGGGGTGATGCGGACGGTGAACTGCAGCAGGTGGTAGACGATGAAGGCCAGCAGCAGGAGGCCCGTCCAGATCATCGTCTCGCCGGCGAAGGTCGTCTTCAGCATCTTCTTCACGGCGTACTTCTCCGGGTTCGCCGTCCGGTTTTCGAGCGTCAGCAGGATGGCGAAGATCACGTGCAGGATGAGCATCGCCCCCATGAAGGCCCGGAACGCCCACACGAAGGGCCCCAGTCCGTGCAGCTTCTCCGCGTACGCGTTGATGCCGTCCGGTCCCGCAAAGATCGTGGTGTTCCCCAGCAGGTGGACGACGACGAACAGGACCATGAACAGCCCCGTGACCGCCACCACCGCCTTCCTTCCGATCGAGTCCGAGAACAGTCGCATTTGCCCTTCCCTCTTTCGTGGATTTTCTGCGGCCTTTGGGGTCGCGACGCAATGCCGGAATGGGCTAAGAATAGAACCAACGCGGTGGGAATGTCAATGGATACAGTGTGCAGAGGATCAGGGGAACATCTTCGCCGCGTACCGGTTCAGGTCCCCCTCGAAGTCGCGCTCGAATCCGCCCCGGTAGACGATCGTCGACGCGATCTCGCTCGAGAGGATCGCCCAGCGGTACTTGACGGGAAGGCGCGCGATCCGCCGCCGGAATCGGGTGTTCTCCCGCAGGAACCGCGGCAGGTGGGACAGGAGCGCGTGGCGATACCGCGGGGACCGCGCCGCCGCGGGCCGCGACCGGAAAAAGTCGAACAGGCGGGCGTAGTGGCCGTTGATCTCCACGCTGATCGCGTCGGAGATCTCCGTGTACGACAACGCCGCCCCCGCTTCCCTCTTCCGCCGGAAGATGAGGAGCGCCTCGTCCTCCGCGCGCTTCTCGAGGATCGTCAGCACGTCGCGGACGTACTCCTCCTTGTGCCCGAGGAACTCCTTCTCGGTCATCAGGAGGTTCCCGATGATCTCGTAGGAGGAGGAGATGACGCCGCACTTGTTCGCGGAGGCGTCCCTCAAGACCACCATGCCCCGGTTCTGCAGTTGCGTACGGGCCTCCGGGGTGAGGAAGGAGTTCGCCCCCTCCACGATCACGCGTGCCGTCGGCGCCCCGTCCACCCCGAAGAAGCGCCGCCAGTTCGCCGCATCCACCGTTTCCGGACGTCCCCCCGCCGGGAGGAAGAGGTCCGCGGGAACGGTGAAGAGCAGCCCGTCGAACCCCTTGTGGAACTCGTCCACCGTGACCCACGACGGCATGACGCCCCCCTCGGTCCGGTCCACCCGCTTGTACAACTCCCGCAGCCCTTCCGTGCGTCGCTCGTTCCGGTAGAGGAGAAATCCCCCGGGGTGGAGCATCTCGGGGCGGAACGCCTCGACGTCTCCGGAGAGGACGATCCGGGACAGCTCCCCGCGGTCGATCCCGGCCGGGTCGCAGAGGGCTCCTGTGCCGTCGAGGATCAGGCGGATCGCCGCCTTCGGGCACCGGTCGAGGAGGATGCGCATCGCATTTCCGGCCACGTCCCCGTTCGGTCCGCCGGTGAACTTCACCGAAAACGGGTCGGTCCGGATGTTCACGCCCAGCTCGCGCATGGCGATCTCGGCGAATTTCATCACCCCCGTTGACGTGACGCCGTACTCCTTGTGGTTGATCCCGACCCGCTTGCTCGACATGATGCCGATCCCGAGCAGGTACCCCCGGCGGACCGACAGCTCCGCGATCGTCTCGATCATCGCGTCGTGCATGTTCTCGTCGGGCCCCAGCTCGATCGGCTCGTCCTCGCGGTAGTAGTCCACCACCCGCGGGTCCTTCGCCTTCCCGTGTTCCGTGACGAAGATGTCGAGGAAGGCGTTGATGAAGGCGTACTGCACCTTGTGGAGCCGCTGGTTCATCCGCTCCTTCGTCAGGAGGTCCGGAGCGTTGATCACCGCCACCATCTTCGAGCCGCCCTCGTAGATGTCCTTGTTCTTCAGGTGCTGCGTGTGGGCGAGCACGTAGTTCTCCCGGAACAAGGTGTTCGCCACGGTGACGTAGTCGTCGCGGGTGCGGGTAAAGAGGGTCCTCCACCCCCCGCGGGCGATGTCGGAGAAACCGATGTGGTACCCGAGGCCGTTGCGTCCGAAGAAGTAGGTGACCCGGAAGGGGCGCCCCTCGGGAAGATCCGAGGTGAATTCGGGTCCGAGGTCGTCGAGGAACAAAGGGTCGAGGCGGAAGGCCAGCGCGTGCTTCTCGGGGACGAAGAAGTTCGTCTTCAGCGTCCGGCGGACGAAGGAGAGGGTGGTCCGGAAGATCGTGCGCCGGAACTCGTCCAGCTGCCGATGCCCCGTGTTGTACTCCTCGATCTCCTTCGTGGCCGCCGCGAACGCCGAATCGTAGGCGGGCTGCCGATCCGCGATCTCCGGGTCGAACCGCAGCTCGAAGAGGCGCGTGAGCTGGAGGACGATCTCGGGGTGGGAGTGGAACGCCCGGGACACGTCCTCGAGGGTGAACCGGTGGGGCTGGTTGTGGGCGAGGTTCGTGTGGCAGAAGCCGATGAAGGCGTTCACGAGCGACGCCTCTTCCCCGGTCAACCGGCGCGTGAGGACGAACTCCCGGTAGACCTCCGACCCGGTGGCCAGGATCTGGGTGTTGTAGAGCTCGCGGCACAGCCGGCGGAAGAGGGGGGAGTCCTTCACGAGGAGCCCCCCCTCGCGGCGGATGACGTAAAACGTGCCGAGAAAGTAGGGGAAGGAGCCGGTGGAGACGGAGAGGGTATACGCGCGCCGGACGCCGAGGTTCAGCCGGTTGAACACCTCCATCACCTGGAGAAGGTGATCCTTCTGCGGAGGATTCCCCACGGCGAACAGGACGCGGCTCTCCCGCGAGATCCCGCTTCCCGGGTCCCCGGCGTCCTGCACGTCGATGTGGATCCCCATGCGGCTTTTCGCCTGAAAGAAAAGCCAGAGGATCCGGGCCACGCGTTCCGGCGGGGAGAGGCGGACGTACCCGGGGTTGTTTCGCCAGAGCAGGCGCAGGAGGTCCTCCCGGGCGAAGCGGGGAACGGGCGGGGAGAAAGAGCGCAGGGCGGCGAAGACGCCGCGCCGGATCCGGTCGGGGATGCCGGGATCTCCCGCGCCGGAGACCTCCGACTCCGGTTTCCGGTCGAACTCGTACCGCTGGAACTCGAGCTCCTTATCGGCCCCCGGGACGTTCGAGTACGAATGGGCGATCTCGGCGTAGGAGATCTCCCGGGGGTCGAGGAACCGCAGCGTCTCGTACAGGGAACCGGGGACGGAGAGGCGCGCGAGCATCATCTCCTTCTCCCGGTCCGCGAGGACGAGGCTCCGGTTCCGGGAGAGGTCCCGGAGGTGGAGGCAAAGCGCGGCGACCGCTTCCGGTTCCTCTCGCATCGTGTGGAAGAAGATCGTCGCCATGTTGGCGTGGATCCATGCCAGGTGCTCCCGGGCGGCGCCCGAGGCCGCCCGGAGGTTTCGAAGGACGTCCCGATCCATCCGGTGTTCCGCGTCGGGCTTCATGCGCATCCTCCTGGTACGGGTGGGGATTCCCCCCGACGTCGATCTTACCGCATCGCCTTTCACGGCGGACCCGGAAACGTTCCCGCGCGGCCGGAATCGAATGGGAATGTACAGTTCCTTCATGCAATACAACGAGGTCCTCGTGACCGGGGGAACGGGGCTTGCCGGTCCGCACTTGTGCCGGGCGCTGCTCGACCGGGGAATATTGCCTCGCCTGTTCGTGCGCCCGCAATCGGAGGGGAAGATCCCGCCGGAGATCCGGTCGAGGTGCCGCGTATCCCCGGGAGACCTGACGGTCCGGGAGTTCGTCGAGCTCGGCGCCCAGGGGACGTCGGCGATCGTCCACCTCGGCGGGGCGTGGAAGGAATCCCGGAAGGAGGGGGTCGTCTTCGAGGAGGCGATCGTGCATGCCACCGGGAACGTCGTCCACGCCGCGAAGGTGTGGGGGATCGGGAGGTTGATCTACATCAGCGTGGCCGGCGCGCGGCCCGGAGACCCCGTTCCGTTCCTGGACGCGAAGGGGAGGGCCGAGGAGTCGGTCAGGAATTCCGGGCTCGCATGGACCGTCTTTCGTCCCGAGCCTTTCTACGATCTGCGGGACGGGATGATCCGGGTGACGGACGAATCCCTGCAGGATTTCGCCGCGGGCGTGGCCGACGCCCTGTTCCGCGACGACGCCATCGGTCGCCTCGTCGAAGGTCCCGGCCCCCACCTCCTCCTTGCCGGGCGGAAATCCGTTGCCGGGGAAGCGGTGGAGCAACGATCGATTGCGGCAGTGCGGGCGGGTGAAGGGGAAGGGGGCGGCTGACGGCGGATCGGACGATCGTCGACACGATCTCCCCGGTATACGGGGGATACGCTCTCGCACGTCCGGAAGGGATGGGAGTTTTATTCGTCCGGTGGGCCCTCCCCGGAGAGGTCGTATCGGTGCGTCTCGTCGAGAGGAGGCGGGATTTCGCCTTCGCCGAGGCGGTGGAAATCCTTTCCGGATCTCCGCACCGCGTGGATCCTCCGTGCGAGGTGTTCGGCGAGTGCGGCGGATGCCAGCTGCAGCACGCCGGCTACCCGTACCAGCTCGAGATGAAGCGGGAGATCCTGCGGGAGTCGTTCCACCGGATCTCGAAGACGGAGGTCGAGCCGGAGACCGCTCCCCCGGGCGAGCCGTTCGGGTATCGCCGTCGCGGGCGGTTCCGGACGGACGGGGAAAACGTGGGGTTCTTCGCGGAGCGGTCCCGCCGCCTGGTTCCGGTCTCCCGCTGCCCTCTCATGATCGACGCGATCGACGCCGTCCTTCCCGGGCTGAGGGGGTTGGGCCGCTTCGCGAACGTCTCGGAGATCCAGGTGGCGAGCGACGGGAGCCGGGCGGTCGCCTGGTTCCCGGGGGTTTCTTTCAGTCGACGGATGGCGGAGCATCTCGCCGGACGGACCGGAGGCATCCTCTCGGGGGGCCGATTCGAGGATCGCGCGTGGGGGGAGGAGCGGATCGCCCTCCCGCTGGACGGGATTTCGTACTCCGTTTCGCCGCGCAGCTTTTTCCAGGCGAACTGGCCGATGAACCTGGGACTGGTGCGCCGGATCGGCTTCCTCCTCGGTGAACTCCCGCAGGCGCGCCTGCTGGACCTGTACGCGGGGGCCGGGAACTTCGCGCTTCCCCTGGCGTCCAGGGTCCGGGAGGTCGTCGCGGTCGAAGGGGAGCCGCGGTCGTTCGAGGAGTTGCGAAGGAACGTCCGGGGGAACGCTCCGAGGAACGTCCGGGCCGTCCGATCGAGCGTGGAAGGGTTCCGGCCGGAAGGGCGGTTCGACGTCGTGGTGCTCGATCCGCCGCGGGCGGGCCTGTCGGCACGGTCGCTGGCGAAGGTCCGGGAGATCGCCGCGGGGAAGGTGTTCTACGTCTCCTGCGACCCGTCCACCCTGGCCCGGGACGTCCGGTCGCTTTCCGACCGGTACGATCTCGCCTTGCTCGAGATGCACGACTTCTTTCCCAACACGCACCACGTCGAGGCGCTCGCCGTCCTGAAATCGCGGTAAGCCGTACTCCCTACTTTAACAACCCTTCCGTGGCTGGTGGCTATGGCGTCAGTACGGCGCGGAGGCGGACCTTGCCGTCCCGCAATTTCCCGAGCACCTCGTTGACCGCGGACAGGGGGTGGCGCTCCACCATCGACCGGATCCCGTGGTCGGCGGCGAACCGCAGCATCGCGTCCATGTCGTCCCGGGTCCCGATCAGGGAGCCGGAGATCCGCTTCTGCCCGGTGAGGAGCCCCGCCGGAAGGATCGAGGCGTTCCCGGCGATCGCGGCCAGGATCACCAGCGTCCCGTTCGGCCCCAGGCCGGGGATGCATTGCTCGAAGAGGGGTGCGGAGATCCCGGTGAGGAGGATGACGTCGGCGCCGCCCATCTTCGTCAACGTACGGCCGATCTTCTCCTTCCCGGAGTCGATGACGTCGCGGGCGCCGAGCGAACGGGCAAGTTCCGCCTTCTCCTGCCCCCGCGCGATGGCGACCACGCGGGCGCCCATCGCGGCCGCCATCCGGACGCCGAGGTGTCCCAGCCCGCCGATTCCGGCCACCGCCACGGTCTTCCCCGCGAGGTTCCCCGCGCGCCGGAGGGGCGCGAACACGGTGATCCCCGCGCACAGCAACGGGGCGGCATCCACCAGGTCGAGCGCGTCGGGGATCTTGTGGACGAACGCCTCCGGCGCGGAGACGAACGGAGCGTAACCGCCGTTCACCGTCACGCCGGTGCTCCGTTGCGCCGCGCACAGATTCTCCGCCCCCGCCTTGCACGGGGCGCATCGGCCGCAGGCGTACTGCATCCACGGCACCCCCGCGCGGTCGCCCGCGGCGAAAGCGGTCACCCCCTCGCCGACCTTCTCCACGATCCCGGTCACCTCATGGCCCGGGATGATCGGAAGAGGGGTCCCCCACGACGCCCAGTCCCCGTCGACCAGGTGCAGGTCGCTGTGGCACACCCCGCACCCGTGGACCCGGATCAGCACCTCCCCGGGCCCCGGCGAGGGGGTGGGGACTTCCTTCAGGACGAGGGGCTTGCCGAAGACCTCGCACACGGCGGCTATCATGGGTTCGCTCCTTTCCGCAGCGGTCTGCCCGTTAGTATCCTTTCTCCCGCCGGAAGTTTCCGCGGGATCCCCGCGGGAACCGGCCGTCAACGGTCACGATCCTCCGGATCGTCGTCCATCATCCGGTGCTTGGGGCGCTCCACGTCGTCGTACTGGTCGGTCTTCACCGCCCACAGGAACAGCAGCCAGGCGGCGATCCCCAGCGCCAGCGACACCACGATGAGGAGGAGCGTCGTTCCCATGAGGATCGATTATCTCCCGCGCCGGCGGAGCCGGAGGGAATTTCCCACCACGAGCAGGGAGCTTCCCGCCATGAAGGCCGCGGCGGCGATCGGGTGGAGCTTCCCCGCGACGGCCAGTGGCACCGCCGCCAGGTTGTAGGAGAAGGCCCAGAACAGGTTCTGGCGGATCACCCGCAGCGTGTCGCGGGACAACGCGAGGAAGGCGGGGATCCGCAACAGGTCCTCCGTCATCAGCGTCGCGCCGGAGCTGTGGATCGCCAACCCGGTTCCCCTCCCCATCGCCACTCCCACGTCCGCCTCCGCCAGGGCGGGGGCGTCGTTCACGCCGTCGCCGACGACGAGGACCGGACCGAAACGCTCCCGCGCCAGGCGCACCTCCTCGCGCTTCCCTTCCGGCGTCACGCGGGCCCGGAAATCGCCGATCCCCGCCTCGCCGGCCACGCGCCCCGCAACGCCGGGATCGTCCCCCGTGACCATCGCTACGGCGGTCCCGGCGGCCAGAAGGAGGGATACGGCCTCGCGCGCTTCGGGTCGAAGGGCGTCCATCGTGGCGAGGAGCGCGAGCGGCCTCGAAGTATCGGAGAGGAGGACCGCGGTCCGCTGCGATGCCGAGAGCGCCGCGTACGCCCGGGAGGTCTCCCCGTCGACGGGAACCCCGAATCGCCCGAGAAGTTCCGGGCGGCCGAGCAGGTATCGAACCCCGGCGATCTCCCCCTCGATCCCTTCGCCGGGGTGCGCCCGGAACCCCCGGACGGGAAGCCGCCGGGCGTGGGGGACCGCCTGCGCGATCGCCCGGCCGATGGCGTGCTCCGAGGAGGACTCGAGAGAAGCGGCGAGCCGGAGGGCCTCCTCTCGCCCGGTCCCGATCCCCGTCACGTCGGTCAGCCGCGGGCGGCCGAGGGTGAGCGTCCCGGTCTTGTCGAACAGGACGCACCGCACATTGGCCGCCTGTTCGAGGACGTCCCCGCCGCGGACCAGGATCCCCCCCGCCTGCGCGGAGGTGGTCCCCACGAGGACCGCCACCGGCGTCGCGAGGCCGAGGGCGCACGGACAGGCGATGACGAGCACCGAGATCCCCGCCATCAGCGCGGCATGGGACGGGAAGCCCACGGAAAGCCGGAAAAGGACCGTTCCCGCGGAGACGGCCAGGATCGCGGGGACGAAGACGCGCACCACGCGATCGGCCAGACGCTGGATCGGCGCCTTGCGCGCCTGCGCCTCCTCCACCGCCTGCACGATGCGGGACAGGACGGTCTCCGCCCCCGTCCGGGCGACGCGTACGAGCAGCCTCCCGGTCCCGTTCAGCGACCCGGCGACGACCGGATCCCCGGCGTTTTTCCGCACGGGAGACGACTCCCCGGTCAGCAGCGCCTTGTCCGCTTCGGATCCCCCTTCGACCACGGTCCCGTCCACCGGCATCCGTTCCCCGGGGACGACCTCCACGAGGTCCCCCCGGGAAAGGGAGGCCACGGGGACGTCGGCCGTTCCCCCCCCCGGGACCGCCACCCGGGCCGTCACGGGAGCGAGCCGCACGAGCCGTGAGATCCCCTCGGCTGCGCGAGCCCTCGCCCCGGCCTCGATGTACCGCCCCAGCAGGAGGATGGTCAGGATCATCGTCGCAGTGTCGAAATACACCTCGCCCCCGAGGAGCAGCGAAACGGCGCTGTAGCCGTACGCGGAGAAGGAACCCAGGAAGACGAGGGCGTCCATCCCGAACGCCCCGTGGCGCGCTCCCCGAAGGGCGCCACGGAAGAAGGGCGCCCCCGAGTAGAAGATCACCGGAGTGGAGAGGAAGAAGCAGAGCCACCGGAAAAGGTTCGCGAACCGCGCGTCGATCCCCTGGAAGTAGCCGGCGTAGAGTCCCGCGGTGAAGAGCATCACCTGCATCGAAAGGAACGCCGCGGTTCCGAAGCGCAGGAGAAGGTCCGACATCTCCCGCCGCAGGGCGTCTCCGGCGGGAAGCGATCCGGGCGGGTACGGCGTGTACCCGAGAGATCGGATCGCCCCGGCGATCTCCCCGATTCCGCTTTCCGACGGTTTCCAGGACACCCGCGCCCTGCCGGTGGCGAAATTGACCCGCGCGGAGAGAACGCCGGGCCGTCCCTCGAGGTACCGCTCGATGAGCCAGACGCAGGAGGCGCACCGGATCCCGGAGATGACGAGATCCGCCTCGGCACCCCCGCCCGAAGCGCGTACGGCTCCCTCGAACATGTCGAGTGGAACCCGGGCCGTCTCCGGCGGGCCGGGGGTCCACCCCTGCCGGCGGGAGTAGAATCCGGTCAATCCCTCGGAGCGCAAAAGGCCGTAAATGCCCTGGCACCCGGGGCAGCAGAAGATCGTCTCCTTTCCGTCGATCGTCTCCCGGATCGCGGATTCGCCGGGGAGTTCCAGGAGACAATGCGCGCAGACGGCCATCGCGGGCGCTCCGGTCAGAGGAGAAACGCACGGGCGGCGAACAGCGCGCCCGAGAGCACGAGGAGGGCCGCGGCGACCTTCTCCAACGCTCCCCGGAGGCGCGGACCCGCCGCCGCGACCACCCTGCCGAAGAGAAACAGGGCGGGAACGGTCCCCGCCCCGAAGGCGGCCATCGCGAGGGATCCTCGCACGAACCCCTCGGCCGGGGAACCCGCCTCCATCCCGGAGCGCGCCGCGGACAGGAGGGCGGTGTAGACCAGTCCGCACGGGAGCAGTCCCGCCGCCATCCCGAGAGGGAAGGCGGCCCCGGGGCCCCCCGCCTCGTTTGCCCGACGCGCGATGCCGGCGAGAACGCCTCCGAGCGGCGCGGTCCCCTCGACGCGCCGCGCCCACGGGATCCATCCGCCGACCGACATCCCCATCAGCGCGATCAGCACGCCCGTCGCGGCGAGCAGGAACTGCTGAAGCGGCGCGACCCACGCCGCGATCCGGACGAAGGACCCCGACGCCCCCACGGCGCCTCCCGCGATGCCGTACATCGTCACGCGTCCCAGGTGGAACAGGAGGTGCGGAAGGGAAGCCGCCCGGCGCCGCAGCGCGATGGCGTACCCGGCGACGAGCGGCCCGCACATCCCGACGCAATGGCCGGCCCCTCCCGCCAGGCCGGTGACGAACAGGATCCACGGGAGGGAGTCAGTCGGCCACGGCAAACCGGAAGACCGCCTTTCCGGCGCCCGGCGCCGTCACCGTCGCTTCCCACTCGTTCCTCCCGCTCGGGCACCGCACGATCACCCCCGTGCCGCGGTACCGCCCGTCGGGCCCGCGGGACAAGTCGACCCGGTTTCGTCCCATCTCCATCCCCGCCATCGAAAGGTCCACGTGCGGGACGGCCGCTCCGGCGTATCCCGGAAGAGAGATGGTGAACTCGATCTCCCGCATCGCCCTGGGGGGCCACGGGGAGAGGGAGAGGAGGACCTCCTGGCCTCCCGCGGCCCCGCGCAGCGGTCCCGCCGCGCCCGAGGGCAGCGCGACGGCCGTCCATCGCCGCCGGGCGTGGAAGCCGTCCGCGTCCACGTCGAGGGAGAAGATCCATTGACCGGAGACGGGGAGGGAGATGTCGCCGGCGTAGGCGCCGGGCGCCTCCTCCCGGAGCGCGACCGTGCGATCGTCCCGGGGCCCCCCGATCCGCATCGCGTCCAGTGTGACGCGCGCGCCGCGAAGCGGTCCCTCCGAGGTCGACAGGGCGGCGCGGAACCGGTTGTCCCCGGCGCGGTACCCGTCGGTGAATGTTGCCGTGAACCCTTCCCGCGCCTCGGCTTCCCGTTCGGCGAACTCGTTCGATCCCGCTTCGTGATACCGCCGATCGACGAGTCCTTCGTAAGAACGATGGGCGATGTACATCGTCGCCCCCATCAGAAGCGCGAATCCGGCGTACAGCCCCCCGATCAGGCGGTTCACGGGAACGCCGCCTTCCGGACGATGCGGACCCCGGGACCCGCGGCGGTGAACAGGATCGAATCCTGCGTCGCGTCCGTTCCCTTCACCGTGACCTTGCCCGTGACGCGGCCCCTGGAGGGCACCGAGATCTCGGGAACGCCGAGGAGGCGCACCGGTCCGTCCACCGACAGCGAGAGGGTGACCGGCCGGTCCGAATCGTTCCGCACCGAGTACCGGTAGACGTTCCCCTGCGGCGTTCCGGCCTCTCCCTCCCACTGAACGTCGAACCGGACGTCGGGACGGCTCCACACCGCGGCGAGGAGGACGAGCGCGGCCCCGACGCAGCCGCCGGCGAACAGGTACGCTTTCCCGCGCAGGACCTTTCCCCGGTAGGCGATGAACGGGGGGATGTTATGGCGCGACGTCGCCTCCCGGCAGGCGTCGATGCACCCGGCGCAGGCGATGCACTCCCGCTGCGTTCCTTTTCGGATGTCGACCCCCACGGGGCAGACCAGCGTGCACCGGTCGCACCGCAGGCACTCGGGACGCGAAGGGTCGTACGCAACGGAGAGCGTATCCCGGTCGGCGAGGACATTCTGCAGCATCGCGTACGGGCACACCGTTCTGCAGAACCGGGTCCCCACGACGGCGACCATGAGGTAGATCACTCCCCACTGCGCGAGGAAAACCCCGGCGAGAACCGGGGACCGGGAGAGATTGCGGGACGCCTCGGCGGGAGGAACGAAGTACCAGAGGAGGGAGAGGGACACGAGCGCGGTGAAGGGGAGGAGCGCCGCCGTCTTCCCCTTCGTCCGGAACCGCTTCGGGAGCGCGGATGCGGCCCACTCGCCGATCTCCCCGATCACCGTCTGCGGGCAGAGCCACCCGCACCACAGCCTCCCGAAAACGACCGTCACACCGAGGACGAGGGACACGAGAAGGAGCGTTCCGAGCAGCACCAGATAGAACTCGTCGATCGGAACCACCGCCCCGAAGAAGTGAAGGGAGAGCGTGGGGAGGTCGAACCGCGCCGCGCTGCGCCCGCAGATCCGGAGGAACGGGAGGAGGAGGGAGATCGCCCCTCCCAGGAGGGCGACGGCGCGTCGACGGGATTTCCACATGGGACGAGTGTAACCC
>JACZKY010073523.1_pt1 | contig 20054 bp, 2 predicted proteins | sample 8237611 | NCBI WGS metagenome assembly JACZKY01 (sample SAMN16148055, study PRJNA663545) | marine sediment metagenome | biome: sediments and biomass from bioreactor inoculated with such sediments; feature: coastal sediments; material: methane- and iron-fed bioreactor; isolation source: Bothnian...
TGTATTGAATTGTGAACGCAGTGCGGACACAATTGGGAAAGTGTGGTGTTTTTTCAGGCGTGATTACAGAAAGTATGTTAGCACTTTCATCGCGGATATGTTTCAGGTATTCAACAGGTTCTTTATACATATTTTACTTCATTTAGAATCTTCGGACCAAAGTAGGGACTGAGTCCATTTTTTGTTACAACCTCAACTTTCTGATTGATAAAAAGTTTCTCAAGTAAATCGTAAGCAGCCATAAAATTATCAAAATTCTCCTTGTCTGGTTCAAAATCAATCAATATATCAATATCGCTATTTTTAGATTGTTCATCTTTGCATAGGAACCAAATAATCAAATGTCCTTAATCCCAAATGATGAAATTTCGGCTTTTTTGGTTTTTAAGTTATTCAAAATAAATTCTCTGGTTGTCATAGTGAAATGGTATTGGCAAAATTCTATACTTCTGCAAACATAAGAAAAATTGTTTGGCAATGAGTTCGTCCTGAGAAAAATTACTCGTTTAACCTTATCCTGCTGCTTGTCATCTGGTTAAAAATCAATCTCCCGGCACTTCACGGGATTGTCAGTCAAAGCTTGTGAAAAAACGTATGACTATTAAAATTCCTGGAATTGCAACAGATGGAATAAAACCAGTTTTCCCTATCAGTAACACCTTTTTGCACTGCATGATTCGTTCAATTGCTTCCCACCCATTTAGATTTTCAACGCATTTGACCCTTCATTCCTTCTTGAAGATAAAAATGCCTCAGGCAAAAGGCGAAACGTTGAAAATCAAGCTTCCATTTCCATTGGTCATACTACTCCTTCGGAGGATCCCTTCATGGGAGCCCTTATCCATAGGAAGCCTTTGGATGAACCCTTGGGAAGAAAAGGAACACTCTTGATTTTCAACGTTTCGCCTTAAATCCAAACTTTTGAAACAGCTTCTAATTCATAAAGGTCAAAATAATGAACTCTATTTTTCCATGACAATCTTTCGAGTAATAACTTCTTGTGAAGTTCGTATCTGAATCTGATAAACTCCGGCAGACAAACTCGTCAAAACAACGACCTGGTCGCCGTCGGTATTTGGATTCAGGCACATCTCAATTGTTCCATCTACTGCTATCACAAGAATCTGCTCAATCCCGTTGATTCCTCCAATGGTGACTTTTCCGTTGGTAGGATTAGGATAAATATACAAACCACTGGCTAAATCATCATTAATTCCGGTACTGATTACAGTAATATTATTTATTGCTGAAATACCTTCAGTAACAAACGAACCATCATGATCTGGCATATCAGGATTATAAACCACATCCAACGGAAATTCATTGCCTGACGATGGTCTGTACAATTTAAAAATCATCGGCTCTCCATCAATAAATCCGTCAATTTCTGTGGTAAACGGATCATCTGAAAATGCAGACAATGAATAGTTTTGCTGATTATTTTCGATGCTGACATTTCCGACGCAAATTGCTTCAGTTGTAAAAACACCAATAATATCACCTTCTGCAATATCCGGCATCGCCTGGGCTTCAATCCCAATAACATGACTTTGGACTGTCCTGTGAACAGGATTCCAGATCGTAATAACTTCTCTGAATGGTTCATCAGGGATAAAGCCGAGTTCGTCTGTATTCTCAGGAAATGTAAGAGCATCGGGTGCTGCCATTCTCACAAAATAGGCTTTACCCGGAGAGAGCTGATCAAGTGTATAAATACCCATCGAAGACCAATAAACTTTGTTTCCCGCTATTTCCTTAATAATAGTCAGGTTTGTTCCCAGACCACCTACTAAATCAGTAGTATTCACACTGATGTTGCAGATGACCGGAAGCAGATTCCAGCCACTATTCAAAGCAAAAGTCTTGTTATTTTCTGGTAGTCCTGAAACAGACAGGTTAGAAGCTGTATTCATTTTAACAGAGTATGCCGACTGGTTTGTCCACAGCACAATCGTATTTATTCCACCGGCAGGATAATAAATCCCCCCAAAATTCTGAAGGATAGACATATTGTCGATTATTGGCATAAATAAAGTTTGTAGGTTATTTTCAACCGGCATAATAAAACTGGAAAGTCCTGACCAACCCTCTGGTATGTCAATATTGTGAATTGCCCAAGCATCCTGTAAAATTGTAACATCAACATTCACTGCACCTTCTTCCGTTGTGATAGTCAGTTCCCCAACCCTCACTGCACCAGTATTGTTTTCTTCACAAATCACTGATAAATCAACACTTCCAAAGCCGCTCGGATTGATCACATTAATCCAGTCTTCATTTTCATTTACCGTCCATGAAGTATTGGAGGTTAATTCAAAACTGGGGGATTGCTTAGAGGCGTTGATAACCTGGCTGGCTGGGTTCACAGCCAATAAAGGATCTACCCCGGCCTGGGTTACAGTTACTGATACTTTAGATAACCCGATTGATGAAACTCTTATCTCCCCATCTCGGTTGAGGGTGGATGTATTTTCATCATAATTCACGGTAATTGTGCCATTACCAAATGAATTTAAAGGATCACCGCTGAGCCAGTTCTCACTTTCACTCACTGTCCAGGAAGTGTTAGATGTTACTTCAAAAGTGGTCGATCCTGAAGAGGCCGTCACAGATCGCTTTGCAGGATTCACTGCAAGTACAGGAATACCGCTTGCCTGGCTAATGGTCACCACAACATCCGGAACTCCGGTTGCTGAAATCGTGATACTGCCAACTCTTGGAATGAAGACTAAATTTTGATCATAGTTCACCGTAAACGGTCCGTCACCTGTGCCATTTGGCGGACTGATGCTGAACCAGTCAGAATTTTCACTCACTGTCCAGGAAGTGTTGGAGGTAACATTGAAAACGGTCGATCCGGCAGAGGCAGTCACATCCCGATTAGTTGGTTCAACATCAAGAACCGGATTACCGGCATCCTGACTAATGGTCACCACAACATTCGGAACTCCATCGGCTGAAACCGTGATATTACCAATTCTTTGTGTGATGGTAAAATTTTGATCATAGTTCACCGTAAACGGTTCGTTACATGTGCCATTTACCGGACTAATGCTGAACCAGTCAGCATTTTCAGTCACCACCCAGTTCGTGTTGGAGGACACTTCAAAAGTTGTGGTACCTGCTGTGTCTGATACACTTTGCGTGTCTGGGGCAACGGCAAGCTGTAGCCCAACACCCTCCTGGTGTACTGTAACTGTAACATCGGGAACTCCTTCTGCTGACAGGGTTATTTCCCCATTTCTATCCGTGATCAGCGTATTTTCCTCATAATCAACATTCAAAATATAATTACCAGTACCCTCCATTGGCGTAACAGTGAGCCAGCCTTCATTTTCGCTCACTGTCCAGGAAGTGTTGGAAGAAACGTCAAAAGTAGTGAAACCGGCAGAGGCTGTCACCTCCTGGCTGGACGGGCTCACCGCCAAGGCAGAAACAGCGCCCGCTTGTGTAATGGTTACCACAACACTGGGAACTTCTGATCCCCATATTAAAATGCTTACAGTACGCGGATTGAGTGTTGGATTTTCCAGGTAACTTACCGTTATTGCACCATTGTTTACTCCAATAATAGGATTCACAGTTACCCAATCTTCAACTTCCCATACTACCCAGTTGATGTTAGAAGTAACATTAAAAGTGGAAGATCCTGCATTGGCAGTCACTTCACGGGAAAGCGGGGTTACTGCCAGTAAAGGTGCAGCACCAGCCTGGTGAACACTCACCACAACATCGGGAACCCCTGTTGCTGTAAGGGTAATCTCACCAAATCGTTCACTGATCAGCGTATTTGTTTCATAATTCACCGTCAGGATACCATTACCGGTTGCGTTTGTCGGGTTAACATCCAGCCAGTCCACATTTTCATTCACTGTCCAGGTGGTGGTGGATGCAATGTTAAAATTAGTGCTGCCTGCATAGGCCATCACATCGCGATTGGCAGGATTTACTGATAGCGCCGGATTAGCCCCACTTTGTGAAATTGTAAAAACAACATCTTGTACGCCAACCGCTGATATGGTAATTTCACCGGTCCTTACTACCGTTAAAGGATTGGCACTATAATTCACTGACAAAGTGATATTTCCGCTACCATTTAACGGGTAAATGGTTATCCAGTCCACACTTTCATTCACTGTCCATGAGGTGTTGGAGGAAATATTAAAAGTAGTATTGCCAGCAAGAGCCGGTACATTCTTGTTTATTGGATTTACTTCAAGCAAAGGTTCTACACCGGACTGGATTACTTTAGCAATAACGTCGGGACCTCCAATTGATTCAACGACTATCGTTCCTTCTCTTGCAATGACTGTTGAGTTATTATCGTAATTAACAGTAAATGTACCGTTTCCAGTGCCGCTTGTTGGGTTAACACTCAACCACGGCTCATGTTCGATCACAAACCAAGTCGTATTGGATGCCACATCAAAACTGCTTGTGCCTGCCGCCTCAGTTACATTCTGGATATCGGGTTCCACTTCAATTATCGCTTCAGTTCCCGCCTGGTGTACAGTGACCACAATATTTGCTAAACTATCAGCCGAAAAGATAATTTGCCCCGTCCTCTCGGTAAATGAGGTATTCTCATCAAAGGCCAATTCCAGAGTAATATTACCGTTGCCGGTTATCGGATTTGGAATCGAATCCGGATAAAAACTCAGCCAGTTGACACTTTCACTAACTGTCCAGTTGATTGTGGAAGTTACAATAAAACTGGTGGTACCTGCTGATGCCGAAACGTTCCTTTCAAATGGAGTCACCATTAATGGAGGATCTGCTCCGTCCTGAGATAAGCTAACTACGACATCAGGCATTCCATTTGCCGAAATTGTTAAAAGTCCCACCCGTTCGACATAGGATGGATTATTAAGGTAGTCTATTGTAACTGTTGCATCACCATCTCCGTTCGTTGGCTCAACCATTGTTATCCAATCTTCATCTTCGGTAATTGTCCAGCCAACGACTGATGATGAGATTTCAAAACCGGTTGTTCCTTCATCAGATGAAACAATCAGGTTGGTTGGAGTGGCAGAAAGCGTATCTCCACCAGTTACAATTACCTTTACAGCAAACCCTTCGCCGGGATAACCAAGTGTGCTTGCACGGATCGTATCAATATACAGATTGCCCATCAGCGGGTTGGTTGAAAAAGCCACAGTAATAGAATTGTTGCCATTGATTAATGCACTATCCGGCGTTGCATTTAGCCAGTCCGGTGTATATAGTGTACAATAAACTGCGTTTGCAGAAACATTTTGAAGTACACGGTTGAAACTGATAGATTGTCCCCAAGGAATTTCTGTAATATAATTATCCCCAATCCAGTGTAACGGACCCTGATCTACCTTGAAATCATGAGTAACAGTTCCAGCCAGTGGATTTTCGTAAAGGTCCTTAACTCCGATGATCCTTGCCTGCAGGCTCTGGTTTTCAATAAAATATGCAAGTCCCTGATTTATTGTAAAAATGACTTTTTTGATGCCATTACTGTAAAGTACACTTGCCCCGACTTGTTGTCCGTTATCCATATTCCAAAGTTTGCAGTTTTGAATGGTAACGGAAGAGGGATTGAGTTCCTCACTAAATGAAAATGAAATTTCATCTCCAATATTCAGTGTTCCATCAGCCGGCTCAGGAATGCCAAAAACCTCCGGAGGACTGGTATCAATAACACCAGCAAGAACAATAGAGTAGTTTTCTTCGCCACCTGCACAATGTGCAACCGCTCTTAACAAATAGTGACCGTCATTGTAACCATCAACATCCCAGGGCACCAACAAGGATGGTCCCTGAATGAGATCCTTATTAATTGAAAATACCTCAATCCAGGAGCTGCTAAAATCGTCGGAGTATTCAAGACCGATTTTCTGCAGTTGGATATTATTTCGGTCATAGCCGGTAATGGTAACCCAAAGGGTATCGTTGTTTGCCTGGTTAACCACCCAGTTGTTGGCAGGCGAAGAAATGGATACTGCCGAACATGGTGGGGTAAAGTGCACATCAAATGTTGCCTGATCGGTAAAGGGTGGGTCAGATTCACAAGGAGAGGTTAATTTTAGGGTCAGACCCTCGAGATCATAAACATTTCCCGGAGGCCTGTAGATGTGAATGCTTACAGGTGTAGCTACGTTTGGCTCTAAATAATATGAAATTGGTGAAGCCAACGATTGGCCTGCTGCAGTAATTGTTGCTCCATGAGGATTGGTTTCGTTCAATATGCTTAATTCATAATCCCAACCCTCATTGCTCTGGCTGGTATTCACCAAATAGAGAGTAAATACTGCCGGAACAGCAGGATCAACCTCATATTGGGCAAATGTTTTTGGATTGAGTTCGCATCCCTGGCGGGGCACTGTCTCTTCTTCGTGCGGACAACTTGAATATCCACTCCTGGTTACAAACACCGGTGTACCATACACAGGATCGGTTTTAATATCAACCGTAAAGCCATCTCCCGCATCATTGTCTTTTAATTCAAAACCAATTTCAGTTGAATTAACGTTTGTATTTACCCTGGATTTCCCTGTGGTGACGGAAGTGGAGACATTAAATCCACCTCCAGCACCAATACCATTTATTGTCAGACCCGCTTCAGTAGCAACATTGTCGGCTATAACTGTCTCAAACTCCTGAGTATAAGTATCGGTTTGTTCCATTATTTCGGACGATGCATAACTGGTACCCGCATCAAAAGATATGTTTTTCTTAAATTCTGCAACGTCTTTCAGGTGCTGGTTGTATGCAATAAAGCCCTCCCACCGGTTGACCGATGCAGTATCACCGATCAAATTGAGTGAAGGGATAACATTGGTCTCAATGTAATGTTCAGAGTAGATATAGGTTGTAGCAAATCCATCGGGGACAATGATAATACTCGTGTCCAGTATTATTTGCGCACCTTGTATGGATAAAATATCAGTGATACCATACAACAGATTCATGGCGCCTCCCATATAAAGATCTCCTTTTTGTCCAACAATAATTTCGTCGTCAGAAGTTGAAAAAGTATTATTCGTTATCAAGGTTAGTTGATTTTCTTCAACCGAATTTTGAGACATATTAACATCTATGGAAGCCGTTAGTTGAAGTGTAACATCTATGTTGGTAGAAACCGAAAAAAAGAATCCGGTTTCAGATTCGAAATCAGCGCCAAGGGAAACGTAATCCCAAACACCTCCTCCATCTTCTTTTTTCATGGCAAAACTAATGGCCGACGAAACCTGCTTGGTTTCGGAGAAGTAGCTGTAACTTGCATCGCCCGGTGGATCACGCAGGATAAGTAAGGGAATCTCGGGTGTGGAAGTCGCATAGGCCGTTGCCCTGGGCCGCTGCCCAACGATATACACCCATTGATCAGTCACAGCAGTTTGCTTTGCATTGTTTACATATTGAACCTGAAGCCTTTTCTGGTAGGAATGCTCCCCACCCGCTGCAATGTTTGGCATTCCTGCAAGGAATGAATACAGGGTGTCGTCTTTAATTGGGAATTCTATCCTACCGGCATCACTAAGGTCATCCAGAATAACAATCATACCTGTATCCAACTTGCACATAAATGGTTCACCCAAAGCATCAACATACGGCTCATACACATTAATTTTAATCCAGTACCTTTCGAATTGCTCCAGGATGGGAATCCCGCTCAGGTCTGGCACCGTATCGAACCCTATGATCTCTACAACCGGATCGCTGTGATAAATAAAATCCTGTATGGTATCGTTATTACGCACATCCACCTCCAGGGTTTCAAATTGTATAATTTTGTTGTCGTAACTGATATCTGAAGGCTTAACCCTATATTTAAAGGGCACGAGATCAACACTGTAATGGCCGGCTGAATTTGTATAAACGGTATCTGGGTCCTTGCAAGCATTCACGCATTCAACAACTAATTCGACTGAATCGGCAAGAGGTACACCGCAACCTCCGGTTACATACCCGCTAAGGTTATGGGTAAACTCAGATTCGAACTCTAATCCTGCTACCGGAGTCAAAACTGTACGTTCGATAGTTGGTGGATCAAATGTTTTGCCACCTGTAGTATCAGGCATGAAAATCCGGTTACCGATCTGAACATCCTCTACGGTAAAATTCCCATCCTCATCCGTTATAGCACGTGGCACATTATCCACTTTGATATGAACGCCCTCGGCAGGGCAATTTATGGTATTCTTAAATTTAACATTTCCGCTCACACTAAAATAGGATACATCGGTAAAATTCTCTGTCTGTGGTGATGTACTGTTAAGGGTTACCTCACTAAATGCGGGTTCAAAAACATGTTCAATACCTTCCTGGATAAATTCGGGAGTTACCTTAAATACCCCAAGCCCCACATTGGTCAATACATAGGATCCGTTGGAATCGGTGGTGTCGGTGAAAGTGGCCCAGGGGGCCTGTTGGCCTTCTACTATAATTGTAACCCCCATCACATTATTAGCTGTTGGGGTAAATACGTTTCCTTGAACTGTTCCGGTACCCTGACCTGTGCCCTTAATCGAAACTGAATCAGCATAAAACGCTGTATCACCTGCAAATAATTTTGCATTTTGGCTGCCTACCTTTGTGGGTTGAAAAACAACATCAACTGAATCCAATGCGTATGGTGCAAGCAATAAAAGAAGCGCATCCTCACCTGGGTTTGATGTTACAAATTTAAATTGATCTGCATCCTGACCGGCAAAAAACACCGGGCAATCGTTAAACCGGTTGGCTTCATTTCGTACATGGAACTTTTTAGGTTGACTTACTTCAGGTAATTGCCACAAACCAAAGTCGTATAAAACTTTGGTGGGGTCATTGTCAAAGTAAACAGACACGAGTGGTTCCTGATGGAAGTAACGTGCGCCCATATCCGGCCGTGACAAATCGGGGTCACGATCAGCCTCGTCCATCATCCAGTCAGCACCCATATCATTCAGGTTAGGATTGCCACTGTTGATACAGGGCGAAATGTGCGCCGGATCGGAATTGTCAGGAAAGTTCGTCCATGTAAGTGTAAGAGAGTCTGTCAACATCGGGTCGGTATCAATATTGCCTACACCGGAATAGCCTCCTTCAACACACGACCATGTAATGGGTACCTGCGTACCCGGGGCAATATTCCCTGCAACATTATTCCACAAAATACTATTGTCGATGGTTAACCCCGTTCCGTTTTTACAATATGCTCCATACCCATTCCCCACCAGTGTATTGCTCACCATTTTAATATTTGAGCCAGATAGTGCATCAATACCATTATTGGTATTGTATGATATGATGTTGTGCTGAATTTGTGGGATTGATTGTGTGTAACAACCTATGCCTGCACCATTTGAAGATATGGTATTTCCTTCAATTTGCGGGTTGGATCCGTTCTGACATAAGATACCTGTCCCGTTAGTGGAAATGTTGTTTTCTTCAATTGTTGGATTGGAGGAGTAACAACTAATTCCGGTAAATACATTACCCTTTATCTCATTTTCAGAAATGCTTGTATTTGAAGACGAAAAAACAATTCCATTCATTCCGTTATCTGAAATTGTATTGCCGGAGATGAAACCGAAACTCCATCCAACGTACTCTAACATGATTCCATTTCCTGAGTTTGCCTGTATCGTGTTATCCTGAATTTGTGGGTCATAACCTCCTAAAATAAGAATACCGTTTTTGTTTCCTGAGATGATATTATCATTGATGATCAAAACATCTGCTTCTTCATAAAACAGTCCGACCAATAAATTATTCTGAATTGTATTTCCGGATAATATAGTTGAGCCATTGCGGCAACTGAGGCCAGAAGTCAGATTATGTTCAAAGATATTGTCATAAACTTCAGCCGATGAATTGATCATGTCCATTCCTAAATAGTTTCCTGACAGGACGTTGTTCTCAATTATTACCATGGATGAAGTAAGGAGCATTCCTGTTTGATTGTTGGAAAATCTGCAATTGCTGATGGTAAGGTTCATTTCATTGCCATCCAGGCACAAACCGCCTACCTTTTTGGTTGGATTTTCGTACAAGTAAGATGCATATTCCATTTTGCAGTATTTAATAGTATCATTACCCAGGTTTGCAGTTTCTGTCAAATGGATAAATCCCCACGAACCTGAATTTCCCATCCTGGTAAATACGATAGAGTCGTTTTCTGTTCCATGTGCTATCAGTGTACCATACACCGTCATAAATCCAAAATCGGTATTTTCCCTGGTAGGTCGCTCTGTCATTGTTTCGATGTCGATGGAATTTGGCCTGAACCGCACCTGCACTCCTGGTTCAATAGTGAGTGTACATGTTTCAGGAACAATGATTTCACCGCCAATAAAATAGGGGTTTTCTGTATCAGACCACACACCGCAAACCTGCGTTCCATCTCCAAAATAATTCACCGATGGACACACTTTAATGAAACTTTCCTTCCTCATCACACTTAAAGAGTCGTTTGCGTATTTTACCGTAAGCGTTATGGTATAGGAAATCATATCATCGCTGGCATGCTCATAAACGTGATCCGGATTCTGGCCGGAGGCTGTTAGGCTACCATCACCAAAATCCCATGTCCATTCCACGATGTCTACATCACCTGATGATGACAGGTCGGTAAAATGAACAGATAGAGGGGTGGTACCGAATGTAACATCTGAATCAAATTCTGCAAAAAATTCTTCTGGGTACAGAACATCAGAAGCTGTCCAGCGCGAAAATGAATTTATCCCGTCAATGGAAATGGTTTTGTTTGCGGTATTAACGTTACCCCCACGATCTTGCCAGGTATCACCCATATCGGCTGAAGAAAAGAGTTTCAGTTTTGTAGAGTCAATACCATTGAGTTCGTTGTTGCTGTACTGGAACACCAGACTGGCATTTAGTCCGGTATTTAAGGAAGGATTGATGTCATAATACCTGAAAACAGATTGCTGACCTTTGCCCTGGGATGCATGACCCCGCGTGATGGTGGTGAGTCCAAGTGCTGCATCCGTTGTAATTTTGGCATCCAATCCTGCTATATTCACCCCGGCGCTCAGGGCGCCTGCATCAAAAGTCCGCGTAGTGGTGATGATACCCGAGGTTCCTGTAACGGTGTTGTCCCCGTTTTCGACAAGGTATCCAAAATTACCCAGCGTAACGGTATGTCCGTTCAGGTCGAAGTTACCGTTGACTATACTTAATGTATCGGTTATTGTCATATCCTGGGATAGAATAGCTCCGAATGGATCATCCAGTTGAAGGTTGACGAAATTGCCTATGGGATAATAGAGTGAAGGAGCGCCGGACATTAATACGGTTGCTGTGCCGTTAATGGTACCGTAGCAATATGGATTGCCGGTGGTTGTTAGTGTTTGCCCTTCGGATGTTGAAAGGGTTGCACCGGTTTCAATCAACAGGTTATTGCAGCTATAATTGCCCACGAGCGAGGGTTGTTTGCCTCCGACAACATACGGAATGCCCACATTTGTTGTAGCAACAGGCACAGCTTGCATGCTCCAGTTTGTGGCTTCACCCCATGCCTCACTGGTGCATCCTATCCAGGTATTGAAAGCATCGGACTCTACCCATGTACTTCTTGCATAGGATGCATGGTGAGGTGGTATTACTACATCGTAAACCGCGTTGTCAACGCTCTGGTCGAAGCGGTAGTATGACAAAAGGTTGCTTTCTTTTCCTGAAAGTGCGTGGCTCATGTTTTCACGAATTTCACGTTCGGTGCGGACATCACTCCAATAGCGGAATTCGTCCATATCAAACATTCCTTTACTATAGCCTGAACCTCCTCCAATATACCAATCTTCATTCTGGGGAATCCAGTTTTGATTCGTTAATTTATCCCTTAAAACACCATCAATGTAAAGTGAATAATCCACCTTATCGCCATCATGTTGATTCCAGGTTACTGCTACGTGATACCACTTATTAATACCCGGCAAAGAGTATTGAACTGCGTTGTTATCAAATTCGTCAATTCTAAAAGACAACATATTTTCAGTTTCATAAAACCACATTTCCCATTTTTTGAAAGCAACATCGTTATTAAAAATTGCATAATAATCAGAAGGTGCTTCTTTAGGTTTAAGCCAGAATTCCAAAGTACCTGCAGTTTGCTCCACCTGTTGGAATTTGATATAATCATCCACCCCATCCAGGGCAACAGCATTGCGTGGCCCGGCAAACGCGCCTGAAGTTACCCAGTCATCGTCATTCATATTTTCCAATGTGCCAGGATTGTTCCCGGTCTCGTCTGGGAGACTGGGGCCGGAACTTTCGTTCATTTGCCAGTACGACACCAGGTTGTCCTCAGTGCCTTCCAGTGTCCGGAACATATTTGCACGGATTTCTGTAGCTGATCGTCCCTCACTCCAAATACGGACTTCATCCATCATTCCGTTAAAACTTCTGGAAAGCCATGTCGGATTTTCGGCAATAAGGACCGGGGCATCATTTGTCCTCATTGTACCACTAACCGTGTGGGTGGTATCCACTTTTCCATCAACATATATTATTTTTTCACTCCCGGTAAATACACATGCAATATGATACCATTTATTGTCTTCAAAATGGATACTGCTTATCAGTTTGTATGGTGAAATGTCAAGTGTTACAAAACTTATTTGATCTGATGCCCCTTCCCGGTGAATGCTCCATGCATTGTCGCCTTTGGAAACAATGGCCTGGTAAGACTTATCGAAGGCATTTATATAAATCCATGCCTCCACAGTCATGGCAGTAGTAAAATCGAACGATTCCTCGTAGGTAATGCCTACATAATCATCTATTCCATCAAATACCAGTGCATTACCCGAAGGGCCATCATTGGCAGAAGTTACTATCATTTCCTGCCCACCGTATGCTGTACCAATATTATTGGTGGCGTAAGCCCTGATGTAATAGGTCTGTCCAAAATCAAGTCCGGTTAGGCTGCTTGTAAATGTTCCGGTTCCGGATCCATCCAGGGTAATATTGTTGGCAATGGTTGGGTTTTCGGATGTTCCCCAGCATACCCCACGGGCAATAACTTCCATTTCACCATCATGGCTTACGTTGCCGCCTGCGGTAGCTGTGCCGCCAATGATATCAAAAACCGGGGATGTGCTAACAGTGGGCAGGTTGCCTTTCAGACAACGCACTGTATAGCCGAATGTTTTATCACGGTCAACGCGGAATATAGTTGTTAAGTTATGATAAAGTGAACGTTTAAATGGATTGCCGGTATTGTGTTTTGTTGAAGACCACCAGCTGCTGATAATGTTGAAACTTTGAAAGCTTCCATTTATGTTTCGTTCGCCACCTCCCAAAGCAGTAAAACCACTGCTGTTGGTAGCGCCTTCATTGGGGTCTGCCCAGTGCGTGTTTCCATGCTCTTTTAGTTTTCCTCCACCATCGTAACCCCGCCAACCTGAACTACCACATACAACTGAGGGGTCTAATGCCAGCTCCAAAACACACCACTCATCATCGGTAGGCACATGCCATCCTGCCGGGCAAATACCCTGCACACCAGGTGTGGTGTCATATTGCATCATTTCGTCCCATTGGTATAGGCCACCATACTCATCGCACAGTGCGTCGGAGTTGTTGTAGCAGTATTTTTCTATTGTGGTATTGTTGGCAGGGTTAGCAGTTCCGGCAATGCGGGTTCCTACGTTCAGGTTTTTCGCCATCCAGCACTGCTGGCCAATTTTTACGGTGGAATAACTTTTTCCATCACGCGAATCGGTAATCGTTTCTCCACAACCAAAAGTGGCGGTAAATACCAATTGTTCACCGTATGCGGTTCCAAATGCGTTGGTTGCATAAGCCCTTACATAATACTTTTGCCCATTGGTAAGACCGGTAATTTCGCTTGTAAAAGTTCCGGTACCTGAGCCATCAGAGGTTTTATTGTTGGCAATAGTTGGGTATGCCGAAGTCCCCCAGCACACACCACGTTCAATAACTACCATTCCACCGTCGCTGCTAACAGTACCACCCGAATTTGCAGTGGTTGTGGTGATATTATTTACCTGGGATGTAGTTACAGTTGGTAATATTCCCATTACGCAGCGTACTGCGAAACCCTGGGCTTTATCCTGGCTGCCTGCGCCTACCGATGCTGAATTATATCCCAGGAAACGTCTGAAGGCATTATTGGAAGAGTCCTCGGTGGAAGTCCACCAGATGCCATAGTTAAGGCGATCATAGAATGAACCATTGGTGTACCGTCGTCCTCCCGGCCTTGCAAAAAACCCTGAGGCATTATTGGCGGATTGATTAGAACCAACAGCACAAGGATCACTATTGGTAGAATTATTCCAATAGGATACAGATGCCATGGCTTTGGCAATGTAGCTGTTGTTGCCGCCACAAATCCAATTTTCGCTATTGCCTATATAGGTTTCCAATTCCAACCACTCGGCATGTGAGGGCAAGCGCCAGCCAGCCGGGCAAATTCCCTGCACCGATTCCTTTGAAGTGTATTGCATCATTTCGTCCCATTGGTAAAGACCGCCAAATTCATTACATTGTACAGGATTATTGTCGTAGCAGTATTTTTCAATCTCACCATTATTCGTTTGCTCTTCCGCACCGTCTATTCGTGTACCAAAATTCAGGTTTGTCGCCATCCAGCACTGGTCGCCATATTGCTTTGTAGGGTAAACGTTGCCGTCGCGAGAGTCGGTCAAATTACTACCACAAGTTAGTAATGTGGTAAATTCCACTTGTTCGCCATACGCTGTTTGTCCCAGAATATTGGTGGCGTAAGCCCTTGCATAATAAGTAGTATTGGCGCTAAGCCCCGTAATCGTATGGGTGAAAGAGCTTGTTCCGGTGTTATTAACAAATTTATTATGGTTAATTGTGGGAGGCTGTGAAGTTCCCCAGCACAGTCCGCTTTCAGTTACTTCATTTCCACCGTTGTCACTAACATTGCCTCCAGAGGTGGCAGAATTAGTGGTAATATTGCTTGCTGATGTGGTGGTAACGGTTGGCAGGTTGCCCATCAGGCAACGTACTGCAAAGCCTTCAGCCTTATTGAGGCGTCCACTGGCCACCAGTGCATTATTGTAACTAAATGCCCTGCGCCATGCCGTGGCAGTATCCTCGTAGTTCTGTGAAGATGTCCACCAGATGCCGTGATTTAACAGATCATAGAAATTGCCGTTGGAATAACGGCGACCACCGGGTATTGCAGTAAAACCAGTTGCGTTGTTAGTACTTAAAGTGTTGCCTACTACACAGGTTCCATCGTTTGGATTCCAATTGGTTTTGGCGGCCATGGCTTTGGCTATGTAGTTTGGGTTACTGTTGCAAGTGTAGGCCTGCTGGTTACTTACAGAGGTTGTCAAAGTTGTCCACTCGGCATGTGAGGGTAAGCGCCATCCCGGCGGGCATATTCCCTGCACCGATTCGCTCGTTGTGTATTGCATCATTTCGTTCCATTGGTAAAGGCCACCATACTCCAAACACTTGTCCTCCGAATCGTAATAGCAATATTTTTCGATGCTGTTGTTGTTGGTTTGCGCTTGCGAACCATTTATTTTTGTACCATAATTCAGGTTTTCTGCCATCCAGCACTGTTCGCCGATCAGCACGGTAGCATACTGCTGTCCGTCGCGCGAATCGGTCATCGAACTGCCACATCCAAAAGATTTAAACTCCAACTGCTGACCATAACCGGTACCCACATCGTTGGTGGCATACGCCCTTACATAATAGGTGGTGTTGGGTTCAAGGCCTGTAATTTCACTGACAAATGAACCCGTTCCGGCGCCATTGCTGGTATGGCTGTTTGCAATGGTTGGATTTGGCGACTTGCTCCAGCATACACCGCACTCCCTGATTACAATTCTGCCGCTATCGATTTGATAGCCGCCGGAACTGGCAGTATTGTCGGTGATGTTGGTTATTGCTGTGGTTTTTAGGGTTGGGATATTTCCTTTCAGGCAACGTACACTATACCCAGATAATACATTATCGAATGCTCTGTAAGCTTTATCATTATCATGTTGTAGGTATCGGGTGCAAGCATCGGAAGAACTATTCCTGGTTGAAGCCCACCAGTTACCTGACCATTTTAACGAATTGAAATTTCCATCTAAATTACGTTTGCCATTGCCTCTGGCTGTAAAACCAAATTGGTTTGTACCGGTATTGCCAGCATTCCAGTGGTAGTCACCGGATTCTTTAAGTTTCTTTCCTCCATTATAACCCCGAAAGCCAGTGCTGTTGCAGGTTATGGTGGCATCAACTGCCTGTTCTAATGTACACCAGTCGGCGTCGGTAGGAAGAAACCAGCCTGAAGGGCAAATGCCCTGCTGCCCGGGGGTGCTTTGGTATTGCATCATTTCGTACCACTGGTACAGGCCACCGTATTCAGCGCATTTTAGTGTATCATTATCGTAGCAGTACTTTTGAATGATGTTGTTATTCGTTTGGTTTTCGCTACCATTGATTTTTGTTCCAACATTCAGGTTTTGCTGCATCCAGCATTGCTCACCAATTTCTACCGATCCGTAAATCTGTTCATCACGTGCATCCCTGAATTGATTGCCGCAATGGGAATATTTGAATACCCAATCGCCACCGTAAGAAGTCCCTGCATCGTTGGTGGCATAGGCTCTAAGATGGTAAGTAGCGCCCGGGATAAGGCCTGTAATTTCGCTCGTAAATATGTCTTCAACTGTGCCATTTTCTATTATATTGTCAGCAAGGGTAGGGTTTTCGCTGGTACTCCAGCAGAAACCGCGGGCTTCAATATCCTCAGTGTTGTTGCTTAGCTTTCCCCTGGCCATTGCAGTGGTATTGGTGATATCGAACACATTCAGTGTAGAAACTGTGGGTGCTTTGCTTCTGACACAACGTACCCCAAAAGCATTATAGCGATGATAGTTTCCATCCCATTTTGTATGGTCTTCATCATGTTTAAGGGTGAAAGCTTTACGGAAATCATAATTTTGCGTAGTGGATGACCAAAAAAAGCCATGTATCCTTATCCAAGCAAATCCCTCATCATGATAATACCGACCATTGCCGCGTGCTGAAAAACCACTTGAATTATCACCCTCATCCACGCCCCAATAACGTAACCCTGATTCCTTTAGATGCTTGCCTGCAACAATGCCACCCGAATTATCTTTCAAAGTTACCCATTCGATTTGAGCCGGTATGTGCCAACCAACCGGGCAGATACCTTGCGCACCCTCCGTAGTAGAATAGTTCATCATTTCACCCCATTGGTAAAGGCCGCCGTAAACAGCACAGCTATCTTGTTGATTAGTGTAACAATATTTTTCTATTTTCTGTATTGTTTGCGATTGGTAGGTTCCTGTTTGGAGGTAATCTCCTACATTCAGATTCTCGGCCATCCAGCATTGGTCGCCAATTTGCACGGTGGGGTATGTCTTTCCATCGCGCGAATCAATAAAACTTTTGCCACAGGTTAGCATGGAGAGGGGGATGGTAAAGTCCCTTTGTTCGCCATACGCTGTGCCGGCGCTGTTGGTGGCATAGGCCCTTACATAATAGGTCTCTCCGGCTATAAGCCCATTCATGATGCCGGTAAAAGATCCAACCTCTGAGCCGCATGAGGTTTTGTGGTTTTCAATGGTAGGTGTTCCGGAAGTACTCCAGCATACGCCGCGCTCCAAAAGATCCATTCTTCCATTATCGGTTACATTTCCACCCCCCTGGGCAGTGGTGTCAGTCAAAACCTTCACTTCTGAGGTGCTAACGGACGGGAAGCTACCTTGAACGCAACGAACACCATAGCCATACAACATATCGCTATTGCCCCTGTATACCGTACCATTCCCATTAAAGAGTGCACGGGAGAAAGCATGGGTTGCACTGCCTTTAGTAGATGACCAAAAGAAGGCGTATTCTTTTAAGTTTTCGAAAGTGATATAGGGATTGCTTTTGCCGTTGCCAAAAGCTGTAAAGCCACTACTGTTCGTTCCGTTAGCAGCGTTCCAGTGTGCTGTTCCGGTTTCTTTCAGTTTGTTTCCGCCATCAGTACCACGATAACCTGTGAAATCACAATTTATCCCCTGTTCAACAAAATTTTCCAAAATACACCACTCATCATCAGTAGGCAGATGCCACCCTGTTGGGCAAATGCCCTGCACTCCTTCAGAATTTTGATAAATCATCATTTCGCCCCATTGGTAAAGCCCGCCATACTCATCGCAATTGGTTGCATCATTGTCGTAGCAGTATTTTTCTACTGTACCGGTGTTGGTTTGGTTATTCCAGCTATCAATTCTTGTCCCAACATTCAGGTTTTCTTTCATCCAGCATTGGCCGCCAATTTGTACAGTTGCGTATTCCTGGCCATCGCGCTTGTCCACCAGAGTATTACCGCAAATAAGAGAAGTTGTAAATTCATATTGATTTCCGTAGGCTGTGCCTGCGCTGCTAATGGCCCAGGCCCTCAGATAATAGGTTGTTGCTTGTTCAAGCCCTTCAATATTGCTTGAAAACTCTCCGGTTCCTTCTCCATCCGTAGTAAAATTACCGTCGACAAGTGTCGGATTTTGAAATTCGCCCCAGCATACACCCCGGGCAATAATTTCCTGTCCGGCATCATCGGTAATATTCCCACCCGATGTAGCGGAGGTTTCCTCTATTTCTGTTACCATTGTGGTAGTAAGGGTAGGGAGGATTCCCTTTAGGCATCGCACCCCGAAGCCATCTGATTTAGAGCGACTCGTCCGATCCATATTTTTCCCTTGATACCCGAGGTGGCGGCACCATGCGTTAGAGGCGCCGTCCATACTTGAAGTCCAAAATCCACCATATTTTTGCAAATAATCAAATGATCCATTGTTCCATCGGTCCCCATTAGGCAAGGCAGTAAATCCACTGCTGTTGGTAGCGCCGGTATTGGGGCTGTTCCAGTGCTTGTATCCGGATTCTTTCAGTTTTCCTCCGCCATCGGTACCCCGCCATCCTGTGCTTCGGCATTCAATGGTGGCATCAACTTCCTGCTCAAGTATGCACCAGTCGGCATCGGTAGGAAGGCGCCATCCTTCGGGGCAAATGCCCTGCAGGCCTTCCGTAGTGGTATAATTCATCATTTCGTTCCATTGGTACAATGCACCGTATTCTTCACATTTTAATGAATCATCATCATAGCAGTATTTTTCGATGGTTGTGTTGTTGCTTTGCTGTTCCGCGCCATTAACCCGTGTTCCGATGTTCAGGTTTTCGGCCATCCAGTATTGGTTGCCAATAACAACAACTGCATAAATTGTCGTATCGCGGGTATCGGTAAATGAAGTGGTAAACGCCCTTTCTTCACCATAGGCTGTGGTAGTGCCATTGGTGGCGTATGCCCTTACATAATAAGTGGTTACTTCGCTTAAGCCGGAAATTGTGTCAGTAAAACCTCCCAGTCCATTGCCATTGTAAGTACTGCCTATGTTAGTGGTAAGGGTGGGATTGTGTTCTATGCTCCACACAAAGCCCTTTGCCGTAACTAGGTTTCCACCATCATCCAATACCACACCAGTGCATAGTGCGCTTGTTGTATTAACATTTGTAACACTGTCGGTAATCACTGTCAATACTCCAATCGGGAACAAAACTTCCGGTGAGAATCCGGCATCCGCAAGCATGGGAAAGCCCGGTTTTAATGAAACGTTGTTGTTTGAATGGTTGTTAACGCAGGCATCCGTTGAGGCGCCCGTAATTTCAGCAAACACAACAAAGCTGAAAAGCAGCAAGACGAAAGTAAAGATTGAATTTTTCATTAGAGAGATGTGTAGGTAAATATTAATTCAGAATTCTCAAATTTCAAATGGAAAATCTTTCTGCAGCCGGTAAAGAGTGGAGAATATGATAAAAGAACTGTTTTCTTAAATCCATCGGAAGGCTTGTTGCATTCAAAAATAATGCGCTATCAATCCGTGCTTTTTTTACCTGAATAAAGCCAGGATTTACAGTTGGTCATTAACCCGGGTATTAACCGGATTATTTTTAGATTAGAAATAGAACAGGATTGTATTAAACTGTCTGCAGACTGATAGCAGGCCATAACAGAGAATAAAAGGTCTTTTTATTTCTGTAAAGTGCAAATTGTATTTATGTTTTGTGTA
>JACZKY010004196.1_pt1 | contig 19980 bp, 18 predicted proteins | sample 8237611 | NCBI WGS metagenome assembly JACZKY01 (sample SAMN16148055, study PRJNA663545) | marine sediment metagenome | biome: sediments and biomass from bioreactor inoculated with such sediments; feature: coastal sediments; material: methane- and iron-fed bioreactor; isolation source: Bothnian...
CACCGTGCAGATGTTGCGCAACTCGATCAGGTCCCCCGTGACCCGGAAGGTCCAGTAATACTCCGAGATTTCCCGCTGCAGCAGCTCGATCCGGTCGAGGGCGCGCGATAGCCGCTTGTTCGACCGGACGATCCCCACGTAGTTCCACATGGTCCGCCGGATCTCGTCCCAGTTCTGCGTCACGATGACCGCCTCGTCGGGTTCCTGCGCCTTGCCGGGGTCCCACTTCGGGATGTCGGTCCGGGGCCTGGGCTTCCCCACGTAGGTTTCGATGGCGCGCCGCGCCGCGCGGTGGGAGAAGACCAGCGCTTCCAGCAGGGAGTTGGAGGCCAGGCGGTTGGCCCCGTGGAGCCCCGTGCAGGCGCACTCCCCGATGGCGAACAGCCGGCGGATGTCGGTCTCCCCGTGGAGGTTCGTCCGGACCCCGCCGTTCTGGTAGTGGGCGGCCGGAACGACCGGAAGCGGCTCCCTGGTCATGTCGATGCTGAAGGAGAGGCAGGTCTTGTGGATGTTGGGGAAATGTTTCCGGATGAACGCCCCTCCCTTGTGCCGGATGTCCAGGTAGACGCAATCCGCACCGGTGCGCTTCAGTTCGGAGTCGATCGCCCGGGCGACGATGTCCCGGGGGGCGAGCTCCTTCATCGTATGGATCCCCTCCATGAACCGCTTCCCCGCGCGGTTCACCAGCACCGCCCCCTCGCCGCGGACCGCCTCGGAGATGAGGAACGACTTGGCGTGCGGATGGAAGAGGCACGTCGGGTGGAACTGGACGAACTCCATGTTGGCGATCGTGGCGCCGGCCCTGTACGCCATGGCGATGCCGTCCCCCGTGGCGACGTCCGGGTTGCTGGTGTAGAGGTACACCTTCCCGGAGCCCCCGGTGGAAAGGACGGTCGTGTCCGCAAGAAACGTGTGGATCGCTCCCGTCTGCTGGTTTAGCACGTACGCTCCCAGCGCCTCGTCGGGGCCCTGGCGGTCGGAGGTGACCTTCTGCCGGGTGATGAGGTTGACCGCCGCGTGCCGCTCCAGCAACCGGATTCGCGGGTTTTCCCGCACCCGTTCGAGGAGCGCCCGCTCCACTTCCCGGCCCGTCAGGTCCTGGGCATGGAAGATCCGGCGCTTGGAATGCCCTCCTTCCCGGTGGAGATCGTACTCCTTGTATCCGGTTCGCCGGGTGAAACGGACACCCCACTCGATAAGTTCCCGGATCCGGTCCGGGGCGTCCCGGACCACCATGTCCACCACGTCCGGATGGCACAGCCCCGCTCCCGCCCGGAGGGTATCCTCGATGTGGGACTCGAAGGTGTCCTCCCCGCTCCAGACGGTGGCGATGCCCCCCTGGGCGTAATTCGTGCTCGACTCGGACGCCTCCTTCTTGGTGATGACGGTGACCGTGCCCTTCCTTGCCGCCCGCAACGCGAACGTCAACCCGGCGATCCCGCTGCCGATGACCAGGAACTTCGACGTCCTCTCCATGGTGTCCCCTCTCCGCCGGGCCCCCGTGGTTTGACTTGCGGGAGGCCATTCCATACAATAAGCTCGATTATGGTGTATTTACGAACCGTTTTCATGCTTTCCCTGGTACTCTTCCCGACGGCCGCCGGGGCGGACATCTACCGCTATGTGGACGGGGACGGGGTCGTGCACTTTTCGAACGTCCAGGCGGACGGGAAATTCCAGCTGTACCTGCGGGAGGGGCCCAAGCCTTCTCCCCCCAGAAGGACCGCCGGGTACAACGGGGCCGGCTGGATGGCCGACTACGTGAACCGGTATGCCCGGGCGAACGACCTGTCGCCCGCGCTGGTGCACGCGATCATCAAGGCGGAATCCGACGGCCAGCGGAAGGCGGTGTCCCCCAAGGGGGCCAGGGGGGTCATGCAACTGATGCCGTTCACCTCGAAGCGGATGAACGTGGGCGATCCGTTCGACCCCATCGAGAACATCGAGGGGGGCGTCCGGTACATCAAGGAACTGCTCGCGACGTTCGACGGGGACATCACCAGCGCCGTCGCGGCCTACAACGCCGGGCCCGCTGCGGTGAAGAAATACGGGGGCATCCCGCCGTACAAGGAGACCCGCGTCTACGTCAAGCGCGTCCTGAGCCTGTATCGCGAGTACTCCGCCCTCGAATGACCCGCTCCTCCCGGCTGAACATTCCCAACCTTCTCACCCTGTTGCGGATCCTTGCCATCCCGGTGGTGGTGCTCCTGCTGCTTCCGGGCGACCGGAGGATGATCTCCTACGAAAGCTCGGTGGGCGCTTTCCTGCTCTTCGTCGCCGCGGCCGTCACCGACCTTTTCGACGGGTACATCGCCCGCCGGTACGGCATGATCACCGCGGTAGGGAAGCTCCTCGACCCCCTCGCCGACAAGCTGCTGGTGTGCGCCTCCATGATCATGCTCATCCCGCCGGCGAGGGTTCCCGCCTGGATGGCGGTGATCGTCGTGGCCCGGGAGATCGGCGTGACCGCCCTTCGGGGCGTGGCCTCCACCGAGGGGTTGGTCATCGCCGCATCGGCCCTGGGGAAATGGAAAACCTTGCTTCTGAACATCGCGGTGGCGATGCTCATCCTGCACTTCCCCGTCTTCGGCCTTCCCGTCCACGAGATGGGAATGGGGTTCCTCATCGTGGGGCTGGTGCTCACGACCTGGTCGGGACTGGACTACTTTTTCCGCTTCGTCGGGGAGCTCTTCCGGCATTGAACGCGGCCCGCCCTTCCTTGACAAGCCGCCGCGGGTTCGAATAAAATTCACCATTGCTGCGCGGGCGTAACTCAGTGGTAGAGTGCGACCTTGCCAAGGTCGAAGTCGCGAGTTCAAATCTCGTCGCCCGCTCCATCGAATGGCAGATGCCCCCGGAAGCCGCGCGTTTCCGGGGGCATTTTCGTTGTCTCGCCGATAGAATGGACATCGTATGGAAATTTCCCCCGGGACAACCGCACCGGTTCCCCGGGAGCGGGGAGGGGATTCATTGAACCGGCTCCTGTGCCAGTCCTGCGGCACGGCGTATTCACCGGACGACCCCCGGTGGCGTTGCGGCTGCGGCGGACTCCTCGACCTCCTGTTCCGGTCCCGTTTCGACCAGGAAACGATCGTGCGGCGGAAGCCGACGATGTGGCGTTACCGGGAAGCCATCCCCATCGGGGACGACTCGGCCATCGTGTCGTTCGACGAGGGGATGACCCCGATGATCCCCGTCGACCTGGGGCCCGGCGGGCTCCACCTGAAACTGGAGCAGCTCTTCACGACGGGATCGTACAAGGATCGCGGGGCCGCCGTGCTGGTGAGCAAGGCGAAGGAACTGGGGATCGAACGGGTCGTGGAGGACTCCTCGGGGAACGCCGGGTGCGCGATCGCCGCGTACGCCGCGAAAGCGGGGATCCGGTGCGAGATCCTCGTGCCCGAATCCACCTCCCCGGGGAAGCTCGCCCAGATCCTCCTCTACGGGGCGGTCCTGGAGCGGATCCCCGGGAGCCGGGAGGACACGGCGAAGGCCGCCCTTGCGGCCGCGGAATCGACCTACTACGCGAGCCACTCCTGGAACCCGTTCTTCTTCCATGGGACGAAGACCTTCGCGTTCGAGGTATGGGAGCAGATGGGATTCCGGGCCCCGGACGCCCTCCTGCTCCCGGTGGGGAACGGGACGCTGCTGATCGGCTCCTTCATCGGGTTCAGCGAGCTGAAGGAAGTGGGGAAGATCGACCGCGTCCCGAGGCACATCGCCGTCCAGACGGCGAACTGCGACCCTCTGCGGCAGATGTTCCGGGACGGCCTGGACGCCGTGCCCCCGGTGCGGACCCGCGACACGATCGCCGAGGGAGTGGCGATCGCCGCTCCGGTCCGCGGGAGGGAGATCGTCGACATCGTCCGGCGGACCGGGGGCCAGGTGGTGGCGGTCGACGACGGGGAGGTGGAAAACGCGCTGCTGCTGCTGGGCCGCAAGGGGCTGTACGTGGAACCGACGTCCGCCCTTCCGGTAGCCGCGTATCTGAAGTATCCCGAAGTGCGCGGGGGCGTGGTCGTCGCCCCGCTCACGGGCCACGGCCTCAAGGCGAACGAAAAGATGATGAAGATCGCGTCGAACCGGTGACCGCGGGACTTGCCCGTCCGCCGGGGAAGGAGGGGAAGGATGCGAAGAAGGAAGCTCGGGAATTCCGGGTTGGAGGTTTCCGTGCTGGCCCTGGGCGGAAACGTCTTCGGCTGGACCGCGGACGAGGCGGCGTCGTTCCGGGTGCTGGACGCGTTCACGGCCGCGGGCGGAAACCTGATCGACACCGCGGACATGTATTCGACCTGGGTTCCCGGAAACCGGGGAGGGGAATCCGAGGCCATTCTCGGCAGGTGGATGAAAGCGCGCAGGAACCGGGAGGAGATCGTCCTCGCGACGAAGGTCGGAAAGGAGATGGGTCCCGGCAGGGTCGGGCTTTCCAGGGCCAATATCCTGCGCGCCGCGGAGGATTCCCTGCAACGGCTGCAGACCGACCGGATCGATCTGTACCAGGCCCACGAGGACGACCCGGGAACGCCCCTGGAGGAAACCATGGACGCGTTCGCGGAGCTGGTGCGCCAGGGCAAGGTTCGCGCCGTCGGAGCCTCGAACTACGCCGCGGAGCGCCTTTCCGGGGCCCTGCGGATCGGCGAAGAGCGCGGGGGATTGCGGTACCAGAGCCTCCAGCCGTGCTACAACCTGTTCGACCGGTCCGATTATGAGGCCTCGCTGGAGTCTCTCTGCCGGGAGAAAGGGGTGGGGGTGATTCCCTACTACTCGCTGGCCAGCGGCTTTCTGACCGGAAAATACCGCTCCGAAGGGGACCTGTCGAAGGGCGCCCGGGGGGAGGCGGTGAGGAAGTACATGAACGAGCGGGGGTTCCGGATCCTCGATGCCCTGGACGAGGTCGCCCGGCGGCACGGGTCCAGCCCCGCCTGCGTCGCCCTGGCCTGGCTGATCGCCCGCCCGGGGATTACGGCCCCGATCGCCAGCGCCACGACACCGGAGCAGCTGGCCGAACTCGTCCTGGGCACGAAGCTGGAACTGGACGCCTCTTCGATCGAACGGCTGGACCTCGCCAGCGCCTGATGCGCGGAGGATGGCGCCCGGGCGCCCTTCAGTCCCCGTCCCGCCGGACGAGGAACTGGCGGAGTTTTCCCCCCGCCGTGTCGCTGCGCGGCCGGTCTTCGGACAGGTCGACCGACACCGACCCGAGCCCCTGGGAAGCCAGGTAGGCCGCGAGGCGTTGCAGGACCTCGCCGCATACCCGGGGGCGGTCGTAGCCGGGGGCCTCGTCGATGCGGACCAGGAGCCTTCCCGCCCCCTCCTGGAGCACCTGGTACTTCCGTACCCCCTTCGCCTCCTCCACCACCGTCGCCAGGACGAGGGGTAGCAGCGGCCTGGACGTGCCGTCCGGCAGGCCGACGCGCAGGATCTCGTCCCGACGGCCTTCGGGCCGGATGCCGGGAAGCCGGCTCCCGCACGGGCAATCTCCGGGGATCATGGTGACGCTGTCTCCGAGGTCGTACCGGATGAGCGGTTGGACGAGGTTGGCCAGGTTCGTCAGCAGCGTCGTATGAGAGGGTCTGCCCGGGGGAACCGGTGCGCCGTCGGCGTCCACGGGTTCGAGGATCACCCGGTCGGCGTTTACGTGCAGGCGCCCGTACCGGCAGTCGAAGGCGATCCCCATGAACTCGGAGGCTGCGTACGTATCCCGGACGGGGCATCCGAAAGACGCGGCGATCCGCTTCGCGAGAGGGGCCGAAAGCCGCTCGGCGCCGGACAGGACAACGGCCGGGGCGATCCGCAACCGTCCCGCCGCCTGCTCCCCGGCCAGGACGGACAGGGCGGTGGGATAGCTTCCCACCACCGCAGGCCGGAAGTCGTTCAGCGCATCGACCAGCGCGGGGGTGGGCTCCATCAGGGAAAAGGTGCGGTTCCGCCCGTACAGGCGCGGGTGGCGGGACCGCACGAGCGCGTCCACCACCGAGCTGGCGAAATGTCCTCCGGTCGCGATGATGGTCGCCGTCCTTCCCATGTTTTTCGCAAAGGCACCGAAGGTGCCGAAGGAGATCAGCGTCGGCAGGCGGCGTGCCAGCAGCAGGGCGAGGTATACGGACATCGCCCCGAGGTCCTGGAGGAGAACGGCCGGAGACCCGGTCGTGCCGGACGTGGAGAAGGCCACGTACCGGCCCAGGTAGAGCTGCCCGATCCGGGACGGGTCGGAGATGAACGCTTCGGCCGAATCGCGCGTGACCTCCCGGTCGGTCGCCCACGCGTCGAAATTCTCCGAAAGGCCGTGTTTGGAGACCGCGGGCAGGGCCTGCAGATCGGTCATGCCCGGGGGAAGGGAGGCGTACAGCCTCCTGTAGAAAGGGGAACGGCTCCGGGCATGATCGACCAGCCGGTCAAGCAGCGCCCGGCGGCGCGAAGCCGCCTTCTCGGGCCCTTCCCTTCCGGCGCGCCGGAGGTCCCGGATCAGGGCGTGCCACCCCGGGATCTCCGGGCCGGTTCCCACCCGCGGCGGCGGGATCATCCGTGGGCCTGCAGCCGTTTCACGAGCCGAGAGCGGACCGGGAAACGAACGTGTGGCGCGTTTTCATCGTCGCCAGCCCCTTGTCGTACCGCGTCTCCACCATCAGCCTTCCCGCAAGCAGGTTCGACCGGAAGTCGAGAACGATCTCGTTCATGGAGATTTCATAGTCCACGTTGAACAGCTTCTTGTAGGCGTAGGTGTTCTTGCCTACGGTGCTGCCGCACCCGAAGACCGGGATCGACCCGTTCTCGAGAAGGTTGGAGGGAATCCTCCCCGCAACGGGGATGTGCTTGTGGCCGTGCAGGATCGCCTTCACCCCGATGGAATCGCAGAAACGGAGGAATATGAGCGAATCCACCAGTCCGTCCATGCGCTCGTACGCCGAACCGACGAACTTGCGGAACGACTCTCCGAGCGCCTTCCGGTGGAACCGTCGCATCTCGGGATCGACCAGATGCAGCTGAAGCGGGTGATGGTGCAGGAGAGAGATCAGGTGCGGATTCGGGTTCCCTTCCGAAGGGTGCGACAGCCGGTCCGCGAGTAAATGGTACTGCTCTCCCGTGATCTTGCCCCGCGCCATCATCCCCCGGTCCGCCGAATTGAGACAGACGATCCCCACCGGGTAATCCCGGATCCATTCGATCCTCGTGTGGCAAGGGGCCACGAAAGAGGGGGAGGCGCTCCGGTTCCCCAGGATCCCCTTGCTCCTCACGTCGTGGTTCCCGAGGACGAAGACCGGTTCCTGACCTTGCGGATTCAGGTCCGCCAGGTACCGGTAGAAATCGTTCGCGCAGATCACGTTGGCTTCATCCGGATTCTGCATGATGTCCCCGCTCAACAGGAACCTCACGGAGGAATGGTCCTGGTTCCTGTCCACGTAATCCCTCAGGAGGTCCTTGACCCGGACGATCCGTTCGACCGATTTCCTGCTCCCGATGTGGGTATCGCTCAGGTGCAGGAGGGTCAGGCGGGATCCCTTCCGGATCGCGCACGAAGGGAAAGCGGACAGGTAATGGTGCGTGAGGAGGTATCTGGGCATGTTCGCGAGTTCGTCCGTCCGGGAGAATATCCACCGGATGGCGTCCTCGGCCTTGTCTTCCGGGACCGGCAGGAAAACGGGCTCGTCGCTGCGGCGCCACAGCAGGACCCCCGGCCATCGGGTCGATCTCGACAAGGCGGCCTGGAAGGGCGGGTAGATGTCCGTGACGGCGAAATCCTTCCTGGCGGGATCGTTCAGGTGAAGGATGAGATGCGGCTCGGTGCGGATGGCCCGCGACAAACCGGCGAGGAAGTTTTTCGAAGTCATCAGCCGGTCCGCCGGGGACGCTTCGTCCATGCCCGAGGGGATCAGGACCGCCGTCCATTCCCTCGTGGCGAAGATGCCCCGCAGGGTCATCACGATATCTTCGTACCGCGCGGAGTGGCTTTTCCGGACCGTGTCCCGCATCCGGAGCGCGGTTTCGACGATGCCCGGACTTCGTTTCCCGCTGAAATACAGACCGTCGATGAGGTTTCCAAGAAATACGGAAAGCGTATCTTTTGCAAGTTCCCGGTCCCCGAGGTCGGGGATCTGATTGCGGGGATCCAGCACGTAGGAGATCCAGTTGGCCGATTGCAGGTTGAACCGTTCCCCCACGGTGCCTCCGGAGGATCAAAGGATGTCACCAGAGTACCGCTTTCCGGAAGGCCGGGGCAAATGCTCTCCGGCAAACGGGGATGTTAGAATAAAGGCAAGCAACGCAGGCATTCCACGGAGGCGCCGACATGAGCGATGCCAACAGGAAGGTACGGCTGGTGAAAGCCGAATCCCGCGAGGAAGGTCCCTCCCGGGGTCTTCCCGAGGCGCTCGACCTGGAATTCGTCTACCCTGACCACAACGTGGTCGTCGCGGATGAGGGGCCCGACTCCTACATTCACGCGATCCACGGGAAGATCGAGTTTTCCACCGCGTACCAGGACATGGAGACCGGAGAATACGGAGCGTGGCGGACGGAGGCGGGGCGGTTCCGCGCGCTGTACGTGGATGGGGCGCTCGCCCGGAGCGAGGGGGAGAGCGTATCCGACGTGATGAACGCCGAATCCCCGGAGATGGCGGAAATCTGCCGGACGCTATTGGCTCCGGGAAAGGACGAGTTGCGCAGCGAGGTGCAGGAGATCCTGCAAGGTTCCAGCGAGGGGAACCTCCTCGTGGTCATGGGGGTGGAGATACTCCCCACGCACCGCGGGATGGGGCTGGGGATGGCCGCGTTGTGGTACGTGGTCCGGCGGCACTCCGCGGGGTGCGGGCTTGCCGTCCTCAAGGCGTTCCCGGCGCAGCACGCCCCGGGATTCGACGCGGGGAGGGACGATTGGACCCGCAGGATGAACTACCCCTCGTTCGCCGGCGGAACGGAAGAGGCGCAGCGGAAACTCGCATCCTGGTGCGGGAAACTGGGATTCCGGCCGATCGGAAGCACCGGGACGATGGCGCTGCCGGTCGCGGTGCGGAATCCCGTTCCGAAGGAGATCCACCACTGGGTTCCCCGCCAGGCCCTTCCCCCCGGGACGGGGGATGGCGCCATGCGGGAGGGGATCCCGACGACCGTCCTGATCGGGATGAACCTGAAAAGGCTTCGGGAGAGCAGGGGGTGGAGCCAGCTGGAGTTGGCAAGGCAGCTGGGCGTGACCGCGGGGCACATCGACAACGTGGAAAGCGGATTGAAAGGTGTCGGCCTGGACCGCATCGAGAAGTGGTCCGCTCTCTTCGAGGTCCCCATCGCGGAGTTTTTCCTGCCGCGGTAGGCGGTCGAACGAACAACCGGGCGATTCATACGGCCGCCTCGACGGTTCGGGCGGCCGGATGGAGAGGCGACGCGGCGTCAGCCGATCCGGGGCAGACGCTTCTGGACCGCCTTCTTTGCCTTTTTCACCTTTTTCTTGACGTTCTTGACCAGTTTGGAAGACACCTTATCCTTCAGCTTCTTGACCTCTTTCTCCTTCTTCTCCAGTTTCTTCACCAGGCTGGTCACGTCTTTCTCGAGCGAGCGGACGCGTCGGGAGAGCTGCCCTTCGACGCTTGCGATTTTCGACCGGACCGTTTTCTGGATGGCCATGCCCGACTCCTTTCGCAGACGAAGATGGGTACACTCTACCATTCCGGCGGGCGGCAAGGAACCGGGGCCGGAACCTTTGCGGTGTCCCGGCTTATCTAAAAGGAAACGGCCGGCTCGGGATCCGGCGGAAGGGAGACGGCGATGGGATTGAAGTCGTTCGAGCAGCACCGGTTAGGCCTTCGCGACGGCAGGGAGGTTTATTTCGATGGGAATCGGGTCGAGGATGTCACGGCGCATCCGGTATTGCGCGCCGGGATGGCCTTCACGGCGATCGACTACCGTCTGGCGGAAGAGGAGGAGCACCGCGAGCTGGCGGTGTGCACGGACCCTGCTACCGGGGAGCCGTACAGCAGGTTCTACAAGATTCCCGAAACCGCGGAAGACCTGCTCAGGCGCCGGGAACTGATCGCCGCAGGGTCGCGGGTTTGCGGGGGGCCCCCGCTGATCAAGGAGATCGGGACGGACGCCCTCTTTGCCCTTCACATCGTTTCGGATCACATGGATAAAAGCCTCGGGACGTCCACCCTTCCGAAAGTCAGGGAGTATTTCAGGGAATGCCGCTCCCGGGACCTTGGATTCGCCGTGGCGCAGACGGATGCGAAGGGGGACCGCGGGAAGAGACCCTCGGAACAGCATAATCCGGACGTCTACGTCCGCGTGGTGGACCGCCGCAAGGACGGCATCGTCGTCCGCGGCGCGAAGGCCCATACCACGGCGTCGCCCTTCGCGGATGAACTGATCGTTCTTCCCACGCGGGCGATGGCCGAGGCGGACAAAGATTACGCCGTCGCCTTCGCCGTCCCGGTGGCAACCCCCGGAGTGAAGCTCATCGCGGAGGTATCGAGCCATCCGTGGGACAACCGCTTCGATTATCCCGTCACCACGGACCTGAAGATGGTGGACACGGTCACCATTTTCGACGACGTCTTCGTGCCGTGGGAGCGGGTCTTTCTCTGCGGGGAGTGGAAGTACGCCGGCGCACTGGCGAACGCATTCGTGGAATTCCACCGGTTCACGGCGGCCTCCTACAAGCTGCCGATGTGCGAACTGTTCATCGGTGCCGCCCAGTTGATCGCCGAGTACAACGGGGTGGCCGGGGTGACCCACGTGCGGGACAAGATCATGGAACTGATCGCGTGGACGGAAACGACGCGCGGCCTTCTGGTGGCCGCGTCCCTGGAGCACCGGGTGGCCCCGCCCGGGATCGCCGTGCCGAACATCACCCTCACGAACGTCGCCAAGCATCATTTCGCCAAGAATTACCATAATATGGTACAGAACCTCCAGGACATCGCCGGAGGACTGCTGGTCACCGCGCCGTTCCGGAAGGATTGGGAAAACGAAGAGACCCGGGGATACCTCGATCATTACCTGGGTGGGGTCAAGGGTGTATCGGGCGTGCAGCGGGTTCGGGCGATGAAACTGATCCGGGACATCGCGGCGTCCGGTTTCGGAGGGTACCAGGAGATCTTGTCGATCCACGCGGAAGGGTCTCTGGCCGCGCAGCGGATCACGATTCTGCGGGACTACGACGTGAAGCGGTGCGTCGACATCGTGAAGTCGCACCTGAACAAATGAGGCGGGAACCGGCAAGGGATCGGTTGCCCGGGGGAGGTCGGACATCATGTATGGAATCACCGCGCAAGTGAGCCTCTACCCATTGGGGGAAAACGATCTGTCCCCGTCGATCGACGCCGCCGTCGCGGAATTCGAACGGCACGGGATCGAGCGGCAGACCGGCGCGATGAGCACCGTGGTGTGGGGAGACGACGAAAAAGTATTCCCCGCGCTGCGGGACGCCTTCCGCGGAGCCGCCGCGCTGGGGCAGGCGGTCATGGTGATCACGGTGTCGAACGCCTGTCCCTGGCCCGGAAAAAGCCCCTCCAGATAAGGGCCGCCGACCGGGTGGAAACGAGGGACCCGGGAGCCCCTGCCGGGATGGTGCCGTCCGGGAAGGGCACGGGCGATGCCGCATCGCCGCCGTCGGGGCGCACCAAGGGCTCCAATGGGGATACCCTTATCTTTCAAAGGGTTCCAAGGAAACTCACGGCCGTTTCCCGGAACGATTCCTGAAAATTGCCTTGACAGTGGAGAGCGGGAAGCGGACCATTTTTATAGGGTCGTCAGACCGTATACAGTATACGGGTCGGCGTACGGGTCGCCGGCGGGGCGGTCCCGTCCTCGGTCGGCCCCTGGGAGGCGGAATTGAAGCAGGCCATGGAGAAGGTGATCGAGGAGATCTGCCGGAAGGTCGGGAACGACCGGACCCGCCTGATGGACATCGTCCTCGAGGTGCAGGCGCGGTTCGGCTGCGTGTCGGATGAATCCATGGACCTGATCGCCCGCCTGCTCTACACGCATCGGGTGGAAGTCGAAAGCCTCGTGACGTTCTATTCGTTCCTTTCCGTGAAGCCTCAAGGCAAGGTCGTCATCCGGCTCTGCAACGACATCGTGGACTGGATCAAGGGGTACGAGGACGTCGCCGACGCGATGTCCAAGGAACTCGGCATTACCATGGGGGAGACGACGCAGGACGGGGCGATCACCCTGACCCATACGCCGTGCATCGGCATGAGCGACCAGGCCCCGGCCGCGCTGGTCAACGACGTCGTGGTGACGCACCTCACCCCCGCGCGGGGGCGGCAGCTGATCCGCGACCTGAGGCGGCACCTCTATCCGCAGCAGCTCGTCACGGTGGTGGGGGACGGAAACAACGCCCATCCGCTGGTGCGGGCGATGGTCCGGAACAACATCCGCATGCGCGGACCCGTTCATTTCGCGGAGTTCGAGTCGGGGAGCGCTCTGCGGAAGTCCCTGGCGCTGGAGCCCGGGGCGGTGATCCGGGAAATCAAGGAATCCCGGCTGCGTGGACGCGGCGGCGCGGGGTTTCCCGCGGGACTGAAGTGGGAAATGGCGCGAAACGCGCCGGGCCGGAAGCGGTACATCCTGTGCAACGCGGACGAGGGCGAGCCGGGCACGTTCAAGGACCGGGTCCTCCTGACCGAGCGGCCCGACATGATGCTGGAAGGGATGACGATCGCGGGGTACGCGGTGGGAAGCGAGACGGGGATCATCTACCTGCGCGGCGAATACCGGTACCTTCAGCCGTTTCTGGAAAGCGCGATCGAGGAGCGGAGGCGGCAGGGACTCCTCGGAACCGAAATCCTCGGCAGAAAAGGGTTCCATTTCGACATCCGGATCCAGCTCGGAGCGGGCGCCTACGTCTGCGGCGAGGAGACGGCCCTCATCAGTTCGTGCGAGGGGCTCCGGGGCGATCCCCGGAACCGCCCGCCGTTCCCCCCGCAGCAGGGGTACCTCGGGGGTCCGACCATCGTGAACAACGTCGAGACCTTCTGCTGCGCTTCGCGCATCATGCTCGAGGGCGGGGCATGGTTCGCCGCGATCGGATCCCCCCTTACCTCCGGAACCAAGGTCCTCAGCATCTCCGGAGACTGCCGGAAACCCGGCATCTACGAAGCGCCTTTCGGCATCACCGCCGGGGAGCTGATCGAGATGGCCGAGGCGGAAAACGCCGGCTCCATGCTGATCGGCGGCCCGTGCCGGCAGATGATCGGGCCGGAGCGGTTCGGCGGGCGGATCTGCTACGACGACCTGGCGACCGGCGGGGCGATCATGATCTTCAACCGCGCCCGCAACAAGATGGAGATCGCGGAACACTACCTCGATTTCTTCATCGAGGAGAGCTGCGGGCACTGCACCCCCTGCAGGGTCGGGCTGATTCTCCTGAAAAAGGCGGTCCACAAGGTGGTCGCCGGGGCGGGAGAGCCGTCCGACCTGACCAACATGCGCGACCTGGCGAACTTCATCACCCAGACAAGTCGTTGCGGCCTGGGCCAGGCCGCTCCCAACCCCGTGCTGGGGGCGCTTGAAAACTTCGGCGACCTCTACGCCGGGCTTGTGGAGGAGCGCAAACCGGGCCTGCTGCCGGAGTTCGACCTGTCCAAGGCCGTGGCGGACGCCGAGCTGAGCGCCCGCAGGCTGTCGAAATACGTCTGACCCCGGGAGGCGGCGATGAGCAGCGTCACCATAGAGATCGACGGCAGGCCCGTCCCGGCCGAAAAGGGGCAGACCGTCCTGAAGGCCGCCGAGGGGGCCGGTATCTACATCCCGCGGCTGTGCGCGTACAAGGACCTGGTACCTCACGGAAGCTGCCGCGTCTGCTCCGTGCGCCTCAACGGCCGCATCCAGGCGGCGTGCGTGCAGACCGTCGTCGACGGGGCGATCGTGGAAAGCGACACCGACGAACTGCGGGAATACCGGAGGAACATCATCGACCTGCTCTTCGTGGAGGGGAACCACTACTGCATGTTCTGCGAGAAAAGCGGTCACTGCGAGCTGCAGGCGCTGGCATACCGTTTCGGGATCACGGCGCCCCGGTTCCAGCTTCTCTACCCGAAGCGGGAAATCGACCTGTCGCACCCGGACGTCTACCTCGACCACAACCGGTGCATCCTCTGCGGGAGGTGCGTCCGCGTCTCCCAGGACCTGGACCACAAGAACGTCTTCCAGTTCGTGGAACGCGGGTGCCGGAAGCGGCTGCAGGTCAACGGAGAGGCGCTGGCGGCGACCGACCTGCGGGTGACGGACGAGGTGGTCGCCTCCTGCCCGGTCGGGGCCCTGATGAAGAAGCGCGTCGGCTATGCGGTGCCGGTGGGGCAGCGCCCCTACGACGAGGTTCCCATCGGCCGGGACATCGAAGCGGCGGGAAAGGAGTAGGATGACCAGCAGGGCCCGCATCGCCACCGTCAGCCTGGCCGGTTGCTTCGGATGCCACATGTCCATCCTTGATATCGACGAACGGATCCTTCAGCTGGCCGAACGGGTCGAGTTCGACCGCTCTCCGATCAACGACTACAAGGAATTCCAGGACCGCTGCGCGATCGGTATCGTCGAGGGAGGATGCTGCAACGAGGAAAACGTCCACCTGCTCGAACTGTTCCGGAAGCAGTGCGACGTGCTGGTTTCCCTGGGGGACTGCGCCATCAACGGCGGCATTCCCGCCATGAGAAACAATATCCCGCTTAGGGAGTGCCTCGAGGAGGCCTACCTGAAGTCGCCCGGGGTGTACAACCCCTCGGGCGCCATCCCGAACGACCCGGAGATTCCGCTCCTGCTGAACCGCCTGTACCCTTGTCACGAGGTCGTGAAGATCGATCACTTCATCCCGGGGTGCCCCCCTTCGGCGGACGCCATCTGGGATGCCCTGGTGGCCCTGCTGTCGGGGAAGCCCGCGGTGCCGGTCTACAGCCGGCTGAAGTACGACTAGAAGGGATATTGGATGGCGCCGCACGCCGCAAAGACCCGGAAGTACACGATCCTGCCGGTGACCCGCGTCGAGGGGCACGGCAAGGTCACGATCCACATGAACGACGCGGGGGAAGTGGAGCAGGCGCGGCTGCACATCGTCGAGTTCCGCGGATTCGAGCGGTTCATCCTCGGAAGGCCCTACTGGGAGGTCCCGGTCATCGTGCAGCGCCTCTGCGGGATCTGCCCGGTCAGCCACCACCTGGCCGCCGCAAAGGCCCTGGACCGGATCGTGGGGGGAGAGCGGCTCACCCCCACCGCCGAGAAAATGCGGCGGCTCATGCACCACGGGCAGATCTTCCAGAGCCACGCGCTGCACTTTTTCCACCTCTGCAGCCCCGATTTCCTGTTCGGCACGGACGGGACGGCGTCGAGCGCGTTCGGGGCGCGGGTGGAACAGCGCAACATCCTGGCCGTGGCGGAAAAATTCCCGCGGCTCGCGGTGCAGGGAGTGATGATGCGCCGGTACGGGCAGGAGATCATCCGGGCCACGGCCGGAAAGAAGATCCACGGCACCGGCGCCGTCCCCGGCGGCGTGAACAAGAACCTGTCCCTTGCCGAGCGGGACGCCCTCCTCCGGGACATCGAGCAGATGCTGGAATGGTCGCGCGGCGCGCTGGCCATCGCCCGCGGTTTCACCATGGACCATCTCGCCGAGCTCCTCCCGTTCGGATCGTTCGACTCCAACCACCTGTCGCTGGTGCGCGCGGGGGACGGCGCGCTCGACCTGTACGACGGCGTGCTGCGCGCGGTGGACAAGGACGGCAGGAAGATCGTCAACGACGTGAACTGCCAGCGGTACCTCGACGTCGTGTCGGAAGAGGTGCGTCCCTGGTCGTACATGAAGTTCCCTTTCATCAAGGAGCTTGGACCGGCGGAAGGGTGGTACCGCGTCGGGCCGCTGGCGCGGATGAACACCTGCAGCTTCATCGCGACGCCGGAAGCCGAAAGCGCCCGCAGGGAATTCCTGGACCTGACCAGGGGCAGGCCGAACAACGTCACCATGTGCTACCACTGGGCGCGGATGATCGAACTGCTCCATTCCATCGAGGTCATCCGCGGACTCCTGACCGATCCCGATCTCCAGGGCACCGACCTGCTCGCCTCCGGTCCGCGGCGCGAAGAGGCCGTGGGCGTCCTCGAGGCGCCGCGCGGCACGCTGTTCCACCATTACCGCGTGAACCGGAACGACGAGGTGACGATGTGCAACCTCATCGTTTCCACCACCAACAACAACGAGCCGATGAACCGCGCGGTCACCAGGGTGGCGAAAGACCATTTCACGGGCAGGAACGAGATATCCGAAGGGCTGCTGAACCACATCGAGGTGGCCATCCGGGCCTACGACCCGTGCCTCTCTTGCGCGACCCACGCGGTCGGGGCAATGCCGCTGGTCGTCGAGCTTTGCACCGCGTCCGGCGCCGTCGTGGGCCGGCGCACGCGGAACGCCGGCCCTGGAGGCCGGGTGACGTGAGCGACCGGCGGATACTGGTCATCGGGTACGGAAACCCCGGCCGCGCCGACGACGGACTGGGGCCCGCGCTGGCCGAGGGTATCGAGGCGCTGCGCCTCTCCGGGGTCACCGTCGAAAGCGATTACCAGCTCGTCATCGAGCACGCGGCGATGGCCGCCGAGCATGACATCGTGGTGTTCGCCGACGCCGATCCCCGGGCCGACGGGCCGTTCTACCTGCGCCCCCTGGAGCCGTGCGCCGCGGGAAGGTTCACCACCCACGGCGTGGCCCCGGGCGAGGTCCTGCATCTGGCGCGATCCTGCTTCAACGCCTTCCCGGAAGGGTATCTGCTGGGGATGCGGGCCGCGGTTCTCGACCGGTTCGGGGAAGGGCTGAGCGGTCCGGCCCGCGAGGGGCTCGATGCGGCGCTGCGGTATCTGCCGCGGTTCATCGCGGAGATGCAGGGGCGCCCGCAAGATGCCGGAAAGTTGTTATGATCGGGGCTGAAAGGCCCCGCTGAAGCGAAGACGGCCCTGCCAGAGCGCAGAGGAGGGAGGCACGGGATGCGGAACAACCAGTTTGTCATCCTCTGCGTGGACGACGATCCGGATATCCTGGCCTCCCTGAAAGTCGTGCTGGAGTCCGGCGGATACGCCGTAGAGACGGCCGCAGGCGGAAAGGCGGGGGTCCGGGCTTTCCGGGAATCCAAGCCCGACCTGGTTCTCCTGGACCTGATGATGGAGGAGATCGACTCCGGCACGGTTGCCCTGAAGGAGATGAAGGCGATCGACCGGCGGGTGCCCGTCTACATGCTCAGTTCCACCGGCGACTATCTCCACGGCGCCACCGACACCGACGAACTGGGGCTGGCGGGTGTGTTCCAGAAGCCGGTCGACCCGAATATCCTTCTGGGACTCCTGCGGGCGAAGCTGAAACCGCCTGGACCCGTTTCGTGAGCGGAATTCCGGGGACCCGTCCCCGTGCCGGCGGAAATCCCGCCGGGTTCACATATGCCTTGGTTCCTTGTCCGCGGTCCGCGCAGCACCCGGGTGGGCATTCCGGCCGGGTCGACTGCGGGCGGCGGGAGGGTGTGCGCAACGCAGCGTTGTCGATCTTGACTCGGAGGTGAGAGTGACCGGGCAGGGCCGACCATGGAAAAGGTAAACTCCGGGCACATCCTCCTGCCGCTGGACAAGGAACTGCAGGAACGGCTCTACTGGTTCACCCGGCTGCGATGGGGGGCGGGGATCGCCATCCTCGTGGGGATCGCCCTGGGGCCCCCGATATTGGGGATCCGCCTTCCCATCCTTCCCCTCACACTCGTCGCGCTGGCGGTCCTTTCCTACAACCTGATCCTCCACCTGTGCCGGCACCGGATCGCCGCGACCCCGGCGCGCGCGCGGCAGACGGTCTACCTCCAGATCGGCCTGGACTGGGCGGCCCTGACCCTCACGGTCCACCTGACCGGCGGGATCGTCAGCCCCGTCACCCTGATATACGGGTTCCACCTCATCATCGGGGCCATCCTGCTGTCGCGCCGCGCGTGCTACCTCATGGCCTGTTGCGCAAGCCTCCTTCTGGGGGGCCTGGCGCTGATGCCCGTCCCCGTGGGGTACCTGACCATGGATTCCGCGTTGTGGTGCCTTGCGGCGGATTCCGGGATCGCTCTCCACCTCTGGGCCGGCCTCACGACGTTTTTCCTGGTGACGACCTATCTGGCCACCTCCATCACGGCGCAGCTGCGGGAAAAGGAAGACGCCTTGAGCCGCTCGGAGCAGGAGTTGGACCACTCCCACCAGGAAATGGAGTCGTTGTACGACATCGGGCAGCTGGTGAACTCCACCCTCGATCTCGACGAGGTCCTGCGGTTGATCGCGGAGAACACGACCCGGCTGTTCGGGGCGAAGGCGTGCTTCCTGCGGCTTTTCGACAAGGGCGGCAAGCGGCTTTCCATCGGCGGGTCGCACGGCCTGAGCCAGGCCTACATCAACAAGGGGCCGGTGGAGATCGAAAAGAGCTCGGTCGATTCCGAGGTCCTCAAAGGGATGACGATCCAGGTCCTCGAGGTTTCCGAAGACCCAAGGTTCCAGTACCGCGAGGAGGCAAAGCGCGAGGGGCTGCGCTCGATGCTGTCCTGCCCGATCCGGGTGAAGGCCCGCACCCTCGGCGTCATCCGGGTGTACACGGGGGAACAGCACGTGTTCAGCGAAAGCGAGCAGCGTCTGCTCCTGAACCTCGCCAACCTGGGGGCCCTCGCGCTGCAGAACGCCCGCGTCTTCGGGGAGCTGCAGGCGCTGGAAAAGGAGCGGGAATGGTTCGCCCGCACGACCCACCACCAGCTCCGGTCCCCCCTTGCGGCCGCGCAGGGGGCGATCGAGGCGCTGCACTACGCCGGGCCGCTGAACGAGGCCCAGGAGGACCTTCTCGACCGCGCCAAGCGACGGATCCAGGATTCCCTCGATACCGTCCGGGACCTTCTCGACTCCGCCGCCGCGCAGCGGTTGCAGGATACGGATTCGCTGGAACCCGTTCCCCTGGCCGGATCGCTCCGGCGGACCCTCGAAACGGCCCGGGAACAGGCCCGGAACAAGGGGCTTTCCTTCGAGGAAGCGCTGGAAGGGGAGGATTGCCTCCTGCACGCCGAGGCGAACGACCTGGAAAAGATCTTCTCCAATCTGCTGACCAACGCGGTGAATTACACCCGTTCCGGCAGGATCGTCTTCGCCGTGCGCCGCGCGGGCGACTGGGTAGAGGTGCGGGTGGAGGACACGGGGATCGGCATCGAGCCCGAGGAACGGGACAGGATCTTCAACGGTTTCTACCGGACCGCGGCCGCCAAGGCCACCGGGGCGGTGGGTACCGGACTGGGTCTTTCCATCGTGGCCCGTCTGGTGAAACGGCTCGGGGGAACCGTCACGGTGGAAAGCGAGCCCGGAAAAGGATCGAAATTCCTGGTGCGCCTTCCCGTATCGGGACCCCGGCCGTCATGACCGGTTCCGGCGCAACGCCCGTGCCGATTTCGCATCTGATGGGTAGGACCGGATATCCCCATTCGAGATGCACGGAGGTTGAATCTTGCTGAAGACCGAGGCCTATGCCGCGTTATCCCCGACGACACCGCTGGTTCCGCACCCCATCGAGCGGCGCGAACCCGGACCGCGCGAAGTGCAGGTCGATATCGTCTACTGCGGGGTGTGCCACTCCGACATCCATCAGGCCCGCGACGAATGGGGGGGATCCATCTTCCCGATGGTTCCGGGCCACGAGATCGTCGGCACGGTGAACGCGGTCGGGGCTCAGGTCGAAAAATGGAAAAAGGGCGACACGGTCGGCATCGGGTGCTTCGTGGACTCCTGCCGCGCGTGCCAGTCGTGCCGGGAGGGGGAGGAGCAGTATTGCGACGAAGGGATGACCCTGACCTACAACGCCTACGAGCGCGGCGGAAAGATCCCTACCTACGGCGGCTATTCGACGCGCATCACCGTGAACGAGGATTACGTCCTGCGGATTCCGGCGGGAATGCCGCTCGAACGCACGGCGCCGCTCCTGTGCGCGGGCATCACCACCTACTCCCCCCTGCGCCATTT